>ENA-OUQG01000001-OUQG01000001.1-human-gut-metagenome-genome-assembly--contig:-NODE-1-length-307235-cov-36.914255_pt1 | contig 307235 bp, 285 predicted proteins | sample MGYA00237943_ERZ548823 | MGnify/ENA primary metagenome ERZ548823 (study PRJEB26490, sample SAMN05194731) | human gut metagenome | biome: terrestrial biome; feature: human-associated habitat... | reverse complement strand
CTTCTTTGTTCGGTGTGCGTGTGATTGCAAGAATACTTCTTGCAGCACCCGCAATATCAATCGAACCGTTAGTGCGATAAAGAGGGTTGGTATCTCTCATCTTGTTCATATGAGCGATAATCACAATGGCACAGCCAGTATTCTTTGCGACTGCTATCAGATGATTAAACTCTGCCCTTGTTTCGTTGGCATTGTTCATTGAACAGTTCTCTCCGATATAGGAACTCATCGGGTCAAGAATTAAAAGTTTTGCGTGATACCTTTCGATTGCTTCAGCAATACGGTTATCTCCAAAGGATAAAGACTTTTCATCTTCCTTGATGAAGATAAGATTTTCTCCATTCCCACCGGCTGAATTAAATCGGGGTACTACCGTATCGTCTGCGTCATCTTCCGTTGTCTGATAGATGATAGTCATAGGCTCGGTTTCTTCCGTTTCAGTAAAGGGCAGAGGTTCGCCCTTAGAGAGCAGGGCAGCAATGGAAAGCATTAACTTGCTTTTTCCATCGCCCGGATCGCCCTGCAACAGCGTAACCTTGCCGAATGGAATATACGGATACCACAGCCATTTCACTTCTTTCGGTTCGATTTCACTTGCCTTGATAACTTCAAGAGGTACATTTACATTCATTTCATTTTCCGTCTGCTTCATTGTTCTTCGTTCTCCTTTTCGATAAATACTTCGGGCAAAGCACTACGATACAGCGGAAACTCTGCTTGCAGTCATTACTGCACTTTCTGCAAAGTTCGTTGTAGGTAATGCGATTTCTTTCATTCAGAAACAATGCCCACTCTTGTTTCCGTTTCTTGCTCATTCTCGGCATATCAATCCTCCTTTCCGCCTGAAAATAAAAAAACCACAGGAAAGATACTTACTGCCTTGTTTCTGTCATTTTTCGGGGCGAAAATCGGGCAAAATTGCCTTTCTAAGCCTTTCAAAAAATCACACAAGGTATTCGTACTAACCTGTGGTTATGTATGAAATTGTATGGTTTGGAGCAACAAAAAACACCGTATTTCTACGATGTTTCTTGTCATTCATTCAAATGTCTATTTCAAATCAAAAAGAAATTTCTCATAGTCCTTTACATAGTATCGTATATTTTTACGACCTTTTTGCAGAATGATATGTCCCTCTGCTTCTAATTTTTCTTTCTGTGCTTCAATGCCATTTGGATATTTTTCATTGAGTTCTCCGTTGGCTTTTAATGTTCTCCAATAAGGTGTTTTATCTTCTGAACGCTGATAACTTGCCCACGCTGCAATAGATACAAAAATGCCTGCTGTGATAGGCTCTGTAAAATCAGCACCATTCAGTTCTGCAAAGTATTCCCGTATTTTTCCAACAGTAATTACTTTACCGTATGGTATTTTTCGCATTACATTGTCATAGTCGATTGGCGGAGCAAAATACATTTTGTTTCCACCATATTTCTCAATACTCTTTTGGTCTGTAATAATCTGAAACTTCGGCATATCCTTACTATCGTGCAACATAGCATTAAAATCTTTTTTATTTTCGTTTGCCATTTTTGCCACCTCCTTCTTTAGGGATAATCTACTTATAATACTTATGCAATGAGACTGTTTGAAATATTGTAATAAATTCGTTTTTTCAGTTCTACAAACTGAAAGTTGTCACGTTATCAAAACCAACTGGATTTTTCTTTTCTAAATACGGGAATATTGCTACCCTGATAAGGATTGTAATTATGAAGATTACAACCAAACTCTTTTAATGATTTTATTTTATTATCTTCTGTCCATACAATTAAAGACATTCCATCAAATTCTTCAATACGCCCGTCTGCCATTTTATTCTTAAAATACCATTCAACAACCGTTTGATTTTCCTTGTGAAAAAACTGCTTTACATCCCATACAAGGACTTTCCCACGAGTATTCCACTCCTTAAACCAGTGTCGTACAGTGGCGAGATTTTCATATTTCGGACTCCAACTTTCAATATAGATAACATCATCTGCGAAAATTTTATCTATACCTAAATCCTTTTGTTGTAGCCACATATCAAACCAAAGACGAATTATTTTCTCTCTTTCGTTCATTGGACATTACCTCCATCAATTCATAGTTGTCGTTCCCTTATCATAACATAATTTGTAAGAAAAACGCCCCGCCTTTCTGCTTGTTGTTCCATCACAACCTTGTAGCCTCTTTTTTCAAAAAATGGTCTTGCAGTAATAGAAGCGTGTGTCGTTATATTTCCTTCAACAAATTGTTCCAATTGGTTGCAAATAGCGGTTGCAATTCCTTTTCTTTGATTGTCTTTATGGACAAACAAGCGGTCAAGATAACCTGTTTTATCTATATCGCCAAATCCTACAATAACATCGTTTTCAACAGCGACAATGCTGTAATGTTCTTGTAACGACAAATTCCATTTTTCAATATCAACTTGTCCTGTTGCCCATACATTTAGCTGTTCTGTTGTATAGTCTTTTGCATTAACAGTGTGAACCGTATTATAAAAAAGTTCTGCCAGTTCTTTACAGTCTGATTGTTTGTATTTTCTAATTATCACATCTGTTTTCTCCCATCACATTGTCTTGACAACTTCAAGTTTGTCGCTCTTAATTAAATTAGATTATACCCCATCTTTGTGAACTTTTCAACATAGCCACTTCCATTACACTCACAACTTAATGACTTCTTGAATACTTCCCGAAAAAGAAAACTGCCATCAATTAAGACAGCAGTTCCTTTTCGGCTGGTATGCTATTAGGAATACACAATATCATTCAATACAATCTCATTTGCACAGGCTCGGATATTATTCATCAATCCGACCCATCTCATCATATCCTCCGCTTTCAGTTGTTCCGTCACACCTTGTTTTCTTGCCATTTCCTTTATCAGATACTCCGCCATATTACACGCCGAAGAATCAATTTCAGCAAGGTGTTCATATAACTTTCCGCTTGTAAGCAGATTGAAATATAAGACTTTCTTGTGTTCCCTTAAATATTTTTCCCTCGTTCTTCCGTATTTTGTGAGCGTAGGCGGTTCTTCTATCGTCAGGCAGGGATAGTAATAATCTCCGATGAGTTCGTACTGGATACCCGTTCTTTCGTCTGTAATAAATCTTTGCATTCTGATTTCTCCTTTTGCTTCTTGTGATAAAATTCCAAAGATTTCTCGTTGTGGTTCTGTTTTTGACATTCCTCGGAACATAATTTCTGTTGACTGTGTGTAGGCCAGTAGGTACTGCCACACACAGCACATACACGCTGACGATAATAATGATTTCCTTTTTCTGCTTCTCTGTCGGCTTTTGTCTTATCCTGCCTTGCCTGATAGCAACAATCCTTTGAACAGAATATCTGTCGGTTACTTGTAGGCACAAACTCTTTTTGACAGTGAGGACATATCTTTGTTTTGACGATTTCTCCACCGTTTTTAGCGAGTTTTTTTGCCTTTCGCTTCTCTCGGTATGCTTTTTCACGCTCACGCTGTTTTGCCAGTCGTTCCATTTCAATCTGTTCTTCCTGTGCCTTGATTTCAGCAAGTTCTTCTTCTGTATAGGCAATATCGACCTGCCCGACATAGTTGAAATAAATATCAACCTTTTGTGTCCTTGCTTTTCCCACACCCTCTGCTTCATAAACCACAATCTTGTCAATGAGTTCGGTAAACATCAAATCGGATATTTCTGTCGGTTCTTTGCACTTGCGTATCAAAGAAATGAAATGCTTAATATCAACCGTATTTGTCTTTTCTTCGGCAAGTTCCTTTTCCATTTCCTCAATCTTCGTTTCCAGTTCAGCCTGCTCATCGTCATACTGCTTCATCAGTTGCTTGTACTGTCTTTCGGGCAGTAATCCCGAAACAAGATTTTCATACAGACCACGAATAAGTTTGGAAAGTTCATCGTATCGCTTCTGAAAACGGAGCAATTCCGATTTATTCTGCTTTGGCTTTTCTGTCTGCTTCTCATTCCAAAGTGCTTGAAGTTCCTTTGCAAAGGCTTCTTCGTCATTCAGAACAAATTTTGATAATCGTTTTACAGCCGATAAAATCAAGGCTTCAACATTATCAGCACTAATCGAATGGGCAGTACAAGCGTTTACTCTGCTTGCATACCCGCCGCAACGGTAAGAATACTGCACCGAACGGTCTTTTTTGCTGTAATGCGTTTGCAGGGTCATTCTTCTGCCACAATCCGAACAGTACAGATAACCGCTTAAACGGTTGCTATGCGTACCTTTGGCTGCTGTCCTGTTCGCTCGTTTCTTTCGCTTCTGAACGCTGTCCCATAGTTCCTGCGAGATGATAGGCTCGTGCGTATTATAAAATACATACTGTTCATCTTCATCGGTATTCTTCCTTTTGTGCAGTTTGAAATTCGTGCTGACCGACTTACGCAAAACGGTATGACCAAGATATTCCTGTCTGCTTAAAATCCCTCTTATGGTTGACATTCCCCAAAGATACGGGTCTGAAAACTTCATTCCGTTATACTGCTCGGGGTGATATTCCTTTGCGTGTGCAGCCGGAATTAAAACCTTTTCTTCGGTAAGCAATTCAGCGATTGCTCTCGGACTTTTGCCCTCGTTGGCAAGCAGAAAGATACGCTTTACCACCTCAGAAGCCACAGGGTCAACGACAAGCGTTTGTTTGTCGGTTACTAATCGGTTATATCCATAGGGAATTGAACCGCTGCAACGCTTTCCGTCTTTCATACGGGCATCAAACACAGCCTTGATTTTATTGCTTGTGTCTTTGGCATACCATTCGTTCATTATATTCAAAAATGGGGCAAAGTCATTGTCAGAAGCGTTATCGCTGTCAATGCTGTTGTTTATCGCAAGAAAACGGACATCTTTCTGTGGAAACAGAACTTCCGTATAAAAACCGACTTGCAGATAGTTTCGTCCTAATCGGCTCATATCCTTAACAATAATCGTTGCGACATTTCCTGCTTCTACTTCTTTAATCAACTCTTGAAAACTCGGACGATTGAAATTCACACCCGAAAAACCATCGTCAGTAAAATGGCGAATATTCGTGAAGCCATTTCTGCGAGCAAAATCTTCCAAGTATTTCTTTTGGTTGGTGATTGAATTTGACTCACCATTGAGGTCATCATCTCTTGATAATCGCTCGTAGAGTGCTGTAATCTTTGAAGTCCTTGACATTCTCTTATCCTCCTTTCTTTATGTAATCTGTTTTGGTATTAAAAGTATTACTCCCTCTACCGATAGGAGAAAATAGGGATACAAAGCGGAACTGTTTTTCAAGAATATCAAAATATTTTTTTTGAAGTTCCAAGACCGATTTTGATAGCCTATTTTCAATTTAGAAACGCATTATTTATCGTCCTACTAAAGTATAGCCCTCGGGTGTAAGTTCTACTGCCGTAATGGTTTCTCCGAAAGTGGAAGCCCAGGCATCGAAGTGTTGCAAGTTGTTCTGAACAAGAGTGTTGTACTGCAAGTACCGCTGTATGGTGTAAAGCTCGACCATCGAATTTGAGATTGGCGTTCCTGTCGCAAACACTGTCCCACGCCCTCCGGTCAGTTCGTCCAAATACCGACACTTCATAAAAAGATCGCTGGACTTCATCGCTTCGGTTTGGGCGATGCCGCCCACATTCCGCATTTTCGTATAGAGGAAAAGGTTCTTGTAGTAATGGCTCTCGTCTATAAAGAGCCTATCCACACCCAGCTCCTCGAAGGTCACAACATCGTCCTTTTTAGACTGGTCGTTGAGCTTATCGAGCTTCTGCCGGACGGATTTTTTAGTGCGTTCCAACTGCTTGACCGAGAAGTTATCTCCACGGTTCTTTTTCAGTTCCGCAATTTCCTCCGTCACCTCATCAAGCTGCTGTTCGAGGATCGCCCGCTGCCGTTCAATGGACATCGGTATTTTCTCGAACTGCGAATGCCCGATAATGATGGCATCGTAATCGCCGGTGGCAATTCTGCCGCAGAACTTTTTGCGGTTCTTGGTTTCAAAGTCTTTCTTCGTTGCCACCAAAATATTGGCTGAGGGATAGAGCTGTAAGAACTCCGATGCCCACTGCTCAGTGAGGTGGTTGGGTACGACAAACAGGGATTTACTGCACAATCCGAGCCGTTTGGACTCCATCGCCGCCGAAACCATCTCGAAGGTTTTCCCTGCGCCCACGGCGTGTGCAAGCAGCGTATTCCCGCCGTATAGGATGTGCGCCACCGCATTTCTTTGGTGTTCCCGAAGCTCGATTTCCGGGTTCATACCACTGAAAACGATGTGGCTTCCATCGTACTCACGGGGACGCAGGCTGTTGAATTTCTCATTGTAAAGGATGCAAAGCCGTTCTCTGCGTTCAGGGTCAGACCAGACCCAATCCTGAAAGCCCTGCTTGATAAGCTCTTGCTTTGCCTGTGCGATTGCCGTTTCCTTCTTGTTCAGAATGGCTTTCTTTTTGCCGTCTGCGTCCTCCACATAGTCAAAGATGCGGACATCTTTAAGGTTCAGTGTTTCCTCGATGATCTTATAGGCGTTGATGCGCCCTGTACCGTAGGTGCTGTATGCCTTCACATTGCTGCGGTCATAGGACTTGCCTTCAATGTTCCATTCGCCGGTGTAGGCAGAGAAGTGAACCTTGATGTTCCACTGTGCGTACCTCGGTGTCCCCAAGAACTCAAACATAAACTGTTCTACAATTTCGGTCGGCAGCCAAGTAGCACCAAGCCGAACGGCGATCTCGCTGGCGGTCAGGTCTTTGGGCTGCACCCGTTCCAGTGCTTCCACATTGACGGTATAATCATCGGGATAGAGCTGTGCTGACCTGCGGGCAAATGCCAACTTTTCACGGACATTGCCGGAGAGGTATTCGTCTGCCATCAGGTACTTTGCCTGCGTGGAATTGCCGTACCCGTACATCGGGTTCAGAAAGATAACGCCCTTCAAGTCTGCAAAGATTTCTTCCTCGGTCTTGCCGGTCAGCTCGCACATATACTCCATATCCACACGGGCTTTTTCGCCCATAGAAACGGCAAGTGCTTCGCTGGAGGTATCTACGGAAGTGACCGGGGTGTGTGGCTTGATGGTTCGCTTGTAGAATATATCCGCCTTGCGTTCAAGCTGCCCTTCATCGCCCAAGACCTCAAGAGCCGAGAGCAGAGAAAAGGAGCTGTCCTGTGAAAAGGCGGAGATGTTGGCACGGCTGTTGATAAGTCCGTACTGCTTGGAAAAGGTATCATAAAGAGCGTTTAATCGCTCCTGCTCCGCTTTAATTTCCGAGTCGGGGTAATCCTCCGTCTGCAATTCAATCAGCTTTCTAACCGAATCCCGGATGCGGATCATACCCTTTATGCGGTTCTCTGCGGTAGCGGATACCTCCACCGGAGCCATACGGCTGTTTTCTCGGAAGTAGATTTTATCGTCCAGCACCGTATAGGAGAAGTTACGGACGGTGGGATCTGCGGGAATGGAATTGTCCTCCTCTGCAAGCTCATCCTCCACCTCATATGCGGTCAACTCACCGTGAATATTGGAAACGGCTTCGCTGAGTTGCTCGGCAAGGTCTGCCCCCTCGTAAGGGACGCAGGTGGCTTCGGAACCGAAACGCCCCGACACCATTTTCATCTCTCCGAGTATCATTTCGGGATGCTCAACAAAGTAGCTGTTCATCAGGATACCGTTTTCATCTGTGCCGAGCTGTACCCAATCCGGCTCTATATCCACAATGCGGTCACGCTTTTGCAGAATAAGAATGTCCGAAACGACCTCCGTTCCGGCGTTACCCTTAAAGGTGTTGTTCGGCAAACGGATAGCACCAAGCAGGTCGGCTCGCTGAGCAATATATTTGCGGACAGCGGAGTTCTCCTTGTCCATCGTTCCCTTGCTGGTGATGAGAGCCATTACGCCGCCCGGACGGAGCTTGTCCAAGGATTTGGCGAAGAAGTAGTCGTGAATGAGAAACTTGTGCTTGTCGTAACGCTTGTCAGGAACCTTGAAATCCCCGAAGGGTACATTCCCCACAACGGCATCAAAGAAGCTGTCGGGGAGGTTGGTTTCCTCAAAGCCCTGTGCGGCGATAGAGGACTTTTGATATAACTGCTGTGCAATACCGGCAGAAATTGTGTCCAGTTCCACACCGTAGATCTTGCTTTCCTTCATTTCTTCGGGAAGCATACCGATAAAATGCCCGATGCCGCAGGACGGTTCCAAGATGTTGCCCTCACGGAAGCCGAGCTGTTTCATCACCTTATACACGGCATTGATAACCGTTGGCGGCGTGTAGAAAGCGGTCAGAATGCTTTCCCTTGCGGAGGCGTATTCCTCCGGCGTCAGGATGTTTTTCAGCATCCCGAACTCTGTCTGCCAAGAACCTGCTCTCTCGTCAAAGGCTTCGGAAATACCGCCCCAGCCCACATATTTAGAGAGGATGATCTGCTCGTCCGGTGTGGCGAAGCGGTTTTCTTCCTGACACCTTTTCAGAACGGTGATCGCCGCATAGTTGCGGTGAAAGCGTTCCTTCTTGTTGACCTCCTCGACCTCGAGAGAAGCAAGGTCAAAGGTATGCCGGTCTGCCATTGGGATTTCGGGATGAATATCAAAGGTCTGCACCCGACTTTTCTTCGGATGCTCCCAAACAGGGGTAAGGGGTGCTTCCACCTGTGCAAGTTCTTCCTCGGAGAGATAAACAAGGTCGTCAAAGGACAATGCTTGCAGTCCTTTTTCGGTCAGTTCTTCAAGGGACGAATACTGCTCACTGCGGATGACCTTGCCGTCTGCAAGAGTTTCGATGCGGAAATCCACAAGGTTGACCCTTGCCTGAATCTCGTGCTTGTCATCCTCTGTGGTGGTGTAGGCAATACCTACATTGGTAAGGTCGGTGTAGTCCGCACCGTCCTCACGCTGATATTCCTCACGGCAAAAATCATCAATGAGATGCTTCGCTTTATCCAGAGCATTTTCCGGCAAATACGGGCTGTCGATGATCTCAAAGCCCTTGGGCGGCGGGTCAAGACGAGTAACAAAGTCGTAGGGAATCGTGTTGCCGTCTTTGTCCTTATACAGAACAATGCTCATCGGCACACCGTAGTAGTTTTCCTCCTTGATGTCCTTCTCGAAGCTATAAGGGCTGGTGTACTCGATGCTTTCACCGACCTTGCCGTCCGTGCCGAGATAGTCGATCCTGCCGATAGGTTTGGACTCGTTGGGCGCTTCCTTCGTGGTGGAAACCACGGTGCGGGTAATGCGTTTACCGTCCTCCAAAGCGTTGACCGCTACATCGTACCCTCTGTCGGTCAGCATTGTAAGGTAGGTTTCCAAGCGGTGCTGCGGAAATCCTACCATTGGGACACGGGTGTTGTGATCGACGGCACGGGTCGTCTGCGTCAAGTCAAGGGCTGTCCCGACGACCTCTGCGTCCTCGGCATAGGCTTCAAAGAAGTCGCCCACCTGATACAGCAAAAGGCTACTCGGATCGTCTGCTTTAGCTTCAAGATACGCCTGATAGAACTCCTGCAAAACAGTATTCTTTGGCTTTTCTCTTTCCGCCGCCTGCTCAATGCGTTCCACAACGCTTTGCGGCAAGTCCTGCACATAGAAGGTGATCTCACCTTCGGGGGAGATATGAGCAATGCTCTGATAGTCCCCATTGACCTCCACGGCGCGGTTCCAAACGGTAAGTCCGTTACCGAGGTAGCCCATTCCAATGTCATATTCAACCATCTGTTCTTCGGGCTGTTTTCCCGTTACCTTCAGGTGGTCATTCATCGGATTTTCCTGCACCTTACGGTCGAACTCGGCTCGTTCCATCTCTTTGTTGAAAAGCGGGAACTGCGTATCGTAGAGCGTCACACACTCATCGTCAAAGTGCAGGATCTCATATTCGCTGGCACCAAGATATACCTTGTCACCGAGGTGGTAGGAATACTCGGCAGGTTCCGACTCGACGGAAGTTTCTTTTTCGGGTGGTGCGGCAGAGAGGATTTCTCTGTTCCTGCGTTCCTCGGCAAGCTCTGCACGGCGTTCTTCCTGCTGTTCCAGCCATTTGGGATACTGTGCCATCTCCTTGGGGTTCAGGTAGCGGTCGAGCCTTATCAGCTCGGCAATACGCTTCTCCACCTGACTCCATTTCAGGTCGATGTGGGGCTTATCGTTTCCGATTCCTTTAGAGATGCGGATACCCTTACCGTCGTGCTGCTCATCAATGCCAGTTCCTGTAATTACGGGATAAGCCCCGCCCCAGCCGTATTCCTGTTTCAGAAAGTCAGCGTTTTCTTTTGCGGATAAGCTCCTTTGAAACTGCTCATAGATTCGCATTTTCCCTTCGGAAATGCCGCTTCCACGGGTGAGAACTACATCGATGATCTCCTGAGAAAAAGTAAAAGCAGAGGGCTTTTGTTCCTCTGCTTCTTCCATCATCAAGCTCATCTGCCCATCAATGGACGGCAGCGGCTTCATCGTGTCCTGCAACTCTCCAAGCAGTCGCATCGCTTCAAAGTGCTGGGCGATCACACCCCAGTCATAGAAGCTCTGCGCCGTCCGTGAGAGATAACTACCCTCCCAAAGCTGCAACACATTCTGATAGGTTTTGTAGCCCACACGCCGACCGTCACTCAAAATGACTTCGGTAAAGTCGTTGTTGAAAATGCTCTTGATATAAGAAATACGGGCGTCCTCATCAGCGGTAGCTTCAAAGAATGCCCGTATTTCGTCTTTGCTTGCTTTCAGGTGCGGCGTAGTGCCAAGGATCTCACGAACGGTGTCGTCGCCGCCGAAGAACGGAAGGCTCTTATCCTCGTGACTTCGGTCGTAATAGTCTAAGCGAAGATTACTTCCGCCATCACGATCTCCTGCACTCGGTTCCAGATGCTGTTCATCTTCCGAACCCAGCTCATCATATCCGTCGCTTTCAGGCTCTCCGTCACGCCCTCCGAAGCTGCCATCTGCTCCGTCAGCTTCTGCTCCAGCTCGGTCGCTCTCTGCTCCGTATCGTTCAGGTGCTCGTTCAGCGTGCAGCTCGTCAACAGGTTGTAGTAGCGCACCTTGTGATGCTCTTTCAGGAACTTCTTCCTCATCCGGGCGTACCTGCCCATCGACATCTCCGGTTGATCCGGCATAGTCAGATCGGGAAGCAGATAGTCGCCCTGCATCGTGTAAGTGATCTCGTTCATCATCAGGACTCCTTTCGGTTTTGTTTTCTTTATTGTAGTCATCACTGCGGCTATCCGCAATGATGCGATTTTGGCGGTCAAGAGCAAGGATGGTACGGGAGATCTCCGAAAGTCCCATCTCCGCAATATCACTGGTGGCATAGCCGAGAGCGTTCAGTGTGGCGGGGGTCGTGAAATTCACCACTTCCCGAAGATCATCCGGTTCAAAGTATTCTCCGGCATCAATGCCGAGGCGGGTCATCATCATATAGGCGATGCTGTTGCGAACCGCCGTTTTGAAAATGTGGGTGATTTCTTCTTCGGATACGCCGTCCAAGAAGCTGTCCTCCACGCTGTAAAGAAGGTCGGTGAGATAGTCAGGGATGTTGTCCTCTACGGCGTTTCTCGCCGCCGACTCAATGGCGACGGCAAGAGTTTCCTTATCGTCCAGCTCACCAAAGGTGCTTTCCAGCGTGTCGATCACCTCTGCCGTGTATTCGTCCCGCATTTGCCAAATGGGAACCCTGCGGGAAAAGCGGCTTTCGTGGGTGTCGGAAATATCAAAGTAGTGAACAAGCCGCTGGCGTCGTCTGTCGGCATCCTCAAAGACGGCGATGCCGTGTGCCCCACGATTGACCCAACGCCCGAACTTCTTATTCCAGTCGTCGATCTGAAGAACAGCGGTGGCGTCCGGTCGCTGTGCGTGTACCAAAAGCTGCTCGTCAAAGCGCAGACGGTAGTTGTAGCAGGCAGAGCGCAGGAATGCTTCCCAGCTTGCAGGATTTGCAACGACCGTTTTACAGGTTCGGTTATACAGCTCCGAGATGAAGTCGTATTTTCGTGCCATCGGCAGACACCTCCTTATCGTTCATAGTCTTTTGGCTTGATAGCTTTGCCGTTCTCGTCATAGCTCTTGGGTTTAGCGGCAATGGAGTCCCATCGGATCATAGAACCGGCAAGCATCGCCTGCTCCTGCGCCTTGCTGACGCCCAGCTTTTCATTGAACTTATCCTTAATCGCTTCGTTCTCCGCACGATTGCCGTCGTTAAAGCGTGTAGCGGTGTAGCCCTTTTGCCATCGGTCGATTTGAATGACCTCGCCGGTTGACGGGAGTATGGAATAGCACATCGGCGGCAGAGGCGGCTCTTTCGGAGCATAGGTACAGCCGCTTTGCTCCATAAGCTCGGCAAATTCGCAGATGTGAAAGAGATTGCGTCCGACCTCCAAGTGATAGTCGTCAATATAGCGGCAAGGATAGCTTTCCGTCTTGCCGGCACGGTCGGTTACGATGATGCTCTCACCGTCCGGGATACGGAACAGCTCTTTATAGTGGCTGTCAATAAAGCGAATGTCCCGGTTGGCTTCTGTGATATGCTTGTCCAGCCACTCCTTCACATAGCAGAAGCAGTAGAAGTTATAGTCACCCCGGACGGGGATACAGCGAAGCAGAAACGCATATTTCTCGGTATCGGCTCGAAAGCCAAACTCCGTGGTGTAGTTACCCTTCATTTCGCTGTCCTTATTTGCCCGTCCAACCGAGCGCATAGCGGTTCGGCTTTGGAGCAGTCCGTATTCCTCTGAACGCATGGCGTTGATTACATCGTCCAAATCCTGCTTGAACTCATCGCTTTTCAATTGCGGGCGGGTATCAAACCAAGTGGTGTAAAACAAGTTGTCGTTAGAACCGAAGTCCCCACGCAGATGTCCGATGTTGCCAGTCTGTCCCTGAAGCTGAGAGCTTTGGGCATAGCTGTATTTGCGTTCGGGAATGGTCATTGGGCGCAGTGTGAAATCAGCCATTATCGCTCACTCCTTTCTTGGCGTGTTCTTTGTTTCGGGATGTCAAAGCCGTAAATGGCGGCGATCTCATCCCCAAGTCGCCGAGTCAGTCGTGTAATATCGGCTCGTGTGGCTTTGCCGTGATAGATTTTATCTCTCAGGTTCTCCATCTGCGTTTCGGAAACGCCGTCTTTGAACACTCGGTAGAGATAATGGTTTGTGCCGTCGTGGTGGGTCGCATCGGCACGAAGGTCGCCGTACTTATCTACATACCATTCGGTATAGTCAGTGTCGGCGTACAGGCAATCTCGGATGTTGCCGGAGGGGATGTCCTTGTATCCCATCACTCTGCCGTTCCATCTGCCGATGTCACCGATAACAATGATTGGCCGGGAGAGCTGTACATTCAGGTTCACCCGTTCATCGGAGAGATAGTCGTCATTGGTTTCTACCATCCACTCATAGAGTCCCTGCTCGTCGTCCAGCTTGTTGGCTTCAAGAAAAGCTTTGTAGTCCTCTCGCCAGTCGTCCACATCAAGGCTTCGGTTGCTCCAAATGATGTGGCGGTCACTCACTCGTGTCGCTCGGCTCATCCATTCCACCTCCCAAATAGGAGAAAAGGCGGTTCTTTACGACATGCTTCTGAAGCTCGATGATGACCGTCATATCCGGCACGGTCACATCAGGGATTTTCAGAATCGTCGACAAAGTCAGTGACTTCAAAGCCTTTTCGGTTTTGCAGCCGGCATCAAAAAGTTTTGTCATGACTTTTATTTTCTGCTGTAAGCCCTGTTCGGCTGTGGTTTTCCTTGTTGGCATAGATATTTACCCCCTATCTTAGGAAACACCGATAATGATAACGATATTGTCATCATTATCGGCACTGCGGGAATACTCAGGAAAAAGTGACTGCACACGCTGCCTTGCTCTACGAATCGTTTCAAAGCACGGAAGTCCGTAAGCCTTGTAATTGAATGCTAAGTCATTGAGTGGAAGTTTGCCAGCGCAAAGATAGTCCGCATATCGGTCATAGTAATGCATAAAAAGTATCATATCGTCGAACCTTGCTCTCGGGCAGTCTTTTAAAACGGAAAGCACACGGCTCTCCACGGTTTTTAGTCGATCCATCTATATCACTCCTTATAAAAGGGGCAGAGTTTAGCTCTGCCCCACAGACAATCAAATTATTTTTTCCTATTCTTAATCTGCAAGAAAACAAATCCGCCAACAATAACAACTACCAATACAATAGCTACAATAGTTTTAAGTTCCATTAATTACCCTCTTCTTTCTTTTTATTTTTAAATCTGAGAAAACTACTCGCAGCAATTCCCAGCGTGGACAGTCCTATAAGCGTAAGTACAAGCGATAAATTATCGGATTCTCCAGTATTGGGCGTTTCACGCACCACATTGTGCATCTCCACAATAGTAGTGGCACCACTCTTAACTGTTGCCGTTTTATCATCAGGCAAAATATACATAGAAGAAGCGGAATTGCTCACCTCAGAAATGGTGTAATCTCCAATGCGAAGCCCGTCAAGGAAAATCTCGCCGTTCTCATCGGTTTCAAGGATGATGTCATAGCCGTTTGCACCAGTAATGCGGAACGCAAAGCCCTTGACCTTACCATCAGATGAGGTCTTAACAATCTTCAGGTTGCCACGCATCACCTCATTGATAAAGCCGACACCCGCTTTGTTTTCGACATCATAAGTCTTGCCGTCTGTGTCGATCACCACCTCATACACGTCAGTATCGAGAACAAAGCCATCCGGTGCTTTGGTTTCCTTGACAAAGTAGCGACCGTAGAACAGGTCATTCATTCCGTATTCACCGGCTTCCTTTTCGGTCAGTGTGCCGAGCAGCTCATCGCTGTCGTCCAGCTTGCCATTGTTATTGCTGTCCTTGTAAACCTCAAATATTGCTCCAGTCAGCTTGTTATCGGGATACTCGGAATCCACCTTGGTCAGATGAATGTTGCCACGGCCATACTCGTTGACAATCTCAATCTCTACGACCTGACCGTCTGTGCCAATCGTCACAGGATAGATAGTATCATCCAGCACGAAGCCTGTGGGCTGTTCAATCTCACGGACATACCAAGTGCCGCAAGGGATATTCTCAAAAGAAAAACTACCATCTTTGGCAGAAGTGGTAGTCATCAGAGCGTTTTCCTTTGTAAACTCGCCGTCATCCGTGCGAAACAGTCCAATCATCGCACCGCCGAGAGCGTTGCCGTCCTCATCAACCTTCTTGCCGGAAACAGAACCATAAATCAGGTCATTTTTGATTGCTTTACCATCATTGACAGCAATCTTTACGACCGCCGTATCCTGACCGACATACTCAAAAATTATAGGATACTTAGCGTCAGAAAGCTTGTAGTGGCTATCTGTAGCAAGTTCCTGCACATAGTATCTTCCATAAGGAAGGTCTGTCTTAATTGTTGCCGTTCCATCCTCATTGAGAGAAACAATCTCGATAAGACCATCTGCGGGAATAAAGGTGCCGCTAGTCGATACGATTTCTTCGGCAGAAAACAGCCCAAAGGTAATATTCTTCATCTCACCGTTTGTGCCAATGCCGAAGTGTTCATTCTGCTCAATGGACTTCACCAGACTGATTTCCACCTTCTGACGTTCGTTTTCGAAAGAAGTCGCAGTTTCGGTCACAGCCACATTCTGACCGGCATAGACAAGCTCCACGAAATGGGATTCAGGATTGAGAACCATACCGTTAGGAGCAGTGACTTCGCGCACCTCATATTCACCAAGGTAGAGTTCACAGCTCATAGCTATTCCATTTTCATCGGTAATAATGGTATCAACAACATCGCCCTTATGATTTCTGACGGTACCATCAGGGGTAATAATATCCTCTGCGGCAACGATCTCATAGACCGCACCAGGAAGCCCACGCTTTTCGTACTGCGGCTGATATATGATAGGTAGTTCATTGCCACTTTCATCTATGCCTCCTGAAACAGAAATCCCAAAGAACACTTCTCCCGTCTTTTCTACTGCAATTGTGCCCTTCTGTGCAAAATTCTTTTTATTTACTTTTATTATTGTAACCCCACTTTCTTCTATAGAGTTTTCCTGTGTCACGTCAAAATAAATAGGTGTTTCATCAAGTACATATCCATAGGGAGCCTGCACTTCAACAATGGAATACCCCCTGCCGTAAGGCAGTTTTTCAGGTGTAATCAGTGAACCCTCATCATCGGTATAGAACACATCAATATTGGTCGATGTCGGATAGGTGAAGGTCATTGTCACAGGATTCCCGTCCGGGTCATAAATCTTGAATCCTGCACCTGCATAAGGAATGGTCTTACCGGTTTCTGCGTCCTGCTTCACGATTTTGATAAAGCTGTTGAAGGGAGCGTTGTTGATGAGATAGCGATAGGTCGCCCCATTCTGAGAAATGAACACATCAAAGTCGGGCATCAGCTCGCTGCCTTCCCAGCCGGACACCTGATGTACGGTGTAGATGCCGTAAGGCATATCCTTTGTCTGTGCAAAGCCGTTTTCGTCACAGGTGAGATAGTCACGCTCGGTATCCTTTGCATTATCATAAGAGCCTGCGGCTTTCAGGTACACGGCAAACTCAGCGCCATTTTCGGGTGTTTCGATCTGCGTATCGCCGTTATCGGTGTGCTTGATGATGGCAACATTTCCCTTTGCGACCTGCTCGGTCACATCATTTGCCGTCTGATTATGCTCCACGGTATAAAGCTGCGGCTCTGCGCCGACCTTATGAACGGTAGTATCAAGAAGATAACCCTCAGACGGATTAATCTCACGCACCATCCAATCGTCATCGCAGATATATTCCTTGGTGACGAACTGCCCGTTCTTGTCGGTAATATAGGTATCCACAAGCGTTTCGCCCTTATAGATGCCATAAACCGCACCGGCAAGAGAAGCATCACCCTGCGCCGTACCGGTTTCAGCGTCACTCTTGGTAACGGTAACGGAGAACTTCTTTAGAATGTTGAGAAAACTGCGGTTTGTGACCTCGTTCCAGCGGATAGGCGCAGACTGCGCTTCGGGAACGACATAGCGAACAGCCGTGTCCACTTCCTCCACGGTATAAGGTGTGGAACCGGAGATGAGGACATCTTCAAAAGTCGCCACGCCGTCCGCATCAGTCACGGCATATTCGTCCACAGCAATGCCCGAGAGCGAGGTACCGTAGAGGTGGAAGGTCACGCCCTCGTTGAGGTTATCTTCCGAAGTCTTTATGATTTTTAAATCTCCACGTCTGAGCTTATTATTAAAAGTCACTGTAGCTGTTTTTCCTGATACAACAGTTACATGATGAGACTCCTGTGGCTCATATTTGTCATAGCTCATTTCGGTCACGCTATAGTCACCAGGCATTAGATTGTCAATCTGTATCTCGCCCTTAGAATTTGTCTTAACTGTCTGATTAACGCCATTACCTATAACAGTAAAGGTAATATTTTCAATATGACCGTCTTCAGAAGTCTTTACAATCTTAGCAGAACCATAGGATACATTTAAATTAACAAACCCTTGTACAAGATCATCAACCTCTTGCACATATGTTACAAGGTCCTGTACACCTTCACCCGGCGCATAAACTCCATCGCCCCATACGACAAGACCTTTTCTCTGTGAATCGTTTTTCTTAGCAACAATTGTAATCGGTGATGATGGTGCTTCTGATGAAGTAACAATCAGATTTCTTCCGCTGACTTTAATCTGAACTCCAGAAGAACCACTGGAAAAAGTGTAATCCTGAAGGACATTGTTAGTATCTGTAAGTGTGGCGGTATAAGAGTTCCCGTCCCACTTAAGTTCAATATTCTGGGTTCCATCAATTGTAGCAGAGCAAAAGGACGGCAATTTCGTATGTCTCTGAACCCTATCAACAATATGATTATAATAGTTCAATATCTCTGAGCGAAGTGGATTGTCTGCCCGTATATAGTCAAGAACTGAACTACAATTCTTTGGAGCAACATGGTTAAACTCCGCATCGCGCTCACCAACGATAGTTTCCCATATTAGAAGCTGCGTGGCTGTAGCATTGGAAAGTTTCGCTGCATCCTCTGAATTCTGTGAACGCCATGATGTGCTTATAGTTCCGGTATAGCCATACTGTAGAATGCGCCCTATAATTAGCTTAACATTTTCCCCAGAAATCGTCTTATTGTATTTATCTGGATAATTATCCCAATATGTTTCATTGGTCGAAGATAATCTATCTCCGCTTTTCACCATGGTACTGGGTTCGATACAGTAACATATTTTACCGTTATATGAACCCATTGAATAAACCGTAAGATACTTTCCTTTCTGAAAGAACCAACCGTTCATAAGTTTTATATCATCATGTCCCCATGTGGTTGTACTATAATTAGCATCACCCTCGCGGGGGAATGAAACCAAACACACTTCCGCCTGCTCACCTTTAGCAAAGGCTTTAGTTATGCCAAGTCCCAAAAATGCGGAAAGGCACAACGCGGCAGAAAGCAGTCCTGCAATCCAACGCTTAAACGAATGTGTTTTCATTTTGTTTTTACCTCCTAAAAAACAAGAAACACACCATATGATACGATGTGTCTAAACAAATTTATTTAATTTGATAATCTGTTTTATATTTTTGATCCGTTAAAAATTTGTTTTTTTGCCAATGGCCTTAACCTCCATTTTATATTTGTCTCGAGCCTGTTGGGTTATTTTGAAACATTTTTACTACCCGAAAAACAGGGGCGAGCCTATTCGTGATGTGCAAGGCATTGTCTGCCAATCGCAAAGTACAAATATATGTTCAGAGCTTGCCCTTTTTCACATTTCTTCTCAATTATTCAACCACGCCGACCATTTAACATTGGCTTTTCCACAAATTCAAATGCAGAACTCTTATTTGCTTAAGTAAGATAGAGTTTAATTTAAAACAGATTGTTTTTCGGTTAGTATGTGGTAGTTATAAAGGGGATAGAGTGTGAGAAAGGGGAAGTCACAACAAACATACTCCTTTTCTAACGGCTGTCCCGCTCCGTGCGCTTTCGCATAAAATCAGCATAATATTTGAGTGCTTTTACAATATATTCCTCTGTCTGATCTAACGGAACACTTTTGGGTATAAGACTTCTTACCCTATCTCCTCGAATAATAAAGCGCTCGCGCTGATTGGGCTTTTGCTCGGTCATGATAGCTGTAATTGCTTCCGGTGTAAGTTTTCCCTCTTCGAACATTTTTCTCATGCGAATAGATTGATCATGGGACGGAGTACATTGGTTCATGTCAATTTCATCAACAATCGCCCGCTGGCAGTCCTCATCCAAATATGAAAGTTCCACAGCTGGACGCATCTTAATTTTTCCCTCATCTACAAGTTCAAGCAATTCAGAGACAAGATTTGTAAGACGAATATACCGACGAACTTGTTCTCGACTTTCGCCAACTTCATTACCGAGTATATCTCTTGACTTTGCTCCATTTAACTTGTGCTCCACTGGTGCACAAGTTAAATCCATGCGTTTTCCTTGCCTGTTCATCGCTTCAAGTCGCATCTTGTAAGCAAAGGCTTTCTCTGACGGTAGTATCTGCGAACGTTGATAGTTACTCTCTACCATAAGAACGGTCGCAGCATCACGATCAAGGTCTACAATCTCGCAGCGGAGGGATTCGAACCCGGCAAGCTCACAAGCTCTTTTTCGTCTGTGTCCTGAGACAAGTTCATATCTGCCATCCTCTTTTTGACGAACAGTAGCCGGAGTAATAACTCCTCGTTTCTTTACACTCTCCACAAGCTGTATCATATCTTCATCATCGCGCACCTTAAACGGATGTTCGGGAAAATCGTCAATCTCTATTAATGGAATATCCCGTATTTTGCTAAGCTTTGCATCATCTCGTTCCTCCTGTGTAGAAAACAGATCATCGAGCATATTCGTGGGTAACGTGAAGTCGCTCTTTCTTTCTGTCATCAGCTAACACCTCCCTCGTAAAGTCTGCATAGGCTTTTGACACAATACTGTTTGGTTCATATGCATATATGCTTTTCCCTTTTGAGGATACTTCGGCAGCTTTCACGGCAATGGGTATGCTCGTCTTATAGATTTTAATGTAACTTCCAAAATGATTTCGTAATGTTTCTACGGTACTTTTTGCAAGATTTGTTCTTCCATCTACAAGTGTCAGTAAAACACCGTCAATATGCAGATTGGGATTAGTATGCTTTTTTACTTTTGCAATTGTCGCTAAAAGCTGTGTCATACCTTTGGCGGGCAAATACTGTGCTTGCACGGGTATAATTACGCTATCTGCCGCTGTGAGAGCATTAAGCGTTATCATGCCAAGCGAGGGCATACAATCTATAAGTATATAGTCATATTTGTCTTTCACCTGGTCAAGATAACTTTTCATAATACGTTCTCTGTTCATCGCAGTAACAAGGCTCATTTCTGTCAAAGCAAGTTCAAGATTCGAGGGAACAAGATCAACTTTTTCCTTGTGATTGAGCATACCGACAAGCGGATCCTGCTGTTCTTCTCGCATCACCGCCAACAGTTTATTGGCCAGTGTATGCGTTAAGCTGTCCGTATCTTGCCAACCGAGGCAAGTAGTTAAATCTCCTTGCGGGTCTGCATCAACAAGAAGTACTTTTTTATCCTGCATAGCAAGACCTACTCCAAGATTTACCGCAGTAGTTGTTTTGCCCACACCGCCCTTCTGATTACATATCGCTATGGTTTTACAGTTTGGCATCTTCGCTTTTCCTCCTTCTTATAAATTTGGATCATTAGACCAATCAAAACACAGGCATATTGTCCTATGCTTTGATAGCTGCATTTAATTCGATCTCATCCCCCAAAAACATAAAAGGAAATCAATAGGCGTTCGGCTGCTGACCGAACTCATAGGAATTTCACCTCTGCCGGGTACTCCGCCAGCCCCTTAGGGAAGTATCATTGTCCCTTGATCGTTTCATCGCCTTATCCGTAGCAGTCGGATATTTCTGAATGGCTCGGAATCGCTATCAACCTTTCTTTCCGTAATAACCTCTATGGTAAGGAAGTTCTTGGCGCGCCTTCATTCGGCTAAGACTTTTTTGTCTCCGATCAGGAATGTACCTATTGAATGTGTATTCAATTGTCAAGGTTCACGAGGATAATAATTTATCCCTCAATAGGTAGGCAGCGAGAAGGCCTATTTGTGGACTACCTAAAGCAAAAAAGTTTGTAAACTTTTTATGAACGGAAAAAAGCCGTTGCTTTCAGGTTAAAAGCAACGGCTAAAATCTATCTATTCATTGTAAATAAAAAATAACGGCCACACAATTCAAAGAACTGTGTGACCGTATTCTTAAGCTATATTGCTATGCTAAAAGCCCCAAACTTGTGATTAGTGCTTTTTGCGAATAGCTGCCTGTGCTGCACTGAGGCGTGCGATCGGCACGCGGAAGGGCGAGCAGGAGACATAATCAAGGCCGATGTCGTTGCAGAACTCGACAGAGCTCGGGTCGCCGCCGTGCTCACCGCAGATACCGCAGTGGAGCTTCGGGTTGACGGGCTTGCTCAGCGAGATGGTCATCTGCATAAGCTTGCCTACGCCGTTCTGATCAAGCTTTGCGAACGGATCGTTCTCAAAGATCTTGGTGTCATAGTAAGCGTTGAGGAACTTGCCTGCATCGTCACGGCTGAAGCCGAAGGTCATCTGAGTCAGGTCGTTGGTGCCGAAGCAGAAGAAATCAGCCTCAGCAGCGATCTCGTCGGCGGTGAGAGCCGCTCTCGGGATCTCGATCATGGTGCCGACCTCGTACTCGAGATCAATGCCGGCAGCCTTTATCTCAGCGTCGGCAACCTCGACAACGATCTTCTTGACGAACTTGAACTCCTTGACGTCGCCGACAAGCGGGATCATGATCTCGGGAACGATCTTCCAATCGGGATGCTTCTTCTGAACATTGATAGCAGCGCGGATAACGGCAGCGGTCTGCATCTTTGCGATTTCGGGATAGGTGACGGTCAGGCGGCAGCCGCGGTGACCCATCATCGGGTTGAACTCGTGGAGAGAAGCGATGATAGCCTTGATCTCATCAACGGACTTGTGCTTCGCAGCCGCAAGAGCCTTGATGTCGGCCTCCTCGGTGGGAACAAACTCATGGAGAGGCGGATCAAGGAAGCGGATGGTTACCGGCTTGCCCTCAAGGGTCTCATAGAGCTTCTCGAAGTCGCCCTGCTGATAGGGAAGAATCTTCTCAAGAGCTTCTTCTCTCTCTTCAACAGTGTCGGAGCAGATCATCTCGCGGAAGGCGGCGATTCTGTCAGCCTCGAAGAACATATGCTCTGTACGGCAAAGGCCGATGCCCTCTGCGCCGAGCTCAACAGCCTTGGCTGCGTCGCGCGGGGTGTCTGCGTTGGTGCGAACCTGAAGGGTTCTGTATTTGTCGGCCCAGCCCATGATTCTGCCGAACTCGCCTGCGATGGAAGCGTCAACAGTCGGGATAATGCCGTCATAGATGTTACCGGTGGAGCCGTCGATGGAGATGAAATCGCCCTCATGGAAGGTCTTGCCGGAGAGGGTGAACTTCTTGTTCTCCTCGTCCATGATGATCTCGGAGCAGCCGGAGACGCAGCAGGTGCCCATGCCGCGGGCAACAACGGCTGCGTGGGAGGTCATACCGCCGCGGACAGTCAGGATACCCTGAGAGGCCTTCATGCCGGTGATGTCCTCGGGAGAGGTCTCAAGGCGGACAAGGACGACCTTCTCGCCTCTTGCCTTCCAAGCCTCGGCGTCGTCGGCGGTGAAGACTATCTTACCGCAAGCTGCGCCGGGGGAAGCGCCGAGACCCTTGCCGATAGGAGTAGCGGCCTTGAGTGCCTTTGCGTCGAACTGGGGATGGAGAAGGGTGTCAAGGTTTCTGGGCTCGATCATAAGAACGGCCTCTTCCTCGGTTCTCATTCCCTCGTCAACGAGGTCGCAGGCAATCTTGAGAGCAGCCTGAGCGGTTCTCTTGCCGTTACGGGTCTGGAGCATGAAGAGCTTGCCGTGCTCGACGGTGAACTCCATGTCCTGCATATCTCTGTAATGATCCTCAAGGATTTTGCAAACCTTCTTGAACTCATCGAAAGCCTCGGGGAACTTCTGCTCCATCTCGGCTATCTTCATGGGAGTACGTACGCCTGCGACGACGTCCTCGCCCTGTGCGTTGGTGAGGAACTCACCGAAGAGGCCCTTGGCGCCGGTTGCGGGGTCGCGGGTGAACGCAACGCCGGTGCCGCAGTCATCGCCCATGTTGCCGAACGCCATGGACTGGACGTTAACGGCAGTACCCCACGAATAGGGGATATCGTTGTCGCGGCGATAGACGTTTGCGCGGGGGTTGTCCCACGAACGGAAAACAGCCTTGATAGCGCCCATGAGCTGCTCCTTGGGATCGCTCGGGAAATCTTCGCCTATCTTTGCCTTGTACTCAGCCTTGAACTGAGCAGCGAGCTCCTTGAGGTCGTCGGCGGTGAGCTCAACGTCCTGGGTAACGCCCTTCTTCGCCTTCATAGCGTCGATGAGCTGCTCGAAATACTTCTTACCGACTTCCATAACGACGTCGGAATACATCTGGATAAATCTTCTGTAGCAGTCCCAAGCCCAACGGGGATTGCCGGACTTCTCTGCGATAGCCTCAACAACCTCCTCGTTAAGGCCGAGGTTAAGAATAGTGTCCATCATGCCGGGCATGGAAGCGCGGGCGCCGGAACGAACGGAAACGAGAAGCGGATTCTCCTTATCGCCGAACTTCTTGCCGGTGATGCCTTCCATCTTTACGATGTACTCGTTGATTTCTGCCATGATCTCGGGATTGATCTCGCGACCGTCCTCATAGTACTGGGTGCAGGCCTCGGTGGTGATTGTGAAGCCCTGAGGAACAGGAAGACCGATGTTTGTCATTTCAGCAAGGTTCGCGCCCTTACCGCCGAGAAGCTCTCTCATCTGAGCGTTGCCCTCGGAGAACAAATAAACGTACTTGTGAGACATGATATACCTCCGTAAATAGTGTTTTTAGCTGCGAAGAAGACGCAGAAAAATAAAGGCTGCGTCTTCGCCTCATGTTATTATAACAGACCGACATGAAAAATACCATATATTTTTACAATAAAATAACGATTTTTGCGGATTTTCTTTTGTACAGGTTTGATATATCGCCATTAAAGGTTGCCGACTGTCATACGCTTTGCACCTTCCCCGGCTCAAAGCTTAAAGTCGCTTTTATAAATTCTTTGAAATTTCGCGCAGTCCTTTGCACAATGTCTTGTAATTTTGCACTTTTTCTGTCATAATATACTTTAAGATACCGCACGGATATCAACAACGAAAGGACAATGAGCTTTATGGATAATAAATGTGCTGTTATTCTCGCCGCGGGCGAAGGCACACGAATGAAGAGCAAGAAACCGAAGGCTCTCGCCGAGGTTCTGTTTGCGCCGATGATCGACTGGGTCATAAGCGCAGTAAAAGAGAGCGGCATAGACGACATATGCGTTGTCAAGGGCTTCGGCGCGGAATACCTCGACGCGCACCTTGCGGACAGCTGCGCGACAGTGCTCCAGAGCGAGAGACTCGGCACGGGTCACGCCGTTTTGCAGGCGGGCAGCTTTATCGAAAAAAACGGCGGCGATGTTCTCGTCTTAAACGGCGACGCTCCGTTCATCGACGCAAAGACAATATACGACGCGCTCGCCCTGCACAGAAAAGAGGGCAACAGCGTCACAGTAATCTCCGCAGAGATAGACGACCCGACCGGCTACGGCAGGATAATCCGCTCGGCGGACGGCTCGGTTGAAAGGATAGTCGAGCAGCGCGATGCTTCTGCCGAGGAAGCGGCAGTCAGGGAAGTGAACTCCGGCGCGTTCTGGTTTGAGGGCGAGGCTCTTATGAGAGCTCTCAACGCACTCAGCGAAAAGCGCGCAAGCGGCGAGAACACAAAAAAAGAGTTCTATCTCACCGACGCTCTCGAGGAGATAAAATCCTACGGTCTGCGCGCGGGCTCTTTCACGGCGCAGAGCGCGGACATAATCCTCGGCGCGAACGACAGGGTTCAGTTGAACGAGCTCAACGAGCTTGCGCGTCGCCGTGAATTGGAGAAGCATATGCGCGCGGGCGTGTCAATCCCATGCACCGACGGGGTTATAATCTGCCCCGGCGCAAAAATCGGCAGAGACACGGTGATACTCACGGGCTCCGTCATTAAGGGCGACAGCGTTATCGGCGAGGACTGCACGATAGGCCCCGACTCGCTCGTTGAAAACAGCACGATAGAAAACGGCGTCTCGTTCGTCCGCTCGGTCTGCTACTCGTCGAATATATTGAGCGGCGCGGATATCGGCCCGTTTGTGCGTATCCGTCCCGGCAGCGTTATCGGCAAGTCCGTTCACGTCGGCAACTTCGTCGAGGTCAAGAACAGCACGATAGGCGCGGACACAAAGATATCCCACCTCTCCTATATCGGCGACTCCGACCTCGGAACGGGAATCAATATCGGCTGCGGCTGTGCTACGGCTAATTACTCCGGCAACAAAAAGAGCCGCACAACTATAAAGAACGGCGCATTCATCGGCTGCCACACCTGCCTCGTGGCTCCCGTTGAGGTCGGCGAAAACGCATACACGGCAGCAGGGTCTACCGTGACCGAGGATGTCCCCGACAACTCGCTCGCAGTCGCCCGCTCAAGACAGACGGTCAAAAAGGGCTGGGTAAAGATAAAGCAGCCCTATAAGCATAAAATCTAAAAAAGAAAGACGGTGAAATTGCCATGAAGAAAGGCAAAAAGGCGGCTATAATTATTATTGCCGTTATCGCGGCCGCGGCCATTGTCGTGGGCGGACTCATGATCGGAGGAGTTATTCCCACAGGAAACAAGAGAACTGCTTCCGCAAAAGAGATAACTGTTGACGATACCGCAATGGTCGCATACAAGAGCTACCCCAAGGTCTACAAAACCACTCTCCGCTCCCTCTACGGCATGAGCGAGAATGACGTTGCAAAGGTCTATGAGAACAACTGCGACGGCTGGAATGTTTACACCCAGACAGTCGCGATAAAGAACCGTTCCAATATTGCGATAGTCATCTCGAACGCCAAGAGCGACGCGAACGGAACAGACAATATTTGGGTCTGCTCGCGCACAAGAGAGGCCGACTATGTGACGATAGCTCCCGGCGAGACCGGAACCTTTACATTCAATGTCCTCGCCAAGGGCTACAGCAGCCCCGACGATGTGAAATCGGCTCTCAAGAAGCTCAATCCGAGCATCGTGTTTGCGGAGAACAAGTCCGCTGCGGATCAGACCTTCGTGAAGTTCGATATGATAAACGCCGAGAAGTTTGCAATCGATATAAAGTTCTGATAAAGTAAAATAATTGCGGGCGCTCGGGAGACCGGGCGTCCGTATAAAATGTAAGGAAAAAGATATGAATTTTTTCAGACGCACTCCCCGCGCTGTCGGCGCACCCGAATTTTTGATAGTCGGACTCGGCAACCCGGGCAAGGAATATGAATTCACCCGCCACAACGCGGGCTTTCTCTGCCTCGATCTCTTCGCGCAGGAGAACGGCATAAAAATAAACCGCTTGAAGTTCAACGCCCTTATCGGCGACGCGGAGATAAGCGGCAAGCGCTGCATTCTCGCCAAGCCCCAGACTTTCATGAACAACTCCGGCGAGGCGGTGCGCGACATAGCTTCGTTCTACAAAATCCCGCCCGAGAAGATAATAGCGATTTTCGACGACATCTCCCTCCCCTGCGGCAGACTCAGGATCAGACGCAAGGGCACGGACGGCGGGCACAACGGAATAAAGAGCATAATATATCAGCTTAGAAGCGATCAATTCCCGCGCATAAAGCTCGGCATCGGCGCAAAGCTCCACCCTGAGCAGCCGCTTGCAGACTGGGTGCTCTCCGCCTTAAAGGGCGACGACCTCGAGCATCTGCGTTCCGCCTGCCTCAAGGCCTGCGACGCTATTCCCCTGCTCGTAAACGGGGAGACGGAAAAGGCAATGGGACTCTATAACGCCGCCGCGGAATAACCGTGCGGGCGGCCGAGTCCCTGCCGAAATCAGAATTTGAAGTTTTTGGAGGACATTTCGTCCATTATGCCGCTGACGGTTTTCATCGCCTTGGCGGCGCTCTTCTTGACATTCTTCTTCGCCTTTTTGAGCGAATTGCCCGAGCTCATCATCACAGCGCCCGACACCGCGGCCGCCGCGCCGCCCACTGCGAGAGCAGCCATGACATTTTTGGCAGTTGAGCCGTACTGAGCCATCTTCATAAAGAACACACCCCTTTTTAATTTTCAGAACGCTTCGGGCGTTCCCTTTATATTTTGAGCAGGGAGCGCACCGAGATTCGAGACAAATTTTGTTTTGTCAAAGCGCACGAAACAGGAGGACAAAAATGCAGCTTAATATAGTTCTCGTCGAACCCGAAATACCGCAGAATACCGGCAACATCGCACGAACCTGCGCCGCGACCGGCTCGCGCCTGCATATAGTAAAGCCCATGGGCTTCGCTATTGACGACCGCAAGCTAAAAAGAGCCGGACTCGACTACTGGCATCTGCTTGACATAACATATTATGAGAACCTCGCGGACTTTTTTGAGAAAAACGCGGGCGGAAAATTTTTCTATTTTTCGACCAAGGCAGAGCATATCCATTCGGATGTAGCTTACCCCGACAACGCCTACATAGTCTTCGGCAAGGAGACAAAGGGACTGCCCGAGGAGCTTCTGCACGACAACCCCGACAGCTGCGTGAGAATACCAATGATAAACGACTCTGACGCGCGCAGCCTGAACCTTTCAAACTCCGTAGCAGTCGGAGTGTACGAGGTGTTGCGCCAATGGGGATATCCCGAGCTGCTGACCAAAGGCAAGCTGACGAAATTCGATTGGGACGAATAAAAAGCCGATTAACGAGTACTTATAATGCAGCGAATCCCGCCCGGGTTTCAAGAGAGGCTGCATAAGGAAGAAGGCAGCACAAAATTTGTGCCGCCTTCTTTTTGTACTATCCCAAAAAGACCCATAAGGGCTTTTGGTGACAAAATCCGATGCTTGCTGTGCCTATGGACAAAAGCGATATTCCGGGCTTTGCCCGGAGTGATATTTTCCTTTCGGAAAGTGAAATGAAAGCCTGCCGGCTTTCGTGATATTATATTCGCCGATTAAACTGCCGCAGGCAATATAACTATGCGAAGCATAATACCACTTGTCCGAAGGACAATACAACTCGCCGTCAGGCGAATATAACTGAGGCGCACTTCATTACGGAGCGCCCCTCTCGGGGCGCGTATTTTTATTCTATTCCGTATTTCTCAAAGATAACCTCTCTTATCTGCGGAAACGGCGTTACGGGCGGCTGATCTTCAAGGTGCTCACCTATCAGCTTCTCCATCCAGACCATGCCGTACCAGCGGCGGAATTTATACGAGCACTTCGTGAATCCGCCTATCATGCGGTAGCCGAGATGCGCGTGGAACTCTGCGCTGTTTCTCGTCAGATATTCGTCCTCTTTTTCGGGATAGGCTATGCAGGCGTTCATGTTGAGAAAGCCCTGCTCGCGCAGCACGTTTTCGAGCGCGTCGTGGATGAGTCTGCCGAGTCCGCCGCCGCGGACATCCTCGGAGAGATAGAGGGAAGTCTCGACCGACCAGTCGTATGCGGGGCGCGAATGGAGCGGACCCGCATAGGCGTAGCCGATAATCTCGCCGTCTCTTTCGAGCACGAGATACGGGAATCTTTTGAGCGTCGTTTCTATTCTTTTGCTAAATTCATCGACGCTCGGCACGTCGTATTCATATGTTATCGCCGTATTTTTAACATACGGGGCATAGACTCTCAGCAGCGCGGGCGCGTCCTCGGGCGATGCCGCACGTATTTTTATCCCGTCCGTCATGTTACACACCCTCTTTTTTCCGTCCCTCGAGCTTCTTCATGGCCTTGCCGAACTGCACGGCGAAGAGGATCGAGGTAAAGGTTATGGCTATAACGTCCGCGACGGGCTCCGCCATATAAACGCCCATTGTCTTGTCGGAGGCGAGCATGGGCATGATATATATCAGCGGCAGGAGCAGGACGAATTTGCGAACGACCGCAACCGATATCGAGCACAGCGCACTGCCGATCGAGACGAACGCCATCTGGCAGGACATCTGTATTCCGAACAGGCAGAGCACGGCGCAGTATATACGCAGAGCGTTAGCGGTAAAGTCTATAAGTGCCGCATCGGAGCAGAACATTTTTGCAAAGCCCTGCGGGAACAGCTCGATAAGACCCCAGAGCAGGAACGAATAGATCAGGCAAACGCCGAGCAGGAGCTTGAAGGTCTTTTTGACCCGCTCGCTGTTTCCGGCTCCGTAGTTGTAGCTGATAATCGGCTGCGAGCCCTGAGATATGCCCTGCATGGGCAGCATGGCAAACTGCATGACGCTCGTCAGTATCGTCATCGCGCCGACGGCGATATCGCCGCCGTATTTCAGCAGAGACGAGTTGAAGCAGACAGAGATAACGCTCTCGCTCGACTGCATTATAAATGTCGCAAGTCCGAGCGCAAGACAGGGCAGAATAAGCTTCGGCGAGACGAAGAAGTTCTTAGCCTTTAAACGCAGAACAGTCTTTTTGCCGAAGAGGAACGCCACGACCCAGATGCACGAGACGCACTGCGAGATAACCGTTGCGAGCGCCGCGCCCTTGACGCCCATATTGAGCCCGAAAATAAATATCGGGTCAAGCACTATATTTGACACGGCGCCTATCATAACCGTCACCATGCCGATATTCGCAAAGCCCTGCGCCGTAATAAACGCATTCATGCCGAGGGTCAGCTGGACGAACACCGTACCCAAGGCGTATATGTTCATGTAGTCGACTGCGTATTCGATAGTATTTTCGCTCGCGCCGAAGGCGAGAAGCAGGTCGCGGCTGAAGATGAGCAGCAAGGAAGTCAGCACGGCGGATATTATTATCTGCATGAAAAAGCAGCCGCCGAGAATCTTTTCCGCCGAGTCGTTGTCGCCCTTGCCCATGGATATGGACGCTCTGGGCGCGCCGCCCGCGCTGACAAATGCGGCGAAAGCCGAGATTATCATGATTATCGGCAGGCAAACGCCGACTCCCGTCAGCGCAAGGCCGCCGTCGACGGGCATATGCCCGATATATATGCGGTCAACTATGTTATAGAGCATATTGACTATCTGTGCTATTACCGTCGGAAGCGATAGCTTAAAAAGCAGCTTTCCGACCGGCTGCGTGCCGAGAAACGATTTATCTTTTTCCATTTTCGGTTACCCCTTTGTGTCTTTACACCCGCAGGCGAACATTCTAATTATATAACCGCCGAGCCTGTTGTCAAGCGGAAACGGGCAAGAAAAATCCCCTTAAGATAAGCGGAAAAAATTCTTACTTTATCCGCGAGAACGCGAACACGACTGCTCCGAGCACGACAAGGACAACGCCCGTCGCGCGGTTGAGAGTTTTGGGTTGAGCCCTGTTGGCTATAACCGCGGCGATACGCGCCCAGATAAGCGTGAACGCAACGCAGAGCAGAAGCACCGTGAGGTCGGGCATACCGCCTATCGCAAAATGCGACACTGCGCCGGTGAGGGCGGTGAAGGTCATTATGAATACGCTTGTGCCGACTGCGGTCTTGAGCTCGTAGCCGAGGACGGATGTGAGAATGAGCAGCATCATCATGCCGCCGCCCGCGCCGACAAAGCCGCAGATAAGCCCGATTAAAGTTCCGCAGATAACGGACTGTATCGCGCGCTTTTTCGCGGGAACTTTTTCCATCGATTCCTTTGTCGTCATAACCGGACGGACGATGAATTTGACTCCGAGCAGGAATGTCATTACGACCGAAAAACCGCCCATGGCAGCCGACGGGAGCAGGCTTGCGAGATAGCTGCCGACGACGGTAAAGGTCAGAACCGTCGCCATCATGATAAGCCCGTTTTTGATATCGAGGTTCTTTTTTCTTCCGTAGGTGTAGGCCGAGACGGCGCTTGCGAGCACATCCGATGCGAGCGCTATGCCGACTGCCGTATACGGATCCATATCGAGAAAGGTTATCAGCATGGGACTTATGACCGCCGCCGCGCTCATGCCCGCAAAGCCCGTGCCGAGCCCAGCGCCCATGCCTGCAAAAAATGTCACGAGCACCGTTATGAAAATTTTCATCTGTCTCACCCTTTTAGAATCCCGTCGAGATTGCGGTCTATTATTTTCACCGTCTCCGTGAAATTCTTTTTCATTTCGTCCGTCGTGTTTTCAAACAGCACATCGAAAAAAGCCTGCTGCAGCTGCCTGCCGCGCTCTACGGTCGGCAGAGCCTTCTCGGTCAGCGAGAGGCGAATTTTTCGCCTGTCGCCCTCTATGGCGGTTCGCTCTATATATCCCTCGTTTGCGAGCCTCTCGACATTGACGGAGACGAGATTCGCCTTTATCTTTCTGATGTTCACTATGTCGCCCGCGGTGCAGTAATCCGGATTGTTCGCTAAAAACATCAGGATATCAAACGCTGTCTGCGGAATGTTCAGCTCGCGGCAGAGCGGCTTGCAGACCGCGTTGTACGCTGTCGCCAGCTTTTTCGGGAAGTCTATATTAATATTCATCATAACACCTCAATTCAAATTTAGACAGTTCATTTTTGAAGTATTATATACCGTTCCTACGCGCTTGTCAACAGGAACTTTTATTATACTCCGCGTCGAAAAGAGGTCGCAGAGAAGAATCGCGACGGTTTATATACCGAAAACATCCGCAGGGAGCTTTCGCCCTCTGCGGATGTTTTTTAAAAGCTTATGACTCCGAGATGCTCAAGGAGTATTTTTACGCCTATCGCCATTAGAATAATTCCGCCGGCAAGCTCCGCTTTGTTCGTGTATTTCTCGCCGAACGCATGGCCTATCTTGACTCCCGCTGCGGAAATTATGAAGGTTACCGCGCCTATAAACGCGGCGGCCGCCCAGATGTTGACCTTTAAAAACGCGAGAGTTATTCCGACTGCGAGAGCGTCAATGCTCGTCGCTATTGCGAGAACGAGCATCTTTGTGAATTTCAGCTCGTCGCGGTCGTTTCCGGCGGCCGTGCTCTCTGCATCCTCTTTTTTGAAGCTCTCTATGAACATCTTGCCGCCTAAAACGAGCAGCAGTGCGAACGCCACCCAGTGGTCGTAGCGCTCTATCCTGTCGGCGAAGCCCGTGCCGAGGAAATAACCGATTATCGGCATTCCCGCCTGAAAAATCCCGAAATATGCGCCTACTGCCGCGCTCTGAGCGAGGCTCGCCTTTTTAAGACACACGCCCTTGCATATCGAGACGGCGAATGCGTCCATCGCAAGCCCGACGGCGAGAATGAAAAGTTCAGCTAAACCCATGTTGATTCCTCCGTTTTTACGGGGCAGGGAATAAAAAAAGACCCACCTGCGCCCTTTGCGCAGATAAGTCTCATCAATTAAAGAGACAAAAGCCTCTCCAAAGCAGAACCAGATATAAATCAGTGTGTTGACCCTGCCGCGCCCGAAAGTGCGCCGATTACTCCCCTATCGCTCCCGACAGTATAGCGCACAGCCCTGCCGATGTCAAGCGTATTTGATTGAATTTTGACTTTTTTTCTGATATAATTTACCGTGAATCGGGATGCCGTGCGGCGTCCGCGGTTATATCTATGCAGAAAGAGGTCTTGCTATGAGCGGACGCTTTGAGGAGCTTCGTCGAAAATATCCGCAGTTTGTCTACCGCGGCTATTCTGTGAGCGAAAAGGATGACGGGCTGCACCTGAGCTTTGATTTTTCAATCCCCGGTCTGTGCGAATTTCATCCGCAGACAAGGATAGACGGAAAAAGTCTCGATATATTCAATTCCCCCTCGTCGGATTACGCGAGGAGAATGGTTTTCTTCATAGGCCTTGCGGAGGCGGTCAGCTATTGGAAATGCGCCTGCCCGCCGAATTTCAGGGTGGAGTGCGGCGAGCTGAGCGCAAAGGATATTGAGTTTTTCAAAAAGCTCTGGTTCAACGGCCTCGGCGAGTTCTTTTACAGAAACGGCATAAAAACCGATATGGCTTCTTTTGTAAATATAGAGGCTCCGGAGCCTCGGGAAATCCCGAAATGCGAAAGCTATGTTTCGTCCGGGATAGAGATAGTCCCCGTCGGCGGCGGCAAGGATTCGGCGGTCACAACGGAGCTCCTGCGCCCGTTCGGCGACAAGCTTCGCTTTTTCACCGTCAACGACCAGCCGGCTCGCACGCAGTGCGTCCTGGCGGGCGGCTACGGCGAGGACAGGATAATCAAGCTCTACCGCACGATAGATCCCGAGCTTTTGAAGCGCAACGCCGAGGGCTTTTTAAACGGTCACACTCCGTTTTCGTCCGTCGTCGCGTTCCTCTCGATGTATGCGGGCTTTATAACGGGTGCCGACGATGTTATTCTCTCGAACGAGTCGAGCGCCAACGAATCGAATATAGGCGGGGAGAGCGTCAATCACCAATATTCGAAGTCATTCGAGTTTGAGCGGGATTTCGATGAATTCCGCCGCCGCAACTTCCCTCAAAGCGCCGTGTATTTCAGCCTCCTGCGCCCGTTTTGCGAGCTGCAAATCGCAAAACAGTTCGCGCTGTATAAGCAGTATCACGCAATATTCCGCAGCTGCAACAGGGGAAGCAAGAAAAATATTTGGTGCTGCGAATGTCCGAAGTGCCTGTTTGTCGCCGTTATGCTCTCGCCGTTCCTCTCTCCCGAGGAGCTGAAAAGCATTTTCGGCTGCGATATGCTCGACAAAACCGAGCTTGAAGCGGACTTTGACGGCCTATGCGGTTTCACGGGAGTAAAACCCTTCGAATGCGTCGGCACGGCGGACGAGGTCGTGCTCGCGCTCGAAATAACGGCGGAGAAATACAGAAAGAGCGGGACGCCTATGCCCGCCCTGCTGCGCCGCTTCTGCGAAAAAAACACCGCCCGCGCGGACAGCTCTCTGCTCACGGGCTTCAACGAGGAAAATCTTATCCCGAAAAAATTTGACGGGTGCGTAAAGAGGATGTTTGAATATGTATCGACAGCTGATTGATTATCTTAAAAATAAACGAATAGTCCTGCTCGGCATGGGGCGCGAGGGTCACTCGACCTATAATTTTATCCGCCGTTACCTGCCCGAGCAAAGGCTGATAATCGCGGACGCGAAGCAGGTCGAAATCGACGACCCGAATGTTGAGCTTATCTGCGGCGACGGCTATCTTGACGCCATAAACCGCGCCGACACGGTCATAAAGGCCCCCGGTGTGCCGCTGCTGCATTGGAAGAGGCCGCAGGGCGTGGAGATAACCTGCCAGACCGATCTTTTTCTTCGCTATTCGGGCTTTAACTGCGTTGGAGTGACGGGCACAAAGGGCAAGACCACCACCTCCACGCTCATTTATTCCATGCTCCGCGCCGCCGGAAAAGAGGCGTGCCTGATAGGCAACATGGGATATCCCGTGTTTGACAGCCTTGAGGACTGCGCGGGCGAAACAGCGGTTATCGAGATGTCGTCGCACCAGCTTGAATTTACTTCCCGTTCGCCGCATATTGCAGTGCTGACAAATATATATCCCGAGCACCTCGACCACTATGACAGCTTCGAATGCTATGTCGGCGCGAAGCTCAATATAGTGCGCAATCAGGGTGAGGGAGATACGTTTATATATAACGCGGATCAGGGGCTCGACGGCTTCTTCGACCTCTCCGAATATCCGGGCGAGGCGGTCGGAGTCAGCGTAAACACTCCCGACGCCGAGAAGTACCGCGACATAAACCCCCATCTTTTGGGCGAGCACAATATCCAGAACTGTATGTTCGCGGCCGAAGCCGCAAGGCGCTGCGGCGTATCCGATGAGGATATCATGAGGGCGCTTAAAGACTACGAGGGCATAGAGCACAGAATGGAATTTTTTGCTACCGTCAAGGGCATAAAGTTCGTCAACGACTGCATAGCGACTATCCCGCATTCCGTCATGTGCGCCGTCGAGGCGCTCGGAGACGTAGATACGCTGATTTTCGGCGGAATGGACAGAGGGCTCGACTATTCGGCATTTGAAAAGGCTCTGGAAAAGAGCAATATAAGAAATCTCGTCTGCCTGCCGGACACCGGGCATACCATCGGTATGCACATGGCGCAGAACGGGAGCGAAAAGAAGATAATTATCGCGGAGGACATGGAGGGTGCTGTGCGCGTTGCCCTGAGCGTTACTCGCCCGGGCTGCACCTGCCTGCTCTCACCCGCCGCTTCGAGCTACAACAAATATAAAAATTTTGAGGAAAAGGGGCGCCACTTCAAGTCTATCGTGCGCCGCTATGCCGAGATGGGCGGGGAGAAAATATGAGAGATTTTCTGAGCGAAGAAAAACAGCTCTGCGCCGAAATCGAGGAGCTGTGCGTGACCGCCCCCGATTCGGCGCACGCCCTCATAGACGGCGTAATAGCCGACTGCGGCGAGGCAAAAGCCGACCGCGCGCAGTCTGCCGCCGTATCCCGCATCTGCTGCCGCTTTCTTATGCACAGAAAGATGAAAAGCCGCCTTACGAACACGCTTAAAACGGATGACGAGCTGCGAGCTGCGATTTTCGGCGAGCTGAACACCTATAAATACAGCTTCGTCTTTCTCTTCCGGCGGCTCATTCGCCTCAACGAGACGGAGCTTACCGACGAGCTTTTAAGTCTGCTTAAAAACAACCCCTACCGCGACGACAGCGCAAAGGACTACTCCGACCGCTGGTCGCTGCGGTTCATAATCGACGAAGCGCTGCGTGCGCCGGACGATTATCTCGATTTAAGCGAAGAGAACAAGAATGTGATAGACGAGGCGAGAAAAGGACTTTGACAACCGAGGGGACAGAGGAGTTATGACAAAAATAAAGGACATAACGGAAAGGCAGTTCAAGTCCGCCCTGTGCAGACTGAGCATAGCGATCCCGTTCACGTTCATTTTTGCTGCGGCTTATTGCAGGACGAGCCTGTATTATCCGGAGAGCAAAACCTCCGTGCAGTTCTCTCTGGTGATAAGCATATATGCGGGTTTCCTTCTTCTATGGGAAAATATCGTCCCCATGAGATTCGGCTGCCGGGGAAACAGGTTTGAAATTTTTGCCAATCTATTCCCGGTCGGACTTCTGCTCATGGCGGTGTTTTCGCAGTATCACCCGGTGACGGCTGTTATTCTTCTGTGCGTGCCGGCGATGCTCACCGCGGTTTTCGGCATAATTTTGCGCAGAGGCGAACGCTCGCGCGGCGCCGCCCACGACGAGAAGCGGCACGATATACGCGCCATGAGATTTTTTGTTACAGTGTCGGCGATAGTGTTTCTGGTGCCGGGAATATTTTCGCTTTTTGTCTATGATTTTGAGCCCCGCAAATACACGCCGGACACAAAGTCGGTCGCCGCTCAGGAACAGGTGCAGGAGGAAACGCCCTCGTTTTTGAAGAAATTCTGCGAGGACGAATGGACAAAGTGCAGCAGTGAAGAGCGCATAACGCTTATTCAGCTGCTTTCAAACTACGAGGCGGAAAAGCTCGGAATACCGAAGGTCTCGGTTGTGTCCGGCAGGATAGACCTCGTCACTCTCGGTTACTACGATGACGAAAAGAATGAAATAGTAGTCGACATCGAACACATGCGGGAGGACAGCGCCCGGGATGTTACTGTAACGATACTCCACGAGACATATCACGCATACCAGTATTATCTGGCAAAAAACATTGATTTTAACTCGGAGATATCAAAGACTGCGTATTTTGACACCGCGCGCAGCTGGCGCGACAATTCATTGAACTACATCGACGGTCACGAGAATCGCGAGGGGTATTCAGCCCAGCCGCTCGAAGAGAGCGCCCGCGCATTTGCGCAGGAGGAATACAAAAATCTCAAGCCGATGATAGAAGAGTAAATATTGATTTGCGGAGACGACTGCCATGCTGAACTACAGAAAAATAGAACCCGCAGATGATAAGCGAATCGCCGAAATAATCCGCGCGAATCTGGAAAAGTTTCATCTGGATATCCCGGGAACGGCGTATTTTGCCCCCGAGCTGGATCATCTGAGCGCATATTATAACAGCAGCCCGTCAGGGCGCGCCTATTTTGTCGCACTCTCCGCAGACGGACAGGTTATCGGCGGTGTCGGCATTGCCGAATTTGACGGGATAGAAAACTGCGCGGAGCTTCAGAAGCTTTATCTGGACGATTCCGTCAAAGGAAAAGGCTGCGGAAAAGGGCTGATGCAGATAGCCGAGGATTGGGCAAGGTCAGCGGGATATAAAAATCTTTATCTCGAGACCCACACGAATCTGTCGGCGGCTCTGAAGCTCTATGAAAAAACAGGCTTTCATCAGATCGAAAAGCCCTGTTCAACCCCGCACGGCACAATGAACCGCTTTTATTTAAAAGAACTGTAATTCATATAAAGCGGGCTTTACGGGTGCAATATTGCAACTTGTGGGGTGCGGCGACCTCGACGCACCGATGCCGCGACAGCGGCATGAAACCTTCGGAAAAGCTCATTTTGCAGACCGTAGGGGCGAACTTTGTTCGCCTATCAATTGCAAAGTAGAAGCGAGCGACTCAACAAATTTTTGTAATCAGACCTTCAATAGCCGTGCCGCAGTGTTTGAAGACTCTTTTAGAATGGCGAGGGAACGGCTTGCGAAGCAAGACGCACGAGCCCGTATTGTTTGAGCAAAGCGAGTTTACGGGCAAATGTGCCGAGCTACTTGTTGATAGTCGCGAGCTTGGTGCTACAGCGCGGCGTTGCCGGGGTCTCGGGGCGCAGCCCTGAGGTTGCTTTTCTTTTTCAAATAAAAAGAAAATGCCGAAACGCTGCAACAGGCAAAATATTTAGTTAAGGTAGGCAGCGAAGGCAGCGGGTGGATTTTACGGCATTACATCGTGTCGCTCACGCGACAGCACAGAGGGCAAGCTTCAATCAGAGAGCGTATTACACGACACGGGCGAAATGAATAGCTTTTCGGTGACGCTGACGCGCCAAAGGGTCGTCGAGTCGCCGACCCATACAAAGCGAACAGCCGCAAGCTGCCGCATAAACCTCGGGCGGATAATATCCGACCATACACGGTTCAATATACGTCATCCGCTGTGTTTTTGCGGGCGAACAAAGCTGCCCCTGCGGTGTGACTCTTGAAACTGCGCCGCAAATTATTGCTTGTCCCCGCCGCATACTCCCCATTACCTCAAGAAAGAGGGTGCTTTTTTGACGGCTTTATATATTATTTCTGCGATACTCGCCGCATTTTTGCTCCACTGTGCCGCGGTCATTGCGGCGGCGTCGGCTGTTGCTGAGAGAAATACTGCATCCGTGCCTTGCGACGTGCTGATAATCCTCGGCTCGCGCGTGGACGGCGACACTCCGCGTGCGGATCTTCGGGCGCGAATAGACGCGGCGGCGGAATATCTGAAAAAATACCCTTCGTGCATGGCGATAGGCACGGGCGGCAACTTCCGCGCCGAACAGACCGTGAGCGAGGCGCAGGCGATAAAAAACGGACTTGTCGCCGACGGCATCGAGCCTTCGCGTGTGCTCCTTGAGGACAAAGCCCGCACGACTTACGAAAATTTTTTAAACTGCAAGAAAATCATTGAAGAAAACGCGCCCGAAAACGCCTCTGTCGGCATACTTTCGAATACCTATCACCTGTTTCGTGCGGGACTTATAGCGCGGGACTCGGGACTCGAAAAGTTCAGCCTCATCCCCGCGCCGTCGCCGACTCCCGTGCGCGGATATCTGCGCGAGAGCGTGGTTATCTTCGAGGTCTGGGGCAAAAAAATCAAACGGGCTTTTTCAAAGAAGTGATTTCACATCACGCAGGCGAGCACCAACGTCTCCTCAATGCTTTTATATACGCTCTCGAGGTCGCTCGTCGGCAGGGGATTCTCGCCCTTTCCCAGCTCAAACGTGAACGACGGTATCCCAAGCGCCTGCGTCGTCCAGTCCTTGAAACCCGCGTGCGAGGCGAGCCCCGCGTTTTTTACGAGCGTATAACCGCTTGACGCGGCGAAGATTTTTGCCAGGTGCTCCGCGCGCTCCGGGGTATGCTCCCCGTATTCGAAATATATCTCTTCCCCCTGACTGTGCAGGGCTACAGCCGTGCGCGGCATACGCCTCAGACACAGCCGCACAAGTGCTGTTACCTCCGGCTCGCTCCCGGGCGCATAGCCGCCGAACCGTCTCGGCGCGGGCGCGGTTATCCCCGCCGATATCTCAAGCGATTTTGAGACATCCCAGCCGGCGTTGAAGTTGTGATTCAAATCGACTCCGCGGGCGTTTGCGTTCCAGAGGTCGCGGCTCCCGCTCATCGCCCGCTCGACGCTCTCTTTGAATTTTCCCGCGGATTCGGCGCCGTGCAGAGCTATCTCGACCCCGTCGGGATTGACGCACGGGATGAAGATTATCTCCCGTCGGCTCAGCGCACCGCCTACGTCTATCCCGCACACAGTCTGCCTGTTTTTTGCGCTCAGGCACAGCCGCTCGATAAATCTCAGCGTCACGAGCGCCGTCAGCCGCTCCTGCGCGTGAAAGCACGCCGCTATGAGCACGGGATTTGCGCTCCTGCCGAAGCGGACGGCGAACAGCTTTCTCCCGCAGACGCTTCGGCCGATTATTTCGGTTTTCAAAAACGGATATTCCGCCTGCAGAGAGTCTACGCTTTTCTTTATATATGCGTAGTCCGGCTCGCAGGGCGTGAAAATATATTTCAAAAAATCACCCCCGAAAAATAATATTTATTTTTTCGCGGGATAAGACCTGAACGGAGGGCTTATTATAATGAAGCTTGATGAAAAAACAGTTGAGAAAAAGTACATCTATAAGGGCAGGATAATCAACGTCCGCACCGACACTGCCGAGCTGCCGAACGGCAAAAAGGCTCTGCGCGAGGTGGTGGAGCATCCGGGCGGAGTGACGGTTGCCGCGCTGACCGATAACGACGAGCTGATGTTTGTCAGGCAGTTTCGATATCCCTATTCCGAGGTTCTGCTCGAGCTGCCCGCAGGCAAGCTCGAATACGGCGAGGATCCGTTTGAGGCCGGAAAGCGCGAGCTGCGCGAGGAGACGGGAGCCGTGGCGGAGCAATATACCGACCTCGGAAAATTCTATCCCACGCCGGGCTACTGCGGCGAGATAATCCATATGTATGCGGCGAAAAACCTGTCCTTTACTTCTCTTGACCTCGACGACGACGAGTTTTTGGCGCCGGAGAGAATACCGCTCGAAAAGGCGGTTGAGATGGTCATGAACAACGAGATACGCGACGGCAAAACGCAGGCCGCCGTACTTAAAGTCGCGCAGCTGCGCAGGAGGGGCGAGATATGAAAACCGTTCTTGCGTCGTCCTCGCCGCGCAGAAAAGAGCTGCTCGAGACGGCGGGAATAGACTTCGAAATAGACGTCGAGGGCGTAGAGGAAATTCCGCAGGGCAATACTCCCGAGGAGAAGGTCTGCTCCGTAGCGGCGCAGAAGTGCCGCCCCGTGGCGGCTCGCCGACCGGGCGACTGCGTAATAGGCGCGGACACGGTGGTTTCAATAGACGGCGATATTCTCGGCAAGCCCCGCGACAGAAAGGATGCTTGCGATATGCTGCACCGCCTCTCGGGCAGGGAGCACACGGTCTACACGGGAGTGTGTATCTCGGCAAACGGCGAAGAGACCGTGTTCGGCGAGGCGACTAAAGTGAAATTTTTCCCGCTCTCCGACAGTGAAATTGAGGACTATGTGTCGAGCGGCGAGCCCATGGACAAGGCCGGGGCTTACGGCATACAGGGGCTCGGCTGCACGCTCGTGGAGGGCATAAGCGGCGACTATTTCAACGTCGTCGGTCTGCCCGTCGCGCGGGTGGTGCGCGAGATAAAAAGGATAACGGGGGCGAAAAAATGAAGCTGCTTGTGACGGGCGCGTTTAAAATAACGCCCGAAGAAACCGAAAAGCTCGAAAAGCTCGGATATGAAATATATTTCATGCCCGATGAGCGCGTCCCGATGCCGGAGGATATCCCCTGCGGCGAGATAGAGGCTGTCATTTGCAACGGGCTGTTTCTCTATACCCCGCCGGAGAAATTCCCCCTTTTGAAAACCGTTCAGCTGACGAGCGCGGGGCTTGACCGCGTGCCCGCGGACTACATGGAAGCTCACGGTATAAAGATATTCAGTGCCCGCGGGGTATACAGCGCACCCATGGCGGAGTTCGCCGTCTGTTCCGTGCTCGGCTTTTATAAGCGCACGGCGTTTTTTGCGGCAGCTCAGGCGGAGCGCCGCTGGGAGAAGCACCGCGGACTTGAGGAGCTCGGAGGAAAGCGCGTTGTCATCGTCGGCTGCGGGAGCGTCGGACGCGAATGCACGGACAGGTTCAGAGCGTTCGGCTGCGAGATAATCGGTGTTGACAGAAAGACAGATGTTGACGGCTTCGATAGAATATATTCAATAAGTGATATCCGCGCCGCCGTGAGCGCGGGCGATATAGTCATATTCTGCCTGCCGCTGACAAAAGAGACGGAGCATATCGCGAACGCCGAATTGCTCTGCGCGATGAAGGACGGGGCGGTCATAGTCAATATTTCGCGCGGCGGGATAATTGATACCGAGGCTCTCATAAGCGAGCTCAAATCGGGACGGCTCAGAGCCGCTCTCGATGTGTTTGAGCAGGAGCCGCTGCCCGCCGACAGCGAGCTGTGGACGCTGCCGAACGCCGTCATAACTCCGCACAATTCCTTTGTCGGCGAGGGAAACAGGGAGAGACTTTTTGCCCTGATAACGGAAAATCTCAGATGAAAACCGCCGCCGGGCACCAATATAAATCCGGCGGCAGTCGCTTTATATATAAAAAATTGAAGTACATCTTTTTCAAAGCTCGTTATTATTGACGAAAGCGCAAGGGAGGTGGTAAAGATAGATCGTGAAGAAAAGTTAAAAGAGCTCATGGACGGCTACGGCAAGCTCGTCTTCAGCATATGCTACCGACTGACGAACGACTACTTTACCGCCGAGGATCTGACACAGGAGACATTTTTGTCCGCCTATTCCTCTTTGGATCGCTTTGACGGGCGCAACGAGCGCGCGTGGCTTAGCAGGATAGCGACGAACAAGTGCCTCGATCATCTGAAAAGCGCGGCGTCGCGAACGTCGCCCGCGGAGGATGATGAGCTGGAGTTCAGAGCGGGCGCTTCACCGGGACTCGAGGACGAATACATGAACGCTCAGCTCGGGCGCGATATCAGAGCGGCGTGCGAGGCGTTGAGAGAACCCTACCGCAGCGTGGCGGTCGAGTATTTCTGCGAGGATATGCCGCTGTCAAAGATAGCCGAGCGAACGGGTGAACCGCTGAAAACCGTCCAGACCCGGGCATACAGAGCAAAGAAAATGCTCAGAGAAAATCTAAAGGAGGTCATACTGCAATGACACACGCAGACGATAAAAAATTAACGCTCCTGCTGCGCGGCGGCTTGAGCGAGAGCGAAAAAGCAAAAGTCATGGAGCACATCGCCGAATGCGACGAGTGCGCCGACCGTATGGCCTGCTTGACGCTCGATATGGCAGCTGTCGACCCGCCCGCCGGCATGAGCGAGGATATCCTCGCCGCCGCCGCAAGGGAGAACACCCGCGAGAAGCGCAGGCAGGATAACCTGCTGCTCTATTCCGTGAGAGTGGTCGCGGGGATATGCGCGGCGCTCGTGATGATATTCTCCGGCGCTTTCAAGCACATATCGAAGATAAATGATATAGATATGTCGAAGCTGAACGACAAGAGCCGCTCGATAAGCCAATCTATCGATGAGAGCTTCAGCGAATTCAAACAGAAAATCTCTGACTTGGGAGGAAATAATAATGAACAAAAAGAATAAAATACTCTTTTTCCTGTTTTCGCTCATTCCGGGCGCCGCGCATATGTATATAGGTCTCGTTAAGCGCGGACTTGTTATAATGCTCGCGCTCGTCGCGGGAGCGGGACTCGCCATGATGGCCGACACCCCGGCGTTTCTGCTCGTGCTTCCGGTGCTGTGGTTCTACAGCTTCTTCGACGCATGGAACAAATATCATCTGCCCGAGGATAAGCTGGCAAAGGTTCAGGACGACTTCCTGTTCTTCTTGAACGCCATGCCCGAAAATGTGCGCTCTGATCCGCGCTTTAAGAAAGTCGCCTCCGCAAATGTTTTAAAGGTCGGCGGCATTGTCGCGATAATAGCCGGAGCCTATCTTATCTGGGATCAGATAATAGTCAGAGTTCTTATCCGACTGCTCAGCGATACGGGCGCCGAGATCCTGAGCCAAATTTCCTATAAGCTTCCGCAGGTAGCCGTCGCCGTCATACTGATAGTTGTGGGAATAAAGCTCATCTCGCACAAGAAGCGCGAGCTGGAGAGAAAGAATAACGAAGGGGAGGATGAATAATATGGTGGCAAAACGTGTAGGCTCGGTGACGCTCGGTCTGACCCTCGTCACATTCGGCGTGATGTTTTTACTCAGCGCATTTATTAAGAGCTTCAACTACCTTGATGTAATAAAATTCTGGCCTGTTATCTTTATATCCCTCGGCATTGAGATGCTCGTCCACGCTTTTTCGAAGAATGCGGAAAAGGCAAAGCTTGATGTTCCGTCCTGCCTGATGACCTGCGTGCTCATGCTCTTTTCGATGTGCCTCGCCGGCGCGCAGTATGCCATAACGGAGCTCATTCCATATCTTGAGACGCGCGCATAAAGAGGTGGCTAAATGAAAAATAAGCTTAGAAAGAGAGTCTCCGCGGGGCTGATAATCTCCGTTTTGGCGGTCATGGCGGCGCTGCTCGCAGTCCTTGCGGCGAAGCCGCACCTGCGGTTTACGGCGGGGGAATATCTCGGGCTCAACACCCGAAAAGTGACCGTTGCGAAGATTTCTCCCGAGCTCGAAGAGGTGAGCGTCGGCGCTCTGCGCGGCGATTCCCGCGTGATATTCGACCAGAGTCTGATGCTCGTAAATTCAAAATACCCCCTGAAGGACGGGGACGAGCCCGAGCTTGCTGAATACAAAAAGACGGGCGTCATAATGAACGCCTGCGCCGCAGAGAGCTATTCGGAGCTGTCCGCCGCAGTGAGGGAAAAGACGGACAGCAAGCTGCTTGTCATGAGCAGCGTCCGCGACGCGCAGGAGCAAAAGGAGCTTTACGGCAGGGATTCGTCCACTGCCGCAGCCCCCGGCACGAGCGAGCACCAGACGGGGCTCGGACTCGACGTCTATGTCAAATACTTCGCGGGGCAGGGCTTTCTCAAGAGCAAGGCGGGGCAGTTCGTAAACTCCGAGTCGTGGAAATACGGATTTATAATCCGCTACCCGTCCTACGGCAAAAGCTCGACGGGGATAAAGTTCGAGCCGTGGCACATACGCTACGTCGGCAAGCCCCATGCGGCGATAATATATAACGATCGCCTGACGCTCGAAAAATATATTGACTCGCTCAAAAAGGGCGAGTGGTATGCGGCGGACGGATATCTCATCTCGCGGCAGGAGCTCGGCGAAAAAGTCAATATGCCGAAGAGCTACTCATCGGCAGTCATCTCCCCGGACAACACCGGCTGCTATATAATAACGGTCAGGCAGTAACGGCACGGAGCAGTGCGTTCTTACTTGATATTAAAACGGATAAAAATTACAGACCGCATAGTCTGCGCGAAAGCATAAGGGGTCTCAAAACCTGCCGCTCCGCGCAGATGCAAATCGGCCGCAACAGGCACCGAACCTGCTGCGGCCGATTTTATTTTTATTTATGTATGCGTTTATTTTCCGCCCTCAAAGGTTTTTGCAACCTCCTTGAGCAGCTCGCGTATGGGCAGGTGCTGAGGGCACGAGTGCTCGCACTTTCCGCAGCCGATGCAGTCCGACGCTTTGCCGTGATTCTCGGTGTAGACCTCATAGTAGCAGTCCGAGTTCCAGTCGCGGCAGAGCTGCTTTGCGTTCATGCACGAGAACAGGTCGGGGATGAGGATATGCTCGGGGCAGCCGTCCGTGCAGTAGCGGCACGCGGTGCAGGGGATGGTGTGGGTCGCGCGTATAACGTCGCAGACCTCCGCTATCGCCCGTCTCTCCTCGTGGCTCAGGGGCTTAAAGTTCTTCATAAACGACAGGTTGTCGTTCATCTGCTCTAGGCTGCTCATGCCGGAGAGCACCATGAATACGCCGTCGAAATCCGCTGCGTAGCGTATCGCGTAGCTCGCCGGGCTGCCGCCGTGAAGAGCGTCGAATATAGCCTTGCCCTGCTCGGGAATGTCGGCGAGTTTTCCGCCCCTGACAGGCTCCATGACTATTACGGGCTTGTTGTGCTTGCGGCAGACCTCGTAGCACAGGCGCGCCTGAACGGCGGGGTCCTCGAAGTCGATGTAGTTGAGCTGGATCTGAACCACCTCAATCTCCGGGTATTCGTTAAGCATCTCGTCGAGTACGTCGGCGGTGTCGTGGAACGAGAAGCCGACGTGCTTTACCTTGCCCTCTTTTTTCAGCTCGAACGCGTGCTCATAGGCGTGCAGCTTCTTGTATTTTTCAAATATCGACTTCGTCTGCGAGTGCAGGAGGTAGAAGTCGAAGTAGTCCACTCCGCAGCTCTCGAGCTGCTTTTCAAACAGCGGACGTATCTCGTCCTCGCTGTTAAACAGCGAATCGGAGAGCTTGTCGGTGAGAATGAAGCTGTCACGGGGATAGCGCTTTACGACGCAGTCGCGTATCGCCGTCTCGCCCTGACCGCCGATGTAGACGCGTGCGGTGTCGAAATAGTTGAAGCCCTGTGCCATGAACTCGTCAACCATCTTTGTGAATTCGGCGTAATCTACTTTTTCGCCGTCCATGGGCAGTCTCATGCAGCCGAAGCCGAAATTTTTCTTTACATCGGGGAATGTGCTCATTTTGTGTCTCCTCCCGTGAATTAATTTTATCTCGTCAAATATATAATGCACTCTGCGGGGCGTGCAGTCAAGGGGTAAAAATCAAACTTTTTATGAAGAAAACTCCCCTGCGGGAAAATATGTCACTGCTTTTTGTCGAGCTCAAAATGCGCGGCGAATTTCCCGAACACGGGCGGAAAGTCGAAATACTTATCGAACAGGCGGCAGAACAGGCCTATCACAGTGCCGTTTATCGGCGCGATGACGAGAGTGCCCCACCCGATGCCCTCGAACCGCCCGAAAAACGCGAGCGACATTATCGCCGCGACGGCGAGGCAGGAGAGGTCGAAGCAGGTTTTAAAGCGCGGCAGCTTTATGCCGTATTTTCCGCTGACGCCCTTGACGAAGAAGTCATAGACCTGCGGATAGAGATATGTCTTGTAAAACAGCGCGACGGAAAACGAGGTCAGCACCGTGCCGAGGGCAAAAAGCAGTATCCTTATCGGCACGGACATACTGCCGGGCGGGGTGACTGCGGGGTCAAAAAACGGTATGCACCGCCACAGATCGAGCGCCGCGCCGTAGACAAGGCAGGTAGCAAACGAGGATAGGTATACTATCTTAAACCCGCGCATGGCTATGCAGAAAACAACAAACAGCCCCGCCTGAATGACATACTCCGCCTGACCGAAGGTGAGAAATTCGAGCTTCAGGCTCAGAAGATATGCCGGCGCGACTATCATCGACACGCCGAAGTTCGCCGCCGAGATCATGGCCACCGCGAGCGAGAGTAGGGCGACGGCGAGGATATAGACGGCCTCGCTCGGGATTTTAAGCTTTTTCTTTTGCAATTATACTCCTCTTTCCGTCAAAAAAGCCACGCACCGAAAAAGGTGCATGGCGAAAAATAAACCCGTTCGGGTTCGGAAAAATCCACACGTTTTTGCATATTATATTACATAATATACCGTGTGTCAACGCGTGCGGCGCAGTTTTGCAATACCTGCCGCGAGCAATGATACTGAAACCGCGAGCGTGGATATTAAAATGAGCAGATATACATTGCCGTTTGCGAAATGCGCCCAGTCGGCAAAGTTCACGGCGTAGTTCGCGCCCTCTATGCTGCCGAACACTGCGGCGAGAAAACGCGGCAGAGCATATATAACCGAGCCGAACGCGAGGACATCGACCGAGGCGTTTATCAGCGGACGCTTGCAGATAATATGCATGACGGCAGTCACCGCAAACGGAATAAATGCATAGAGCACGACGAGCAGTCCCTTGGGCAGGCTGAATACATTCGTTATTCTTGCCGCCGAAACGAGCAGGGCGAGGCAGGCGAAGAACAGCAAAAAGTATACGGCGGGAATAAATCTGCGTCCCCTTGCGGGCATATAGCGCCTGAGCAAAAACGGCGCGAACACCGCGATATACCCGAGCAGAGTGCCGAGCGCGGCGGTGCCGAACCAATTCTGCCCATATTTTGCGCAGCAGATGACAAACAGCAGGACAAGCGAGAGATAAGTTGAGCCGGAAAATACCGCGAGCTTATGCTTTTCGGTAAAGCGTGTGAATGTCGGGACGAACGAAAACGCCGTCAACAGACTGCCGAAAACCACGGGGAAGAAAGTGAATCTGTGATTCACCGCGAGGTCGCATATGAAACATATAATAAGCGCCAGTGCATACGCGCCCGTGAAGCCCCAAAAGAAGGTCTCGGTAATCTTTCTGTATACGCGCGCGTCTCTTTTCATCTCGTGATACTCCGTGTCGTTCGCGCCGCTTATCAGCTCATGCTCCGAAATGTCGAGCACCGAGCAGATATCGGGTATCATCGTTATGTCGGGATAGCTTTTGCCCTTCTCCCATTTTGATATTGCGGACTCGCTTAAAAACAGTTTTTCGGCGAGTTCCTTTTGGGTCATCCCCTTTTCGTTTCGCTTTTGACGCAAAAACTGACCGAATGTTGATTTGTTGACCATTTCGATCACCTCCGCTGCGTATAATAGCACCGCCCGCCGTATTTGTCACGGGAGCGTCAGTCAAGTCGCCTTTTTCGGGGCTGTTTACCGCCGGTTGAGGGGTAATTCTGTCAATTTGCGGTCTTATTATAGCCGAAAGCGCGGTAAGACTCGGCGAGCATCTCGCGCTGTTTTGCGGAATCGGCGGCGGAAAATTTGTTGTTGTCTACGTACCCTGCGGTCAGGTGCATATCCGTGTTATCCGCCAAAAATGAGTCAAAAGTGTTTTTATATTCCTGCTCGCTGAGCTCCGTCTGCTTGCCGTCGGCGTAGGAGTAATATTTGTGCTCCGACTGCGAGTCTTCGTTAGTATAAACATCCTCGGAGAACAGAAGCTCGGACTGAACCTTGCCGCCCGAAACGGTCACGCGGCTGTAGCTCACAGCATAGTTTCCGGCGGACGCGCGGGCATAGCTGCAAAAGAAATAGAACATATTGCCGTCCCCGTCCCGCAGGAGCTTCATATAATCGCCGTCCTGCGCCGCGTTAAGCTTGAAATCCGCATTGCCGTTCCCCGAAAGCGGGAGCGATTCAACGGCGCTTTTTTCGGAGTTTATTTTATAGAAAAAGTCGGTCGTGAAAAGTCCGCTGCCCTGCGTCGAGGTCGACACGAGCTCCGGCATGCCGTCAAAATCGAGGTCGATAAAGCAATATCCGCAGTTTCCGACGGAATTTTCGCCAAACTCCCATACCTGCCTGTTCTCTATGCAGATATCGGCAACGCTCTCTGCGGAGAGCTCCGTATTCCCGCTCTTGCAGGCGGAACAGCTCATCGGAAGAATGAACGATGCGAGTAAAAGCGCGATAAATTTTGCCGTTTTGTTTTTCATTTTTTCTCCCTCAGTTTCACCGAAATTATTGCAAATATATTATAGAATATAATTTTGCGGCGCGTCAATACTTTTTGCCGACGAAAACATATGCGGTAAAAAAATATGTTTTTCGCGCCGTGTTAATTTCTGCTTTACTTTACACTTTGTTTTTTGTATAATGTTGTGTGTATAAATTTGACTTTTTTGATAACGAGGTTTTTGTATGCTGCAATTTGAAGAGTTGAGACTTGAGCTCAACGACAATAAACAGAAGCTCTCCGAGCTGCGCGAGGCTCTCGGTCTCGACGCGCTCAAGGAGGAAATAGCGAAGCTTGAGGAGCAGACCGCCGCAGAGGAGTTCTGGGGCGACATAGAAAATTCGCAGAAGGTGCTCCAGAGAATAAGCCAGCTCAAGAACAAGGTGGCGAACTACACTTCTCTCGAAACCGCTTTCGACGACACGATGACCCTCATAGAGCTCGCCGACGAGGAAGAGGATCTCTCCATGTTCGACGAGTGCCGCGAGGGTGTTACAAAATTTGAGGACGAGCTCGAGAAGCAGACCCTCAGCACGCTCTTAAACGGCGAATACGACGCGAAGAACGCACTTCTCACTTTCCACGCGGGCGCGGGCGGAACCGAGGCTCAGGACTGGACGCAGATGCTCGTTCGTATGTATCAGCACTGGGGCGAGAAGCACGACTTCAAGGTCAGTATGCTCGACTTCCTTGACGGCGACGAGGCGGGACTCAAATCCGCCGTTTTGCTCGTCGAGGGTGAAAATGCCTACGGCTATCTCAAGGGCGAGATGGGCGTTCACCGCCTTGTCCGCGTCTCCCCGTTCGATTCCTCCGGGCGCAGGCACACCTCCTTTGCATCGCTTGAGGTCATGCCCGAAATCGATGACAATATAGAAGTTGAAATAAATCCCGACGACCTTAAAGTTGACACCTACCGCGCGAGCGGTGCGGGCGGTCAGAAGGTCAACAAGACCTCGTCCGCCGTGCGTATAACGCATATCCCGACCGGCATAGTCGTTTCCTGCCAGATAGAGCGCAGTCAGCATCAGAACCGCGAGGTCGCCATGAGAATGCTCAAGTCGAAGCTCCTTGAAATAAAAGAGCGCGAGCATCTCGACAAGATAGAGGATATCAAGGGCGATCAGAAGGAAATCGGCTGGGGCAGCCAGATCCGCTCCTATGTCTTTATGCCCTACACCCTCGCCAAGGATCACCGCACAGGCTTTGAAAACGGCAACATCAACGCCGTTATGGACGGCGATATAGACGGCTTCATCAACGCTTATCTCAAAATGGAGTCGCTGAAGAATCAGGACTGATAATATGAACATTATCGACATTTCGCGCGACGCTCTGAAAACCGAGATATATCCGGGAGATCCCCTGCCGCACGCCGAGTTCGTCAGCCGCATAGGGGAGGCCTCGGACTGCAATCTGTCGACCTTCTTCTCCTGCGTGCACACGGGCACCCATGCCGACGCACCGCTGCATTTTATCGACGGCGGCGCGAGCATCGACGAGGTGCCGCTCGAGCCGTTTATCGGCCCGTGCACGGTTATCGAGGCGCCCGAGGGCGCGATAACGGGCGAGGATATCAATAATTATTTCCCGCAGAAATGCGAACGCCTGCTCATAAAGGGCGGCGGCAAAGCATATTTTCACAGCAGCGCCGCGGAGGAGCTTGCCGACATCGGGCTGAAGCTCATAGGCACGGACTCCCTCTCCGTCGGCACAAAGGGCGATCAGACCGCCCCGCACAAGGCATTTTTGGGGGCGGGGATATGCGTGCTCGAGGGGCTAGACCTGAGCGAGGTCTCCCCCGGCAGCTACTACCTCTTCGCCGCGCCCGTGAAGCTCGGCGGGCTTGAGGGTGCGCCCGTGCGCGCAGTGCTTATTGACGACTATATTTTTTGGGGCGGCCGTTGACGCTGCGCCGTATATGCCATAAACGAAAGGCGTGTTCTGCTCAATGAAGCGTTTTCTTGACGTTTTGCTCAGTCTGCTGGCTATCATATTTCTGTCGCCGCTCATGCTTGTTATCTGCCTGATAATAATCTGCGACGACGGTATGCCTGTCATATTCAGGCAGGACAGAGTCGGCAGGGGCGACAAGCTGTTCAAAATCAAAAAATTCCGCACGATGAAAAACGGCGCGCCCAATCTTTCGACCGCCGATTTCGAGGAGTCGGACGAATACATCACCCACTCGGGCAAATTTCTTCGCAGGACGAGCCTCGACGAACTGCCGCAGCTGTTCAATGTTCTCGCGGGCGACATGAGCTTCATCGGTCCGCGCCCGCTGATCCCCGAAGAGAGCCACATCCGCGAGCTTCGCCGCGAATACGGAGTATATTCCGTTCGCCCGGGGCTGACCGGCTGGGCGCAGGTCAACGGCAGAGACTGCCTCTCCGACGAGGAAAAGGCGGAATATGACCGCGAATATATAGAGCGTAGGTCGCTCTTGTTTGACACAAAAATATTTTTCCGCACCATCTGGGTCGTGCTCACGGGCAAAGACGTTGTCGAAGGCGGAATGAACCATAAGGACAAAAAATGAGCCGCATATTGCGGCTTTATTTGTAGGTGCGGCGTATTTTATTTTTTTGTAAAGGCAACGTCGAAAAGGTAATGTCAACGACCCGATAAACCCGGGCGAACAAGCTCCCAATAGCCACGCTTGCCTGTCCCCTTTCAAACGTGAAAGGCGATATAAAGTGCCGCAGATAAACAAAATTGCTCCTAGACGGCATTTCTTTAAAACAAAAAGCCGCCGCGGAGCGAGACTCCGGGCAGCTTATATATAAATTTTGCGGCTGTTATGCCACGCCGAGATATTCCTCAAGGCACAGATTTTTCGCCTTCATCTCCTTTGCGGCCTCAACGCCGACATAGCGCCAGTGCCAAGGCTCAAAGGTTATCTTCGTTATATTCTGCTTGTCCTTGGGGTATCTTAACACAAAGCCGTAGTCCGCGGCGTGAGCCTGGAGCCAGCGGTATTCCTTCGTGTTCTCGAAGCTCTCGTATATCGAGAGTATATCCATGCACAGTCCCGCGTTGTGCTCGCTCGTCTGCGGCGGCAGGATTATCTCGGACGCCATTATCGTTGCCTGCTTCTTGCTGTAGCCCTGCTTCATGTAGAGGCTTATCCTCGCCTCGAAGTTTCTCCTCTGATGCTCTATCGAGCGGTAGCCGGACAGGGGCGAGAGCTTGATCCCTTCCTCAAGCGCCGCGTTATACATCTCTATATAGTGCGGAGCGACGCGGTAGTCGAGCAGTCCGTAGCTGTATCCGCCGTAGATGTCCACAACGGTCTGCGCGGTCTTGACCGTGTAATCCGCGGGCAAAATGTAGTCGCGGTTGACGAGGGTCAGATACCACTTTTCTTCGTCTATTTTAGTCACCTTCGGCGAAAAGCCCGCGTATGCGTATTCATATTCGGAACTGCCTCCCGAGGGGGCGTTCGTGGTCTTTTGGGCGGTCGGCTTTTCGGTTTGGGCAGCGGTGCTTTGAATTTCGGATTCCGACGCGGTGACTTCCGCGGAGCGGCTCTCGGACTGAGACTCGCCCGAGGTTCCGTCCGGGACTTTGTCGTTCCTCGAGCGTACCTTGAGAATGGCGTATGTGCCGACGAGGGCAACGAGAATTACCGCGAGAATAATCGCGAGTATCGAGCGTACATTCTTATTCATTTTCCATATCTCCTATTGAGGTTTCGACAGCTTTCGGCTGCGACACAAATATATCACAATATATCTGCCGTGTCAAACACAAGGCGGAATCTTTAAAACGAAAGGGGTTTTATCATGAAAGCTCAGGACAGTGTCAAAAACTATCCGTCCGCGCTCAGAGAGATGACGAACTTCTCGGTTCGCGGGATCAAAAAAATCTGCAAGGACGTAGGACCCAGACCCGCGGGCAGCGAGCAGGAGCACGAGGCTCAGAAGCTCATGGCAGCCGAGCTCGACGGCGCGTGCGACAAGGTCGAAATCGAGCCCTTTGACGTGCACCCCGGCGCGTTCCTCGGCTGGATACTGACGGACGGCATAATGATGATCGCCGCCATAGTCCTTTTCTTCTTCGGCATGAGCGCCATAGCGTTGGCTCTCTGCGCGCTCTCGCTTATTTTTGCAATTGTCGAGTTCCTGCTCTACAAGAAGCTGCTCGACCCCTTCTTCCCAAAAAAGACGTCGCATAACGTCGTCGCCGTCAGAAAGCCCAAGGGCGAGGTCAAGCGCCGCATAATTTTCTCCGGCCACGCGGACAGCGCCAACGAGTGGAGATTCACCTATTACGGCGGCTCGAAGCTGCTCGTGCCGATAATCGGCCTGAGCTTTGTCGGCATCCTGCTCGGACTTGTGCTCGGCATTTGGGCGGTTGCGGCGGGTCACGCCTTTTCTGCGGCGGACAGCGGCGCTCTCAACGTCATGAGATATGTTTTCCTCGCGTGGATACCCATTCTCTTTACGGCTCTTTTCTTTGAAAACAAGAAGCGTCCCGTCATGGGCGCTAATGACGACCTCACGGGCTGCTTTATCTCAATGGCAGTAGTAAAATATATGCAGCAGCACGACATACGCTTTGAAAATACCGAGGTTTGGGTGGTTCTCACCGGCTCGGAGGAGGCGGGTCTGCGCGGCGCAAAGGCGTTTTGCAAGGCTCATAAAAACGAGATGAGCGACGTCGAGACGGTTTTTGTCGGGCTTGACACAATACGCGACTACGACTTCGCCGCCGTCTATTCGCGCGACCTTACGGGCACCGTTAAGAACGACGCGGGCGCGTGCGCGCTCGTTAAAGAGGCCGCAAAGCAAACCGGTCTCGACCTGCCCTATAAGAGCGTTTTCTTCGGCGCTACCGACGCCGCCGCCGTCACTCAGGCGGGCATGAAGGCCGTTTCCGTGGCCGCAATGGATCCCGCTCCGGCGAAATATTACCACACGAGACTCGACACTGCGGACAATCTCGACATAAAGACGGTTGAGGCTGTTCTCGGCGTGGCGCTCGAAACCGCATTCCTCTTCGACGAAAAGGGTCTTTCCGACTAATCGTTTGTATATTATAACCAAATAAACCGCCTGTTTTTCGATAATTATAACAAAAATGGGCGGTTTTGTTAATTTTACTGTAATAATTCAAATAAATATGTTATAATAATTCAGTCTAAAGAGCAGCGGAACTGCGGCGCAGCATAACAAAATTGTGCGCTTCCGCTTAAAAACGAAAGGGGACTTAACCTTCATGAAAAAAAAGATCTATGCCGTATGTGCGTTCGTGCTTATTGCCGCGATGTTCTTCTCGTTTGCGGCGTGCGACGCCGGCACCACCGACACTGAGCAGACGACAGTTGCCGCGATGTCCGAGATGCCCGTTGGCAAGGAGGCAATGGTCAATTACTACAACAGCGTTATCAACGCCGTCAAGGTCAAGAAACCGGCTGTTAAGAAATTCCAGAGCACCGAAAACGTTTCGAATATCATATGCGGAACCGAGGACGGCGAGCGCAATACCCTGCTCGAAAAGGCCGTTCCCACGCTCAAGAAGTTCGTTTTCGCCGGCACAAAGAAAGCCTTTGAGGAGAGCAGAAACGCCGAGACTAAGTACGGCGAGGATCTGACCGCGCTCTTCCCCGTATCCGGCGAGAGCTGGTCGAGCACACTCACCGCCGCCGACGTTGAATCGGCCGAGATAGAGGCGAGCGAAGACAACAGCCGCCGCACGCTTACCCTTGTCATTAAGGAGCCGAGCGTCGATGTTGTCAAGAAGGCGTTCAATCTCGGCTCCGAGGCCGACAGAGACGCGGCCGTCAAGGAGTTCAGAGACAAGCTCAAGGGCTATATCAGCTTCACCGATATCGAGTCTCTGACCTACACCGAGTGCAGGATAATCTGCGTTATAAACACAGAGGATAACACCGTCGCTTCCGTCGAGTACATAAGAACCGAGAAGATAACGACCACTATTACAGGCGACGGCACTCTTGCCGGGATAGGCACGCTTCCCTGCTCGTTCGAGTACACCTACGGCGAGAAGTACGAGATGAACTGGACCGATCCTTCAACCACAACCACTGCCGAGGCAGACTGACAAAAAACCAAAGTGAGTCCTCCGAGACAGCTCGGGGGACTTTTTTTGATTACGTATCGGGGGAATTATTTTGTTTGCACGGATAAACAGCATGGGGCTTTTCGGCATGGACAGCTACACCGTTCAGGTTGAGGCGGATCTCTCGCAGGGTCTGCCGAGATTTGACATAGTCGGACTGCCCGACGCCGCGATAAGCGAGGCGAAAAACAGAGTCCGCTCCGCGATAAAAAATACGGGCTTCGCGTTTCCCGTCAGCCGAATTACGGTGAATCTCGCGCCCGCGGACACGCGCAAGGAGGGCTCGGTATACGACCTGCCCATTCTCATGGCGCTGCTCAAGGCCGGCAGACAGATAGACTTTGACTCCGACAACACGGCGTTCATCGGCGAAGTTGCGCTCGACGGGCTCGTCCGCCGTGTCGACGGCGCACTGCCCATGGTTATAACCGCCGCAAAGAGCGGGATAAAGACCGTGTTTGTTCCGACGGAAAACGCGGCGGAAAGCTCGGTTGTCAAGGGCATAGACGTAATCCCCGTCAGAAGCGTCGAGAAGCTGATAAAGCACCTGCGCGGCGAGGAGACGATAGCTCCCGCGCGGTTCGACGATTTCAGAGACAGCTATGCGCCCGACGAATTTGCGCCGGACTTCCGCGACGTCAGAGGACAGGCGGAGGTAAAACGTGCGCTCGAAATAGCCGCCGCAGGCGGACACAATATAATCATGGTCGGCCCGCCCGGCTCGGGAAAGAGTATGCTCGCAAAGCGCCTGCCGTCCATATTGCCGGACATGACGTTTGAAGAGAGCCTCGAGACTACGAAGCTCTACTCCGTCGCGGGAGCGCTGCCGGACGGCGTGTCGCTGATAACCCAGCGCCCGTTCCGCTCGCCGCACCACACCGTCTCGCCCGCGGGTCTCTCGGGCGGCGGCACAATTCCGCGCCCGGGCGAGATATCCCTGGCGCATAACGGAGTGCTGTTCCTCGATGAGCTGCCGGAGTTCTCGCGCCAGGCAATGGAGGTGCTGCGCCAGCCGATGGAGGACTCTAAGATAACGATTTCCCGCGTCTCCGCGTCGCTCTCTTATCCGTGCTCGGCGATGATAGTCTGCGCCATGAACCCGTGCCCCTGCGGATATTACGGACACCCGACCCGTCAATGTACCTGCACGCAGCAGTCGGTGCAGCGCTATCTTTCGCGCCTCTCCGGCCCTCTGCTCGACAGATTGGATATACATATCGAGGTGCCGCCCGTTGAATTTGCAAGCCTGTCCGGAACCTCGCAGGAGGAGTGCTCCGCGGATATCAGAAAGCGCGTCAATGCGGCGCGCGCCGTTCAGACCGAGCGCCTCAGGGGCAGCGGCATAGCCTGCAATGCGAAGATGGACGCGGCTCAGACGAAAAAGTTCTGCCGCCCGACTCCCGAGGGCATGATACTGCTCGAAAGGGTGTTCGAAAAATTAGAGCTCTCCGCCCGCGCATACGATAAAATCCTGCGCATAGCGCGCACCGTCGCCGACCTCGACGGCAGCGAAACGGTGAACTCCGACCACATATCCCAGGCCGTGCAGTACCGCTCTCTCGACCGCACGCTGTGGAGAAACGTGAAGTGAGACTGTAGACTGTAGATTATAGACTACAGACTATGGATTTTACGGCAAAAGCTCCCTCTCAAGAGAGTTTCCGTAAGGAAGAAGGCAGCACAAAATTTGTACTGCTTTCTTTTCGTACTATTCCAAAAAATCGAAGCTCGTGTGCCTATGGATAAAAGTGACATTATATTCGCCGGTTAAGCTGCCGCAAGCAATATAACTATGCGAAGCATAATATCACTGCCCGAAGGACAATATAACTCGCCGTCAGGCGAATATAACTGAGGCGGACTTTCTTACGGAGTGTGCCTCTCGGGGGCTTTTTCTTGTTAAAATTAAAAATATGGCTTAAAATCGCTGTTTGTTCACATAATAATTAAAATTTATCTCAATTTCGTATACAATAATCATTGACATTTGTGGTATAATCGGAAAAGGAAGATGGATAACAGCATCCGTCGGAAAGGTGAATGGAAAGAATATGGATTTCAACGGTCAGAAATGCCCTGCCTGCGGCAGGAGCTTCGATCAAGATGACGATATAGTCGTCTGCCCGGTCTGCGGCACTCCGCAGCACCGCTCATGCTGGGACGAGAGAGGCGAGTGCGTCAACGCAGCCCGCCATGCCGAAGGCTACGTCTGGCAGCCCGAGACGCCCGAATACAGCGCCGAGCCTCATACTGAGGAGCAGACGCAGGACAGACAGAACACGCAGATATGCCCCGTTTGCGGCTCGGAGAACGAGCCCCATTCGCTCAGCTGCACAAACTGCGGCGCTCCCCTGACTGCGGGCGGCGCGCAGCCGTTCAACCCGTTCTTCAAGGCGGGCGAGGCGGGCAACCCGTTCCTCTACGGCGTGACACTCGACCCCGAGAGCGAGATAGACGGCGCAAAGGTCAAGGACATCGCCTGCACGGTGCAGTCGGCGAGCGCGAGATATATCCCGAAATTCAAGGCCATGGCCGAGAAGAAAAAGAAAATATCCTTCAACTGGGCGGCGTTTTTCTTCAGCCCCTATTGGCTGTTTTACCGCAAGCTCTGGCAGGCGGGGCTCATATTTATGGGTCTGATGCTCGCCGTAGCCCTGCCGTTTACTTCAAAGGTCGAGGCGTTCACAACCGCCTATCAGGCGTATTCGGAGGCGATATACACCTCGTCTCAGGCGGATGTTGCGGCGGCACTCGAAAAAGTGATGTCGGCGATGATACCTATCCTCCCGATGCTCGGCATACAGATTGTTCTGCACATTGTCGCCGGGTTTATCGCAAACCCGCTCTATAAGCGCAGCGTTACGGCAAAAGTGCAGAAGCTCCGCGCCGCGTTCCCCGACGACCGCGCGTTTGAGGCAGCGACAATGAGAAGGGGCGGAACATCGATTTTGCTTGCTTTTGCGAGCTATATCGGTTATTATATTATATACAATCTACTGCTTTATGCGGCAGAGCTGCTTATAAAATAATAAAGAAAGGTTTGTTTTAAAATGAAAGTCAAAAAGGCCATTATCCCTGCGGCAGGTCTCGGCACAAGAGTTCTCCCCGCGTCCAAGGCAGTCCCGAAGGAGATGCTCAACATAGTCGATAAGCCGGCTATCCAGTATCTTGTAGAAGAGGCCGTTGCGGCGGGAATCGAGGACATCCTTATCATAACCAACCGCGGCAAGGGAGTTATCGAAGACCACTTCGACCATTCCTTCGAGCTTGAGGCAAATCTTGCCGGCAAGAAGAATAAGGAAAAAATCTACGAAGAGATCAAGGCTGTCGCAAACCTTGCAAATATATATTTCATCCGCCAGAAGGAGACCAAGGGCCTCGGCCATGCAATCCTCTGCGGCAAGAGCTTTGTCGGCGACGAGCCGTTCGCGGTTCTCTACGGCGACGACGTCACCGTCAGCGATGACCCGGTAACCGCTCAGCTCTGCAGAGCCTATGAGAAGTACGGCAAGGGCGTTGTCGGCGTCAAGGAAGTTCCCGATAACCTCATCTCGATGTACTGCTCGCTCGACGTCACTCCTCTTGAGGGCCGCGCGATGAGCTGCCACAAAATCATTGAGAAGCCCACCCCCGAGCAGGTCATGTCGAACTACGCCATCCTCGGCAGAGTCGTTCTTCCTCCCGAGGTTTTCGGTATGCTCGAAAAGGGTCTGACCGATATTAAGCCCGGCGAGGAGCTGTTCCTGACCGACGTTATGAGCGAGCTCGGCGCAAGAGGCGACCTCGTAGCTTATGATTTCGACGGCATCCGCTACGACATGGGCAACAAGCTCGGCATCATGAAGGCAAACTGTGAGGTTGCCCTCAAGCATCCCGAGATAGGCGACAGCTTCAAGGCTTACCTCAAGGAGCTTGTCAAGACCCTCGACTGATAGAATCGGACAATAAAGCACAAAATTCACATCACATTTTTGTACGAACAAAGGCATCCGCTTTACGGATGCCTTAATTTTTAAACTTTTTGCACTTTTAAAGCTCTTTATAAAACGGCTTTTTCGACCGCCGTATCTAAAATATATTTCTCCTTTATCTTCATCAGCTCTGCCATGTGCGCCGATTGCAGATGCGCTTCCTGCTGCTCGGGCGAAGCCCATTTTTCGATTAGCAGCACTGTGTCGCGGCTCTCCGCCGAAAAATAATAGTCGTAGCTTATGCAGCCGTCCTCGGCGCGGACGGCGTCCAAAATACCGGAGTCGGTTATCTCCCTGACAAATTTTTCTCCGCCGCCGGGTCTTGCCGTGTATTTTACAGAAAGTAAAAGCATAAAATTTCGTCCTTTATATGCACTTCGCCGCGATGCATTCGCTCAGGCGCGCCAAATCCTCCATTTTGAGGCTCTCCGCCCTGACGCTCGCGGGGAAGCCCGCCTCGGCTATCGCCGCGTTTATTTTGTCTTTAGGAATACCCAGCCCCGCGCTGAGCGAGTTCGACGCAGTCTTTCTGCGCTGACCGAACGCCGCCTTGACCACGCGGAAAAAGAATTTTTCGTCCGTTATCTCAACGGGCGGCTCGGGTCTGATATCGAGCCTTATCACGCTGCTGTCCACCTTGGGCGCGGGCATGAACGAGCCCGCCGAAACATCGAAGAGCTTCTTCGCGTCGGCGTAGTAGTTGACCGCCACCGTGACCGCTCCGGCGTCTCTGCTCCCGACGGGCGCACAGAGCCGCGCAGCCGCCTCCTTCTGCACCATGACCGTCACCGCGTCTATCGGTATGCGGCTCTCGAGCAGGTACATGATAACGGGCGAGGTTATATAATACGGCAGGTTCGCGCAGACGACAACACGCATACCGGCAAAGCGGGCGGCGATAAGCTCGCCGAGGTCGGTTTTCAGCACGTCAGCGTTCAGCACCTCGACATTGTCGAAATCCTCAAGCGTCTTTGCAAGGACGGGGATGAGGCGGGTGTCAAGCTCGAGCGAGACGACTTTTTTTGCCCTCTTTGCAAGCTCCGCCGTCAGCACGCCGATTCCCGCGCCTATCTCGATAACACCGGTGTTTTCGTCTGCGCCGCAGGCCTCCGCCATTCGCGGGCAGACGGTCGGATTTATCAGAAAGTTCTGGCCGAGCGACTTTGAAAAAGTAAAGCCGTTAGCCGAAAGTATTTCTTTTATGACATTGATATTTGAAAGCTCCTGCATATTCTCTCCTTGTTATTCGGCAAGCGAGCAGATTCGCACGCCGAAAAGTCCGGTCTCCGCCTTGACCTCGACGGTGTCGCCGACCTTCACCTTGCCGCAGCGCCCCTTGGGCAGGTCTATCCACGCATCGACTCCCGCGCCCTTTCTCGGCGTCACGCGGATACGGTGCGGGCCGTCATAAAACACAGTTCGCAGGTCGTCGTCCGTCTCGATAACCACCGCGCTGACATTGTGCGCGCCGCGGGTGAAGGTGTTGTTGAGCGTCATGGCGCAGCCCATTATCGCAAGCGCCGCAAGCAGCAGGAACAGCGCCTGCCGCAGTCCGCCCACGCTGAAGCCCGCGAACTTCTTCTTGCATATGAGGAAAGCCGTAATTGTCAGCACCGTTGCTATAATAACGCTCACGCAGAGCATTGCGCCGAACGAATCAATGGGATTATTTACCTCCGTCTCGAAAACCATGAGCGCTATGGGCACCATCGGCGCACACCACAGGCTTTCGGTGCGTCCTCTGCACAGGTCAAAGGTCAAAAAGCCTATGCTCGCCGCGGAATAGACGACCGCCGCCGCCGCGACGAACTTCACGCGGAAAAAGAACACAAACAGCACGAAAACCGCGACGTTGGCACAGAGCCAGATTATGTTTTTCTTTTTTACTTTCATTTCAAAACCCCTCATTGACGGCATGGGGTCATCGACCCCGGATTTGTTTTTATAATTATGTTTTGCTTATATTTGAAAGATTAAAAAACGCACAGTTACAGCAATCTCGTGTCGTTGATTATCAGCTCGAAGCTGCAGCCGAGACGGGCGGCGGATTTTTTGCACAGCACCATGCGCTCGAGAAAAATTTCGAAGTATTCCATAACCGGACAGATTTCCGTATCTATCTTCAGACGCAGGATGATTATTCTTTCCTCTCCGTCAACCTCAAGCTCCGAGTCCACGACCGCGTAGTTGACTCTGTCGTGAATATCTGTGCTGACTGTTTTGCTGTTTCTCACTCGGCTTCTGCGCACGTCGCTCTTGTCCGCGAGGATGAGTGCCGCGGCAACGGGGCTGACGGGCGCCGCCGTCTTTTCATCGTGATGGCCTATCGCGCCGACTATCATCGCTATGTCCTTCGGGTTTACCTCGAGGCTGCGAAGAATATTAAAGGCGAGTATGCCGCCGCTCTGCGCATGGTCGCAGCGGTTTATCATATTGCCGATATCATGCATATAGCCGGCTATCGCCGCAAGCTCGCACTCGTGGTCGCTGTAGCCGAGAATTTCGAGTATCTCCCGCGACATTTTGGAGACCGTGCCCGCGTGGGCGAGTCCGTGTTCGGTAAAGCCCAGTTCGCCTAAAACGCGGTTGCCCGCAAGGATATAAGTCTTGAGCTCCTCGTTTGAATGAATTTTATCGTAAAGTTCCATATTTGTTCCCCTTTTCCGTGCATTTTTCAGCGCAAAAAAAGCGCTTTTGCTCTTTTCTTTTGCCTACTTTGTGAGTATAATATAACTAAATAAGAGTATGGAGGTAATTTCAATGTCCACTGTCTTAGTAACCGGCGGTGCCGGCTTCATCGGCTCGCACACGAGCATAGAGCTGCTCAATGCAGGATACGATATCATTATACTCGATAATTTTGTCAACAGCAAGCCCGAAAGCCTCAAAAGAATAAAAGAACTTGCGGGCAAGGACTTTAAGTTCTATCAGGCGGATATCCGCGACGAAGAGGCGCTGACAAAAATTTTCGCCGAGAATAAGATTGACGCGGTCATCCACTTTGCGGGGCTCAAGAGCGTGCCGCAGAGCATAAAGGAGCCGCTCAACTACTATGACAACAATATAGCGGGCACCGTGTGTCTGTGCCGCGTGATGGATAAGGCCGGATGCAAAAAGCTCGTTTTCAGCTCGTCCGCAACCGTCTACGGCAGCAAGAACCCCTCCCCTCTCAAGGAGGATATGCCCACGGGAGGTACAACCAATCCCTACGGCACCACGAAATATTTCATCGAGCAGATACTTCAGGATCTGTGCGTATCTGACAGCGAGTGGGGCGTCTCTATCCTTCGCTACTTCAATCCCATAGGAGCGCATAAGAGCGGCCGCATAGGCGAGGATCCCAACGGTATCCCCGGCAACCTCATGCCCTATATAACCCAGGTCGCCATAGGCAAGTTAGAGTGCCTCAATGTCTGCGGCAACGATTACCCGACTCCGGACGGCACGGGCGTGCGCGACTATATCCATGTTGTCGACCTTGCGATAGGTCACATAAAGGCGCTTGACAGACTTTTGAAGGTCGACGGCTGCGAGGTCTACAACCTCGGCACCGGCAAGGGCTACAGTGTGCTCGATGTTGTCAAGGCGTTTGAAAAGGCTTCGGGCTTAAAGATAAACTACAGAATAGCTCCCCGCCGCGCGGGTGACGTCGCCTGCTGCTATGCGGACGCGACCAAGGCAAAGGAAGTGCTCGGCTGGCAGGCGAAGTACGACATAGACGATATGTGCGCCGACTCCTGGCGCTGGCAGTCGCAGAACCCCAACGGCCTGGAATAAGCTGTTCGGAAAGGAACCGGTTTGACGGAACTTTTTGAAAATATACAAAAGCCCGAAACCGCCGTGCTTGTCGGCGTGGACATGGGCGAATATGACTGCGAGGCGTCGCTCGACGAGCTCGAGGAGCTGGCAAAGACTGCCGGAGCCGAGGTCAAAGCGCGCGTGACTCAGCGGCGCGAGACTCCCGATTCCGCGACGTTCGTAGGCTCGGGCAGACTCAAGGAGATAAAGACCTTCTGCGCCGACAACGACGTTGACCTGCTCATCTTCGACAGCGAGCTGACCCCGTCGCAGCAGAGAAATATTGAGGACATAACCGATGTGCGCGTCGTTGACCGCACGCAGCTGATACTCGATATCTTCGCCGCACGCGCAAGAAGCGGCGAGGGCAAATTGCAGGTCGAGCTGGCGCAGCTTAAATATCTGCTCCCGCGGCTCGGCGGCAAGGGCACGAGTATGTCGCGCTTGGGCGGAGGAATCGGCACGAGAGGACCGGGCGAAACAAAGCTCGAGTCAGACCGCCGCCACATCCGCCGCAGGATAAAGAATCTTGAGGACGGGCTTGAATCGCTCTCCCGCCGCAGAAAGCTTGCACGCGAGAGACGCGAGAAGGACGAGGTTGAGACTGTTGCAATAGTCGGCTACACCAACGCCGGAAAATCGACGCTGATGAACACGCTGACTCAGGCGGGCGTGCTCGCCGAGGACAAGCTCTTCGCAACGCTCGACCCCACCTCCCGCGCTCTGACTCTGCCGGACGGCAGAAGGGTCATGCTCATAGACACGGTCGGCTTCATCCGCCGCCTGCCGCACGGGCTTGTCGAGGCTTTTAAATCAACACTCGAGGAGGCCGCAAGCGCGACGCTGATACTAAACGTCTGCGACGCATCGTCGCCCGACTGCGCGGAGCACCTTGAGGTCACGAACAGACTTCTCGAAGAGCTCGGCTGCAAGGGCAAGCCGATAATCGCAGTGTTCAACAAGTGCGACGCCGCGCCCGATTTATCGTGGCTCTCGGCGGGACTGCACAGCGTCAAGATATCCGCGCTCACGGGCGAGGGGCTTGACGGACTGTTAAACGAGATGGTCAGGGCTCTGCCCCCGACGCGCAAAAAGGTCACGCTGCTGCTTCCGTATTCCATGGGCTCCGACGCCGCGCTCCTTCGCAAAAAGGGCGCGCTCGACCGCGAGGAATACCGCCCAGACGGACTCAAAATGACCGTCACCGCGGACGCAAAGCTCCTCGAGAGATACAAAGATTATATTATATAACATAAACCGGCCGCGACGGGCATCTGCCGCGGCCGGTTGCTTTGTTTAAAAAACGAGGGAACGGGTAAAAATTTCGGTTTTGCAAGCCGAGTCAATTCGCCGCCGCTTGCGTGCGAAGCGAAACAGAGCTTAACAAATCGGGACTTGCGTGGGAATTGCAATCATGTCCAGTGCAGGGGAGTCGGCTCGGCGGAGGGATCATAACACAGCTTCGCCGACCCCTACAGAGTGAATAGTCACAAATTACCGCATAAATCACGGGCGGATAATATCCGCCCCTATACGATTATATCAATTTGCAATATTAAAATTGTCTGCCTGACGGCGGCTTTACCCTCACAAATCCCGATTTATCGCTGTTTCCGTTAAAAAAGGACTGCCCGCCTCGGCAGTCCTTTGCTTCACTTTTTTATAACGTGCCATTCGCAGAAGCGTTTTGCCATGGCCGCGTCGTCGTACTTTTTATCGGCGTATTGTCCTATCTGCGTCGTGGCGGCTATTCCCGTTCGGCGGCCTCTCCAGCGCACCATGCAGACGAGGGTAAACGAGATGTTGATTATCATGAATATCGATACCGCGGCGCAGGCGACTCTCCAGCCCGTGCCCTGCATCCGCGCAAATATTTTTTTCAGCTTCGGGATGACCAGATAGGCGAAGATAACGCCGCCCACTCCCCAGAGAACTGTCATTTTAAGGCAGATAAGACCCTTGTAGTTCAGAAAGCTCTTTGAGTAGTCCCACGCCTTCATGCCCATGCCGTATTCGAGCAGGAGTCCGCACGCGAGCTCAAAGACCGTGGCCACAACGGAGATAAGGCAGAAACGTGCGAGCACACCCCTGAACCCCGTGCTGCGAACGATTTCGCCGCTTATGTAGAACATCACCGCGCCTATGCCGTATATCAGGCAGAACGGCCCCCAAATTGTAACAACATGGGTCTCCCAGTGACCGAAGCACAGCTTGCACCATGTGCCCTCGAGCAGAACACCGAGTACATTGCCGAACATGAACAGCCAAAACATATTGCAATACGTAATGCCGTCATTTTTTCTCTCTCTCAGACCCTCGCGCCTGTTTTTCACGGTATCGCCTCCTGTCTGCTGCTATTATACAATATAACAGGAAAATCCATCCTTTTACTTCAATTTTCGCCACATTCCGAAATGTTTATATTTTATTCACATTTTTATACAAAGCAAGCGTTGCTTGACAGATGTAAAACGCAGCTTTCTTGCTAAAACAGAGCCTTTTTGATATAATTGGAGGCACAAAAGGGAGGAAACCACCATGACGATCGGAACAAGAATACAGGCTCTGCGCAAAGAACGCGGAATGTCTCAGGAAGAGCTTGCCGGCAAGCTTTCGGTCAGCCGCCAAACGGTCAGCCAGTGGGAAACGGAACAAACCGTACCAAGCATTGATAACATATATACATTAAAGGAAATTTTTGATGTGTCGTTTGATGCGCTTATGTCCGAGCCGACGGAAAATCAGCATAGCACAGCCGCAATACCGCACAGGCACGGCGAGACGAGATATACCGCGGAGGACATAAAATCCGCCACGCGCCTTGTCGTTATGCCGCGTATCCTCGGAACGCTGTTTGCAGCGATACTTTTTATCATAGTACTCGCACTGCTGGCAGCCGGTGACAACAGAACAGATACTGCGGGCTTTTTTATCGCATTTGTTTTTACGCTCGCCATCCTCATCATGCAGATAATCCAAGCGGTGTCATATAAAAAGAACTCCCTTAAACAAGTTGCAGACAGGATATACGAATACGACCTCTATGCGGACAGAATGGTTATAACCGTAAAGCGCAACGGAGAGCTTTCAAGCCGCTTTGTCGTGCGACCGGAGGATGTGACAAAGGTTATTGAAAACCGAACGCACACCGTATTCCTGCGCGGGACAGAGCTTTTCATTTTGCGCAAATCCGATCCGCTGTATGAGGCGGTCAGACCGTATATCAGTGTACAAAAAACCGTGCCTGCGGCATCGGGCAAGGAAAAAACGATATCGGCTCTGCTGATAATTCTCTCCATTCTCTCTCCGGCTTTTGCGATTGCCGTCTTTGAGGCTGTCACTCCCGAGGTTCCTTTCGACTTTGCCATGAGCGAAGCGATAAATAGATTTTGGATATTCTATCTGTTTTTGCCGATACCGTTAGCGTCGGCCATATTCGGGATTTATCAGAGGAAAAAAGGTATACGCAACATCAAAAATATCGTCGTAGGTCTGATACTTGCGCTCATCCTTGCAATTTACGGCTCATTTACTCCCATATTCAAAAATACTTTCATATCCGACAATTGCGTTGCGGAAAGCTATGCCGCGCAGATAGGCGTTGAGCTGCCGCGGAGCGAAAAAAGTGTTACCCAAAATGCTTTCGGAGACGAAAAGCGCTCATCGGTGCTCTGCGAAAAGGAAAGCTTTGACCGCTTTGTTCAAAACGCAAAAAAAGATATCCGCTGGAAAGCCGAACTTCCTACCGAGCTTGAGGGCTGCACCCCGACATCGACCATAGGCAGAAAATACGACTTGTGCCTAATATACAATGCCGACACAAAGGAATTCAATGCGCTCCCGACAAAAAGCGGCGACTACCGTTTTATTTTTATCGGCGTAAACAAATCTGAGCGCACACTCGAGATATCGGACTACACAAGCAGCTTCAATGCGTCCGAACAAGCGCTCCCCGATGCCGTTTGAGCTTACTCCGCTTGAGAAATCCCTGAGTTTATTTGTCTTGCGGCACTCCCATGTTCGGAAAAAAACAAAGGAAGCCAACGTAAATTTCGGCTTCCTTTGTTATATTTAACTCATTTTCGCTTTTTCGCGTTTATTCAAGCTTTCCGTGCTCGTTCAGGAAGTCCTCGACGAGCTGCGCCGCATATGCGACGAGCTCGGGGCACGGGCGCTTTTTATAGTCCGCGGTATTTCTGTCCTCGGGATTCGGGCCGGGCTGAGTTTTCACTCCCGCGAGCAGCTCACGACAGATTATTGAGCCCTCGCTCTCTTTAAACTTGTCCGCAAGGGCGCGGACATATGAATAGAGCTCTTTTTTTGCCTGCGCGTCGTCGGGCTCGTCGTAGCCGAAGAACAGCCCGAGAACCATAAACATTCCGCTCACTCCGCCGCAGACCTCGCGCATTCTGCCCATTCCTCCGCCGAACGGAGAGGCGAATCTCAGCGCGGTTTTCATATCGAGCCCCGCATCCTCCGCAAACGCGCCGAACACCGCCTGGGAGCAGTTGTACCCGTCGTTAAAAAGCTCGCGCGCCTTATCCGCATGACCTGTTTTCATTCAAAGCTCTCCCTTATTGGGCGTTCTTGTCGCCCTTGTATGTGTCGCTCACCTTCTGCCTTGCGTCTCTGACTTCGTTTATGCTCATAACAAGAGCCTTGTCCGCGTTGCGCAGGACGCTGTCGGCAAAGTTGCTCGCGGCCTCGCGGATATCCGCGGACCATTTCTTCGCCCTCGCAAGAGTCTCGTTGGATTCCGCGGTAGCTTTCTTGACTATATCGTCCGCTTGGCGGGTGGCGTTGGCAAGCATCTCCTCGGCTCGCGCTATCGCGGCGTTGACGCGCTCGGTTGCCTCGTTTTGGGAGTTGACCTTGAGCTGGGACGCATATGCGCGCGCCTGAGCGGTTATCTCGTTCTCGTCAATGAGCTTGTTGGCGGTCTGCTGAGCCTTTTCGACTATCTCCGCCGCGTCGGAGTTCGCTTTTGCAACGGTCTGCTCGGCGATTTTGTTTGCATTGTCAACGGTTTTCTGTGCATTTGCGTTGGCGGTCGAAATTATCTGCTCGCTCTTCGCCTCGGTCTTTTCAACGAGAATGCGTGCTTTTTCCTGGGCGCGGGCAACCGATTCGGCCGCGTCGCTCTTCGCCTTCTCGATTATCTCGTTGCGGTTGGCGGTTATCGATTTCGCCTGGTCGACCTCCTCCGGGATTATCTCGCGCAGATGCTCGACGCATTCGCGGATTTCCTCGGCGTTGACCATGGTTTTCTTGGAAAGCGTTATCTTTGTTCCGCTGTCAAGAATATTTTCTATCTGCTCCAACAGGGAATCTATGTTCATTTCAAAGCGCTCCTCTCTCTTATTCTTTTCACAATATCGTCATGTACCTCGGAAGGGACAAAGTCGCTGATATCTCCACCGAACTCGCACACCTGCTTGACAACGGATGAGGAGAGGTACATATAATCCGAATTGGCGGTTATGAAAACCGTCTCGATATTCGGATTCAATTTCTTATTTGTCAGCGCTTGCTGGAACTCATAGTCGAAGTCCGAGACGGCTCGCAGGCCCTTGACTATCGCAACCGCGCCCTTTTCCTGGGCATAGGCTGCGAGAAGTCCCTCATGCATATCGACCGCCACATTGTCGAGATCCTTGACACAGCGGTTCAAAAGCTCCACGCGCTCAATCGCGCTGAAATATACGTTGGGCTTATGATAATTGTGCATGACGACGACTATCACCTTGTCGAACATACTCGCCGTGCGTCTGATTATATCGAGATGACCCTTTGTGACGGGGTCGAAGCTGCCGGGACATATGGCTATTTTCATGCGTCCTTGCCCTCCTTGCGGTAAACGGTGATTTTTATCTTGCCGTAGCGGTAGCTGCGATAGAGCTTCAGCTCGCCGAAGCTCTCGGGCAGCTCCGAATCGACGGGAGTCTCGCAAACGGCGCAGCCGCCGTCGGCCACTGCGTCTGAGAGCAGCTTCATGGAATCGGCAACGAGCGAGCTTGCATACGGCGGGTCGATGAAAACGATATCAAATCTGTCTTTGGTCAGCTTCAAAAACGAGAGCGCGTCGGTCTGGATGACCTTTGCGCGGCCGCCGAGCTTCGTATGCTCAAGATTGTACTTGACCGTGGCGAGGGAGTCCTTTGACATATCGACGAAGGTCGCCGAATCGGCGCCTCGGCTGAGCGCCTCAATGCCGAGCTGACCCGAGCCTGCGAACAGGTCCAATACTCTTCTTCCCTCTATCTCAAACTGGATTATGCTGAAAACGGCCTCTTTGACGCGGTCGGTGGTCGGACGGACATCCTCGCCCTCGAGCGTCCGCAAAACCCTGCCGCGTGCCGTGCCTGTTATAACTCTCATTTCATCAGTTCCTTTATATCGCATTTATCTGTTCAAACTGCGGTGTTCTACAGTATCATACATATTATTACATTTATCCGCGTCCGTGTCAAGATTCCGGATGCAGAGCGTCATATATAGTTTGCGCCGTGGAGTCGGATATTCCGGACACTTTTTTAAGCTCCTCAACTCCCGCGTTTCTTATGGCGGTTACGGTCTTGAAGTGCCGAAGCAGCGCCTTTGCGCGCGACGGCCCGATGCCGGGGATATCGGTGAGCGTGCTCGAGAGCGCGGAGGCCTTGTGCTTTTGCCTGTGATAGGTCACGGCGAAGCGGTGAACCTCCTCCTGAATCTCCGAAACGAGCGTGAACGCGCGGCGCTTTGATGTGAAGGCTATCTCGCCGCCCGACTTCGCTATTGCGCGCGTGCGGTGGCTCCCGTCCTTGACCATGCCGAAGAGCGGAATATTTTCGAGCCCGTGCTTTTTGAGTATCGGCTCAACGGCGGATATCTGCCCTCTGCCGCCGTCCAACAAAATGAGGTCGGGCAGACGGCCGAAGCCCTCGCCGCTCTCCTTCTCCTCCTCGTATCTCGTGAAACGGCGGTCGAGCACCTCCGCCATTGAGGCGTAGTCGTCCTGACCGGTGAAGCCGTTTATTTTAAATCGGCGGTAGCCGCGCCTGTAAGGCTCGCCGTTTCTGAAAACTATCATTCCCGCGACGTTGTCGCTGCCGGCGGTGTGCGAAATATCATATGATTCTATGAACTCCGGCGCGGCAGGCAATCCCAGCATACCTGCAAGCTCGTCGAGCGCGGCGGTCTTTCTGCCGGCGGTGCCTGTCAGCGGAGTGAGATACTGCGCGGCATTCGAGCGGCACATCTCAAAAAGCTTCTTCTGTTCGCCCGCTGTGCTGTGGGATATGATAACCTTTTTGCCTTTCTTTTCGCTGAGCCAGCGCTCGAGCAGTTCACTGTCCGCAACCTCGCCCTCGACCGACACGCGGCGCGGCACAAAGTCCCTTATCATATAGAAGCTGCGCATGAGCTCCGCCATGGCCTCCGCCGCATCCTCTGGCACGTCTGTTATGAAGTTCTCGCTGTCATAGAGCCGTCCGTCTGCAAAGCGGAGCACCGACAGGCACGCCTTGCCCGACGACGCGGCGCCCGTGACGAGGGCGAACACATCCTGCTCCCTGACGTCGGCGGACATGACCTTCTGCTTGCCGCCGAGCCTTTTTATCGCGGCTATCCTGTCGCGCAGACGCGCCGCCTTCTCAAATTCGAGATTTTCCGCCGCCTGCTCCATTCGGCTTTGAAGATCCGCGAGCGCGGCGGTTCCGCCCTCCTTTATAAACGCGAGAGCGTCCTCTACCGCTTCGTCATACTGCGAAAACGGCACCTTGCCGCTGCACACGCCGCTGCACTGCCCGATAAAGAAATTCAGGCACGGGCGGCTCTTTCCGAAGTCACGCGGAAAAACCTTGTTGCACTGCGGCAGGCGAAATATCTTCTTCGCCTCGTCCACGGTATTGCGCGCGGCAAAGGAGCTCATATACGGGCCGATATACTTGGCGCCGTCATCCTCTCTTTGGAGCACGGCATATATGTTGCGCCACTTTTCGGGCGTGACTTTTATATATGAATAGCCCTTGTCGTCTTTTAAAAGAATATTGTACTTCGGAGAATGCTGTTTTATCAGGCTGCACTCGAGCACGAGCGCTTCAAACTCGCTGTCAGTGAGGATGACATCGAAATCATCGACATTCTCAACCATTTTGCGTACCTTGAGGCTGTGGTTATGCTCCGAGCCGAAATATTGGCTGACGCGGTTTTTGAGCGCCTTTGCCTTGCCGACATATATTATCTCCGAGCTGCTGTTTTTCATCAGATATACGCCCGGAGTCAGCGGGAGCTGCATGGCCTTTTTGCGAAGCTCTTTGATTTTCGGATTCATTCTCTCACCTGCCCTTGAATACATCTGCTAATATATTGAATATTATACTACAAAAAGCCCTCGGCGAACAGGGGCGCGGAAAAAATTATATTTTGGGTCATCTTTTTGCAACAATTTGTTGATATTATCGGAATAAGGAATAGATTTCAGCGGAAAGGAATATGTAAAAAATGAAAACTATCGGAAATATTATCTGGTTTATCTGCGGCGGTTTTCTGGCGGCTCTGATGTGGCTTATGAGCGGTGTGCTCTGCTATATCACCGTTGTCGGCATACCGCTTGGCAAGCAGTGCTTTAAATTTGCGCGTCTGTCCGCCGCTCCGTTTGGCAAGGACATAAAATTCGGCGGCGGTGCTCCGAGCTTTATTGCGAACCTGCTGTGGATATTGTTGCTCGGCTGGGAGAATGCAGTATACTGCGCAACTATGGGGATAGTCTGCTGCTGCACGATAATAGGCATCCCGCTCGGGCTCCAGTATTTCAAATTCACAAAGCTCGCATTCGTGCCCTTCGGCTCTGAGGTGGTCAACTGCTGATTTATGAAAAAACTAAAGGTAAAAAGAATACTCGTTATCTGCCTTGCGCTTGTCGCGGCGGCTGCCTTGGCTGCGGGTGTCGTCTTAAACGGTATGCGCGTTGACGTCTGCCTCGACCCCGGTCACGGCGGTCACGATTCGGGCGCGGAATATGAGGGCAGGCTCGAAAAGGACGACAATCTCGAGCTCGCGCTGGCGGTCGAAAAGGAACTGAAAGCGCGCGGAGTAAAGGTCTGTATGACGCGCGAAGACGATACGTTCATATCCCTCTCGGGACGGTGCAGAAAAGCAAATCTCCGCCGGGCGAAGCTCTTTGTCGCGCTCCACCGCAACAGCGCGGAGAACGCGCACGGCGTTGAAATATGGATACATTCGGACGCGCCGCAAAAAGACACCGCTCTCGCGCAGAACATCTGCGACGCGCTCTCGAGAGCCGGAATATCCGAAAACAGAGGGGTAAAATCCGGATTCGCCCGTGAGGACGGGAAGAATTATTTCGTCAACAGCCGCACGAATATGCCGAGCTGCCTCGCCGAGATAGGCTTCATAACCGATGACGGCGACAACCGCCTGTTTGACGACAATCTCGACGCCTACGCCCAGGCGATAGCGGACGGGATAGCAAAGACGCTGAATGAGATATAGAAATCGTCGCTCCCAAAAAGCTAAGTATTCATAAAAAGTTCAGTCCCGACAGTAATGTCTGCCGGGACTTTTCTTGCATATGCTGAAGCCGTGTGATATGATTGAATGGATTGATAAGTTGGGATTTGCCTATGGAAATGCGGACGATAAACGGATATCGTAATATTATAAATTTGCACAATCGTGTAGGGGCGGATATCATCCGCCCGCGGTTTATGCGGTATTTGCAATATTGAGTTTGTTTGCATAACGACGGTTTCTCTCCTAACCCCATTCATCGAAACAACAAATACGCACTTCCATACACCTTGCAATAACAAAAAGCCGACCTGTAGCTATAGGTCGGCTTAACTGCTTTATGACTCCCCGCAAAACAGGGCTGACTTTATCTTGTCAATACTTTGACCCACTTGAATCGGTTGACCTTGACCGCCGCGACGAAGCATTTTAAAATCTGATCCGCCTTGAGAAGGGCGAAAGTTACCGCGGGCGGGAACTTGAAATAAAACGCCGAGAGCGCGGAGAGCGGGAGCACTATGCACCACATGAAAATAATATCGTTGAAAAAGACGAAGTTCGTGTCTCCGCCGCCCGAGACTATTCCCGTAAGACACGGCATCTCATAGGCTGTGCCTATCGCCGTGACGCAGAGGATTAGCACGAACACGTTTGCAAGCTCCGCCGTCTCAGCCGAAGCGTTATATACCGAGATTATCGGCTTTCGGACAAGGAACAGTACGAATGAGGTCAGCACGCCGATAATGAGGAACATCAGCTGCATGGTCTTTGCGCCGCTCCTGACCTTTTTCATGTCACCCTCGCCGACCGCCATGCCCGTCATGACACGCGCCGCGTCGCCCGTTGCGTAGGCGACGACCGAGGTGCACTGGAACAGGGTCTGCGCTATGCTCGACGCCGCTATGCCGGACGCTCCGAGCCTGCCGAGTATCGCCGCCTGCACGGACATCGCAACGCCCCATGAGATGTTGGAGAGCATGAGCGGCACGCCGGATCTGATGAAGTCGGCTATATAATTGCGCTTCACGGCAAAGATATCCTTGAATTTCAGCCGCAGCTTTTTGTCTATAAGCCTGCAATATATGACGCTCACAAGGAACTCGACCGCCCTCGAGGTCAGCGTGGCATATGCCGCACCCTTTACTCCGAGCTCCGGCGCGCCGAAGTGTCCGTATATGAGCGCATAGTTGAGAAAGATGTTTATAAGCAAGGTCGAGAGCGAGATATAGAAGCCTATTCGCACGGTCTCGACGCTTCGCATAACTCCGAGCAGGGAGTTGGAAATCGAGAACATCAGATAGGAGAACACCATTATCTTTAAGTATTCGACGCCCGACGGGATAATGCTCTGCTCGTTGGTCAGCAGTCCCATGACCCAATAGGGCTTGAACCAAACTACGAGTGACATAACGCCGCTCAGTATTATGCTTATCCAAAAGCCGACAGCGAACACGCGCCTTATCGGTTCTGTTTGGCGCTTGCCCCAATATTGCGAGATGATGACGCCCATTCCCGAAGCCGCGCCCGTGACCACCATTTGCAGAAGAAACTGCACCTGGTTTGCTATGGCGACGCCGCTGAGTGCCGTTTCGCTGTAAGCGCCGAGCATGATATTGTCGGCGAGATTGACTCCGTAGACGATGAGATTTTGCAGGGCTATCGTCATAGTCATTGTGAAGAAGTCGCGGTAAAATTTTTTGTCACGCACTAACATTTACATTCCCCCAAAAGACACATACCGACGTATTATATCACTTGCCGCACGATTTGACAACACCGCGCGGAGATACTATAATAGTGCCGAAATATTCAGGGAGATGTTGAAATGAAGAAGCTCGGGAATATACTCTGCGCTGTTTTGGCGCTGTTGCTTGCAGTGTCATTTTCGGCGTGCTCGAAGGCTGCGGTTGACGAAACGACCGAGGACGGCGCCGAGGCGGATACGCAAATCACCGTTATTGCCGCCGACGGCACGACACAGACGGTTGCCGTCCCGAACGGCAGCGACACACCCGCACAGAACGGTGAGACAAAAAACTCGGGTGCGGCGAACAACAATGTTGATGTTCAAGAGCCGGAAAACCCGGCCGGCGGCTCGGGTCAGCGCGAAACCGTGCGCGTCACGATAACCGAGGGTATGACGCTCACGCAGATATTCAAAAAGTTAGAGGCAAACGGCGTATGCTCATTCGACGATTTGATGAAGACCGCCGAGAGCTATGATTACAGCTACTATCCGCTCATAGCCGCAAGGCCGTCAAACACAAGGGCGTTCAAGCTCGAGGGCTACCTCTTCCCGAATACCTATGACTTCTATAAAAACGAGAAGCCGCAGGACGCGATAGGACGTTTCCTGCGCGTGGGCGAAAAATACATAACCTCGCAGGACAGGGCAAAAGCCCGCGCCATGGGCTATTCCATGGATCAGATTCTGACCGTCGCCTCGATAATCGAAAAGGAGGGCGCGAACCCCAACGAGGTCAGAAAGATAGCCGCCGTCATATATAACCGCCTCGAGGCGGGTATGCAGCTGCAAATGGATTCGGGCATCTACTATATTGAGCGCAGCGTCAAGCCCTATATTTCCGGCGACGTCAACCGCTACAACAGCCTCTACAATATGTATAAATGCAAGGGTCTGCCCGCAGGCCCGATATGCAATCCCGGCGCTCGCACGATAAATGCGGCGCTCGATCCGGCCGATGTGAATTATCTCTATTTTTGCCACGACTCGAGTGCAAAATACTATTACGCCGATACATATGATGAACATTTGGAAAATCTCAAGAAAGCGGGAATTGCGTCATAAGTTGCGAATGTGTTGAATAATTCACAGAAAATTCACGGATTGATTCTCTTGAAAGTATAAAAAACAGCTTTCGGTGGTATAATTATAACAAATTGTACTAAAGTACATTTTTGTACTCGGAGGATGATTTTTATGCAAAGAACACCGTTAAAAGACAGAAAATTGCCCGACTACACGCGGGGAGAAGAGATTTTCAACATGGTCACGCACATAGTCGGCGGCGGACTTGCGGTAGTTATTTTAGTAGCCTGCGTAACGGTCGCGGCTATACACAAAAACATAGCGGGCGTCATAACCTCGATAGTCTACGGGCTGTCTATGATAATGCTCTACACCATGTCGAGCGTCTACCACGGCGTTCCGCGCAGCTACGCGAAAAAAGTGCTTCAAGTCATTGACCATTGCACGGTCTACTTTTTGATAGTCGGAACCTACACTCCTATAGCGGTCTGTGCGCTGACAAAAGTCAGCAAGGCGGTCGGCTGGACGGTTTTCGGTGTCGTCTGGGCTCTTGCGGCGGTAGCTATAACGCTGACGGCGATAGACCTCAGAAAATTCCGTGTGTTTTCGATGATATGCTACATCGGCATGGGCTGGTGCATAATCTTTGCCGTCGTGACGACCTACCGCGCGTTGGGGCTCGTGGGCTTTATACTGCTTGTCGCGGGCGGCGTGCTCTACACGTTCGGCGCGATACTCTACGGACTCGGCGTAAAGCGCCGCTATATGCACTCGGTTTTCCATATTTTTGTTATTCTCGGCAGCCTCGCGCACTTCTTCTGCATAATTTTCTATGTGCTGTAAGCCGAAACGGTGATGAACTTTACCCGCGCCCGAGCGAGCGGGGATTTACAAATGAATTGTGACAGTGAAACCGGCCGTGGCGGAAAAAATCGTCGCGGTCGGTTTGCTGCTTGCTGCTTTGCGGGACGAGTGAGAGACATAAGGGGATACTCACAACAAATCCCGATTCACACTCCGTCTGCAACAAAAAACGGGAGACACTCCTTCGAATGTCTCCCGTTTTTTCATGCTTTTATCGGGTATCCCGATTATTTCATAGCCTCTTCGACTGCAACGGCGCAGGCGACGGTCGCGCCGACCATCGGGTTGTTGCCCATGCCGATAAGACCCATCATCTCGACGTGCGCCGGAACGGAGGAGGAACCTGCGAACTGGGCATCGGAGTGCATACGGCCCATGGTGTCGGTCATGCCGTAGCTGGAGGGGCCTGCCGCCATGTTGTCGGGGTGCAGGGTGCGGCCCGTGCCGCCGCCGGAAGCGACGGAGAAATAGTTGACGCCGTTCTCGACGCACCACTTCTTGTAGGTGCCTGCGACCGGATGCTGGAAGCGGGTCGGGTTGGTGGAGTTTCCGGTGATGGAAACGCCGACGTTCTCAAGCTTCATTATAGCCACGCCCTCGGGAACGTTGTCTGCGCCGTAGCACTTGACGTCCGCTCTCGGGCCGTTGGAATAAGCCTTCTGCTCGGTGACGGTGACGGTCTCCGAATAGGGGTCAAACTCCGTCTTGCAGTATGTGAAGCCGTTTATGCGGGAGATTATCATAGCGGCGTCCTTGCCGAGGCCGTTGAGGATAACTCTCAGGGGCTTTGTTCTGACCTTGTTCGCGTTGAGGGCTATTTTGATAGCGCCCTCTGCTGCGGCGAAGCTCTCATGACCTGCGAGGAAGCAGAAGCACTCCGTCTCCTCGGAGAGGAGCATCTTGCCGAGGTTGCCGTGGCCGAGGCCGACCTTGCGGTTTTCGGCGACGGAGCCGGGGATGCAGAAGGACTGGAGACCGATGCCGATAGCGGCGGCGGCGTCCGCAGCCTTGACAGCGCCGCTCTTTATTGCGATGGCGCAGCCGACGGTGTATGCCCAAACAGCGTTATCAAAGCAGATGGGCTGGGTACCTCTGACGATCTTGTCGCAGTCGATGCCCTTTGCAAGAGTTATATCTTTGCACTCCTCGATGGAGGAAATGCCGTACTCAGCGAGAACGGAATTGATTTTGTCAACTCTTCTCTCATAGTTTTCAAATAATGCCATTGTCCGTATCCTCCTTACTCTTTGCGCGGGTCGATATACTTGGCGGCCTCGGCGAATCTGCCGTAGGTGCCTACCGACTTGTCGTATGCGGTCTGAGCGTCGTCGCCCTTCTTGATGAAGTCAGTCATCTTGCCCAGAGACACGAACTCGTAGCCTATAACCTGATCGTCCTCGTCGAGAGCCATTCTGGTGACATAGCCCTCTGCCATCTCAAGATAGCGCACGCCCTTGTATCTTGTGCCGTACATTGTGCCGATCTGCGAACGAAGTCCCTTGCCGAGGTCCTCGAGTCCCGCGCCGACGTTAAGTCCGTCGTCCGAGAAAGCGGACTGGGAGCGGCCGTAGACTATCTGAAGGAACAGCTCGCGCATAGCGGTGTTGATAGCGTCGCAGACGAGGTCGGTGTTCAGAGCCTCGAGAATGGTCTTGCCGGGGAGGATCTCACTTGCCATAGCGGCGGAGTGGGTCATGCCCGAGCAGCCGATGGTCTCAACGAGAGCTTCCTCGATAATGCCCTCCTTGATGTTGAGCGAGAGCTTGCAGGCGCCCTGCTGAGGAGCGCACCAGCCCACACCGTGGGTGAAGCCGGAGATGTCCTTTATCTCATAAGCCTTTATCCATTTGCCCTCTTCGGGAATGGGAGCAGGACCGTGGTTCGGACCCTTTTTGACAATACACATATTCTCTACTTCTTGAGTATAATTCATACACGTAGTCTCCTTTCGTTTTGTGTATCCCGTACGGAGCTATTATATCAAAAAATTACAAGCGTATCAATTACTTGGGACAAGGTTTTTTGAATTTTTAGCTTTGTGACAATCGTTCGGGGCTTTTTCGGTCAAAAATTATTTATTTTAGTCGCAATCCCGCCGCCGCGGTTGTCAATGCGGGGCGTTTATGGTATACTGGAAAGCGGAAAGGGGGAGCTAAAGTGAAGCTCTATATCAAGCAAAAGGTCTTTTCGCTGACCTCGAGATTCACCGTCAAGGATGAGAACGGGGACGACAGATATTTTGTTGAGGGTGAGTTCTTCTCTCTGCGCGGAAGGCTGCATATTTTAAACGCGCAGGGCGAGGAGATAGGGCAGATATACAGCCGCCTTTGGACTTTTTTGCCGCGCTTTATACTCGAGATAGGCGGCGAGGAGATAGCGGAGATAGTCAAGGAGTTCTCGTTTTTCCGCCCCGTATATTCGCTCGAAAATACCGACCTTCGCGTTGAGGGTGACTTCTGGGCGCACGAATATTCCCTCTACGACGGGGACAGGAACATTATGAACATCCATAAGGAGTGGTTCACCTGGGGCGACAGCTACGAGCTCGATATTTTAGACCCGAAATATGAGCTGATATCGCTCGGCATAGTCTTGGCAATAGATAAAGCCATGGCCGCGGCAAACACCGCATCCTCGGCATCGACTTAAAGGAGAAAAAATGAAGGATTATCATATTTTTGCAAATCACGCCCATGTTTTTCCCGAGGAGGCAAAACCGGGCTGCGGAATAGACTCGCTCAAAGCGCTCATGGACGAGTGCTCTATAGAGAGGGCGGTCTGCTTCGCGCCGTTTCCGTCGCAGTATGAAGATTATAATATGCCCGGCGACTGCATAAGCTGGCTTGCGGACGCGATAAAGGGCGACGAGTCCCTTGTCGGCTTCGGCACGGTGGACTTTGATTCGGGCGATATAAAGGCTCAGGTCAACAGAATCGCAGACTTCGGCTTCAGGGGCATAAAGCTCCATCCGGCATATCAGGAGTTCAATATCATGGGCGACAAGGCGTGCGAGGTCTATTCCGCTGCGCAGGAGCGCGGACTTTTTCTGTCGTTTCATACGGGGTTGCACTGGCACCGCATAGCGGACTACCGGCCGCTGCTCTTCGATGAGGTCGTATGGAACTTCCCGCGCCTTAAATTCAGCATGGAGCACGTCGGCGGCTATCACTTCTTCCGCGAGGCGCTCGCCGTTATCTGCAACAACCATCACCGCGCGAGCGACCCGAGGCGCGTGTATGCGGGTCTGACGAGCATTATGCCGGACGACAACGGTCTGCCGGATTACTGGACTTTGACCGATGACGAGCTTTTGACGCTCATTCATCAGGGGGACGACGACTGCGCGATATTCGGGCTCGACTTCCCGTATAAAAAAGCCGACTACGCCAAGACGCTGATAAACAGGATAATTGCCCTCGACATCTCCGAGGAGGCGAAAGAGGGAATCCTCGGAAAAAATCTCGAGCACGCGCTCGGCATGGACTGAAAACGGAGAAACATATGCTTATAGTTACCGCAAACTGCAAAAACACATTTGACTCATATCTTAAATATGTCCACTACACGGACAGCAAGCGCAGAAGGACGCGCTTCTCGGGCGCTACGGGCTGGCTTATTATCGCCTGCGCTGTGGCGGTCACAGTCAGCTTCGTAAAAATCGGCGGCAACATCTTTCTCTATGTTGTAAGCGCCGTGCTCCTCATCTGCGCGGCGGCATATCTTTATATTCAGTATCTTGCGCCGTACAGGGCATTTAAAAAGCTCGACAAGTCGTTTCTTGCCGAGCAGGAATTTGATTTTTACGAGGACAAATTGGAGCTCATCGAGCACGGCGAAAAGCGCATAAAGCGCGTCATACCGTATTCGAAGATACAGAAGGTCTGCGAGACGAAGCACGCTTTTTATATTTATATCGCCGCAGACAGCGCGTTTATTCTGACGAAAACCGCACTTAGCTCATCATCTGTAGAACGCCTGAGGAATCTGTTTAAAGATAAGGGAATAAAGATAGAGGAATAACAAAAATAAAATTCAGCTCCCTGCGAAATTTTCTGCGGGGAGCTGAATTGTTATATATTTTTTTATACTATTCCCTGCGCCATCATCGCGTCCGCGACCTTGAGGAAGCCCGCGATATTCGCGCCGACAACGAAGTTGTCCTCGTAGCCGTACTCCTTTGCGGCGGTTGCCATATTGTGATATATATTTATCATAATATTGTTGAGCTGGTGATCGACCTTTTCAAACGGCCAGCTGACGCGCGCGCTGTTCTGGCTCATCTCGAGTGCGGAGGTCGCGACGCCGCCGGCGTTTGCCGCCTTGCCGGGGGCAAAGAGTATCTTGTTCTGCAGGAACACCTCGGTCGCCTCTGTTGTCGAGGGCATATTCGCTCCCTCGCCGACTGCGATGCAGCCGTTCTTTATAAGCTCCTTTGCGTCCTCAGCTCCGAGCTCGTTCTGCGTGGCGCACGGCAGAGCTATGTCGCAGGGCACGCCCCAGACCTTTTTGCCCTCGTAGAACGTCGCATTCGGGCGCTCCTTGGCGTATTCGCTTATCCTTGTGCGGCGAACCTCTTTTATCTGCTTAAGCGTCGCAACGTCGATGCCGTCCGGGTCATATACAAAGCCGCTCGAATCGCTCGCAGTTACCACCTTTCCGCCGAGGCTCAGAGCCTTCTCTATGGCGTAGGTTGCGACGTTGCCCGAGCCGGAGACGACGATCGTCTTGCCCTCGATCGAGTTCGCGTGGTTCTTGAGCATCTCCTCAACGAGATATACAAGGCCGTAGCCCGTTGCCTCTGTTCTCGCGAGCGAGCCGCCGAACGAGAGTCCCTTGCCCGTGAGCACGCCCTCGTACTGACCCGTTATTCTCTTATACTGACCGAACATATAGCCGATTTCGCGCCCGCCGACTCCGATATCGCCCGCGGGAACGTCGGTGTTCGGGCCTATGACGCGGTAGAGCGCGGTCATAAAGCTCTGGCAGAAGCGCATTATCTCCATCTCGCTCTTGCCCTTGGGGTTGAAGTCCGAGCCGCCCTTGCCGCCGCCGATGGGAAGTCCCGTAAGCGAGTTTTTGAATATCTGCTCGAAGCCGAGGAATTTTATAATGCTCATGTTGACCGAGGGGTGGAAGCGCAGACCGCCCTTGTAGGGGCCTATTGCGCTGTTGAACTGAACGCGGTAGCCGCGGTTCGTGTGAACCTTGCCTGCGTCGTCCGCCCACGAGATTCGGAAGACCGTAGCCCTCTCCGGCTCGACGAGCCTTTCGAGCAGCGCCCAATCCTGATAGGTTTTATTCGCCTCTACAACCGGGCGAATGGAATCAAGAACCTCCGTTGCCGCCTGAACAAACTCGGGCTGAGTCGAGTTCTTCTGCCTGACGTTAAGTATCATGTCATCAATGTAGCTCACAGTATCACTCCCAAAACGAATTGCGGCAAAATATAATTTTAACCGATTGCGATTATTTTAATATACCTCGTTTCAAAATGCAAGAAAATTTTAAAAAATTTCAAAATTTCAGAAAAACAGTGCAAAACTAGCTGTACTTAGGTACAAAAATGCAACTCAAATAAATTTTCATTCAAATTTACTGCGTGAATCAGATATAATTTAAAGCCGATGAGACAAACCGTCAATTTTTTAGTGGGTTTTACGCGGGCGCTTGAACAAATTAAAACAAACACCGCGCTATCGTTGAAAGTTTATGTTGATTGTGCCGAGAGACGTTGGTTCGTCTTTTTTTTAGGCATTTTTTCTCCGTTCGGCGGCAGACTCGGGAGAAGAAAAATTTTAATGCGCCCGACGCAGTTTGCGGCAAAAAATTGTATCGCAGTCCGATTTTTGCGCATGAAAAAAGCGGCGCCGAAGCACCGCCTTAAAAATGAACTTTACGTCTCATCGAACATTCCGAAGCCCGCAACCTCGCTCACGGGGACGGAGAACACCACTGCGCCCGCGTCCGTGTCCGTGCCCGCGCGGGTCATTATCGAGCGCATAATGTCCGCCTTTTGCTCCTTGCGCGCCACTATAAGTATGACCTCTTTCTCTTTGGCTATCGAGACGCCGAAGAACTTTTCGCTCTCGGGCGAAGTCGTGCCTCTGCCGTGGAGCACGGTGCCGCCCATCGCGCCCGCGGCGCGCGCCGCGTTCATGACGGCGTCGGTGCGCCCCTCGTTGGCTATTGCGACTATCAGCTCATATGAAAAATTGAAATCGGGCGTGTATCGGGCATCCTGCCGCCCGTCGTTGAGATATGCCAAAGTCTTTCCTCCTCCGACGCTTTTTATGGGCACCGCCCATGCGATGCCGTGACCGGGCACGCCTATATAGAGCGTGCGGCGCAGTCTTTTCATGTATTCCTTCGTCTTTTCCTCGCTCGCTACGGAAAATACAATCCATTTTTCCGTCGAGTCTATGCCGAGCAGCTCGCGCATACTCTGCACTGCCGTCCCGCGCCCGTGCAGGGCTATCGGTATCGGCATGGCAAGCTCGGTGCAGATATCAACGAGCTTCTGCAGAGCCTCGGGGTTTATGACCGTCATTATGTAATTCAACCTGTCTGCACCTCCCAGAGCTCGATAATCTCGTCGTCGGCAAAGGTCTCGACCTTTTCTTCGGGCTTTCTGCGTCTCTCATATATCACGCCGACCGCCTGAATGGAGATAAGCGGCATCATTGCGACTATCGCCACAACGCCGAACGCGTCGCTCAACGGATCGCCTCCGAGCGTTTTTGACGCGCCTATCATAAACTGAAGCATGAATGTAGCCGTCATCGGGCCCGACGCAACGCCGCCCGAGTCAAAGGCTATTGCCGTGTAGATATCCGGCACGAAGAACGAGAGAATAATGGCGAAAAGGTAGCCGGGGACAAGAAACCACATGACAGAGATTCCCGTTATGACCCTTATCATCGATATGCCCATCGCGGCGGCGATAGCGACGGAGAGGCTGTATTTTATGACCTTTCCGGGTATGGCGCCCGCGCTGACCTCTTCTATTTGCTTTTCGAGCACGGTAACGGCCGGCTCCGCGGAGATGATGAACCAGCCCAGGAGCATGGACAGCGGGATGAGCAGATATTTCATGCCGCCCTCGGCGAGCTTTGCGCCGAGCACCGCGCCGAGCGACGAGAAGCCGACGTTGACTCCCGTCAGGAACAGCACGAGACCGATATAGGTGTAGACGACGCCTATGGTTATCCTTGCGACCTCACGCTTTGAAAGGCGCAGAGAGAAGAGCTGGAATATATAGAACATGGCGATTATCGGCAGCAGAGCCACCGCCATCTCCTTCATATATGAAGGCAGGGCGGTGAGATAGGCGCGGCCTATTTCGCCCGTGCTTGAATACGCCGCCGAGCTTATGTCAACGACTCCGCCTCCGTCCGGATAGAAAAATCCGAGCAGGAGAACCGCCAAAATGGGACCTATCGAGCAGAGTGCAACGAGACCGAAGCTGTCCGACTCGGCCTTTTCGTCGCTTCGTATTTTAGAGACGCCGACGCCCAGCGCGAGGATGAACGGCACGGTCATAGGCCCTGTCGTAACGCCGCCGGAGTCAAACGCTATGCCGAGAAAATCGGGCTTTGAAAACGCCGCCAAAATAAAAATAACGGCATAAAAACCTATCAGCAGCCAGCGCAGGCGAACGCCAGTCAGGATTCTCGCCATGCATACGCACAGGAAGAAGCCGACTCCCACGCCGACCGTTACGAGCAGTACGGTATTGTTTATGTGCGGCACCGTCTGCGCGAGCACCTGAAGATCGGGCTCGGCTATCGTCACTGCGAAGCCGAGAATGAAGCTGACTGTAATTATCAGCGGCAGAGAGCGGGATTTTGTCATCGCCGTGCCGATTTTGCTGCCTATGGGCGTCATTGAGGTCTCGGCTCCGAGGGAGAAGAATCCCATGCCGATTATGACAAAAAATGCGCCGACCAAAAAGCTCAAAAACAGATCCGTCTCTATCGGCGAGACGCTGAAGCACAGCAGCACGACTATAACGAATATCGGCAGAACCGAAACGGCGGATTCACGAACCTTTTCGAGAATCAGGTTGTGGTGATTGGTGATTTTTGCGTTTGCAATAATGTGTTGCTCCTTTCTTCCCCGGTCAACCTTTCGGGTATGTGCGGCTGTCCGTCCCTTTCGGTCGGTTGACAAGCATTTTAGATTATTTATATATATATTAAGCTCTGTATATTGTACTGTTATTATGTTAATATTATTTTAACTTAACGGGAACATTTTGTCAATAAATATCACCAAGTGTGACCGCCGAACTTTTGACAAACTTTGTCACGGCGAAAAAATCATAAAAACGCAGCAGCCTGAAAATAATAAGGATGCAAACGCAAACAAAGTCTTAAAAAGTAAGGGGTGTAAAGTAAATGGCTAAGAGTTCGAGCAAGGGCGTTGTCCCCGAGGCGCGTGACGCGCTTGACCGCTTTAAGATGGAGGCCGCCTCCGAGGTGGGCGTCAATCTCAAGCAGGGCTACAACGGCGATCTGACCTCCCGCGAGGCCGGTTCCGTCGGCGGACAGATGGTCAAGAAGATGATCGAAGCTTACGAGCAGGGCATGAAATAACTTTCGATCCGATAAATCGAGGGACTGCACAGCGTGCAGCCCCTCGAACTGTTATATATTCAGTTTTTTCTCCTGCATTCGAAGCAACGCCAGCCGCCGTCGGCGTGCCGCGCGATGATTTCAAATCCGTTTTCGGCGAATGCGTCAACGACTTCCTGCTCGCGTATGTCGATTATGCCGGAGGTGATGAACACGGCGTTGTCCGCCATGAACTCGGGTACCGTCTTGCAGAACATGATTATAATGTCTGCGACGATGTTGGCGACTACTATATCGAACTTGCCGCTGACCTTGTCTGCGAGGTCGCCGTGGATGAATTTCAGGCGGTCGCCGTCAAAGCCGTTCATTTTGCCGTTTTCCTCCGCGGTCTTGACCGCGAGCTCGTCTATGTCAACGCCCGTTGCGCTCTCCGCGCCGAGCAGGAGAGAGGCTATAGCGAGTATGCCGCTCCCGCAGCCGACGTCGAGCACTCTTTCGCCGCCCTTTATATTTTTTTCGAGAGCCTCGAGGCAGAGGCGTGTCGTCTCGTGACTGCCCGTGCCGAATGCGAGCCCGGGCTCGAGGTGGAGCACCGCACGTCCGTCCGCATCATACTCGTCCTCCCAGGTCGGGCGTATGAGCAGGCGTTCGCCTATTTTTATCGGGTGGAAATACTGCTTCCAGTTGTTCTCCCAGTCGGCGTTTTTGCAGGGGGTCAGGTCTATCTCGTTCTCTATTCCCGCCGCCGCGAGCCGTTCGGTCAAAAAGGCGGCAGCCTCCTGCGGGTGATCCTGCGGGTCGATATAGATGTGTACAATGCCCTTCGTCCTGTCCTTTGCGAGCAGCTCCTCATCTATGAGGTCGATATGGGCTATCTCCATAGCCTCGCGCTCAAGGTCGCTGTAATCCTCTATATATATGCCGTAGGGCACGACCATATTGGCTATGTCGCCCGCGGTGTCGATATCCTTTGTGTCCACGGTTATCTTTATTTCTGTCCAGTCCATAGGCTCTCCTCTTATTTTATCAGCTCGGCCTTGAAATCGGCGTGATTGCGGTCATGGTTATAGAGCTTGCGGTTGTCGAGCGCCCACTGGCGGGGGGTGAACTCGCCCGGCTCAACGGCTCTGCAGGCCTGCTCTATCTCGTATATCTTCGCGTCGAGCGTGTCAAGCGAGGAGAGTATCTCGGCCTCGAGGAACATCGGGCGCACCGCCGCGCCGAATTCCGGCTCGCCGTGGTGCGAGATTATCATGTGCTCGACGAGCATCAGCGTGTTTTCGCTTATGCCGAGCTTCTTGCCGCATCTGTCAACAGCCATCGCTCCGCGCACGAGATGACCCACCAGATTGCCGTCTGTGGTGTAGCCCGAGGCTATGCCGGTCTGCGCGACATCAAATTCCTCGGTCTTTGCGATGTCGTGAAGAATGACGCCCGCAAAGAGCAAATCCCTGTCGATAAACGGATATATGTCCGCCACGCCCTGAGCCATACGCAGGATAGAGAGCGTGTGGTAGAGCAGCCCGCCGCGTATAGCGTGGTGCAGCCTGAACGCAGCCGGCCAGTAAAGCAGCTTTTCTTTATATTCGTTGAGCAGCTCGGTGACGAGAGCCTTGAGCTCCGAATCCTTGAAGCTCAAGGCGGCCTTCATAAGCTCGTCGAACATAGCCTCGCCCGAAAAGCCCGCCGAGGGGACGAAGTCCTCTATGCGCACGCCGTCCGCCTCCGTGACCTTGCGTATGCGCTCTATTCTGAGCTGCTGCGAGTCGTTGAACGGCTGAACGGTGCCGCGAACCTTTATCAGGTCGTTGGCGGAAAATTCGCCGTGCAGCTCCTCTTTGTAGTCCCAGAGCTTTGCGTTTATCTCCCCGTCTGGGTCGGCGAGGGTGAGGTCGAGATAGGGCACGCCCTTTGCCGTCATCTTGCGGTCGACCGTCTTTATCAGGCAGAAGCCCTCGACGCCGCCGTTTTTATTGAATTGAGTAAAATTCATATTAAAGCCTCCGTTTGTTTGTCGTGATAAGTATAACATACGGCGGCGCGAAATACAACGAAATAAAGCGTCCGCGCGTCCGAGATTTTACTCTCTGTTAACATTTGAACGCCCCGCGCCTATTGACAAAACGGCGAAAAAGTGCGACAATATATACAGCAATCTCAGGGGCGGGGTGAAATTCCCCACCGGCGGTGACGGCGAAGAGCCCAAGCCCGCGAGCCGCGAAGGCGGTTGATTCGGTGTGATTCCGAAGCCGACGGTACAGTCCGGATGGAAGAGGATGCGAAGAATGCATTTGCGCCCCGCTGTAAGCGGGGCTTTTGCTTTTTCATCTTCCCGGTTGCAAAAATAAGGAGAGGAAGATACTCATGAAAAAAAGCTCAAGACAGAACCTGCGGAAGATAACGGTGATGGCGATGCTCGCGGCGGTGGCCGTGGTGTCCGTTTATTTCATCAAATTCCCGCTCTTGCCCTCCGCGCCGTTTCTCGAATACGACATTGCGGACGTACCCGTGCTCATAGGCACCATGCTGTTCGGCCCGTCTGCGGGACTTGTTATCCTGCTCATCACCTCGGCGATTCAGGCCATTACCGTCAGCTCATCGAGCCACATTATAGGCTTTATTATGCACTTCTGCGCGTCGGGCGTGCTGGTTATAGCCGCGGGTCTGATGTATAAAAAAATCGGCGGCAAAAAAGGCATGGCGGCGGGACTTGCGGTCGGCTCCGTTTTGATGACGCTCGTTATGATACCGCTCAACCTCATCTTTACCGGAATCTTCATGGGCACCGGTGTTGAGATGGTTGTCAAAATGCTCATCCCCGCGATAATCCCGTTTAACCTCATAAAAGCCGGACTCAATTCCGTGCTCACGTTCCTGCTGTTTATCCCGGTGAGCAAGATATATGCGAAGATAAGCGCGGAGTGAAAGCAAAACACAATTTAAATAAACGGGCGGAAAATACTCCGCCTGTTTTAATTTTATAAAAAGAAGTAAAAAAATAATCATATACTTTTTAAAGAAATTAAGACGGTTATTTATCCTTAAAACCTGTCAATTATACTAAGTCTATTCCATTTTGCGCGCAAATGGTGTATCATATACCCGTATAAAACGGGGACAGGAAGAGCCGTGAAAAAACGGAAATCCGCAGTGCGGCAGACGGAGGCGAACGGGGGTTCGCCGACGAATGCGGATGTCCGCTCTCCGATTTGCGCCGGGCGTCTTAACGGCGCCCGCGCATGAATTTAACAACTACAAATCTCCTATATCGTAAAGACCCCTGCGGACTCGTGCCGCGGGGGTCTTTACGTTTTCCCGGGAAAAAACGTGCGCCCTGCGGCTTTGAGCCGCAGGGCGTTCTCTGTTCTCGCGTCTCTTAAAACAGAGGTGAAATTTACTTGTTGATGAAGTCTCTCTTCTGATCCTCCGGCAGGTCGATGCCGAGTGTTCCGCCCGGATTCATCAGGTTGTCGGGGTCGAAGTGATTCTTGAGCGCGCGATAGATATCCATCTGGTTCTTGCCTATCTGAGCCTCAAGCCACGGAGCGGTCATCTTGCCTATGCCGTGATGGTGGCTCATCGCGGCGCCGTACTTCTGGATGTTGTCCATAATGCCGCGCTGATACTCGAGGTATTCGTCGAGGTCGTTCATCTTCGCCTCGAAAATGAAGTAGAGGTTCGCACCCTGAGGATAGAAGTGAGACATATGGGTCATGCAGATAGTGTCGGGTCTGCTCTTGCAGAAGCGGCGGACATTCTCATAGACCTTGCTGAAGTTATCCCAGTTGACTGAGCACTCGAGGGTGTCGAGCATAAGGCCGTAGTCGCCCATGTCCTCGCGCAGATAGGGGTCGGTGAAGCGGCCCTTCTCCCAGCCCTTGGTGACGATGCTGGTGGTGTACATTGCGCCGTGCTTCTTGCAGATCTTGTCTATCTGCTTTGCGACGTTCTTGCTGAAGTGCTTCTCGCCCTCGCTCCAGCCGAGCATAAGTACGCGCTTGCCGTCCTTGTAGCCCTTTGCGGAGAGCATTTTGTCAATGACGGTGTCGGCAACGCCGTAGAGGCGGAATGCCACGGCGGTCTCCTCGGGGTCGGAGAGACGGAATACCGACGGGAAGCCGAACTCGCCCTGCATTATCTCACGCGCTGCGTTGAGACCGTTCTCCCAATCCTTGAAAACATAGGAGAACTTCTTGCGGTTCTCGGGCATATACTTGAAAACTCTGAGGGTAACGTGAGTGAGGATACCGAAGGTTCCCTCGCTGCCCATCATTATCTGATCGATAGAGGGGCCGGTTGCATTTCTCGGGAACTCGTCGCTCTTGATGATGCCCACGGGAGTGACATACTCCTGGCTTATGACGATGTCCTCGATCTTGCCGTAATAGCTCGAGTTCTGACCTGCGCCGCGGGTGACAGCCCAGCCGCCGACGGAGGAATACTCGAAGCTCTGCGGGAAGTGGCCGCAGGTGTATGCGCGGGTTGCGCCGAGGGTCGAGACGGCGTTGTTAAGGGTCTCTTCAAGCTTCGGACCGCTCATGCCGGCTTCGACGGTTATTGTCTGATTGTGCTCGCTGAAGGAGATGACCTTGTTGAAGTTCTTTCTCATGTCGAGCGTGATGCCGCCCTTGACAGCCTCAACGCCGCGGGTGACGGAGGAGCCGCCGCCGTAGACATACATCGGAATCTTCTGCTCGCAGCAGTATTTGACAAGCGCGATAATATCCTCGCGGTTCTTGGGATATACGACCGCGTCGGGGACGTTCTCGACGATGTGCTTGCGAAGTCTCATAAGGTCGACCATCGTCTTGCCGTATGCGACAGAGAGCCTGTCATAGTTGTCGGTGCTGACGTTTGCCTTGCCGACAATCGCTTCGAGAGCCGCTATCTGGTCGTCGCTCAGGCGGCAGGGTATATCGTAGTCAACTTCCTCAAGCCCCATTTCCTGCTTGACCTTGAAATCGTCGTCGGTCATGTGGAAGGTCTCTTTCATCAGCTTATAGAGCTTTGAGTTCGGAGCCTTGAATGCCTCGGGATCGCCCCATTTAAGAATGGAGCGGTAGGATCTCTCCGGTGCTTTCTCATGATACCAATCGGGTATGAATTTTTTTTCTTTGCTCATGTTGGTTCCTCCTTGCGTTATCCTTGGGTTCAGTTCATGTCTGATGTTGCTACTATGTCTGCGCCGAAAACGTCCTTGATTATGACGTCTCCGGTATTCGCGCGCTTATCTAATTTGAAGGCGCGTATGATTTTCATGGCGTCGAGCAGGCGCTCCTTCGGTATTTCGCCGTTCGTCTTGACGGGCAGGCGGGGCATATCGGGGAACGCGGTGTCGACGGTGGTTGTCAGGGAGCGGGTGGGGTTAGTCAGCTCGGTCGTGCCGAACGCTATGCCTCTTTTGCACTTTGCGCCCTGAACGTCTATCGTGTCGCCGTCGCGGCTTACCTTCAAATGGCAGCCGTTGGGGCAGACTATACAGACCATTTCGGTGACATTCACTTTGCGTCAGTCCTTTCGGTTAAAACTCGTTTTCCGTTAGCCTCGGCGGAGCTTCTCGGAATATCTGCCGAAGCGGGAATGCTTTTTATGCGTCCTCCATGCTAACGGTCATCTTTTCTTTAATTTTATCCGAAATACTCTCGGATTTCAAGACTTCCATCTCGGAGGAGGAAAGATTTGCGAATTTCTTGCTTATCAGCTCGTTGTCCGCGCTGCCGACCGTCACAAGCTGCTTTTTGAACTCGCTGCGCGGTCTGAAGTACATCGTCATGCTGTCCTTGGCGGCTCTGTCGTAATACTGCGGAACGACATAGAGGAATTTCTTTCTGTCGTATTCGACAGGCACTCTGTCTGCGGGCTTCTTTTCGCCCTTGCAGTATTCGGCGGCGGATTCGCCCGCCTCGTCGCCCGAGAGGGAGACGTAGTCAACGAGGTCGTTGACGTGCAGCGCGTTGCCGCAGGAGAACACGCCGGGGACGTTTGTCATAAGCGTCTGGTCGACGACTGCGCCCTTTGTCGCGGGGTCAAGCTCGACTCCGAGCATCTGCGCCACTTCGTTCTCGGGCAGAAGTCCGACGGAGAGGATGAGCGCGTCGCAGGGGATGATGCGTGCGGTGGACTCTATCGGCTGCATCTTTTCGTTTACCTGGCAGACCTCAACGGCTTCAACGCGCTTGACGCCGAAAACCTTTGTGACCGTGGTGGAAAGATGGAGCGGAATGTCAAAATCGTGCAGGCACTGGTGGACGTTTCTCGCAAGACCTGCGGGAGTGTCCTTTATCTCATAAACACCCTCGACGCTCGCGCCCTCAAGGGTGAGACGGCGCGCCATTATCATGCCTATGTCTCCGCTGCCGAGAATGACGCAGCGGCGGGTCGGCATCTGACCGAGGATGTTGACAAAATACTGTGCGGTGCCGGCTGTGTATATGCCGGCGGGTCTGTCGCCGTGGATGAACACCTGACGGGAGGTGCGCTCGCGGCAGCCGCAGGCGATAACCACGGCCTTGGAGCAGCAGATGAGTATGCCCTGCGCGCTCTGGACGGTGAGGGTGAAGCCCTCCGCCGTCTTTTCGGCGTCGGTTACGAATGCGTTGATTCTGTAATCTATTCCGAGGGAGAGGAATTCTCTGATGAATCTTCCCGAATATTCGGGGCCGGTCAGACGCTCGCCGAAGCGAATGAGTCCGAAGCCGTCGTGCACGCACTGCTTGAGGATACCGCCGAGCTTGTGCTCGCGCTCAAGGAGCAGTACGTTGGCGCCGTTTTTGTGCGCCGAGATAGCGGCCGCAAGACCTGCGGGGCCGCCGCCGAGGACTATTACATCATATTTGAGCTCAGTCATTGTCGGTGCCCTCCTTTTCAAACAGCAGCTCGCTGCCGTCGCCGCTCTTGGTGACGTCGGTCATCTTCATGCCGGTCTGCTCGCAGATAATTCCCGTGACCAGCGGCATACAGAAGCCGCCCTGGCATCTGCCCATTCCGGGGCGCACGCGGCGCTTTATCGCGTCTATCGAGGTGGCGGGAACGGGGGAGTTTATAGCGTCGATTATCTCTCCGCGGCTGATATTCTCGCAGCGGCAGACTATAATGCCGTAATCGGGGTTCTTCTCTATCGCGGCCTGTCTCTCCGCAACGGAGAGCTTCGCCATGACGGGAGTTACCCTGCGAACCGGGTTGAACTTCTCGTTGGGCACGACCTTCATGACCTTCGAGAGGCGGTCAACCGTTATCTTTGTGATATCCTCGGCTATAGCCGGGGCGCTCGCAAGTCCGGGAGACTGGATGCCTGCGGCGTGGATGAGGTTCTGAAGCTTTTCGGAGCCCTCGACTATGAACTCCTCCTCATAGGTCGAGGCGCGCACGCCCGCGAAATATGTTATGACATCGGCCTTCGAGAAGCCCTTTATCAGCGGGAGGTGCTTTGCGAGCATTATGTCTACGTTCTCGCGCTTTGTCGAGAAGTCCTCTCTATAGGGCTGCTCGAATGCGTCGGGGCCGACGAGGACGTTGCCGTCTATCGTGCGCATAACGCCGCCGCCCTTGGTGTCCGAGGTGGCCTGAGAGAGTCCGATGAGTCCCATCGACCTCTGAACGAGCGGGCCCTGCTTCTTGTCGAGAATTGCGAGGTGTCCCTTTCTCGGGTGGATGGTGAAGAAGCGGTCGCCCGCCATTTCCGCTATCTTATCCGAGAACGTGCCCGCCGCGTTTATGACGGCCTTGGGATGAACGGTACCTCTGTTTGTGTGTACCGCAACGATCTTGTCGCCCCCGGTGTCGATTGAAGTAACTATCGTGTCGAGCGAGACTTTGGCGCCGTTCTCCACTGCGTTCTCCGCAAAGGCAACGGTCAGCTTATAGGGCGAGAGCACGCCGGAGGACGGGAACTCGAACGCGCCTATCGCCTCGTCCGTAATATTGGGCTCGATGCGGTGAAGTTCTTCGCGGTTTATCTTCCTGCCCTCGATGCCGAGATGCTTCTCGCGGTAGTTGAATACGAGGGGTGAGAAGAAACCGAAAATCTTTTCGCTGTATAATATAAGGTTGCTCCAGCGCTCGAACGGGACGGAAAGATCCTTGCACACCTGAGTGTACATGGCGTTGCCGCGCACGTTCATCTCACCGCGCTTCGTGCCGACGTGGGACGCGATGCCGGGGTGAATCATGCCGTCGTTTCTCGACGACGCCTGCATTGCAACGTCGCTCTCCTTATCCACAAGAAGAACGTTGAGCTTGTAGCGGGTGAGCTCTCTTGCGATAGAGCAGCCGATGACGCCGCCGCCGATGACAAGAACATCGGGCTGAGCGCCCTCGAGCGAACCGTCGGTAAACTTCGGTGCGCGTATAGCGGGCTCGGTGAATCCTTTGAGTGAGATATCGTTGAGCACGCCCTTGTAGCCGAACTTGGCGGCAGCCTTGCCGGCCTTAACAATGTCGGTCCATTCTGTCATTTCACCTTCGAGGCGTATGCACTTGCCGACTTCGGTGCATTCAATTCCGTCAAAGCCCTTCTTTTCGAGCTTCCTGCGGACCTTCTGCACTTTCTGAGCCATATCCATCTCCCCTTTTCCTGCGGCTTCGCGCGCTCTGCGCCGAGCTTTGCCCTATATATAAAAGGAAAAGCACAGCGCGTGACGGCAGAGCCGCTCAACGTTTAAATTTATGATTCTTGTTCGGTTGTCCGAACATCTTGACAAAATTATAGCATTATATTAGAATAGTGTCAAGTATCTTGAGAAAGTTTATCTAAATCTTATTTATCGGGGAGTTTTTATGGACAGTCTGAGCAGGTTGCCGCTCTATCTGCAGGTAAAAAATTACATAACCTCTATGATAGATTCCGGCGACTATCCGGCTGATTCAAAGCTGCCGACGGAAAAAGAACTGATGAAAACTCTCGGCGTAGGCAGAGCTACGGTGCGCTCCGCGCTCTCGGAGCTTGAGCATGAGGGCAGGATATATAAGCGCCACGGAGTCGGAACTTTTGTCAGCTCGAATAAGTTTATGCCGGCGTTCGAGCCGATAATCTCGCTCACCTATTCCCTCGAGCGGCTCGGTCTTGAGATAAGAAATGTAATCATTTCCTCGGGACTCGAATATCCGAAAGGGGAGCTGGCCGAAAATTTTCCGAGGGACGAGAAGATAGGCAGGCTCAGCAGACTGCGTTTGGCAGGCGGCGAGACTGTTGCCATAGAGGACAGCTATTTTACAAAGGAGCTCTATAAAACGGTGCGTTCGCTCGACCCGAGCAAGTCGGTGGCGCACGCGATACTTGACAGCGACGGCATAGACGTTGACAAAATCGATATGAAGATAGTCCTTCGTCCGCCTACAGCCAAGGAGCAAAAGCAGCTCAGGCTTTCGCCCGGGGAGCGGGTAGCTCAGCTGACGCGCTGGACCTTCAGCGCCGACAGGGCAATAAACTATGTTCGCTTCGTTATGCGCGAACGCCTTATTCAAACGCCGTTCGGCGAATAATGTGCATATGTCGGGCAATCGGCTCGATTATATATAGGAGAACGGACGTGCAGAGTCCACAATGAGAGGAAAGAGAAAAATGAAAAAAAGACTCAGGGCAATTGCCTGCGTAGGGCTTGCCGTGTGCTTGGCTTCGGGCCTGTGGTCCTGCGCAAGGGATACCGGACGTGTGCCGGAGACGGAGAGCGGGAACACAACGGTCAACTATGTCTACAGCGGCACCTACAATCTCTCAAACATCCCCGAAGAACCGTCTGCCGGCGACGAGCAGACGACGGGACCCGAGAAGAGTACTGCCGGCAAGACACAAACCGCTGTTGAGCAGCCCGTGCAAACTGTTCAAAGCAGCGGCGAACGCCCCAACACAACGCTGAAAGGCGGCATCAAGGTCAGCGAGGCGTCAAGCCGCCATGAAAAAGTCGAGTCGGTGAGCGTCACGCTTCCCGACGGAGCGACTATGGCCGATATGTTCGCCATTTTGGAGATGAAGGGCGTGGCTTCGTTCAACGCGCTTATGAACACGGCAGTAAACACCGATTTCGGCAGCTTCCCGCTCATAGGGGCGCAGGCCAACACCGGCAGAGCGTTCGCGCTTGAGGGATACCTGCGCGCGGGCACATATACGTTTGCTAAGAATACCGCGCCCGCAGATGTCATAAGCAGGCTCCTGCGCAGCATGGAGAGCTTTGTCAACTCGGCTATGCGCCGTCAGATTGCGGCGAGAAACATGAGCGTTGACGATGCGATAATCATAGCGTCTATTGTTGAGGCGGAGAGCGGCGGCGATATAGCGCAGATGGCGAGGATATCGTCCGTCCTTCAGAACAGACTCAAGGCGGGTATGCAGCTTGAAGTGAAATCAACCGGCAAATATGCCTATTCGGTCATAAAGAACTACATAAACAGCGACGACCCGGACGTATACGGCAAGTACGACGAGTACTACGATACTTTCAAATGTCCGGGACTTCCCGCCGGGCCTATCTGCAACCCGGGCGAGGAGGCTGTAAAGGCCGTAATCAGCCCGCTGAATACGGATTATTTATATTTCTGCGTAGGAGATGACGGTGTTTACCGCTATGCGGCAACAGCGGAGGAGCACCGAGCCAACCTGATTGCGGCAGGTCTTGTGTCCGAGGATGCGGAGACGCTGCACCAGTCGTAACGGCAATATAATAAAGGAATAAGGGCGCCCGAAAGGGCGGAAGAGGGAGATATCAAAATATGGACAATGACACTGTAATTACAAACATCTCGAAGCTTGGTTCAATGAGCACGGCGGTAGGCTGCGAGGCCATGCGCCAGCTTGAAACGGAGTCGAGCCGCGGCAAGGATGTCTATGCGCATCTTGACAAGCTTTTCAAGCTTCTCGACGACCGCAACCCCTATGCGCGCACCCGCGCATTCGTGCTCATAGCAAAGAACGTCTCGTGGGATTCGAGAAAGAAGATCGACAGAAACATCGACAGGCTTCTCAAGACTGTTGACGGAGAGCAGGCGGCAACAGTCCGCCAGTGCATCCAGACACTGCCGCTCATAGCGGCCGCGAAGCCCGTCCTCAGACAGAGGATAGCCGATGCTCTGCGTGCAATAAACCCCGACAAATACCCTGTGCGTATGCGCAGCATACTCGCTGAGGATATAAAAATCGCCCTTGCGGCGGCCGAAAAATAAAACAGAATAAATTTTTTCGCCGAAATCGGAGAAAAAACTTGACGAAATGGTATGACCTGTGCTAAACTTGTTATACCTCTGTGAGAGGGCTGTTTTTTTATGCCCTCATTTTTTGGCCGGTTCAGAGGGAGGCTAATCAAATCCTATGATATTGGAGGTGCCGTCATGAGAGTAAAGATTACTCTTGCTTGCACAGAATGCAAGCAGCGCAACTACAACACTGTTAAAAACAAGAAGAACACACCGGACAGGCTGGAGATGAACAAGTACTGCCGTTTCTGCAGGAAGCATACTCTCCACAAAGAAACGAAGTAAGTCGGGAGGTATAAGAATGGCGAAAAAAGAGAACACCTCTGCCGCCGCAAAGGTTGCCAAGGCCGAAAAAGAGGCCAAGAAGGGCGCCGATGACTCCAAGCTTACTTCTGCCCAGAAAATCGCTAAGGCCGAAAAGACCAAGGCGAAGGCCGCTAAGGCGAAGAATCCCAACGGGAATGCCTTCCAGCGTTTCGGCAAGGGCTTTAAGAAGTTCTGGAAAGACTTCAGAGGCGAAATCAAGAAGATTACATGGCCCGGCGCAAAAACAGTTCTTAAGAATACGGGTGTCGTGCTCGTTTCCGTCGCTGTTGTCGGCGTAGTTATCTATGCCATCGATCAGGGTCTGTCCTTCCTCGTAACCAAGCTCATTGAGCTTGCCCAGAAAACAGGCGAGAGCAAGCAAGCCGCCGCCGCAATTCTGAGCATGATCAATCTCGGCTTATAACGGAGGAAAACGCGATGTCTGTTGATGCCAAATGGTATGTGGTGCACACCTATTCCGGCTACGAGAATAAGGTCGCCACGAATATCGAAAAGATGGTCGAGAACCGTAAAATGCAGGATCAGATCCTTGAGGTTCAGATCCCCACAGAGATAGTCACCGAGATAAAGGATGACAAAAAGCGCGAGGTCGAGCGCAAGCTTTTCCCCGGCTATGTGCTTGTCAAGGCCGCTGTGACCTATGACGAGAACAATGTCCCGTCTATGAGCGATGACGCATGGTTCGTGATCAGAAATACCAGAGGCGTGACCGGATTCGTAGGTCCCGAGAGCAAGGCTACCCCGCTCTCCGAAGATGAGGTTCTCAAGCTCGGTGTTGAAAAGAAGAGCATTGAGGTCGAATATCAGGTGGGCGATACCGTGAGGATCACGGATGAACGCCTCGAGGGCTTCTCCGGCACGGTCACGAAGATCGATATGGATAACGAGACTGTCACGGTCTCCGTCTCCGCGTTCTTCGGAAAAGAGACGTCTGTCGAGCTTGAGCTCGATCAGGTCGAACTCGAAAAGTAATTTTTTATCCCGGTAATACGGACTGTATGTCCTTATTATAGCGCTTTATGCGCGCGGAGCTTCGGCTCCCGTGGGAGGGGATGCTTCCCCGACATTTACCACATTCTTATGGAGGTGCAAGTCATGGCACAGAAAGTAGTTGGCTTAATCAAATTGCAGATTCCCGCCGGTAAGGCAACTCCGGCTCCGCCCGTAGGCCCCGCGCTCGGACAGCACGGCGTCAACATCATGGCGTTCACAAAGGAATTTAACGAGAGAACAAAGAATGACATGGGTCTTATAATCCCCGTCGTCATCACCGTCTATGCGGATCGTTCTTTCACATTCGTAACAAAGACTCCGCCCGCCGCAGTCCTTATTAAGAAGGCTTGCGGAATTGAGAGCGGTTCAGGCGTTCCCAACAAGACAAAGGTCGCAACGATCACTACCGAGCAGATCAGAAAGATCGCCGAGCAGAAGATGCCCGACCTCACCGCTGCAAACATCGAGACCGCTATGAGCATGATAGCCGGTACCGCACGCAGCATGGGCGTCACAGTTGCTGATTGATGCTTCCTGTGGGAGGAAGAATCCGATTTAACCACATGATTGGGAGGAAACTATAATGAAACACGGTAAGAAATACAACCAGGGCGCCCAGCTCGTTGACAGAGCCGCCCTTTATGAGCCCAACGAGGCTCTTGACATAGCCGTTAAGACTGCAACGGCAAAGTTTGATGAGACTGTCGAAGTCCACATCCGCCTGGGTGTCGACTCCCGCCACGCCGACCAGCAGGTCAGAGGCGCTGTCGTTCTTCCGAACGGTACCGGCAAGAATGTCCGCGTAGCCGTCTTCGCAAAGGGCGCAGACGCTGAGGCTGCAACCGCCGCAGGCGCTGAGATCGTCGGCGCTGAGGATCTTGTTGCTAAGATCCAGGGCGAGGGCTTCATGGATTTCGATGTCGCTATCGCAGCCCCGAATATGATGGGTCTCGTCGGCCGTCTCGGTAAGGTTCTCGGCCCCAGAGGTCTTATGCCCAGCCCGAAGGCAGGCACGGTTACCCCCGATGTCGCCAAGGCTGTCAACGAGGCTAAGGCCGGTAAGATCGAGTACCGTCTCGACAAGACCAACATCATCCACTGCCCCATCGGCAAGGCTTCCTTCGGCGCTGAGAAGCTCGGTGAGAACTTCAACACCCTGCTCGACGCTATAGTCAAGGCTAAGCCCGCTTCGTCCAAGGGTCAGTATATCAAGTCCTGCGTCGTTGCTTCGACCATGGGCCCCGGCATCCGCATCAACCCCTCCAAGGTTCTCAACGCGGGCTCTGCCGAATAAAAAAGTTATTGACATGCGTCTGTTCGTGTGTTAATATAATAAAGCTGTTCTAACCAAAGACAGCAGGTGCAACGGGCTTTAGGCCCGGCATAAGGTGAAAACCGCCTGCCGAGGAAAGGAAGCTGCGCGCAGTAAAGCTGCGTATTATGCAGATATTCAACCCTTTTCCCAGCTTGCGGAAGAGGGTTTTTCCTTTTGCCTTTGCAACCACCATTTCCGGAGGTGAAACTATGCCAAGCGAAAAAATTCTTGAACAGAAGAAGCAGATCGTGAACGATCTTGCGGACACACTCAGCTCTTCCGTCGCAGGTGTTATCGTTGACTACAAGGGTATCACTGTTGAGGACGACACAAAGCTGCGTAAGGATCTTCGTGAGGCGGGCGTCAAGTACGCAGTCGTTAAGAACACTATCCTCAAGCTTGCAGCCGAGAAGGCCGAGCTTTCCGAGATCGACGATGTTCTTGAGGGCACAACCGCTATCGCAACGAGCGCGGAGGATTATACCGCCGCTGCCCGCATCCTTTGCAAATTTGCAAGCACCAGCAAGACCTTCACTGTTAAGAAGGGCTTCTTAGACGGCAAGGTAATAGGCGTCGACACTGTCGAGAGCCTTGCAAAGCTGCCTTCCAAGGACGTGCTTCTTGCTACCGTCTGCAATGCGTTCAACGCACCCATCGCCGCTTTCGCCAGAGCTATGCAGGCTCTTGTTGAAAAGGGCGGCGCAACCCCGGTTCCCGCTGAAGAGGCGGCAGCCGAAGCTTAAAGAAAAAGCTAACTTACTAATTGGAGGTAATTCAAAATGGCAAACGAGAAAATTACAAGCATTTTAGAGACTCTTGACACCCTTACCGTTATCGAGCTTTCCGAGCTCGTCTCCGCTGTTGAGGAGAGATACGGCGTTTCCGCTGCTGCCGCTGTTGCTGTTGCTGCTCCCGCTGAGGGCGGCGCTGCTGCTGCCGAGGAGCAGACCGAGTTCGATGTTATCCTTACTTCTGCCGGCGCTGCTAAGATCAACGTCATCAAGGCTGTCCGTGAGATCACCGGCCTTGGCCTGAAGGAAGCTAAGGAGCTCGTTGACGGCGCTCCCAAGGCTGTTAAGGAGAAGGTTTCTGCTGATGACGCTGAGGCTGCTAAGGCTAAGCTCGAAGAGGCAGGCGCAACTGTCGAGGTTAAGTAATTTAACTTTGAGCAACAAAAACTGCTGTGGGTATCCCATGGCAGTTTTTTATTTTAATCGGACTGCGGGACACTTTGCCGAAAAGTGTTGCCCGCAGTTTTATTTTTTGAGACAAATTGCAATAAATCCGCGCTGTTCTTTGCCTTTTTATATTTACTTTCCACCTAAATATATGATATAATCACTCTATATGGCGCGCATTTTTCTTTGCGCGGTTTTGCTTAAAATTACTCATTATCATAAGTATTAAGTAAGTTGGAGGTTTTCAAATGAAACACGCAGATCTCATCTCACAGATGACACTGGAAGAAAAAGCAGCATTCTGCTCCGGCAGCGACTATTGGCACACCGCATCCATCGAGCGTCTGGGCATACCGTCCATACTCTGGAGCGACGGCCCTCACGGTATACGCAACAGCGTAGGCACCCATGATAAGGACGAGCCCAAGAAGAAGGATAAGAAGGGCGAGGGCATGGATGCGCTGCTCGGCGGCATTCCTGCTGTCTGCTATCCCACCGCCGCCACGACCGCCTGCTCATGGGATCCCGAGCTTATATACGGCATGGGCGAGCTCCTCGGCGAGGAGTGCATAGCGGAGAAGGTCTCCGTCCTGCTCGGCCCCGGAACGAATATGAAGCGTTCGCCCCTGTGCGGCAGAAACTTCGAGTATTTCTCGGAGGATCCGTATCTTGCGGGTAAAATGTCCGCCGCATTCATAAACGGCGTTCAGTCCAAGGGCATAGGCACCTCGCTCAAGCACTATGCGGTCAACAACCAGGAGACCCGCAGAATGACCGTCAGCGCAGTTGTTGACGAGAGAACCCTGCGCGAGATTTACCTCACCGCCTATGAGATAGCGGTCAAGGAAGCTCAGCCCTGGACCATTATGTGTATGTATAACCGCCTCAACGGCATCTACGGCGCAGAGAACAAGTGGCTGCTCACCGACGTTCTCCGCAAGGATTTCGGCTTTGAGGGCATGATAGTCACCGACTGGGGCGCGGAGAATGAGCGTGTTCCCGGCCTGCTTGCGGGTCAGAACCTCGAGATGCCCACCTCCAACGGCGTAGGCAATCAGAAGATTTACGATGCTGTAAAGAGCGGCGAAATAAGTGAGGATTTCCTCGACGAGATGGTCGACGGCGTTGTTGATGTTATCATGCGCGCCAAGGAGGTTCTTGCGGACGGCAAGGGCTACAATGCGGGCGCTCATCACGCCGCAGCTCGCAAGATAGCGGGCGAGAGCATGGTGCTTCTCAAGAACGACGACAATATTCTGCCTCTGAGCAAGACGGCGAAAATCGCGGTTATCGGTCAGATGGCCAAGAAGCCGCGTCATCAGGGCGCCGGAAGCTCTCTTGTTAATTCTATAAAGATAGACAGCGCGTATGACACGATGTTCGAATCGGGCATTGATGTTATCTATGCCGACGGCTATGCCATGACAAAGAAGGAGAAGAAGATTTCTCCCGAGACTTACATAGCCGACGCAGTCGAGGCCGCGAGAAAAGCGGATGTTTCGGTGCTGTTCATCGGCCTTACCGACGAGTTCGAGTCCGAGGGCTTTGACAGAACCCACCTGCGCATCCCGCCCGAGCACGTTGCGCTGCTCAGCGCAATACGCGGGGTCACCGAGAACATAGTTGTCGTCCTTGCGGGCGGCGCGGTTGTTGAGATGCCGTGGATAGACGAGACAAAGGCTCTGCTCAACAGCTATCTCGGCGGCGAGGCGAGCGGCAGTGCGGTCACCGATATCCTCTTCGGCGACGTCAACCCCTCCGGCAAGCTTGCGGAAACCTATCCGCTCTCGATCGAGGATACCCCCTGCTACAATAACTTCCCCGGCAATACCGCAACTGTCGAGTACCGCGAGGGTCTCTACATCGGCTACCGCTACTATGACACCGCAAAAAAGAACGTCCTGTTCCCGTTCGGCTTCGGTATGTCCTACACCACTTTCGAGTACAGCGACCTCAAGCTCTCTGCGGACAGCATCAAGGATACCGATACTCTCAAGGTTTCATTCAAAATAAAGAACACCGGCGACAGAGACGGCGCAGAGGTTGCCGAGCTCTATGTTGCCCAGGAAAACAGCACCGTATATCGCCCCGCCAAGGAGCTCAGAGGCTTCAAGAAGGTATTCCTCAAGGCGGGCGAGGAGAAGAAGGTCGAGATAGAGCTGAGCAAGCGTGCGTTTGCGTTCTACGATGTCGACCTCGGCGACTGGCATGTTGAGACCGATGATTACAAGATTCTCGTCGGCGCGTCGAGCCGCGATATCCGTCTTGAGGGCAGCGTGAAGGTCAAGAGTACCGTTGACGCCCCCGTCAAGGATCTCAGAGATGTTATGCCCGCTTACTATTCGGCGGATATCATGAACGTTCCGGATGAGCAGTTTGAGGCTCTTATCGGCCATGAGATTCCCGAGAGCGAGATTCACGACTATCCGAATCTCACCTTTGCGAACACTCTCGAGGACTCCGCCTGCGGCAAGAACGGCGCGAAGCTCTGCAAGCTGCTGCGCAAGTTCGTCGGCAGCGAGGGCATGGCGTGCTCCATCGCGCTCCAGACTCCCGTCAAGAACTTCGTCTCCATGAGCATGGGCGTGTTCAGCGAGGAACTCGGACATCAGCTTCTGGATATCCTCAACGACAAGAAGCCCATGGGACGCGGAATATTCGTCCTCATCGCAAAGGCCATTCCCGCCGTTGCCAAGGGACTCCCGAACCTGCTCAAGAACATCTGATAATCACAGCTCAGACTATCCGCCGCGAGCTTTCTTGCGGCGGATATTTTCATGCGCGAAACAGAGGCTTAATATATGAAAAACAAAGACAGCGTTGAGCTTATAGAATACACAAAGGCGCAGGACGCGCTGAACTGCGTCACTCACGCGCTCGGCGCGATTTTCGGCGCGGCAGTGCTCGTTTTGCTGATAAAAAAAGCCCTGCCCTTGGGCAGTGCGAGATATACGGCAGCGGCCGTCGTCTACGGACTTTCGATTATTTTGCTCTACGGCTCGTCGGCGGTCTACCACGGTCTGCCGCGGGGCGAGGCGAAGCGGACGGCGCGTCTTGTCGATCATCTGGTTATCCCCGTGCTGCTCGCGGGCACGGCGACCCCGTGCTCGCTCATAACGCTCTATAATCACAACAAAATCTGCTGTGCCGTAGTGCTCCTGCTCGGCTGGGGAAGCGTGCTGTTCGGCTTTATCGCCAAGCTGTTCTTTTTCCAAAAGACGAAAGCCGCGTGCGTTGCGGTGTATATAATCGCCGGCGCGGTGATGCTCTCCTGCTCGCTTGCGGTTATAGACGAGATAAATATCCGTGCGCTCCTGCTTTTGGTGCTCGGCTGCGCGGTCTACCTCTTCGGCTCGATATTCTGCGCCGTAGGCAGAAAACACCCGTGGTTCCATGTGCCGTTTCATATGTTCATGGTCGCGGGCAGCATGATACACGCGTATGTGATATACGAATATATATTCGCGGCCGCGTGATTATTTAAATTTAAAATAAAAGCAAAAGCGGCGGTTAAAAATTTAATTGCCGCTTTAAAAATTTTGTAAGATTTTGAGTTTAGCGCAGTCTTATATATGAAAGGAGGCGGCAGAGTGACGGAGTTTGAAAAAATATACCGCGATTATTTCGACGATGTGTTTCTTTATATCAAACGACTCTCGGGCAGCGAGGATATAGCCGAGGATATCACGAGCGAAGCTTTCTATAAGGCCATGCGTTCGATAAAAGGCTTTCGCGGCGAGTGCGACATCCGCGTTTGGCTGTGTCAGATAGCAAAAAACTGCTATTATACTTATCTCAAAAAAGCCGCTCGGACGGATAGCGTCGATGATTCCGTTCTCTTCAATCTGCCTGCCTTTGAAGGAAACGCCGAAGAGCAGATATTGAAGCGCGATGAGGCAATGAGGGCGCGGAAAATCCTGCGCTCTATTCCCGACCCGTACAGAGAGGTGTTTATGTGGCGCGTATTTGCGCAGCTCAGCTATAAGCAGATAGGCGAGCTGTTCGGCAAAACCGAAAACTGGGCGTGTGTCACTTATCATCGGGCGCGCGGCATGATAAGAACAGGATTGGAGGAGAACGAAAATGAGAAATGAGTGCAATATCATTCGCGATATTCTGCCGCTGTATGCTGATAAAATGGTGAGCGCGGACACGGCATCTTTCGTTGAAGAGCATCTTATCGGGTGCGCCGAGTGCCGCGCGGAGCTCGAAAAGCTGAAAGTCGCCGATGTTATTGAGGCTGCCGTTTCGGATACGGAAAATGATGACGAAAAGCGGCTCAAAGCTTTTGCCGGTAAGATTAACAGGAAAAGACATATTGTGATATCCGCATTTGCGGCAGTTCTGTTGCTTGCCGTTTTGCTCGGCGGCAGTCTGATATCATCCGCAAAATTCGGCACGGCGAATTTCTTTGCTGCCGCCAACGGATTTGTGCAGGTGACGGCTGCCGACAGGGAATATGTTGAAATACAACGCTCGCCGAGAGTAGTTGTCGCCCGACCGGACTACGAGCTGTTCGCGGAATATATGAAAAATCGCGGCTTCAGCGAAGTCGAGCAGTTCGGCTCGCAGCATATTTTTTCTGACGGGGAGAGGACAGAGAGAGTCATTTATTATCAAAACACGTATTTTTCCAAATGGATTTGGGATTGATACTTTTGCGGAGAATCGGAAAAAAGCTTTACTCCGAGGGCTGACCTCTGATATAATATATAATGTGTAAATTTATCTCAGGAGGGACGCCGATGAAACACGATTACCACGGAAAACCGGCTTCGCTTTCAGCGCGTCTTATGCGCGTTGCGAGACGGTACAAAAGAGAAGACAGCCCCGAAAAGGCGGCGGAGCTTGCGGCTCTGCCTAAGAGAGAGCTCGGAGAAGGCGAGAAGCAGCGCCTGCCGGAGTTCATAGCGCCCCGCGATGTCACCTGCTTTTGCGTTGACGATAAAAATGTGCTGTGGATAGGCACAAACGAGGGACTTTGGCGCATAGACGAGAGCGAAAAGGATGAGCTCGACCGCGTGCAGTGCTTCAGAGCCAACGCCTGTATGCTTGATAACAGCGTCAAAGCCGTTGAACCGGACGGCAAAAACGGCGTATGGGTGCTGACCGAAACCGGCGTTTCGCGCATTGAGATGCGTCTGCTCTCGATCGAGCACAAGGCGAATCTTCATTCCGCCATGGACGAGAGGATAGTTCAGCGCCGCGGAATGCTCAGCGGCTCTGATTGGAGCGCCGAGAGAAACCGCTGGGTGCCCCATGAGTCCGACAACGACGGACTCTGGACTGCTCTTGTCGCCATGGGAGACATCTGCCGCTACGGCGTGATAAAGAACGACCCGAAGTATACCCCCGAGCAGATAGAGCACGCGCGCAAAGTTGCGACCCGCTGGACGGAGGCTGTGCTCCTGCTCGAATACATTCCCGCTTGGAAGGGCAAAGTCGCGTCGTTTGTCCGCTACAACGAGCCGGGCACGAACCGAGCGTCAAAGGGCTACCTCAAGCGCGGCAGGGAGGGCAGGCTCAACATCCCCGATTTCGGCCCTGCGGGCTTTGTTCACGCCGAGCTCGGCCCCGTCGATGAGGATGACTGGGCGGAGCGCGACGCGGTGCCGGAGATAGTTTTCCGCAACGTTGAGGGCTATATAGCGCGCTCTTATCATGTCACCGACCCCGTAAACGACCCGATACCCTTCAGCGACGGCGTTTTCTTTAAAAAGGTCTATGACCCTGACGGGAAGCTTGTCAGCGTGCGCGTGCCCACGAGCAGCGAAAAGGGCGACGATCTGCCCGGGCTGCTGACTGTTGACAGCTCGCTGGAAATTCCCGAGCGCCTGCGCCGCCTCTATACGGACGAAATCGACCCCGCAACAGGCAGGCACTGGGGCGACGATGATATAGTCTATAAGTGCGACACCTCGAACGACGAGCTGACGGGTCACTACGCAATTTGGCAGCTCGCCTATGATATACTCGGGGAGGATGACCCGGAGCTGCGCGAGATAATCGCGACAGTCGCCGAGCGCCACGCCCGCCACTTTGCGGATAATGACTACGCCCACACCGACGCGGGCGGTCAGCCGACCTCATGGGCGCGTATGACAAGGGAATATTATCTCAACCGCGATTGTGAGGGCTACGAGGACGGGCCGCTGGGCACGATGATATTGCTCCAGCTTTTCAAGGTTGCCCACCATGTCACGGGTAACGACCGCTGGGCTAAGGAATACCGCAAGCTTGCGCTTGAGGAGCCGTACCGCTATGCAGACCTCGCCTGCGAGCACTATGAGCGCTACGAAAACAAGATAAAAGAATATCTCCGCAACGAGGAGCTTGACTCCGATACGCTGTTTCCGATAGTCGTAAAGACCATGAACTATTCCGACACGCGCATGGCGGCGGTAGTTTACTACACAATGTCGCAGCTCGAGGATGACCCGATACTGCTCGAAAAGTTCAGGCGCGGCGCGGACTGCTGGTGGAGACTCGAAAGGTACGGGCGCGACATAGAGTGGTCGCTCGTCTACCAGCTGATGTATCCCGACGAGGAAAAATACGACGCATTCGGCAGAGCCTGCAAGGATGTTCTCGCGTGGCAGGCCTCGCGCTATCCGATAAGCTCCCGCGAGATATTTATCGACAACACCACTCGCCCCGACGCCCGCGAGGAGGACGGTATGCTCTGGTATAAGGATACCGAAAAGCCGACACCCTACGCCGTTGCGATGGACGAGCGCGGCAGCACGGGCACCGATTTCTTCCACGCCCGCCAGGGAAAAGGGGAGGACAGAATCAGCGTCAACGGCTCCTACAACCTCATCATGCCCTATTGGATAGGCCGCTACAACGGTCTTATTAGAGAGGAGGGCAAGGGCGGCGACATGACCGCCGACGAGCTCGAGGAGATACTCAGAACGCAGTAAAAAATGCCGCTCAAAACGGCATAATAAGAAAGACGGCCGCAGCAGTTTACCTGTTGCGGCTCAAGCTTTTGTGTTAAGGAGATATATAAAGATAGAGGGTTCTTGCAAGAACCTTTCTCTCAGGAAAGCGTTGAACCGAATCTGAGTCTGATTGATATTTTGCCGTGCACGCCTAAAAAATGTTAACTGAAATTAAACTATATTCCCTTTTTCTTTAAACTTCGCTTTTAGGCTATTGTTAAATGGCGCGGGGTAGGGTATAATTTAATAAGAATTTTAAGCGGAACGGTGAAGATATGGAATATAATCCTCAATACAACCCTCAATATAACAGCGGCGGCGCGCAGGGCGGATACGGATATCAGCCCGACCCGTCGGATACGCTCAGAATAATGCGGCGCGAAAAGCGTCAGATAAGAAAGCTCGGCAACATAAGCGGACTGGGCATACTTCTTTTCGCCCTGTTTCAGTTCGTCGGCGCGGGAATACTGTTTCTTTTGAATCTCTTTGACGACTATGCAAACAGCACCGACCGCGGTTATGCCATAGGCGTAATGATGTCGGTTTTCTGCATATTTGTTCCGTTTTTCCTGACGAGCCTGCTGCTCAAGGATAAGCGCCAACAGTGTCTGAATTTCGGCAAGCCCTATGATATGCGCCTCATGTTTTTGGCCGTGCCCGTGGGCTTGATGATCTGCATGATAGGCAACTACGCCACCAACTTCCTCTCGACCTTTGTCGAGACCACAACAGGCATAACCTTTGAATACCCCGACTCACCAACTCCGACCTCGCCTTTGGGTATCGCGATGTACCTGCTCCAGCTCGCGGTCGTCCCGGCTCTCGTTGAGGAGTATGCGCTTCGCGGCGTTGTCATGATGCCCGCACGCAAGTTCGGCAATTGGTTCGCCGTTCTCGTCTCCTCCGCGCTGTTCGGAATGATGCACGGCAACCTCGTTCAGGCGCCGTTTGCGTTCATTGTCGGCATAGGTATAGGCTATTTCGTGATAGTTACCGGCTCGATGTGGACGGGTGTGATGATACATTTCTGCAACAACTTCTTCTCCGGCGTCATTTCGATTCTCTACGAGTTCATGCCCGAAAAGACGGTGGATATCATCTATTATGTCTGTGTCGCGGTGTTCTTTGCGGCGGGCATAATCTGCCTTGTTCTCTTCAGAACCAGAGCGCACAAGCAGAATATTCCCGTGAAATTCAAAAAGCCGCGCACCGCTCTTTCCCGCGGCGAACGCACGGCGGCATATTTCATAAACATCCCGATGATACTCTCTATCATTTATCTGCTCTATACGACATATACTTTTATAACATGGCCTTCGTAAACGGGGAGTGGAAGAATGACTGACAGAGAGCTTATGCAGGCGGCGATCGCGCTTGCAAGAGAGGCCGCGGCGGACGGCGAAGTGCCCGTCGGCGCAGTGGTAGCCAAAGACGGAGAGATAGTCTCCGTCGGGCGAAACAGGCGCGAAAAGGACAAAAACGCCCTCGCCCACGCCGAGATAGAGGCGATAGACAGAGCGTGCCGGACGCTCGGCGGCTGGCGGCTCTGGCAATGCGAGCTGTTTGTGACGCTCGAGCCGTGCCCGATGTGCGCCGGGGCGATAATAAACTCGCGCATAAAGCGCGTGGTGTTCGGGGCATATGACCCGAAGGCGGGCTCATGCGGGTCGATAAACAATCTGTTCGACTTTCCGTATAATCACTCGCCCGAGATTGAGGGCGGCTTCATGCAGGACGAATGTGCCCTTCTTTTGAAGCGGTTTTTCTCGGACTTGCGAAAGACAAAATAATTTCCCGAAAGGGCTGAAAAATATGGCAATAAAGGATCTTGCCGAAATCGTCAAAAAATTTACACAGAAAGATAAATTCAAGCCCTCTGCGGCGCAGGTCATCAGGACGGCCAAAAACCCGCCCGCACCCGCGCGGGACGAGGACGTTTCTGCACCGTCTGCGGGTGAGCGCATACATTTTCTGAACACCGGGCGCTCGGATTGCATTCTTATTCAGAGCGGAAATCATTTTGCCCTCATAGACTGCGGCGACGCGGAGCACGCAAAGCACACGGCGCGCTATCTCAAGGAGACTGCGGGCGGGAGAATAGAGCTCGAATTCGTGGCGGTGACTCATCTTCATTCCGGCCATGTCGGCGGGCTTGAGACACTCCTTGACGACGGGAATATCACAATAGGCAAGATATATTTAAAGCCGTTTATCGGCACTAATCTTGCGCAGTGGGACAAGTGCGTCCATGACGGCGACGCGCTGTATCAATCGCTCAACAAAAAGGCGCAGAGCATGAATATCCCGGTTATCGACTGCGTGCCGGATGAGCCGTTTGCACTGGGAAATTGGGCGCTTCGCTTCTTCAACACCGAGCCCGACTCGTATCACAAGAACATCTGCGAGAACGATAACTCGCTCGCGCTGCTTGCCGAGCAGGGCTGCAGGCGCATTCTTCTCGCGGGCGATATGATAAACGACACGGGCGACCTTGTTCGCCTTGCAAACGCCGTCGGACGGGTCGATGCGCTGAAGGTTCCCTGCCACGGCGAACGCGCCGTTCCTCAGGAGGCGCTCGACAAGCTGCGTCCCGATACTTTGATAATTACGAACCGCCTCGCCGAAATTTCGGACGATGTGCTCGTCGGCATAATGTCGGCATTCGGGCGCAGAGCTTATTCGACCTCGGACAGCGGCGGAATAGCCCTCACTCTCGCTCCCGGCGGGCTTGAGGTCAGCCGAGAGATACAGCTTCGGGAGACAGTATAATTTAATGAAAAGCTAAAACCGCGCGGGCAGTTTTTTGCCTGCGCGGTTGTTTTTTATTCTTGCGGCACGATCTCATAGGCATATTCGACCGGAATATCACTTGTTGCAAGTATATTATCCCGCTCGTTTTCTTTTGTTGCCGCCGTCTGACCTGTATACCGTATATCGGGAGCTGCGGCGCAGTTTCGATTATGCTCCCCCCGCAAATCCCGAGCCGACTATCCTGATTTTTTACTCAAACACCAGTCTGCCCATTTTTCCGTTCTGTAGAATTTGCCTGACATGGTGTGCCCGTATTTATCCGGACGGGTGTATTTTATATCTGCTCCGAGCTTCTCAAGCTCTGCGGCGCAGTAATCATCGCTGTCTATTCTCACATTGGTATCGTCCGATGAATGTGCCGCCCAGATAGGCGTTTTGACTAACCGCCGGATGTCATATTTTTCATAGCGGTGATCCGGGCACAGGCTGCCCATTACCGGCACTGCCGCCGCAAAATATTCGGGAAAAAGATAGATAAGCTGCCAGACGCAGCAGCCGCCGAAGGATGTTCCGATGATATATATGCGCTTTCTGTCGAAATCTATGGGCAGCTTATCCGCGAGCCTCTTTATCGATTTTATGTAATTCTGCATCGCTTCGCCTCTGTTTGAGCCGAAAGGTGCCTGCGGCAAAAGAATATTGCAATCTGTTTTTATTAGCTGCTTGTACAACGGTAAGTTGTCAAACAGCTGTTTTAAGTTGTCACTGCCCATTGCGCCCGCGCCGTGTAAGAGGATAAACAAAGGCTCATTTTTATTTTTGCTTGCACGAAGCCTGAAAGGGAAGCATATTTTATTCTCTTGGTCGGTGTATTTATAGGCTGAAAATCTGCCGCCGTATACTTTCTTTATGCCGTCGCCGCTGCGGCTGAGTTTTTTCTCAATATTCGCGGCTGCTCTGTTTTGATTTTTCTTGTGGCGCTTATAGTATCTGTACGCCTTCGTGATCGAATTGGGCATTTTGCCCTTTTTCTCGATGGAGCCTTGCGACAGTGTATATAAATATCCGTCGCTGCCCTCGAGCTGAGTTTCGTTTAAAAGGCTTTTAATTGTATCAAGCTCGCTTTCGTCGAAAGCTATGAGAGCCAAGCCCATATCCGACGAGCCTTTTTCAATATAGGGCTCGAAAGGAGCAATATCGCAGAAATCGTTGTCAACAAGACAGCGGAACCTCAAGTCGCTCATAAAATCACCGTTAAAATAAATTCACCGCATATAGGCGTTTTCATATTCGAAATGCACGTTCATACGGCGCGCTTATTTCTTCAGATACTCCGCATACTGCCTGTAAAGCTCCGCAGAGCTCTCGTGCCCGGCGAATGAGCCGGAATCCTCGGGATTCATCAGCCCGATATACTGATATCCGATTATCTTATCCGCATACGGCGCTACGTTCGCTATCTGCCGCTCGATGCGCTCGAAATCGGCGGGGAGCAGGGCGCTTTTGTAGACCATGCCCTCGAAATCGAACAGCTCGACGTCCGCCCAGAGCGCGGCGCGTCCCGCTTTATCATGGGCTTTTTTCAGGCGTGCAAATATTTTTTCGCTCTGCCACACGCGCGTCTTTTTGACGCCGATTTCGTCCTGATACGCAATAAAATCGACATCGAGCGAGGCGAGCGCGTCGATATATTTTGAGTTCGTGAGCGTAAGATTTGTGCCGTAGGGCGCGATAAGCGTCTTTTTGTCGGGCGTTATTTCGCGGCAGCGGGCAGAGCAGAGATTGACATATTTCATGAAATTGCCCGAAAAGCGCAGGATTATACAAGTCTCGTCCGGGAAATACCAGCCGTAGAAGCTTTTGTGCCGCGCGTATTTTTCCGTCAGCTCATCCATGGCTTTAAACGAGCGGTCTATTACCTCGCTCGAGGTTATGTTGACTCCGGGCTTCGTCCAGTCGCCGTAAAAGCCGTTGCCGAGGAAAACCTTTATGCCGCATTTGTCCGCCTCGTCGAGCACCGCTTCGATAGGGTCGGCGCAGGGAATATCCGCCAAAGGAAAAACAGACGACTCAAAATAGCAGCGGTCATAGAGCGCAGTCGCCATAACGACTATGTATTCCATTTTGAGCGCCGCTATCTCGCGAACCTTTTCGCGCCAGTTTTCGGCGGTAAAGGAGTCGAGAGCGGGGTTCCAGTATTTGCCCTCCGCCGTGTTGTGATGGTGAATTTCAAAAAAAGTTCCGTCAAGTCCTCTTGCCATAAAAGCACCTCCGTATTCTGGTTAGATTATATCACGTCGCCGGCCGTCAGGCAACGGTTTTCGGTGTCCGATATCAAACCGGGCGAAAACGCAAAATCTTCAAAAAATTCTTTACAAATCGATTGATTACTGATATAATACCGTTGTATGCGTCCGCTACTCGGCTTATGGATTAAACCTCAAAGAGGTTTTCACCGGCCTTTTGCTGGGTTACGGAGCAAATATTAAAATGAGGTGAAAAAAATGACTCAGGCAGAAAAAACCGCAATTATGCAGGAGTACGCTATCCATGAGGGCGACACCGGTTCTCCGGAGGTTCAGATCGCTGTTCTCACCAAGAGAATCCGCGACCTGACAGAGCATCTTAAGGAGCATCCGAAGGATCACCATTCGCGCCGCGGCCTTCTCAAGATGGTCGGTCACAGACGCAATCTCCTGGCATACCTTCAGAAGGTCGACATTGAGCGTTACCGCGCTATCATTGCCAGACTCGGTATCCGTAAATAATTGCACGACGAGCAGGCAGGAGTTTATTTCTGCCTGCTTTTCTGAACTTACAATCGACAGACTGCAACGGTTTTAGCAGTGAATCGGGGCTCCGGGAAGCCGGGGAACGGATTTATTGCTAAGTCCGGGGGTCTGTGGAAATAAAACTAAAGAGGTAAAACTATGTTCGAGGATTTCAAGAAGTTTGAAACTGAGATCGCCGGCAGACCCTTCGTTGTTGAAGTCGGCAAAATGGCTCAGCTCGCAGGCGGTTCGTGCCTCGTCCGTTACGGCGAGACCGACGTGCTCTGCACCGCAACCATGGCTGCAAAGCCGAGAGAGGGCGTGGATTTCTTCCCGCTTTCAGTTGATTTTGAAGAGAAGCTCTATTCCGTTGGCAAGATTCCCGGTTCGTTCCAGCGCCGTGAGGGCAGAGCGAGCGAGAAGGCAACTCTTGCATCGAGAGTTATCGACAGACCCATCCGTCCTCTGTTCCCCAAGGACATGAGAAATGATGTCAGCGTCGTGGCTACCGTTATGTCGGTCGATCCCGACTGCCAGCCCGAAATCGCCGCCATGCTCGGCGTTTCCATCGCGCTGTCCATCTCCGAGATTCCGTGGGACGGTCCGATTTCCGGCGTGAGCGTCGGCCTTATCGACGGTGAGTATGTCATCAACCCCACCGAGGCTCAGCGCGAGGTCAGCCGCATGGCTGTCACCGTCGCTTCCACCTCCGACCTCGTCGCAATGATCGAGGCGGGTGCAAAGGAAGTTACCAACGACGAGATGTTCGACGGCATCATGTTCGCCCATAAGGAGAACCAGCGCATCGTCGAGTTCATAAAGGGTATTCAGGCAGAAGTCGGCAAGAAGAAGATCGACTTCCCCTCAAACGATCCCGCGCCCGAGATGTATGAGGCTATCAAGGATTTCGCCATTGACGATATCCGCGTCGCTCTTGACACCGATGACAAGCGCATCCGCGACGAGCGCCTCAAGCCCATCTATGAGAAAGTTCATGAGAAGTTCGACGAGATTTATCCCGACGAGATAGATAAGATAGAGGACTGCCTCTATAAGACCCAGAAGTATGTCGTGCGCCGCTGGCTGCTCGACGACGGCAAGCGCGTTGACGGCAGAGGTATAGACGAGATTCGTCCGCTGGCTGCCGAGGTTGACCTGCTTGACAGAGTCCACGGCTCGGGTATGTTCACCAGAGGTCAGACTCAGGTTCTGACCGTCACCACCCTCGGCCCCGTCAGCGACTCTCAGATTCTCGACGGTATCGACGGCGAGGATTCCAAGCGCTATATGCACCACTACAATTTCCCCTCCTACTCCGTCGGCGAGACCAAGCCCTCCAGAGGCCCCGGACGCCGCGAGATAGGTCACGGCGCACTTGCGGAGCGCGCTCTTCTGCCCGTTATCCCGAGCGTTGAGGAGTTCCCGTACTGCCTGCGCCTCGTCTCCGAGGTTCTTTCGTCCAACGGCTCGACCTCGCAGGCCTCCATCTGCGGCTCGACCCTCTCCCTTATGGCGGCCGGCGTGCCGATAAAGGCTCCCGTTGCCGGTATCTCCTGCGGCCTTGTTACCGAGGGCGACCGCTTCATGACCATGGTTGATATCCAGGGTCTCGAGGACTTTTTCGGCGACATGGACTTCAAGGTCGGCGGCACCAAGAAGGGTATCACCGCTATCCAGATGGATCTTAAAATACACGGTCTGACCCCCGCTATCATCCGCGAGGCTCTCGATAAGACCTATAAGGCGCGCTGCTATATTCTCGATGAGGTCATGCTGCCTGTTATCTCCGAGCCCAGAAAAGAGCTTTCGAAGTACGCTCCCAAGATGCTCACCACCAAGATCGACACCGAGAAGATCGGCGACGTTATCGGCAAGCAGGGCAAGGTTATCCAGAAGATCTGCGCAGAGTGCAACTGCAAGGTCGACGTTGAGGAGGACGGAACCGTATTCATCTCCGCTATCGACATTGACGACGCTAAGCGCGCTCTCAACATGGTTGAGACAATAGCCAACGACCCCGAGGTCGGCGCTATCTACAAGGGCGTTGTTACCCGCCTTATGGACTTCGGCGCGTTTGTTGAGATCGCTCCCGGCAAAGAGGGTCTTGTCCACATCAGCCATCTTGATGTCAAGCACGTTGACCGCGTTGAGGATGTCGTTGCCGTCGGCGACGAGGTCATAGTCAAGGTTCGCGAGATAGACGACCAGGGCAGACTCAACCTCTCCCGCAGAGACGCTCTCATCGAGGTCGAGGGACTCGTTCCCGAGAACGACCTGTCCGATGAGCCCCGCAGAGCTCCCAGAAGGGACAACCGCGGCGGCAGAGACGGCGGAAGAAGAGATAACCGCGGCGGCAGAGGCGGCCACGGCGGAAAGAGATATTAATCTCTGATATAAAAATTAACAAAGACCGCTGTATCGTGAGGTACAGCGGTCTTTTGACGCAGAACAGGGAACTGCATTTCGCAGCTCCCTGTTTTTTATTTATGATATTTTCCGCCGCTCGATATCATGAACGCGCGGTAGATCTGTTCGAGAAGCATCACACGTGCGAGCTGATGCGGGAAGGTCATTCTGGACATCGAGAGCTTGAAGTTTGCGCGGCACTTGACCTTGTCGGAAAGTCCGTGCGAGCCGCCTATGACAAAAACAAGGTTCCCGCTGCCGCCGACCGCCGCCTGCTCAATGTCTCGGCTGAGCTCATCGGAGGATAGCTGCCTGCCCTCTATGCACATAGCATAGACACGCGCCGACGGGTGAATAAGCTGCAAAATACGCTTGCCCTCGTCCGCGAGAGCCGCGTCTATCTGCGCCTGAGACGGGTCGTCGGGGATGCGCGATGGGGTGAGCTCCGTTATCTTCAGCTTGCAGAAGGCCGAGAGCCGCTTTGAATATTCGGCGCACGCGCCGCGCAGGTAGTCCTCCTTGAGCTTGCCTATGCATATAAGGTCAATGTTGTACATCTTGCCCTCCGTTCAGAAGCTTATGACTTTTCCGTTGTCGCCGGCTACGCCGAGCAGATAGTCGCTGCCCGACCTTGCGCCGTGGACGGTGAACGCCGAATGAGTAGTCTCGTATGCGAGCTCCGGCGTGTTGTTCTGCTTGCTCAGATGTCCGAGCATGAAGCGCACCGTGCCCGAATCAAGGAGCTTCACCGCCGCATCGGAACAGGCGGTGTTTGACAGATGCCCCCTGTCCGAGAGTATGCGCTGCTTTAGCGGATAGGGGTAGGGGCCGCGTCTGAGCAGGTCTATCTCGTGGTTCGATTCAAGCATAACGAGGTCGCTGCCGTATATCGCGTTCATCACGGTGTCGGTCATGTGTCCGAGGTCTGTGGCTACGGATATGCGCCTGCCGTCCGGCGTGACCGCCGTGTAGCCGCAGCTCTGCGCGGCATCATGCGGCGTTGCAAAGGGCTTTACATATATCCCCGCCGCCTCCGCGCCGCTCTCGTCTATCTCGTGCGCCGTGAATTTGCCGTTTAATATGCACATGGAGTCGAGTGCTCCGAGCGTGCCCGCCGAGGCGTAAACGTCGATATTTCTGCTGCCCGCAAAGACGCGCAGCCCGTTTACGTGGTCTGAGTGCTCGTGGGTTATGAAAATCGCGCCGATGCTCTCCGGCGATACGCCTATGCTGTCGAGCGCTGAGGTTATCCGTTTCGCGCTGACGCCCGCGTCTATGAGTATGCCGCCGTCCGAGGTGCCTATGTATATGCAGTTGCCGCTGCTCGAAGAAAAAAGCGGACAGAATTTTGCCATGTTTTGCTCCTTTAAAAAATCCTGCGCCGGCATGACCGATGCAGGATTCTTGCGTTAATGTTTTCAGACTGCTCTTGAGATGCCGTCGGGCTCGGGTCTGTCTACGCGGCGGATATCCGCGCCCAATCCCGTGAGCTTTTCGACAATGTTCTCATATCCGCGGTCGATATGCGAGATTTCTTCTATCTCGGTAGTGCCCTTGGCGATGAGTCCGGCGATTATCATCGCCGCGCCCGCGCGCAGGTCATCGGCTCTGACGGGAGCGCCCTTGAGCTGCTCAACGCCCTCGACAACCGCCATCTTGCCTTCGACCTTTATCGACGCGCCCATGCGGATGAGCTGCTCGACATAGCGGAAGCGGTTATCCCACACGCCCTCGGAGACAAAGCTCGTGCCGTCCGCGATACTCAGAAGAGCGGTCATCTGCGGCTGCATATCGGTCGGGAAGCCGGGATAGGGCATAGCCTTTATCGTGCACTTGCCGGGTCTGCCGTTGGCGCAGACTCTGACGCTGTCGTCATTTTCTATAACATCAATGCCGCACTCTATGAGCTTGGCGGAGATGGACTCGAGATGCTTCGGGATGACGTTCTTTATAAGCACGTTTCCGTCCGTAGCGGCGGCGGCAATCATATAGGTGCCGGCCTCTATCTGGTCGGGGATTATGGAATAGGTACAGCCGTGCATATGCTCGACGCCGCGAATCTTGATAGTATCGGTGCCGGCGCCGCGTATGTCCGCTCCCATGGAGTTGAGGAAGTTTGCAAGGTCGACTATATGCGGCTCCTTGGCGGCGTTTTCAATGACGGTCAGACCCTTCGCCTTGACTGCGGCGAGGATAACATTGACTGTCGCGCCGACAGACGCCTCGTCGAAGTAGACGGGGCTGCCCTCAAGTCTCTCCGCGGCGGCGTCAATAATGGCGTTCTCGCCGATAGTGACGGTCGAGCCGAGAAGCTCAAAGCCCTTTATATGGCGGTCGATAGGACGCACTCCGAAGTTGCAGCCGCCGGGCATGGCGACTTTCGCACGGTGGAATCTGCCGAGCAGCGCGCCGATAAAATAGTAAGAGGCGCGCAGATGCTTCGTCATATCGTGCGACACGACGTAGGAGTTGACCCCTCTCGTATCTATCTCGAGCGTGCTCTTGCTCAGACGCTTTATCTGCGCCCCGAGCTGTTCGAGAATTTTTGTCATATAATAAACATCACTGATATTGGGAATGTTTTCGATAGTGCAAATGTCCTGAGCAAGAATAGTTGCGGGCAGAATAGCCACGACCGCATTTTTGGCGCCGCTTATGCTGACCTCTCCTCTGAGGGGTATGCCGCCGTTGAGCACGAACTTTTCCAAATTGTTCACTCCTATATAGTTTTATATCAAAAAGAAGTATCAGATATCAGCTATAGTAAAATCCATTTTACGACATTAAATTATATCATCTTTTTGCCCGATTGAAAAGGGCTTTTTCGAAAAATTTATACTGCATTTTTCTGCGTCGGCGGCGTTGTGCAATAAAAATTTTAGATTTTGCCGGCAATGCCGCGCATTTCTGCTGTTCGGTTTTATTATTGACAGCTTCGGCACATTTAGAAGCGGAATTTTTTAATTTAACAAGGCTGAAAAACAGCACTTTATTTCTCTTTTTTAAAATTGTTGACAAGCAAAAAAACATTTGATAAAATAAAATTGCAGGAAGTGCATACAAACGGTGGATTGGTCGTTCCTCTGATGGTGCTGTCGGCGATACCGATATTTGTATATGTACTGTTCAGAAAATGTTTTGCAAAAACAGAAGCATAAAAATCGTCCGGCAAAGAAATTTGCCGGATTTTTTCTCGGCTGTTCGGATGTATAATGCATGATTTTTAATTTGTATATTGTTAATTTCTCTGTTTTATGGTAAAATTTTTTCATCAACCGAAGGGGGCGCCGCATTGGACAGGCTCGATAAAACAGTTGCAAAGCAGATGAATATTTCCCGCAGCGGCGCAAGGCAGCTTATAAGAAGCGGCGCGGTCGAGGTGAACGGCAAAAAAATATTTGCGGCCGACGAGCAGCTCGACATAAATTCCGACGAGCTGAAGATAAACGGAAAAACAGTCACCGTGCGCCGATATCTCTATATAATGCTCAACAAGCCCTCCGGCGTGCTCAGCGCCGCAAAGGATCCCGACTGCCCGACGGTCGTCGATCTCCTGCCGCCCGAGCTCAGCAGGCGCGGACTTTTCCCCGCCGGCAGGCTCGACAAGGACACAACGGGGCTTTTGATAATCACCGACGACGGCGACTTTGCCCATCGCCTTATCTCGCCCTCGCACCATGTCTATAAAACATACGAGGCGACGCTCGAGAGCGATATAAGCGAAGAACAGCTTGATATCCTGCGGCAGGGCGCGGTGCTCGGCGACGGCACGGAATGTCTGCCCGCGAAACTCAAAAAGCTGAGCGATGACCCCGCCGCGGTGTGCGTTCAGATACGCGAGGGCAAGTACCATCAGGTCAAGAGGATGTTCGCGTCGGTCGGGAACAGCGTTTCGGCGCTTCGCAGAACGGCGATAGGCGCGCTGAAGCTTGACAATTCGCTCAAGGAGGGTGAAGCCCGCCTGCTGACTGACGACGAGCGCAAAATGATATTCTCGGAGGCCGAGATCATATAAGCAAAAAGGGCGCAGCCCGTAAAAATATAAAAAAGCGAGGTAAAAAAATGTCTGACAAAAGAGCAAACGACCTGAACCTCTTCAAAAAGGATCAGGACAATTACAGCATCGACACGAGCAAGAAGCTCAAGGTCGGTATAATCGGCACAGGCTGGATAGCGGAGAGTCACATCAGCGAATATCTCAAGATGCCCGACGTTGAGCTTGTCGGCGTGGCGGATCTTGTTGATGGTAAGGCCGAGGCATTTCTCAAGAAATGGAACGCCCCCGAGGGAGTCAGAGTCTACCGCTCGCATAAGGAGCTCATAGACAACGAGGAGCTTGACGCGGTCAGCGTCTGCACCTACAATATGACCCACGCGGAGTGCACCATATACGCGCTCGACCACGGGGTCAATGTTCTGCTCGAAAAGCCTATGTGCGTCACCCTCGACGAGGCCGTTGAGATAAGAAAGGCCGAGAAGAGAAACGGCAAGATAGTCTCCGTCGGCTTCCAGCCGCGCTACAACCCGAATATGCAGATGATAAAATACATAATCGAGTCCGGCGAGCTGGGCAAGGTCTATCATATTCAGATAGGCGGCGGCAGGCGCAGAGGTATCCCGACCCCGTTCGGCACTACATTCATAGAGAAAGAGACTGGCGGCATCGGTGCGCTCGGCGACATCGGCTGCTATGCGCTCGACATGGTATTGAACGGCATGGGCTATCCCAAGCCGCTGACCGTCACGGGCTTCCTCTCCGACTATTTCGGCAAGGCCGACGACTATAAATACAAGGATGTTTTCGGCGTTGACGATTTTGCGGCGGGCTTTGTCCGCCTCGAGGGCGGCCTGACTATCGACTTCAAGACTGCGTGGGCTATGAACGTCGACACCATGGGCGATACGGTCGTTCTCGGAACAAAGGCCGGACTGAAAATTCCGTCATCCGGTCACTGGGGCAGCATTGACGCTCCGCTGAAAATATACAGAAACATCGGCGAAGCAGAGGTTGAGACGGTCGTCCCCATGCTCGAAGAGCCCGAGGAGGGCGTGTTCTACTGGAAGGTCAGAAAGTTCCTCGACGCTGTCAAAGAGGGCGGCGAAGCACCTGTCCCGACGAGCCAGGCCATATACAATCAGGCAATACTCGACGGACTCTACCGCTCCGCGCAGACAGGGCATGAGATAGTTCTGGAGATACCCGAGGTCTAAACGACCCAAGGCGAAAGCGCCGTCCGATTCGGCCGCTTGAGCGGGCAAAATATAAAACAAAGGTCATAATCCGCAGCTCACGGATTATGGCCTTTTGCAATTTTACTTTTTATTTGCCGTAATCTATATGTATTATATACGTCGGCTCGCGGTAGAAAGCGCGGGCAAGCTTTGTCGTGCCGTCCGTTGTCCAGTTACCGTGGACGGCCTGACCGTTTCCAACATACACGGCAACGTGCGATTCACCCCTGCCGCCGTCGGCATAATAGAGAATATCGCCGGGGCGGATTTGCGCTTTCGTAACCTTTGTTCCCAAGTCGATAAAGCCCTCGGGCTCGAGGATTCTGTATGTCCAGCCGTCCTTCTCAAAGGTACGCCAGCCGCTCAAGCCGGCCTGCTCAACAGCCGCCTCGGCAACCTCGGTGCATCTGTGCTTCTCGCCGACCATCGACATTACCGCCTTGACCGCCGGATTCGACATATCGTATTCAAACGCCTTTGTCGTCTCTGTTTTCGTTGTCTTTTCGGGCTTTTTCACGGTAGTTTGAGCTCTTTTTTCGGTTGTCGGAGCGGGTCTTGAGGTCTGTGCCTCCGTGTGCCTTTCGGCTGATTCCGTCGTTTTCGGCGCGGCCTCGGTTGACTCGGACTCAGCTTCCGTTGTTTCGGGCGCTGCCGTCTCATCCGAACCGGCTAAAATACTTCCGTTCTCCGTCTCGGTAACGCTCGGCTTGTTCTGCGCCGGCTTTTGGGCGCAGGCGGTGAAGGCCGACAGCATTAAGATGCAAACAGCCGCCGCAATTATTCGTTTTTTCATCATATCGCCTCCGTTTATTCTAATATACTCTTTAACTTTATCTTTGTCAATAATTTCATACGACAAAAAACGGAGGACGTTAGGTTTTATGAGGGCTTTTCGGCGGCGATTATATTCAGTGCCCTTTCCGTTTAATTCTGTTCAGGGGCTTTAGGCAGAGTACGCTCGTCAGGGCGGTCAGCGGCAGGGCGGCGAGTATGCCTATCGAGCCGGCGAGCGCCTGAAGAATCTCAACGGCTATCTGCTCGCGGTTTAGTATCTGACCGACGTTGCTGCTGTAGGTGACCATAAGGAGCATACAGCAAAGAGCGGAGCCTATATAGGCGAGCACGAGGGTGTTCGCCATGGTGCCCATTATGTCGCGCCCGATTGTCAGGCCGGATTTCAGCAGCTCGCGCGCCGGGAGGTCGGGTGATTTTTCGTTTATTTCGCACAGAGACGAGGCAATGGACATCGCAACGTCCATGACCGCGCCCACGGCGCCGACGATTATCATCGCAAAGATTATCGCCTTGAGGTCAATCGGGTTTTCGGGGTTCAGATTGTAGAGATAGAGCCACTCCGAGTCGAGGACGCCCGTCATCTTTATCTGATCGCGCAGTATCAGTTCGAGCGCGCCCGCGACGAGCACTCCGCCGACGCAGCCGACGCCCGCCGCGAAGCACTTGACATTCAGCCCCTCAATGAGCATGAGCGTCATAACGGTGATATAAACGCAGGTGATTATTGACCAGGCGTAGATGTTCTGACCGTTCAGTATCGCGGGGATAAGGTTGATGAACACGGCGAGGCAGGTGAACACGAGCGATATTATCGTGTCGAGTCCTTTTTTGCGCCCGAAAATCAGTATCAGCAGGAAGAAAAACGCGCAGAGCATGACGAGCGGCGTTATGCGCGAGAAGTCCGACAGATAGTAGTCGGCGGTGCCGTCGTCGTTCGGCTCATAGACGAGGATGACCTTGTCGCCGACCTCGACAGTCGGCTGCGGCAGACCGTAGAGCAGGTCTCTCTCCTGAACGGCATAGAGCGTCTTGCCGCGTACCTCGCCGGAAACAGCCTTCGCCTCGAAGAAAACATACTGCATACTGATTTTTCCGCCGCTCTCCTCGTCGCTCACGGTTTCTTTTTCATCCGTTATCCGCAGCACCTTCGCGCGAACGGTGACAATATCCTCCTTGTCGCCGAAAACGCCGTCGCCTATGGCGATTTTGTATGCGGTGAACAGATAGATTATCGACAGGACTATCGTTGAGACATATACTATTATTCTTTTCTTTTTCGCTTTATCCAAAATTATTACCCGCTTTATTCTCTGTGCGTCTCCGATGCTGCCGGAGCATTTTTAGTCTGATGTTCATACCGCCGTGAATTTGCGGCTTAGAATATATCTAATTATATCACACCGCCGAGCATAAATAAACCGACGAATTGAACAAAAAAACCGCCGCGCTCTTTTGAAGCACGGCGGAAAACATATTTAGTTTATTTATCAGTCAGCCTTCGGTGCATAGAGATCCTTGAGTCTGAGCAGGTGCTCATATCTCTCGATGCTCTTGACTTCGGCTTCGCCGAACAGCTTCTCTGCGCGCTCGGGGAACGAGCGGGTCAGCGAGGAATAACGAGCCTCGTTGAGCAGGAAGTTGCGGTACTCCTCGGTGACAGGCTGCTTGCTGTCGATGGTGAAGGGGTTCTTGCCCTCTGCCTTGAGTGCCGGGTTGAAGCGGAACATATTCCAGTAGCCGCATTCGACAGCTCTCTTCATTTCCTTCTGGCAGTTGACCATGCCGCCCTTGATGGAGTGCATCTCGCAGGGAGCGTAGGCGATGACTATAGACGGGCCCGGATAAGCCTCTGCCTCTTCGATAGCCTTTATCGTCTGGTTCATGTTAGCGCCCATAGCTATCTGAGCGACATAGACATAGCCGTAGCTCATCGCTATCTCGGCAAGGCTCTTCTTGGCTATCGACTTACCGGCAGCCGCGAACTGAGCGACCTGACCGATCTGAGAAGCCTTGGAAGCCTGTCCGCCGGTGTTGGAATAGACCTCGGTATCGAAGACCATGATGTTGACATTCTCGCCGGAGGCAAGGACGTGGTCAACGCCGCCGAAACCGATATCGTATGCCCAGCCGTCGCCGCCGAAGATCCAAACGCTCTTCTTGGAGAGGAACTCCTTGTTCTCAACGATATCCTTGCAGTCTGCGCAGTCGATATCCTTGATGGCGTCGGCAAGTGCGTCTGCGGCAGCGCCGTTAGTCTTGACGTCGTCCTTCGTGTCAAGGAATGCCTTGGCGGCAGCCTTGATTTCATCGGAGGCCTTGTCGGACTCGGCGATAGCCTCAACCTTTGCTATGAGCCTGTTGCGTACGGCGTTCTGGCCGAGAAGCATACCGAAGCCGTGCTCGGCGTTGTCCTCGAACAGGGAGTTGGCCCATGCGGGGCCGTGGCCGTTCTTGTTGGTGGTGTAGGGGGAAGTCGCAGCGGGGCCGCCCCAGATGGACGAGCAGCCGGTGGCGTTGGAGATATACATCTTATCGCCGAACAGCTGGGTTATCAGACGGGCATAAGCGGTCTCGGCGCAGCCTGCGCAGGAGCCGGAGAACTCGAGCAGCGGAGTCTTGTACTGGCTGCCGATAACGGTGCCGTCCGCAACCTCATCCTTGACGGAGACGTTTGCGACCATGTAATCGAATACGGGCTGTTTTGCATCCTGGCTCTCACGGGAGACCATCTTGAGGGAGTTGGTCGGGCAGACGCCTACGCAGACGCCGCAGCCCATGCAGTCGAGGGGAGAAACAGCGAGGGTGTACTTATAGACGCCCTTGCCCTTGCCGGCCTTCTTGTCGACGATAGCGGCGCCTTCGGGAGCGTTGGCAGCCTCTTCCTCGGTCAGAAGATACGGGCGGATAGTTGCGTGCGGGCAGACGAAGGAGCACTGGTTGCACTGTGCGCAGGTCTCTGCGTTCCACTCGGGAACCATGACCGCGACGCCGCGCTTCTCATAGGCGGATGCGCCCTGCTCGAATGTGCCGTCCGCGTGATCTACGAATACGGAAACCGGGAGAGAATCGCCGTTCATAAGACCGACGGGCTTCATGATGGAGTCAACCATCTTGACGAGCTTCTCGGGGCCGTTTTCAACGGCAGCCTTGGGAGCGTCAACAGCGTCGGCCCAGTCTGCGGGAACGTCGATCTTGACATATGCGGTAGCGCCTGCGTCGATAGCCTTCTCGTTCATCTCGACTATCTCTTTGCCCTTCTTCATGAACTTCTGGGCCTTCTCCTTCATGTAGCCGATAGCCTCTTCCTCGGGAAGAATCTTGGCAAGGGAGAAGAAAGCGGACTGAAGAACGGTGTTGGTGCGCTTGCCCAAACCGATCTTCGCTGCGATATCGATAGCGTTGACGGTGTAGAGCTGAATGTTGTTCTTTGCGATATAGCGCTTTGCCTCTGCGGGCATCTTCTCGCTGAGCTCAGCTGCATCCCACTGGCAGTTGATGAGATAGACGCCGCCGGGCTTGACGTCGTTGACCATCTTATAGCCCTTCTCGACATAGGAGGGGTTGTGGCAGGCAACGAAGTCGGCCTTGTTGATATAGTAGGGGCTCTTTATCGGGTTGTCGCCGAAACGAAGGTGGGAGATGGTGATACCACCCGTCTTCTTCGAGTCATACTGGAAGTAAGCCTGAATATACTTGTCGGTGTGATCGCCGATTATCTTGATGGAGTCCTTGTTTGCGCCGACTGTGCCGTCGCCGCCGAGACCCCAGAACTTGCACTCGATGGTGCCGGGAGCCGCGGTGTTGGGGGCTTCCTTCTCCTCGAGGGACAGGTGGGTGACATCGTCGTTGATGCCGATGGTGAACTGGTTCTTGGGCTCGTCCTTCTTGAGCTCGTCATAGACAGCGAACACGCTTGAAGGCGGAGTGTCCTTGGAACCGAGGCCGTAACGGCCGCCGCAGACCTTTGCCGATACGCCCTTAGTGGCAAGAGCGGTAACAACGTCGAGATAGAGGGGCTCGCCGAGAGCGCCGGGCTCCTTTGTTCTGTCGAGAACGGCTATCTTCTTTGCGGTTGCGGGAATAGCTGCGACAAGTCTGTCAGCGGAGAAGGGTCTGTAAAGGCGAACCTTGACGAGACCGACCTTCTCGCCCTTGGCGGTGAGGTAGTCGATAACTTCCTCTGCGACGTCGCAGATGGAGCCCATGGCGACGATGACTCTGTCAGCGTCGGGAGCGCCGTAGTAGTTGAAGGGCTTGTAGTCAGTGCCTAACTTGGCGTTGACCTTGTCCATATACTCCTCGACAATGCCGGGGATAGCGTCGTAATACTTGTTGCAGGCCTCGCGGTGCTGGAAGAAGATATCTCCGTTCTCGTGAGAGCCGCGCATTACGGGATGCTCGGGGTTGAGAGCGCGCTTTCTGAACGCCTCAACAGCGTCCATGTCGCACATCTCCTTGAGGTCCTCGTAGTCCCAGACCTGGATCTTCTGTATCTCGTGAGAGGTACGGAAGCCGTCGAAGAAGTTGATGAAGGGAACACGTCCCTTGATTGCCGCGAGATGAGCAACGGCGCCGAGATCCATGACCTCCTGCGGGTTGGTCTCGGCAAGCATTGCGAAACCTGTCTGACGGCAAGCGTAGACGTCGGAGTGATCGCCGAAGATGTTGAGCGCGTGAGACGCGACGCATCTTGCGGATACATGGAAAACTGCGGGAAGCAGCTCGCCGGCGATCTTATACATGTTGGGGATCATAAGGAGCAGACCCTGGGAAGCGGTGTAGGTGGTTGTGAGCGCACCTGCGGCCAGAGAACCGTGAACGGTTCCGGCGGCGCCTGCCTCGGACTGCATTTCGGCAACCTTGACGGTCGTGCCGAAAATATTTTTCATGCCCTTTGCCGACCACTGATCAACATAGTCAGCCATGGGGCTCGAAGGGGTTATCGGGTAGATACCGGCAACCTCTGTGAACGCGTACGACACATATGCAGCAGCATTGTTGCCGTCCATGCTCTTTGCTATTCTTGCCATTCTATGTTCCTCCCTATTTTAATAAACGTTTGAACGTATGGCATTGGTCAAATGACACCACGAATATAGTAACATTTTTGTGCGTCAATGTAAACAGATAAATAAGCCAAAATAATAGAAAAAACACGTTAATGCTTTATCCAATTTTGTTGAAGTTTACATATCCGGCCTATATAATGTAATATAATACCCGAAAACGGACAATAGCACTCCCGCTTTGCGTCTGATATGCACTCCCGCGCCTGTGCAAAAATGTCCGTTTTTCCCCGATTTCGAGCGAAAACAACTGATTTTACCTCTCATAGCCTTTCGCCGCCGTGCGCGGAGTCCTCACGCGCTCCCGCGCCGGATGAGGCGGAGTTTGATTATTTGACAGAGAATATGTTTATGTGTATAATAAAACTTAACATCTCGGCGTATATGCCGACGGTGAATAATATTTAAACCGAAAGGAGCAAATCCATTTATGGATGACCCCGACCCCGGCAATCTTATTTTTCAAATAATTTTGCTGTTCGTACTTATTCTTCTCAATGCTTTCTTTGCCATGAGCGAGATAGCGATCATCTCTCTCAACGACACGAAGATAGCGAAAATGGCCGAGGAAGGCAACAAAAAAGCAAAGCAGGTTTTGAAGCTTACCGCGGATTCGAGCGGCTTTCTTTCAACTATTCAGATAGGCGTGACCCTCGCTGGCTTTTTGACCTCCGCATCCGCATCGCAGACATTCGTCAATATGCTCTCCGGAGCTATAGGGAAGATATCCTTCCTGAGCGGTATTCCCGCAGGCGTTATCAACGGCTTCTCCGTCGTTGTCATTACGCTCATAACATCGTATTTTTCGCTTGTCTTAGGCGAGCTTGCGCCTAAGAGAATAGCCATGCAGGCGCCCGAAAAGGTCTCGTTCAGAGTCGTCGGCATACTGCTCGGCTTCAAGAAGATAACCAAGCCTTTTGTTAAGATACTCTCCCTGTCCACCAACGGCCTTGTCCGTCTGTTCGGCTATGACCCGAATGCGTCGGAGGAGCCCGTGACGGAGGAGGAGATACGTATGCTCGTTGACGTCGGCGGAGAAAAGGGCGTCATAGAGGACTCGCAGAAAGAGATGATAAACAACATCTTCGAGTTCGACGACCTCGACGCCGGGGATATAATGACCCACCGCACCGACATGACGGCGGCGGAGATAAGCGATCCGCTGAGTGAGATCGTTTCGCTCTCCATGGATAACGGCTATTCGAGAATCCCCGTTTACGACGACGACCCCGATAATATAGTCGGCATAGCGTATGTCAAAGATTTGCTCAAATATATCGGCACCGACCTGCCCGAGGACGTGACCCTGCGCGATATTATCCGCGAGCCCGTCTTTGTCCCTGAGTCGATGCCCTGCGGCGATCTGTTCAAGCAGATGACCGATAAGCACACGCAGATGGCGATAGTCGTCGACGAGTTCGGCGGTACTGCCGGAATAGTGACCCTCGAGGATGTTCTCGAATCGATAGTCGGCAATATTCAGGACGAATACGACGACGAGGAGGAGGAAATCTCGAAGATCGACGACACCACCTTCACGGTCGACGGCGTGACCTATATAGACGAGCTCGACGAGGTGTTCCACGTCTCCCTCCCCGAGGGCGACTATGACACCGTCGGAGGCTTCATAATAAGCGAGCTCGGCTACCTCCCGCAGGACGGCGAGATGAACGTGGTCGAATACAAGAACCTGCGTTTCACGGTTCTCAATGTCGAGGACAGGAGAATAGGCAAGGTTAAAATCGAGATTCTCCCCGTCGAAGAGGAAAAAGAGGACGCGGAGGACGACTCTAAGCGCGAGAAGGGCGGCTGGTTCGCCGAGCGCCGCGAGGAAAAGGACAAAGAAAAGGTTGAATAAGCAAAAGAGCCGAGCGTCTGTTCGGCTCTTTTTATGCTGCAAAAAAACGAGCCGGAAGATTTTCTTCCGGCTCGCCGTGTGTTTAACCGTCAGGGCATGAGGCGATGGATTATTGCTATGCAGTCGTCGAGATCCATGATTCTCGGCACGGGATAGAGAGGGTTGGCCTCCTTGCACGCGCGCTTTGCTATGGTCTCGATATCCTTCTCCTGAATCTTGTCGATCTTGTCGGGGATGTTCATTCTGGCGTTCATGTCTCTGATAGCCTGAATAAAGTCGAGAGCCTTCTGCTCGTCGGACTGACCGGCCTTGGCTACGCCCGCGCACTCGCAGAGTCTTGCAAGGCGCTCATAGGCGGTGTCGCCGTAGAAATCAAGAACATAGGGCAGAATAATGGCGTTTGCAAGTCCGTGCGGCACGCCGTAGAATCCGCCGAGGTTATGAGCTATTGCGTGGACGTTGCCGACGTAAGCTCTCGTGAACGCGATTCCGGCATAGTGCGAGGCGAGGAGCATCTGCTCTCTTGCGTGAATATCCTTGCCGTTCTTGTAAGCCTCTTCGAGGTTTTCGAAGATGAGCTTGGTAGCCTCTTCCGCCTTTGCGGAGGTCTCCTTGGTGTTGGAGTGACCTATGTATGCTTCAACCGCGTGGGTCAGAGCGTCCATACCGGTGGTCGAGGTGATGTGGGGAGGAAGACCGACGGTGAGCTCGGGATCGAGGACTGCGTACTTCGGACGGAGCACGGGATCGTTGAGCGCATACTTCTCGTGGGTTTTGGTGTCGGTAACGACGGCGGCGAGAGTGGTCTCTGAGCCGGTGCCGGCTGTGGTGGGAACTGCGAAGAACGGAGGCAGCTTCTTGCGAACCTTGAGCTGACCGCGCATCTTCTGAACGGTCTTATTGGGGCAGACGACTCTTGCGGCCGCACCCTTGGCGCAGTCCATCGGAGAACCGCCGCCGAAAGCGATGAAGCCCTGGCAGCCGTTGTCGAGATAGAGCTTGCGGACTTCTTCGATATTGTCTATCGAGGGGTTGGGCTGGGTCTTGTCGTAGACGATGTAATCGATACCGTCCGCCTTGAGACCCTCATAGAGGCCGTCGAGCAGGTTGAGTCCGGTGAGACCCTTATCGGTGACGATCATCATCTTCTTCAGACCCTTCTCCTTGATGACCTGCGGCAGCTTCTTGACGGAGCCGGGGCCGGAGATTATCTTAGGCGGAGTCCAGTCGAGGAAATTGACGGCGACTCTGAAAACGCCCTGATAAAGCCTGTAGTACATGTGCTTGATTGACATTTTTATATCACCCTTTGTTTAATAATGCCGGTGCTGTACCGGTGCACAATACAAATATTTTACATTATTCCCGCCGTTAAATCAATAAGCGGCAATAAAAAATATACCGAATTACAGCTCGTTACAGCTCGAAATCGCTCGCGTCGAACTTCGGCAGCTCAACGGGCAGCTTAGGCTTGCGCTTGAGCGGGTCGTATCGAAACGCGGAACAACTCGAATTCTTCTGCATAACGCCCTTTTTCGGGCAGAGGACGGTTTTGCCGTCCGGCGCGCAGCTTCCGCGCGAGCAGTATTCGCACGCGGGCGGTATGCTCTTTTTGTTGAGCAGCTTACTTTTCAAAATTATCATCCTAAACGCTTTTTTATTATTCTAACACTTTTTCTCGTTTGTATCAAGCTCCAATATCAGCATGGCTCCGCTCAAAAGCATGGCGGCAGCCGCGGGCGCGGAAAACGAGAACAGCTGCGGCGCGCCGACCGAGCCTACCGCGACGGCGTTGACGGGACACGGGAACACGCGCAGCAGACCCTCGCAGAAAAGTGCCGAGAGGGCGGCGCAGACGAGACGCGCGCAGAAGAAATAAGAAAGCGGAGTTTTGCAGGTCTTTATGTGCCGCATTATCTGGCAGTGTACGCTAACTCCGCCCCAGCCGAGCACGGCGGCTATGGCGGGGAGATTGAATATTCCGGCTGCCGACGCGCATCCGCCCGTGACCTCGAGCGTGCAGCTCAGCAGCAGCCCCGCCCAATCGGGAAGGCACAGCAGGGGGATATATCCCGAGACGCAGGAAAAGATGACTATCCACGCGCAAATTGAAATCATATTTTTCGTCCCCTCTGTAACGGCCTCGGGCAGCGCCCGCGAGAGCGGGGAGAAGTCTGCGGCGGGGACGGAGAACTCTGTGCCGCTTTCGCGGGGAATAAACCTTGTCAGCAAGCCAAGCGTGAGGCTTGCGAGAGTCAGCGACGAAAAAATTACAACTCCCGCCCGGGCGCTCCCGAGCATACCCGCGCCCACACCGCCTATAACGAACGCGGGACCGGCGTTGACGCAGAACAGGGTCATCCTCTGCGCGTCGGCTTGCGAGATTCGCCCCTGTTCAAAAAGCGCGGCGGTCATTCCCGCGCCTACGGGGTAGCCCGCGACAAAGCTCATGCACGCCGCCGCGCCGGCGCTCCCCGGAAGATTGAATAAAATACGCACGGGCTTCTCAAGAAGCTTCCCGAGATAGCCGCAAAGCCCCGAGCGCACGAAGAACGCGGAGAGCACGCAGAACGGATAGAGCGACGGCACTGCGCTCGACGCGCAGACTAAAAGCCCTTTTTTGACGCCCGCCGCGCTCACCGACGGCAGGGCGACAATTAATGCGGCGGCGCACAAGGCGGCGAAAAGAAGCGGCAGGCGGCGCAGCGCCTTTTTGAAATACTCTCTCATGTCATCACCCTCCGACATATTGATATTCATGCGCCGTTCTTTTTATTGCCGGGGGAGCATACATTATTTGAGAAAAGAGGGATGCTCATGCCGAAACGCAGGGACAGCCGAAAAATATACTCGGCGGCCGAGCTGATAAAAAAGATAAACGCGCTCGACGCAGGGAGAAAATATCCGCAGGTGCATATTGAATTTTTCGGCAGGCGGGAGGCGAGCATAGACGGGCTCTGCGGCGTGCTCGAATATGACGGGGAGAGAATACGCCTGAGCGCCGGAAAAGAAGAGATAGTGTTCTGCGGAAAGGGACTGAGCATAGACGTTTTCGACCTCGGTCAGGCGGTTATACGCGGGGACATAGAGAATGTGCGCTTTTGCGGATAGGGGGCGGGGATATTTCCGATTTGTTTAATTTTCTGCGCGGATATGTCGGGGTGAAAGCGAGCGGTGGCTTCCCGGAGCGCTTTCTGAATCTCTGTTCGCGCGGGAATATTCCGTATTGGGATGTCTGCTGCACAAACGGCACGGTTTTCATGCGTACCACGCCCGAGGGCTACAAAAAAATGCGCCGCTGTGCCAAAAAAGCGGGAATGCGAATGAAAACGGTCAAAAAGAGCGGGCTTCCGTTTTGGCTGTTTAAAAACCGCACCCATGCGGGGCTCGCCGTCGGTGCGCTGTGCTTTGTTCTGATAACGGCGGCGCTCTCCGGGCGGATATGGACCGTAAGCGTTACGGGCTGCGAGACTGTGCCGCAGGAGGATATAATTGAGGCGGTCGGGCGCCTCGGCGTCTGCCCGGGGATGAGAAAAAAGCAAATAGACACGCACTCTGCAGCGGAGGAGGCGATGTCCGCGCTGCCGGAGGTTTCGTGGCTGTCGGTCAATATAAGCGGCTGCTCGGCGATTATAGACGTGCGCGAGGGCGTGGGCAGGACGGTTAAAAAAGACGACTCGCCGTGCGATATAGTCGCAGCGGAGGACGGGCAGATACAGACCCTCGAGGTTTTCGGCGGCACTGCCGTGCAGGAGCAAAACTCCGCCGTTTTAAAGGGCGACACGATAATAAGCGGCATAGTCGAAAACCGCGACGGCGGGATGAGCCTGCGCCGCGCCTCGGGCTATGTTACCGCGCTGACAAAGCACGCCTTTTCGACCGAATCCCGCCCGCTGCCGTCGAGAAAAATAAGCGGAATAAAATCGCGCTATACGCTGCTGTTTTTCTCTTTGAAGGTGCCGCTCGGGGCGCGGACGGACGCGGATTTTACGGAGGACAGATTCCTGACTCTCGGCGGAGCGAAGCTCCCCATCGGCATAAGAGCCGAGCGAAAATATATTTTCGAGCCCGCGGACGCGGCGGCGAACGACCTCGCCGACCTCATTGCGCTCGAAGCGCATTTTTATAAAGCTGCGGACGGCCTGCGCGATATGCTGACAATGAGCCGCACGACCAAAGAGCGCCGCTCAAACGGTCGCGCGATATTTTCGAGCGAATACGGCTGCCTGCAAAATATCGGCGAGGAGAGAAGAATAGAGGCGGGGGAATGAATATGCATCGCCATTTTATTCGGACGATGCATATGACGAAACTTTTTTTATTCTAATGGGTTTATTGAATTCTTTAGCATATTCTATTAAAGAGGCAGTCCCGCGGCTTTGGTAATCCCAAAAACAGATAACATAATCTGCGGACATTATCATTGTTCGGTTCCTTATTGGACCGGCGGCTTTGCCGTAAAGCTGCCACTTTGCAGGATGACGCTCAACAGCATATCCGTTACTAATGGCGTACCTCTCTCCAAGTGCATCGGCACCGCGACATCCGCCGGAAACGAAAACCAGATTATACTCTTTTCTAATTTGGCATATGCAAAAGTTTATATACGATTCTGCTTCCTGATAATTGTGATAATTTCTGCTTCCAGCAACAATGATTCGCTTAATCATAGCCTCACCAAACATATTCTACTATTAAATAATAGTAAAATCAATACTATTTTTTGATAGTAGATATACTAAAAATGAGGTGAGGCTCTTGTATTATCCGCGATTAAGAGATCTGCGCGAAGATCACGATATGGTTCAAAAAGAGGTTGCCGCTTTTCTCGGAATCGATCAGCGGGTATACAGCAACTATGAAACAGGAAAACGCGAGATACCGACTCGGTTTGTAATCTCGCTTGCGCGGTTCTACAACACCTCGACCGACTACATTCTCGGTATGACAAACGAGACAAGACCGTATAAATAACAGGCTCGATGTGCGAACACCGAGCCTGCTTTTATTTTCCCTTGATATCCGAGGGCTTTATGTTTATTGTCACATAGTCGCCGTATTTGAGCTGAGCGGTTTTTACATCTGTCGGTATCTCGAAGATGAGATAACCGTCCACAGAGAGTCCCGCCGTTACGGGAGACGAGGATATGCGCTTGTAGCCGGAGAGAAAGCGGCTGTCCTGCGCTATGCCGTTTACCACGAAATCGGCCTTTTCGTTGAGACTCTCTTCATAGTCGAGGTTATTTGTCAGCACGAGATGCACCGCAACATATCTGTAGCCCTTCTGCACGGTCCACGGGTAGCTGTCAACCTCCTTTATATCATCGCACAGGACGGTATACATGGGAGTGACCGCCTTTTCGCCGAAATTGACTTCGACTTTTTCGGGGATTGATTCAGTCTCTTCCTCTTCGTCCTGCGAGAACTCCGCGTCGGAAATGTTCGGAAACAGACTGCCGAAGCTGCCGCCGGAGGTGTTGCGGATTATTGAAAATACAACGAAAAGTATTATTATCAGCGCGGCGATTAATATCGGAACAAAGCACCCCGCCTTTAAAGCTCGGGAATTTTTTGCCGAGTGTGCGCGCCCGGAGAGATTTGTCACGGCGTCGAGAATCATTTTGCCGCGCTCCGCCTCTATGCGCTCCTGCTCGAGCTTTTGCTGCCTCTTGCGTTCCTCGCGCTCCTCGGCCTCTTTCTTGAGCCTTTCCTCGTTCAGCTCCGCCTCTCTGGCCTTTCTGCTGTTCGCCAACGGCGCGCCGCAATTCGGGCAGGTATCATTATTTTCGGCGTCGACCACCGAGTCGCAGTATTCGCAGGTTACCTTCATCTTTTTGCCTCAATTCCTGATGTTTGAGTTATCGTAGCACATTGCGCCCGCGGTTTCAAGTGCGGAGGAGATTATAAAAAAAATATCGCGGCGCACACCGCTTGATGTGCGCCGCGAAGGAGCCGAATATTACTTTCCGAAGTATCTCTTGAGAAGTCCGGCAAATGCCTTGCCGTGTCTCGCTTCGTCACGAGCCATCTCGTGGACGGTGTCGTGGATAGCGTCAAGACCCTTCTCCTTTGCAAGCTTTGCGAGCTTTGTCTTGCCGAGGGTAGCGCCGTTCTCCGCCTCAACTCTCATCTCGAGGTTCTTCTTTGTCGAGTCTGTAACGACCTCGCCGAGAAGCTCGGCAAACTTTGCGGCGTGCTCGGCCTCTTCGTAGGCCGCCTTCTCCCAGTAGAGGCCTATCTCGGGATAACCCTCTCTGTGAGCGACTCTTGCCATTGCAAGATACATACCGACCTCGCTGCACTCGCCCGCGAAGTTGTCTCTGAGACCCTGAAGGATCTCAGGATCGACATCCTTTGCAACGCCGACAACGTGCTCGGAGGCCCAGGTCATGCCTTCATCCTGCTTGATAAACTTGGAGCCGTCAGCTCCGCAGAGGGGGCACTTGAAGCCCTCCGGAACAGAATCGCCTTCATAAACATAACCGCAAACGGGACATACGAATTTCATAGTAATTTCTCCTTTTCTTTTTTAAGATTTTTGTTTTGTTTTATTGTAAAACTCCGGCGTCGCCGAGCTCGGCCGTGTTTTGCTGACAGTCGGGACAGAGTCCGTAATAGATAATCTTTTTGTGCCGCACGAGAAGCCCCAGCTGTAAAATGTCCTCGGGCAGACCTCGTTCGACTCCCAAATCGATTATCCTTGAGCATCGCTCGCAGATGAAGTGGCTGTGAGAATCGGTGTTGCCGTCATAGTGTATGCTCTTGTCAAGCGTCTCGAGCGTCGTTATCAGCCCCATGTCGCTGAGCAGGCTTAAATTGCGGTAGACCGTGCCGAGGCTTATCTTCGGCAGCTCAGCGCGAACGCGCGAATATATTATGTCCGCGGTCGGGTGATCGTGCGCCGCTTTGACGATTTTCAGAACAGTATCACGCTGTGACGAATATCTCATTTAGCTTACCTCAATTCATAATCAGTAATGATTACTGTTATTAGTATATCATACTTTTTATGATTGTCAACACTTTTTTAAAAAATTTTTAAGGCGTGATACAATTTGTTGTAAAATATCTTACTCCGAGGTCGTAGAGGTTCTTCAGAGTGTCAGGCGAGTCAACTGTCCATGCGGCGAGCGGGATGCCCGCGTCAATGGCGGCGTTTATCACGCTGTCGGTGTTCTTCGCGTTGTTGCCGTTGAAGGCCGCGCGCATATTGCCGTGATTTTTGCAAAAGTCAACGGCCTCGTCCGAAAGCTCGCTTGTCAGCAGCCAATAGGTCTGCTCGGGGCACTCCTTATATAATGTGTCGATTATATCCTTGTCAAACGAGATAACTATCGTGCTCCTGCCCCTCGCGGCGTAGTCCTTGAAAAACTCAACGAGCGAGTCAAGATTATTCTTGCCTATGCTCTTTATCTCTATCATCGGCTTCGTGTTCGGGTAGTATCTGTCGAGCAGAGCCATGGTTTCCTCAAACGTGGGAACCCTGAGATCGGTGTAGTTTTCTATGTTCGCGCCGTTGTCTATTTTCAGCGCGCTCACCTCCGCAAGGGTACGCTCGGTTATCTTGCCGTGCCCGTTCGTGGTGCGCCTCAGGTCATCGTCGTGCATGACTATCCACTTGCCGTCCGAGGTCGGCTCGATATCGAACTCGACATAGTTGTATTTTGCCTCGCACGCCGCCTTGAAGGCGGGCAGAGTGTTCTCCGGCTCTATGGCGCTCAAGCCCCTGTGCGCCGTGAGCGTGATTTCGTCGATGTTTACAGCGCTTATGCTCTTTATCGAGACGGTATCCTTCGGGCGAATTTTCTTCGTGCGGAGCTTCGCAAACAGCCCGCCCGCTACGCAAACAGCCGCGACAACGCAGAGCACGCAAATGAGTATCTTCTTTTTCTTTTTCATTGCTTTTTCCCCTGTCTTAATAATATTATTGTCTGCCCGGAGTTGTCGCCCGGGCGAATTTCCTTTATTCTGCTTGACTCAAGCCCGTTTCTCACAAGGGACTGCAAAACGGTGCCGCCGTTGAAGCCGTGGACTATTTCGAGCCGCGTTATATCCGCAGAGCCGTTTTCTATCAGCGCTTCGAGCCGAAATTTCGCCTCGCGCTCACGCATACCGTGGATGTCAACGGCGAGCGTGGAGCTGTTTTTTCTTGTTATCTTCATCGCTGTCTCCGCTTTTTCTTTAAATTATATCATAATTATATCATATACATTATAAATCACATGAATTTAAAAGTAAAATGAATTTTCTTATATTTTTATTGTATTTGAGAATTTTTTGCATAACTGGGGGAATAATATTCCGAAAGGCGGTGGAAAAAATGAAGGATTCACAGATAAGAGTATGCGGCAGGGCGGCGCAGACCGATTCGGGAGCGGGCGGCGCGGTTATGTTCGGCTGTCTCGCGGCGGCGGCCGTCGCGGGGGGCTTCATGACCGCAGGGGCGCGGCTTCTGCTCAACGCCTCTGCGGTGACCTCCGCGCTCTCCTCCGTGTCAAGACTGCTGAGCCCCGCGTTAAATGCGGCGGCGTGCCTTCTGCTGACGCTCGCGGTCGCGGCGCTTATCGCACCGCCGGGGCAGGGGATGAAGCGTTATTATTTGCTCTGCGCGCTGGGCAAAAAGCGCCGGGCGTCAGAGTGCGTCGCGGCATTTCGCGGCAGGCGGGCTTTCAGAGCACTTCGACTGCGCATTGCTTTGACGGCGCTCAATCTCGCCCTGCGAATATTTTTCCTCCTGCCGGGCGCGGCGTTTGCGGCGGGCGGGATATATATGCTTTTCTCGTCCTCCGTCGGCGTTGCGACAACGGCGGCGGTGTTCGCGGGGAGCATGCTCATGCTCGTTACGGGCTGTATATTCTGCTCGGGCACGCGGCAGTCTCTTGCGGCGGCGGAATATATATCGGCTGCCGAGCCGGATATCCCCGTAAGACAGGCTCTGAAAAAAAGCCGTGAAATCATGTGCGGTCACTGCCGCGCCTACGCTCGGTTCAAGGCAGGCTTTGCGCTCTGGTTTTTAAGCTGTGCGCTCATTCTGCCCGCGTTTTTCGTCGTCCCGTACTATGAGCAGTCCTGCGCCGTGTGGATGACCGAAACTGTGAAATTAGGGCAAAAAAGCTCGTTTTATACAGAGTAATTTAACAGAAGTGTACAAAATCTATTGATTATCTCCTTTAATTTTGTTATTATAACTTTTGAAATAAATCGGGTGCGGCATATCCGCTCCCGGAGGAGGATACACAATTGGAAAAGAAAAAGCTCGGAGGACGGATTCTCTTCAACATCATCCTGTTCGGCTTCATAGGACAGGTTGCGTGGGCTGTTGAGAATATCTACTTCAACACATTCCTGTTCAACTATATCGGCGGCACTGCCGACGACATAGCCAAGATGGTCGCAGCCTCTGCGGTGGCGGCAGTCGTGACCACCTTTATCATGGGCACTCTCAGCGACAAATTCGACCGACGCAAAATCTTCATAAGCGGCGGCTACATAGTTTGGGGCTTCACCGTCGCGGTGTTCGCCTTCATTTCGCGCGAGAATATCGGAAAGTTCTTCCATATTTCCGACAGCGCCAAGGTGCTCGCCGCTACAGTCTGCGTGGTTATCATCATGGACTGCATAATGACCTTCTTCGGCTCGACCTCGAATGATGCCGCGTTCAACGCGTGGGTCACGGATGTCACCGTGCCGGAGAACCGCGGCACCGCGGAGGCGGTATTGGCTCTCCTGCCCGTGTTCGCAACGGTTATAGTCACCGTCGCTTTCGGCGTCGGCGTTGAGGCCGCAGGCTATCCCGCTTGCTTTATTTTCCTCGGCGCGCTCGTTACCGTCTGCGGAATTATAGGCCTTTTCTCCGTCAAAGACCCGCGCAAGGGCGTAAAGCAGAACACGAACTATTTCAGCGACCTTATCTACGGCTTCAGGCCGTCTGTCATAAAGGGCAACGCGGCGCTCTATCTCTGCCTCGCGTCCGCCTGCATTTTCAACATTGCTGTTCAGGTTTTCCTACCCTACATATTCATCTATATCCAGCACTATCTCAAGTTTGACCTCAACACCTTCCAAATAACCACGCCCATAATCATAGGCGGCGCGGCTGCTGTTATCGGTCTCGTTGCCGTCACGGTGCTGCTCGGCAAGCTCCTTGACAGAGTGGGCAAGAGGATTTTTGTATTCCCCGCAGTCATTCTCTTTGTCGCGGGTCTGGTTGCCGTTTTCTTCGCAAAGACGCTTCTCTCCTTTGCGCCTCTCGCGCTTATTATGATTCTCGGCTACGGCCTGCTCATGATAATCCTCAACGCCACCGTGCGCGACTACACCCCCGAGGACAAGGTCGGCCAGTTCCAGGGCATAAGACTTCTCTTTACGGTCACTCTGCCCATGATAATCGGCCCGAAAATCGGCAGCCTGACAATATCGAAATTCTCGAACAGATACGAGCTTGGCACCATGCTCAACGAATTCGGCGAGAGCACGCTCGTCCCGATTCCGACCATATTCCTCGTCGCCGCAATAATCGCGGTGTTCATTATCGTGCCGCTGATTTTCCTTGCGAAAGTCACCAAGGAGAAAAAGGCATGAAAAGAATAATATCAGCGCTTCTCTGTGCCGTTATACTGCTGTGCATATTGCCCGTGTCGGCCTTCGCGCAGGACAAAGTGACGCCGATAATCCTCGTTCAGGGATATTCGGGGCCTGCGCTGTTTTACGATCTCGGCGGCGAAAACGAGCATCAGGTCTGGGGCATCAACATGGATGACCTCAAGAAGATAGTTGTCGCGCGTATCCCCGAGCTCGCGGGCGGGCTTGCCGGCGCGGCGTTCGGCGATTATGAGAGACTTGTCAAGGTCGTCGGCGAGGCGGGACTCGAGCTGCTCGAGCCCCTGCGCTGCAACCCCGACGGCAGCTCGAAGTATGATCTCTCCGTCTATCCCGAGGGTGCGGCGAATACACGCGCCTCCGTCCTCAAGGCTAAAGGCGAGGACAATTACATAGCCGAAAAAGAGATTTCCGCCGACCTCATAGAGCGAATCGGCGCGGAGAATCACTTTACCTTTACCGAGGACTGGCGCATGGGTCAGGTCGAAAACGCCGCCAAGCTCGACAAGTTTATTCAGGAGGTCAAGGAGCTCACAGGGAGCAAAAAAGTCAATCTCTACGGGCTCAGTCACGGCGGACAGCTGACCGCGGCATACCTTTACTATTACGGCGCAAAGGGCGATGTTGACCGAGCGATAATGGACGCGCCCGCGATAGGCGGAACGCAGCTCGTCGTTGACCTGTTCGAGGGCAACATACATTTTGACGTCGCCACGCTCATAGAGTATGTCGAGATAGGCTTCCGCAAGGAGTACGAATATGAGTGGCTCGTCGAGGCGTTCGGCTTTGACCGCCTCAATCAGGCGTTCAACGATATCATTCATCAGTATCTGCTCGATATAGTCATTAACTTCGGCAGCGTCTGGGACTTCGTGCCCCTTGATAAGTACGAGGAGTTCAAGGCGAAATATCTTGACCCGGTCGAGAACGCCGAGCTGATAGCAAAGAGCGACGAGATGCACTACAACGCCATGGCTCATATGAGCGAGGGACTCAAGCGCGCTCAGTCTGCCGGAACAAGAATAGCGATAGTCGCAAACACCGGGCACGATATCGGCACGAGCACGGGCGTGAACTCCGACTATGTTATCGACGTTCACTCGTCCTCCGGCGCATACTGCGCCCCGTTCGGCGAAAGGTTTCCGGCGGACTGCCAAAAGCAGAACACGGTCTGCGGCGATCCGACGCATTGGCATATCTCGCCCGAGCGCGATATCGACGCGAGCTGCGCATATCTGCCCGAGAACACATGGTTCGTCAACGGTCAGTTCCACGGGATGTGCCCTTGGGACAGATACACGAGGAATTTCTATCTGGCCTTCTTCTTTACGGACAGAATAACGGATGTATATTCCGACAAGGAGTTCCCGCAGTTTGACCTCGGTCAGAACCCCGCGAACGGACTGTATGTCAAGTTCGACAGGTCCCCGTCGGGCTTCCATACGGCTAAGGACACCGCGCTGACTGTCGAGAGCCTCTCGGAGCAGTACGACACCGAGATAATAAGTGTCAAGGCAGACGGCATTGACGTTGACATGTCTTCCTGCAGCGGCACCGTGCTCAAGGTAGGCGAGAGCTGCAAGATAAAATTCAAAGAGCACGCTCTCCCGAAGAGCACAGAGCCGTTTACCGTCACGGTCGTCTATTCGCTCAAAAACGGAAAGATTCCGTTTGTCAAGAGCCGTACCTTCACCTTCACGGCGATGAGTGAAGGCGAATATGATAATTTCGTTTTCCTCTCCGGCAGGAAGCCGATACCCGGCAGCGCGGCAAACGGCGGAAAAGCTCCGCTGACTCCGCCCACGGGAGCGCCCGCGGCGTTCTCCGCAATAACTCTCCTTGCGGGCGCGGCAATGCTGCCGATATCCGGGAAGAGGAGAAAGAAATAAGAAACAGGAAATAAAATTAAGCCCCCGAATTATTCGAGGGGCTTAATTCATTTTATCAGCAGTCTTTTTACTTTTATCTCATCCTGACCGACCTCGCCCATGCCGAGAAACTCGTTTTCCGGCGCAAAGACGCGCACCGACTCGTTTTCCGAAGGGTCATTCAGATGCAGCCGTTCAAGGCTCAGCGCCCCGCCGTTTCCGAATCGCCGAGCCTGCGGCGCGGTGACGAAAACGCTGCGATAGGAGTCGAGAGCCTGTTCAACGGGAATGATTTTTTCTTCGATTTTGCCCTCCTGCGCAAGTTGAGCCAACTCGTCGAGGGTCATGCAGTCGTCTATCGGAAAGCCGTTCGCCTTTGTGCGGCGCAGTGCGGTCATGACAGCACCGCAGCCGAGCTTTTCGCCGATATCGGCAACAAGCGAGCGGATATATGTGCCCGCAGAGCACTCGACGGATATTGTGTATTCGCCCTTTTCTTCGTCGCAGCCGATGAGCTCGAGCGAGGAAATCGTAACCCGTCGGCTCTCGCGCTCGACTTCTATTCCCTGCCGCGCGAGCTTATAGAGCCGCACGCCGTTTTGCGAGATGGCGGAATACATCGGCGGCACCTGCTCTATCTCGCCCGAAAAGCCTTCGAGCGCCCTCTCAAGCTCCGCGCGCGAGACATTGACCTCCCGCGTCTCAAGCACCTCGCCCGTTATATCGAGCGTGTCTGTTATCGTGCCGAGCCTGAGCGTTGCGGTATAAGCCTTGTCGTGAGAGGGGAGCAGCTCGCAAAAGCGCGTAGCTCCGCCGAGCAATACGGGCAGAACGCCCGTAGCCATGGGGTCGAGCGTCCCGGTGTGCCCGGTTTTCTTAACTCCCGTCATGCGGCGAACACGCGCCGCCGCAACAAACGAGGTCATGCCCTCGGGCTTGTCAATGAGCAGAATTCCCGTCATTTTTCTCTCCGTTTTCAGTAAGATTTATGTTGCTTATTTTACAGCAAACAGTGTCAAAAATCAAGATGTGTCCTATTTTCAACCGTTTGCGTCAAGCCATGAATTCGCGGTCTGCGCCACTCCATTGAGCGCACGCTCACCGAACGGGTCGTCTATTCCCGCGGCGGCGCACAGCTCCTTGAAGCTCTTCGTCCCGCCGAGGGACACGAAGTGCAGATATCTCCGCCAAGCGTCCTTGTAGTTGCTGCGGCTCATCGACCAGAACTCGAGCGCCGCAGTCTGCGCGAGGCAGTAGTCGATATAATAGAACGGATAGAGGTAGATGTGCAGCTGCCTCTGCCAACCGCGTCCGTCGGAGTAAAATTCAACGTCGCCGAAGTCCATATAGGGGCGGTATTTGCTCTCGAGCTCGAGCCACTTGCCGTTTCTCTCGGCGGGGGTCAGCTCCGGTGAGTCGTAGACTATGTGCTGAAACTCATCGACCATCGTGCCGTAGGGCAGGAAAACCAGCGCGCTCTCGAGATGCATAAAGCGCGAGCGCACGGCGTCGGAGCCGTAGAACAGCTCATGCCACGGCCACGCGAAGAATTCCATGGACATCGAGTGGACCTCGCACGATTCCATAGTGGGGCTCAGCTGATCGCAAAGCTCCATTTTATCTCTGACGCTGTAATAGGCGAAAGCGTGCCCTGCCTCGTGGGTGAGCACATCGACGTCGCCCGAGGTGCCGTTGAAATTCGAGAAGATGAACGGCGACTTGTATTCGAGGATTTCCGTGCAGTAGCCGCCCGCGGCCTTGCCCTTTGCGCTCAAAACGTCCATGAGGGCGTTGTCATACATAAAGTTTATGAACTCTCCCGTCTCGGGACTCATGCGCTCATACATGGTCTTGCCCGCCGCAAGTATATCCTGCGGCGAACCGTCGGGCTTAGGGTTGCCCTCTTTGAACGCGAACAGGTCGTCGTATATCTTCATGTCGTCTATTCCCGTGCGCTTTTTCTGCATCTCCTTCAGGCGGCATACGACGGGCACTATGTCGCGCACTATGCGCGAGCGAAAGGCCGCAACATCCCCGGCGTTATAGCAGTTGCGCGTCTGGCGGCAGTAGGCAAGCTCGGTGAAGGTGCCGAAGCCGAGCTTTTTCGCTATGCGGGTGCGGCACTTTACGAGGCTGTCGAATATCCTGTCAAGCTCGTCGGCGTGAGCCATATAGAAGCCGCTCTCTGCCTTGTATGCCGCATGGCGGATAATGCGCTCGGAGTTCTCCTTATATGCGCCGAGCTGGGCGAGACTCAAGGTCTTGCCGCCGAACTCTATCTGCGCCGAAGCGATGAGCTTCTGATATTCGCTCGAAAGTCGGTTTTCCTCCTGGAGATCGGGAATTATCTCGGGCGAGAAGCATTTGCGTGAGAGCTCCGCGTTGACAAATATCAGCTTGCCGTATTTCTCCTCGAGCTGAGGGCGGAGCGGGCTCGAGAGCATCGCCTCGGTGAATTTCTGCTCGCTTTGCTCTATCAGCGGGGCATTCTCGTCGTTGAAGTCGTTCTCCTTCTCATAGAATTCGTCAAGGGTGTTGACGGTGTGGCGGATGTAGGCTATCGTGCTCATCGTGTGGACGTGGGTAATTATTTTTTCGCGCTCCTCGAACGCAGCCTCCGCCTCTCCGAGAGTTTTCGCCCCGGCGAGGTGCTCCGCCGCCGCGTCAAGTGCAGCGGTTGCCGCCTTGACGTCGATTCTCTCATACGGCATATCGCAGAATTTCATATCGGTTCCTCCGTTAAGGTTATTTTTGTCTGGTCTGTTCGCCTGTTTATAGATTACCCTGTACTATATTGGATTATATAATCAGCGGCGCTTTGTGTCAATCCCGCTGACGGTTTACGGCGCGGGTCGGCGGTAAAATTATCCCGCCGGGGCAAAAAGCAAAAAACTTGAAATTCCCCTTGACAAAGCCATATCTCTTTGCTATAATCTCTCTTGCAGTTGCGGATGTAGCTCATCCGGTAGAGCGCCACCTTGCCAAGGTGGAGGTAGCGAGTTCGAGCCTCGTCATCCGCTCCATAAACAGTCTTTGTCTTTGACAGAGGCTGTTTTTTATTTTGCCGAGGCTGCGGCGACATCAAGCTAAGGAATCGATTATTTCCTTCGCACGGCGCAAAATCGGCAGCTCCCTGTCTGCGATAAGTCTGCCTATTTTTGTGTCGGCTCTTCGCTCGTACTCTTTAACCGCCTGCGTATAAGACAATTTCAGTGTCGATAAGTGAAAGCTCTTTATCTCGTCTTCCGTCAGGCTTTTGTCGCCGAACGATTTAACCTTGCACAAAAAATAATTATTGATATTGTGCCTGTGAATCAGATTATAATAATCGCTCACAACTCCGATTTTGCAAATTACTTCCGCTTCCGCACCCAATTCCTCGCGGAGCTCACGCTTTACGGCGCAGAGAAGATCCTCGCCCTCCTCAACGCCGCCGCCCGCCGTTTCGATAAGCGTTGCCCGCCCGAAATCATCGTCGCGCTCTGCTCTTACAAAATAGAGCAGTCCGCTTTCGTCATAGACGATTGCCCGGGCAATATTTCTGTCATGGTCGATATAATCAAGTGGCCACTGCGTGTCCCGTAAATCGATTTTTATTTCCGAATACATAATATAATCACCTCGTACCCGATTGAAATTGAAGTTTGCTTGACTTGAGGTGGAGCGAATAGTTCGTCCGTACGGCGTACCTTTTGCAACTCCCTCTTTGTCAATTCCGTATCGGTGTTGTACACTGCAAAAATCACAGCAATAAACGGACAAAGTCAAGCTCCGTCCGTCTGCAATTCTATCAAAACAACCTCCGGCCTGTTGTTGAAGCGAAACGGGAAAATGCTGTTGCCTATGCCGCGGCTGACAAGCATTTTCGTTTTTCCCTCGGAAAACAGTCCCGCGTCATATTTCGGAAACAGCCCCTGATTCGGAGCCGCTAGACCGCCTATAAACGGCAGGCGGAACTGACCGCCGTGCGCATGGCCGCTCAGGACAAGATCCGCATTGCAGGTTACATAAACCTCAAACAGCTCCGGTCGGTGGGAAAGCAATAAAGTAAAGCCGTCATCCTTGTCAACAAGCGCTTTCAGCTGCGCTTCCATTATCGCCTCTTCGTCATGGAATAAGTAGTCTGAGCTGAAGCTCGGGTCCTTTACGCCGATAAGAGTGATTTTTTCGCCCTCTCTCTCCAACTCCGTCTTCTCGTTTTCGAGCACGGTTACACCGAGCTTTATTAAACCGGTCTTTAAAGCGTCATATTCCGATACCCTCGCCTCGTGATTGCCGGTGACATAATAGCAGGGCGCGATTTTGACCGCTTCGCCCGCAAAGTGCAGTGCCGCGGCAACGTCGGTTTTTCGGGAATCTATCAAATCTCCCGTTATAGCAATAATATCGGGCTTCGCCTCTCTCAGCATATTAAGAAGAGTTGCGTTGTCTTTGCCGATTTCGGTGTTGTGCAGATCCGAAATATGCGCGATTTTGCAGCCGTCAAACACTCGGGGCAGCCGCTCGCTCGAAACCGTGTATTTATTGAGCTGCAGCGCCGTGTTGCCCCAAATTATCCAAAGAATCAACGCCGTAAGCAGAGCCGAGACGACCGCGAGGGCGATTATCGGCTTTTTCTTTTTTGCAGTCATCGGACATCCCTCCCGACGGTCAGTATAGCATGAATTTGTGAATTTTCTGCATTTTTTGAGAAATTATCGACGCCTGCTGCCGAGCGCCCGTGTTTTTCAGACCCGATTTGCGGTGAATATCTGCTTTTCGTCTGCGATTTTTTCCACAAATCCGCGCGGGATGTTGCATTGCGAAAGAAAAAATTTATACTTGTTTGGCTTTAAAAGAAGAATTATTCCCGTATAAATATTAATTCCGCACAATCTGCGTTATAATTACTAAATAATCACATGAAACGGAGGCTTGCCAATGTCTACCTGGGAGGAGCTCAGGCAGGAGTGCCTGAACTGCCGCAAGTGCGGTCTTTGCCGGACTCGCACGAATGTCGTTTTCGGCGTCGGCAAAGAGGACGCGGAGGTCATGTTTATCGGCGAGGGACCCGGTCAGCAGGAGGATCTCAAGGGCGAGCCGTTCGTCGGGCGAAGCGGTCAGCTGCTCGATAAGCTCATGGCGACCGTAGACCTGTTCAGGGACAAGAATATCTATATCGCAAACATCGTCAAGTGCCGCCCTCCGCAGAACCGCGACCCGCTGCCCGAGGAGCAGGAGGCGTGCTCCGCATGGCTCGACAGCCAGATAGCTCTGATGCACCCGAAGATAATCGTCTGCGTGGGCAGGATATCCGCACAGAGATATATCTCGAAGGATTTTCGCGTCACAAAAGAGCACGGGCTTTTCTATGACCGCGGCGGCATACTCTATATGGGTACCTTCCATCCCGCGGCTCTGCTCCGCAACCCCAATCAAAAGCCCGCGGCGTTCGAGGATTTTATCGCCCTGCGCGACAAGATAAACGAAATCTGCGACCATACATATTAAGTTATTAAGTCAATCGCCGCTTCAGCGGTTGAAACGGTGCTGCGCCCATAGGCTGCGGCGCCATATATACTTATTTTACGGCACGAGCCGAATATTAAGAAAGGATGATTTCAATGCAGCAGAAGTTTCTTGAAAAGACTCTGGGTCAGCAAATCGCCGATATGGCGGCAAAGTACCCGGACGACAACATGATCGACTACACCGACAGGGACTACTCCAGAACATGGAAAGAGTTCAACGACGAGTGCGAGACGATAGCCAGAGGCTTCATGGCACTAGGCCTTAAAAAGGGTTCACATATTTCCATCTGGGGCACTAACGTGCCCGCATGGCTGCTAACCTTTTTCGGCAGTGCAAAAATGGGCGGTATTCTTGTTACCGTCAACACCAGCTATAAAGTTTTCGAGCTCGATTATCAGCTCAAGCAGTCCGACTCCGAGGCGATAGTCCTCATTGACGGCTACAAGGGCACGAGCTATATCGATATAATAAACGAGTTGTGCCCGGAGCTTGAAAGCTGCGAGCCCGGCAAGCTCAAGAGCCGCAGACTGCCGCTTTTAAAGAGCGTTATCTACGCGGGTGAGGGCGAGTGCCCCGCCGGTATGGTCGATTGGAAGGAGCTCTATACTCTCGCCGAGAAAACCCCCGTTGAGAAGTTTGAGGCGGTGCGCGACTCGTGCGACTGCCACGAGGTCGTCAACATTCAGTATACCTCCGGCACGACCGGCTTCCCCAAGGGCGTCATGCTCACTCACTATAATATACTCAATAACGGCCAGACGATAGGCGACGGCATGAAGTTCACCCACGACGACAGGCTGTGCATCACGGTTCCGTTCTTCCACTGCTTCGGCATGGTGCTCGCGCTCATGTCCTGCATATCCCACGGAACGCCCTTTGTGCCGATTGATATGTTCAACGCCAAAAAGGTCATGGATGCGCTTGTGACAAAGAACTGCACCGCAGTCCACGGCGTGCCGACCATGTTCATTGCCATGCTCGAGCATCCGGACTTCGACAAATATGATTTTTCGCATATGCGCACGGGCATAATGGCGGGCTCGCCCTGCCCGATAAAGACTATGTACGATGTCAGCGAGAAGATGAATATGCACGATATCGTCATCGTTTTCGGTCAGACCGAGGCGGCGCCCGGCTGCACCATGACCACAACGGAGGATTCCCTCGAGACACGCTGCGCCACAGTCGGCAAGGCGTTCCCCGGCGTCGAGTGCAAGATAGTCGACCCCAATACGGGCGAGACTCTGCCCGCGGGCGAGATAGGCGAATTCTGCGCGCGCGGCTACAACATAATGAAGGGCTACTACAAGATGCCCGAGGCCACGGCTCAGGCTATCGACAAGGACGGCTGGCTCCACTTCGGCGACCTCGCCGTCTGTGACGAGAACGGCTACTACAAGGTCACCGGCAGGCTCAAGGATATGATAATCCGCGGCGGCGAGAACATCTATCCCAAGGAGCTCGAGGAGTGCCTCTATCATAATGACCGCATCAAGGATGTTCAGGTCATAGGCGTGCCGAGCAAGAAGTACGGCGAGGAGGTCTGCGCCTGCGTCATTCTTAAAGAGGGCGAGGATATGTCCGAGGAGGAGATAAAGGCCTACTACAAGGAGAACGTCGCGTTCTTCAAGATCCCGAAATATGTCTGGATAATGGACGAATTCCCGATGACCGCGAGCGGAAAAATTCAGAAGTTCGTCCTGCGCGACATGGCGGTGGAAAAATATTCGCTTCAGAGCGACGATTCGATAGAAACTGCATAAAACTTAAGAAAAGGAAGGAGCTGTTACGATGAAACTGTCATTCTCAACCCTCGGCTGCCCGCGCTGGACGCTGAAAGAAATAGTTGCGACTGCCAAGGATTTAGGCTTCGGCGGCGTGGAGATAAGGGGTATAGGCGACAAGATAAACGCGCTTGAAATCCCCGAGTTTTCGGACGCCGAAATTGAGCAAACGAAAGAAAAAATCGCTCAGACTGGGCTTGTCATTCCCTCTCTGACCTCGGGCGCAACGCTCGCCGTGCGCGACAGGGCGCAGGACTCGTTCCTCGAGGCGTGCGGCTACATTGACCTTGCGAGAAAGCTCGGAGTAAAATATATCCGTGTCATGGGCACGGGTGAGCCGCATATCACAGTCGGCGACTTCATTCTCGGCGCGGGACTCTACCGCCAGCTGTGCGAATACGGCGCAAAAAGGGGTGTCACTCCGCTTATCGAGACCAACGGTGACCTTTCGAGCTCAAAGGCGATGCTCGCTTTCCTCGACAGAGCCGGAAGCGACAACTGCGGCGTGCTCTGGGATGTCCACCACACGGTGCGCTTCGGCAGCGAAAGCCCGGTCGAGACCTTTGCGGCTCTGGGCACCTATGTAAAGCACGTCCATTTGAAGGACTCCGTCATGCGCGGCTCAAGGGTCGAATACCGTATGATGGGCTACGGCGACGTGCCCGTCACGGACGCTGTGACGCTGCTCGACAGAGCCGGCTTCGACGGCTTCTTCTCCCTCGAGTGGGTCAAGCGTTGGAACCCCGACCTTCAGGAGCCGGGCATAGTCTTTGCCCACTATAAAAACTACATGGATTCGCTTGCGGAATAAAAACAGAAACGCCGAATTCAGAGTATCCATAAAACAGATTCAGCCCCGACAGAATAATATCTGCCGGGGCTTTTCCTGTATGTATTAAGCCGTGTAGGGCGGATATCATCCGCCCGCGGGTTATGCGGTGATTGCAGCAGGCGAGCTAAGCTCTCTCGGCAAGTAGATTGCGTAGGGGTCGGCGACTCGACGACCCTTTGACGCGACAGTGTCACCGAAAATCTATTTATTCATCCATGTCGTGCAAAACGCTCTCTGCGTGCGGCTTGTCCCCTGTGCCGCCTACGGCGGCAGCGGTGCGTCGAGTCGCCGCACCCTACAAAGTGAATAGCCGCAAGTCACTGCAAAAATTACTTTGTTCGCCCGCAAACTTACGGTAAACTTTTAAACCGCTCCATTCACAGGCTTTGAGTTGTATACCATGTCCTTACACTACTGTTTACCATGTTTCTCTTGACATGATATCCGCCCCTACGCTGTTGTGTTAATTTGCAATATTAAAATTGTTTGCCTGACGGCAGCTTTACCCTCTGCACAACTCCCGATTTATCAAACAGATATAAAGGAGCACTTTTATGAACCCTATAACAAAAAACGGCCTATTGCTCATAGGTCGCTTTTTATGTCTTGCGAATACTCCGCCAAAGGCAGCCGGAATATTATCCGAGCCTTTTGACGGTATATGAGTGCTATATCAGCTCAACTTCGATGTCCTCTCGCGGCTTGTCGTAAAACGTCATGCACCAATCCGGCTCATATTCCGGCTCAAAGTGCATGGACGAGCAGGCCGTGTGTCCGCTCTCGTACTCGGAGATGATGACGGTCGGGCCGTCCGCGCCGCCGATAATGCCTATGGCCGATGTATTTCTCGGCAGCGCCCCTTTATGCGTTCTGTCTCCCTCGGCGCAGTCCGTTATAAGCAGCGCGTCTTTTGATATTTCCGGCGAGATGTCGACGCGGAGAAGCGTAAAGAATTTTGGCTCGTCCTTTCCGATATGCGGAAACTGCGCCAAGCTCTGCCGTTCGATATCCGTCACTGTAAGTATGTGCGTTTTCCCCGTCGCGGGGTTTGTGAACTCCGTCCTGTCGCCGGGGCATTCCGCTTTGAAATGCATATCGGAAACGCGAAGCCTGTCGGCGCGAAGGCACAGGGAAAGTGAGCCTATCTTTTTCGGCTTTCTGCCGCGCCAGGGTATACTGACGCGCGTTATCTGCCAACAAAACGACTTGTCAAGGCCGTATTTTTCGAGCAGCTTTTCCGAGCCGCCGCCGTCGGGGAAGAGCGGATTCCAACAGTCGGAGCTTGAAAACTCCATGGACGACTCCCTGCCGTTTATCTTCGCCGTGACATAAATTCCGCCTCCGAGCGGATTTTCCGCCTCTGCTTTCGCCAAGCGCTGCGGCGAAAAATTCTCGGGATCGTCGGCTTCGTCCAATCCGAATTTTTCGGCGAACGCGCGAAAATCCTCGACGCTCACACTTTTGAGAATGTCCGCAACAAGCCCCTTGCCGCAAACATAGACAGACGGCACGAGCCAATTTTCGCCTCCCCAAAGAAAGCTTTTATTGATTTCGATTTCCTTTCCCGCGCGGTCACGACCGAAGTGACCGTAGAGCGAGCCCTGATAAAAGACCTTGTGTTTTTTCTCCATATCAAAACCTCATCATGTTCCCGAGCTCGAGCGACCCGTCGGCGCGCTGCAATCGGGACTGATTTGAAAAACGTATCGGCTTGCCGTTCTCGAGCGGCTTTTCTATGCGGACAAAGAGCGACTGCCCGTCGTCTATGTCGTCTATATGCGCCGAGAATACCGCGCTCTTTCCGGGCATAAGGCGGCAGAGCCTCTGATTTTGAACCTCTGTCCACAGGGTGTTTTTTTCGTCCCCCACGCCGAGAGACACGCCGAGGTCATAGTATATCGGTGCGACGCCCGTATTCTTTATCGTGACGAAAGCGTAAAGCTTTCCGAAAATTCTCATAATTTTGGCGTCCGTTACCGTAAAATCATAGCCGAGAGCCGCCGATGCAACCTTGGCGCGCTCAACCTCGCTTGCGTCGAGCTTACCCGTGAACGCCCCGTCCGCCATAAGCCACGAGCAGTGAGTCGCGTTGACGCACTCGGAGTAGTCCTGATAGCCGTCGAGCGGCGCGCCCGACAAAAACGCCGCCTGACCCTCCGGGCGAAACTCGCCGCCGATCGGCTGATTTTTCCATACGCCCGTCTGCCGCGCTTTTTTCATTTTAGCCATGAAGTGCCAGCTTTCGTCATAGAGCGTCGAGTGGGTAAACGAATCGTCGTGGAAGCCGACATTTCCCTTTCGCGTAGTGCCGGGGGTGCCGGGATAGCGGGTCAGAATGCGCGTAACTTTAAAGCTCTGCGCAAATGCGGAAATTATTTTTGCTTTCTGCTCATTTGTCGCCTCAAGCTCCGGCAGGCAGACGTGCCACTCGCCCCAGTGACCGAGAAGCCCCGTTGTGATATAGGCTATGCGGCGGTCACCGTCGTATTCGCGCGCCAGCTCGCGCACAAAATCGCAGAGAATATCGATGAGCCTGCCGTCCGAATAGTCGGGACAAAAGCCTCCGCCGTATTCGTCGTAGCGCTCCTTTTTTATACCCATATCCCATATGAACCGCGGCACGGCCCTTTCGTCGATGCCTGATCCGGGATAGTCGAGATAGACTCTGAAAACCGCCTGATTCCCGCGCGCCGATATCGCCTCGAGATACGGCTCGAGCCCCTCGCGGACGGTGTATTCGCCGCTGTCCGAGATGAGCGCGGAGAGCGGGATGTAGAACCACTCCATGCTGTAGGGCACGCTGTCGTCTGCGCCGTCGGGGCTGTAAAACGGCATGAAGCCCTTCAGCGGATTGCCGACCGTCTGCTCGTATTCAAAATTATAAGCGGCAAAGCCCTTGAGCGGCGAGATGCACAGCGAAAGCCCGAGCAAAAGAGCTGAGAGACGGGCAAAAAATTTCAGAAATCTTCTCATTGCGTTTTCCTTTCAGTATATCTCAAAAGCGTCCTGCGGCAGGTTTCTCACATGATCGAGATAGCCGATGCAGGCAGCCGCCTCGCGTTCGTTATAGCAATAATCGAGCATGGCGGAGGTTTTTCGCGCGGTCTCGTCAAAGAGCTCGGTCATCACGCCGACCGCGTCCCATATTTCATTCGCCCGTGCGGCGCAATATGTCGAAAGATAACGGGAGCATATCTCCTCGGGCAGGAAGCGCGCCATATATTTTGACGATTTCCCGGTGCTTATCGTGAATCCGTTTTCCGCGCCCGTGAGCCAGTCGAGCATCTGCTGCAGCTGCGGACGGATGTTGAAATCCATCATTTCGAGCGTATAGCTCAGCTCGCCGCGCCACAAGCCCTTTGCAACATTGTCGAGGCACCACCAAAACTCGTTGCACACGGCGGAGAACTCCGCCTGCGTCGGCTTTTTCACATTGAAAACAGTCGTATCCTTGCCGATATCCTGCGGGATAATATTCTCTTTGTCAACAAGCACGCGGCAGATGTCAATATTTTTCAGCGCGTGCTCCGGCGTGCAGACATGGAGGTCGAGCCTGTTGCCGTCCGAAAACCGAATGAGCCAGCCGTAGCAGTTTTTTGTATCTGACTTCTCAAACGGACAGTCGTCGGGATATTGCATGAACAGCCGCTCGCCGAAGCGGTCTATCCATGATTTGTCTGCGATAAAGGGCGCCGTGTCCCTGACTATATATTCAACGTCGTAGTCCCGGAAAATATCTTTTTGAGCGTTCGGGTCGACCCGAGAGCCCTCGAGATATGCGGCGATTATCCGCTCATCCTCTCGGGCGGTGCGGATAATTAAATCGAGCATCTCTTTTTCGCTGCGCATATCTTCACCCCCCTTTGTTCCAAGTATAACATTCTTTCATCCTTTCCTCAAGATAAAAAGAGCCGGAGTCTCTGTCGACTTCGGCAAAAAACTTTATTTTTACATATTCCGAGGCGGCGGTTTAATCCTCGCGCTTTTTGCGCGTCCGGAGCTTCTCTATGCCCGTGCCTACAGCAAGACCGACGGCGGAGACGGCCGCGCCTATGGGCAGGGTGATGAGATCGTCGAGGTGCATCGCTATGTCGCCTGCGGAAATGCCCGTCGAAGCGGCGTTGGCGAGGGTGAAGGTCAGAAACGGAATTAGAGTGTACATAAGAGAAAGGATAGGCACAGCCCACCATTTTTTTCTCCCCCAATAGCCGTTTGCGCCGATGAGCAGGGAGATGACGAATGTGGTCAGCGGGATTGCGCCCCAGATAACGAGCACGGCATACGCGCCCGCGTCCGACCCGGAGACGGCGAGCCAAAAGAACGCGACCGACACAGCCCATATGACGAGATATGCGGCGACGAGCACGAGCTTTCCGAGTCTGCGGCGGCTCTTGACGGTGTTTGTGCTCTCTTCGAGATAGTTGAGATAGTTAAGATCGTTTGACACGGGTTTTTCCTCCTTCAGCAGGCAGTCGAGGCTGACGGAATAGAGGCCGCTCATTTTTATGACGCTCACTATATCGGGATAGGTCTTGCCCGTCTCCCAATTCGATACGCTTTGACGGCTCACTCCGAGAGACTCCGCCGCGCTCTCCTGAGTCAGTCCCGCCGCGTTTCGCGCGTCCCTGAGCTTCTTTCCGATATCCATCTGCCGCGCCTCCTTTTTTCGCTTTCAGCTTACGCCGAAAACGCTCTCCCGTCTATCAAACCTGTTTGACATCCGCACTTTTCCCGTGTCAAAATGCTTTTACATCCCGATTATATCACGTCCCGCGGCAATTTTCCAGACTTGCGATTGCCGCCAAATACTGTGAGCAGGCAAAAGACGCTCAAAAGAGCAAAAAATCAACTGAAATAAAGGCCATAATCCGCGCTGTCAAACGTGAATTATGACCTTTGTGTTTTTACTCTTTGGTCTGCGCTGAATGCAACCGCTTTTAAAAGTCCGGGTGCGGTTCGCCGCGGCGGTACTTGTCCATAATGTCTTTGAACACCTCGCCGTTTGACGGAGGCGTCCAGGTTATGGCGTTGGCTCCGGCCTCGACGGTTGCGAGGATGCTCTCATCTGTCGGGCCGCCGGTTGCGATTATCGGAACATCGGGGAAACGCTCCCTGATGCTGCGCACGACCTGCGGCGTTCTGCCGGCTGCGGATACGTTCAAAATGCTGACGCCCGAGTCGATGCGCCCCTGTATGTCCTCGTCCTCGTTGAGTACGGTGATAACTATCGGCACGTCTATCGTTGCGTGCAGGTCTCTTATCGTCTCGTTTCTTGTCGGCGCGTTGACGACAACGCCTATCGCGCCCTGAAACTCCGCGTGCAGGGCGAGGTTGACGACTCTGTGCCCCTGTGTCAGTCCGCCGCCGACTCCGACAAAGACCGGCACATCCGCCGCCACCATGACGGCCTGGGTTATTACGGGCTGCGGGGTGAACGGATAGACTGCGATAACAGCGTCTGCGTTAGTGTTTCTGATAATGCTCGCGTCGGTCGAAAAAAGCACGGACTTTATCCTTCTGCCGAGTATTTTGATTCCGCTGCATCGATAAATCGGCTCGGGAACCTTGAGCATGAAGTCTCTGAGACTCCCCTTGATCTCCGGTATGTTTTGCTCCGGCATAACATCAATCCTTTCTCTCCTATTCGGCCGCCGCGAAGAAAAATCTTGCATTGAGCGTAAAACGGCATATAATATAAATAAGCGCGAAAGCCGTAGATTTTAACGGAGCAGCCGTTTGTATAATTTGTGATAATGAATTTTTATTATTTGTATTTGCACATAAGTATAACATATTTATAAACACGGGTCAATTACCGAGAAGAATCAAGCGAGAAAAGGGGATTTGCCATGAAATTCGAAAAAATCGACATCTGCGATGTCAACGACAGCTTTGTTCACCTTATCAGAGATGACTGGGCGCTGCTCACCGCCGGTGAGAAGGGCAACTATAACACCATGACCGTAAGCTGGGGTATGCTGGGCGAGCTGTGGGGCAAGGATGTGGTGACTGTTTTTGTGCGCCCGCAGCGATACACCTATGAATTTATGGAAAAGTACGATAATTTTACTCTCTCGTTTTTCGGCAGCGAATACAGAAGGGCGCTCTCCTTCTGCGGCTCCAAGAGCGGACGCGATTTCGACAAGGCCGAGGAATGCGGGCTTACCGCTTTTGAGACGGGCGAAAGCGTGGCTTTCGAGGAGGCAAAGCTGATTATAGCCTGCAGGAAAACAGCCTTTGCCGACATGGATCCGTCGAAGTTTATTGCGCCCGAAATAGAGGATAACTACAGCAACGGCGACTACCACCGCGCCTATATCGGCGAGATAACAGGGGTCTTTAAAAAAATTTAAGATTTTTTAAAAAACTTTGAAAAAAACCTTGACAATTGTCGGGGAATGTTGTATTATAGCTGAGCACTTGAGAGAGCGGTCATACAAAAATCGCTCTATAGTCGGTGTCTATGACGATGAGGGTCCACCCGTTCCCATTCCGAACACGGTAGTTAAGCTCATTCGTGCTGACAATACTCGGAGGGCAGCCTCCCGGGAAGATAAGTCGACGCCGACATTTATGAATTCAGCTTTCCAATAGGGAGGCTGTTTTCTTTTTAGACGGTAGCGAATTTGGCCGCAGCCGTCTTTTTTTATTGCATTTTTGCCGTAAGATAAGTTAAAATAATTGCGGGTGATGATATGAAAACTACATTCGAGCTGATCTATGATGTTGTCAGAAGAATTCCGCGCGGCTGCGTTGCAACCTACGGTCAGGTGGCGGCGCTTGCGGGCAATCCGCGCTGGTCGCGCGTGGTCGGCTATGCCCTGCACGTAAATCCCGAGCCGGGAGTTATCCCGTGCCACAGGGTAGTCAACCGCCTCGGCGAGACCTCGTCGGCTTTTGCGTTCGGCGGCGAGGATATGCAAAAGACCCTCCTCGAGGAGGAGGGCGTTGAGTTCGATTCTTCGGGCAGGGTGAACCTCAAAAAATATCAGTGGCGCACCTGAATATCGGCGCGCATAAGAGCTACGGCTTTATTGCCCGCCGTCCTCAACCGGCGCATAGTGGCGGATGAAGGCGTTGATAAACAGCGGCCCCATGTCTATCGCATGGAACACCGCGCCGTCCGCAGTTTCGAGCACGGTTATGCCCTCGCCCTCGCTGCCCTTGGTCAGGTTGCGGTCGAAATATTTTGAGACCTCTCCGCTTTTCGGGTCGATTTTATAGACGGCCTGCGTGTCGTCGTTTGTTGCGGCGTAGAGCATACCTCCGTACATTTCCGCGCCCTGGATGCTTCTTACCGTCTCGCTGAGCTTCACCGACCCGACATACTTCATATTGTCCGCTATATCGTAGAAGATGAGCTCGTTGGCTTTTTTCGAGTGGTCAAGGGTGATGAGCAGACCTCTGTCGTTGTCCACCGCGACCCACGGCAGACCGCGCGTATGCAGGGCTTTGTCGAGAATATAATATCTGCCCGTGAATTTCAGCGTGTCGGCGTCATAGACCGCGACTACGGGATATTCCCAGACCTTGCTGTCCTCGAGCCCCGCATATATGCAGTTGTCGGCCTTGGAGTAGCTGATGCCGCCTATGTGCGCGAGGCCGTATTCGTCCTTGAGCTTCTTCGGGATGGCGAGCGGGTTGGATTTAACGCGCGTCTTGCCGTCGAGTTCGGACTTTGTCAGCCCCCATTTCGAGCTGAAATAGTAGTATTTGCCGTCTGTCGTTATGCCCTGCGAGCGCTCCGCCGCGCCGATAAGCAAAATGTTATCCTTCGACACCTCCGGATGCCGCTTGTCCGCGGACAGCGCGTCGATGCCGAGCGTCAGAACGGAGAGAAAGGTCATGAACGCCGCGAGCGAGAGTGCGGCGAGGCGGCGCATGACGGCTGCGGCTTTTCCGAGAATTTCTATATACTGCATATGAAAACCTCCTGTTTGTTGCCGTTCTGATTATAACTTAGCAAAAACAGAGTGATATGTCAATCCCTGTGTCGGCAACTATTCATAAATATATACCCGACAAAAACTTATTTCTATTGAAATTAACCTAAATATATGCTATTATAACTTATACCCTGTGAGAACGGTGGGATTTATATGAACTCTGAATCGACGCACGGATACCGTCCGTGCATAATAATCCCCGGGATAGGACAGTCGAAGGTCATAGAGACGGACGAAAACGGCGAAAAGCTCAGAAACCTCTGGCCGTTCGACCCCGATGTTGACGCCCTCGTTAAGAAGATAACCCCGTCGGGTATAAGGATGATGCTGCTGCGCCGCGACTGCGGCTTTTCTTCGGCGCTCGATGAGGCTGTGCGCTCGATGCTCGAGCCGCTCGGCTGCACGCCCGACTCCGAGAGAAAGGTCAGAGCCGAGGTTGTCGGCTACTACCGTCCCGTCGGCGAATGTACGGACGACGAAAAAAGATACATATATAAAATGGTACCTCTGAGCGCCCTTGCCGATATTATCGGCGAGGAGAATTTATATTTCTTTGCCTACGATATTTTCGGCAAGGCGGATGAAAATGCCCGCCTGCTGCGCGAGTTTATTTCTACGGTCAAAGAGCAGAGGCAGTGCGACAAGGTCGATCTCATTCCCGTGAGCATGGGCGCGACCGTCGCACAGATGTATTTTGAGCTCTACGGCGACGACAGAGATGTAAAGCGCGTTATCGGCGTTGTCCCCGCGTATGACGGCTCGGATATAGCCGCCGACCTGCTTGCCGGCGACATAAGAACCGATGACTGCGGGGCGCTGCTCGAGATGCTTCTCAGCAGACGCGAGGCAGAAAAAATATCAAAGCTTATGAGTAAAATGCCCAAAAAGGTTGCGGACAGAGCGGTGAGAACCTTAGTCCGCGCGGCGTGCGAGACTGTTATTGTCAACAGCTCGACGATGTGGGGTATAATCCCGTCCGAGCGCTATACGGAGCTTCGTGACAGATATCTTGCCGACCCCGACCACGACTCCCTGCGCGCAGTGGCCGACCGCCACTGGCGGGTCAGGAGGAATATAAAAGAGCTTGTCAGGCGCGAGCAGGAGCGCTCGGTTGAATTTTACAATATCTGCGGCTGCGGAAAGCCGCTGACACCGATAGCGGCGTCGGATAACCTTATGTCCGACACGATAGTTCCGACATATTCGGCGTCCATGGGCGCTCAGTGTGCGGCCCCCGGCAAGACGCTCAGCCCGGGGCGCGATGAACCGGCAGATTTTGTCTCTCCGCACTCGGATATAAACGCTGCCTGCGCCGCCGTGCCGGACAGAACATGGTTCTATTATAATATGGAGCACGAACAGGCGGCGGAAAACACTGCGCTGCTCGAGCTTGTTGCGGCGATAGCCTCGTCAGACGAGCCGATAGATGTGTTCACTCTGCCCGACCATCCCCAATTTGTCGATTATTGCTGATTTATTGATTTATAAGGAATAGAAAAATATATTATTTAAGAACAGGAGAAAAACTATGAAAAAGATGAAATCGACCGTAGCCCTTGTGCTCGCGCTCATCATGGCTTTTTCGGCGTTTACCTGCGCCTCGGCCGCTCCCGCGTCCGCATCGGACGATGCGGCGATAGCTAAGGCTGTTGATACGCTTGCCGACGCCGAGAATGAGGGCGGAACACACGCCGACTGCCGCAACGGAGATTGCGGGCACGCACCCGTCGTTGTAGTCCCCGGCATCAACCATTCGCCCACCTATCTCTATGACGAGAACGACGAGCCCGTGCTCGATAAGGACGGCAAACGCATAGGCGGAACGCTGCTCATCCTCGATACAGACAATCTCGTCACCGTCCTTCTCAAGAAGCTCGCGTGGCCCCTTGTCAAAATGCTCGCCACCCAGACGGACAGCGGCTTCCCCAAGGCGGTCTATGAGACTGTCTGCGAGCTCTTCTCCATACAGAAGTGCGACAACGAGGGCAAGCCGATAAACAATCTCAAGACCGAGAAATACGGTTCTCTCGCCGACATGGATAAGGACACGAGAGACTGGGCATACAGAATGATTCCCATGCAGAAGCTGACGAATATAATAGGCGAGGATCATGTTTATTTCTTCACCTTTAACCTCGTCGGCAGCCCCATGGAATCAGCCGCTAACCTCAACGAGTATATCCAGCAGGTCAAGAAGGCGACCGGTCACGATAAGGTAAACCTCCTCAACGTCAGCCTCGGCGGAACTATCTTCACCGCGTACCTTGACGTTTACGGACACAAGGATATCAACCAGGTTGTCAACGCCGTTGCCGCAACCGACGGCTCCGAGATAATCGCCGATTTTCTCACGAGAGGCGAAGAGGGCTTCAGAATAGACGACGAGTTCCTCTATCATGAGTATATCCCGAAAATAATCGCGGAGAGCAACGACACCGCGTCTCTCGGCTATCTGCTCAACCTTGTTATCAGAATAATCCCGAGACAGGTGTTCAGAGACACCCTGACGGCCGCCATGGACGGTCTGTCCGAGACCTTGCTCGTAAACTGCCCGCAGTTCTGGGCGCTTGTCCCGTCCGACAGATATGACGCGCTTTGCAAAAAGTATCTGACCGACAAGGATCATGCGGTTCTCAAGGCAAAGACCGACCGCTATCATCAGGCTCAGCTCAATCTCGGAAAGAATGTCCTCGCGGCTCACGCGGCGGGCGTTAAGATAGACTCCATAGCCGGCGCAAATCTCGCATTCGGCGATGTGGAGTACAGCTACTTCAGCATAATCAAGAGCGCGCTCAATACCAATTCCGACGGTATTATTCAGCTCTCCTCGACCACCATGGGCGCTACCGGCGCCGCTCCCGGACAGAAGCTGCCCGACAGCTATAAGCCCGCCAAGGCAGGCTATATGTCCGTTGACGGCTCGATTGACGCATCCACGGCTATTCTGCCCGACAACACCTGGATATTTATCGGTCAGCACCACGAGGCCGGCAACAACGACGTTGTTCTGACCCTCGCCTGCGCGCTGTTCACCGACCCCGAGCTCAAGGATATACACTCGAAGCCCGACGTCTGGCCGCAGTATAACGGCACCTGCCGCACAAAGGAAATCAGACGCTGGCTTCTTCCCGACGCAAAGGCGTACAGGGCGAAGATAGACGAACTGCCCGAGGATGAGCGTCCGAGCGCCGAGCAGATAGCGGAGCTTGACGCCGCCATCGCTCAGGGCGAGGAAGCGCTCAACATGACGATAGCCGACCCCGAAAAGGCGGATGCCGCCAAGGAGAGACTGACAAATATCCTCGTCGAGCTCGGCCAGCGCGAGCCCGCAAAGGAGACCTCAAAGGCCGCCTTCGCGCTCGAAAAGGCCTGCTGTGCACTGAGCCTCATCGCTCTCAAGACAATAGGCAGCCAGGGCTATTCCGACGTCACACGCGTAATTATACGGTTCATTATTAAGTTTTTAGGTTCCGTTATCTGATTTAAATCTCAATATACGGCGAGCCCCTTTTCGGAGTTCGCCGTAAGTTTTTAAAGGAGGGAGTTATAAAATGAAATCAGCCAAAAGAATAGCGGCGCTGCTGCTTTGCGCGGCACTGATTTTCTCGACCGGAATATCCGCCGCTTCCTACGGCGGGGCAAGGCGGGAAGCGGTGTCTGCCTCAGATGAGGCTGGGCTTGTCGAGGCCTTGACGCAGGGCGGAGAAAAGGCCGAGCCCGCAAAGACGAAAAAGCCCGGTACTCTGACCGAGTGCGGCGGAGCCTGCGAGCACAGCCCGACGGTTGTTATTCACGGCATAGGTCAGTCCAAAACCTACTTATATGAGGATGACGAGATAGCGGTGGACGAGGACGGCAAAATGATAACCGGCTGGCCGATATACGCAAACACAAAATATATCGTCAAAAATTTGCTTCTGCCGCTCGTTAAAATGCTCGTCACCCAGCGCGACGACGGCTTTGTCGAGTCGTTCAGAAAGACGCTCGAGGGCACGTTGTATGTCAACGCCTTTGACTCGAACGGCAAGAATATCTATGATGTCAGAGTCAAAAAATATCCGTACAGCGTCGCAAAGTGCAGCGACGAGGAGAAGAGTGAGATCTATGGCAACGTGCCGCTGGAGACGCTTACAAAAACCGCGGGCGAGGATCATCTCTATTACTTCGCCTACAACTCCTTCGGCAACAACGGCGAGATAACCGACGAGCTCTATGACTTTATCGCCAAGGTGAAGCGCGAGACGGGTCACGACAAGATAAATATCGCGGCGATAAGCCTCGGCGGAACGATAGCCAACAGCCTCTTTGACCGCTATCCGGAGCTCTACGCGAGCCTTGACCGCGTGGTGTATATCGTCCCCGCGCTCGATGGCTCCAACATAGTCGGCGATATATATATAGGCAAGCTCAGCACCTCCGACGAGATGCTCTACAAGAAGCTGCTCCCGAAGCTTGTCGGCGGCGCGGAGGGCTATCTGCTCAACGCCGTTATAAGGCTCATACCCAAACAGATACTCCTCGACACGCTCGATGCGACCGTTGACGGGCTGACCAATGTTATCCTGCGCAACTGCACCACGATGTGGTCGCTCGTGCCAGAGGCGTATTATGACGAGGCCGTGGCGCGCGTTCTGCCCGGGAAAGAGAACGCCGAGATGCGCAGGCAGGTTGAAATTTATCACCGCGCACAGGTAAACAGATTCAAAAACATCGAGAAGATGAGAGAAGCGGGAGTCGAGGTCTTTGACATAGTCGACTACGACTATCAGCTCTACTGCCTTGTGCCCTCTTATGACAAGAGCAATGCGGACGGAATAATCCACGCGGAGTCTACCTCCATGGGCGCGAAATTCGCAAACATCGACGAGACTCTCGGCGAGGACTATGTCCAGCAGGGCACCCGCTGCAAGAATGAGGCACACAATCATATTTCGCCCGACGGCGTTGTTGACGCGTCGGTGGGTCTGCTTCCCGACCACACCTTCTATTTCAAGGGACAGGATCACGAAAAGACCGGCTCCAACGATGTCATAATGAAGCTTGCGACCGAGCTGCTGATTAATCACGAGTTCAAGGATGTCTATTCTATGCCCGACAGGTTCCCGCAGTTCAATATCGGCAGGAATACGAAAGATTTAGTGAACAATCTGATGAAACCGGCGCAGGAGATAGACAGGAGCACGCTCTCGCCCGAGGATGCGGCGGAGCTTGACGCGGCGCTCGAAGAGTGCAATGCGATGCTCGAAAATACGGTAGTCGACCCCGCGGCAACCGAGCACGCACAGAAGAGGCTCGAAAATATACTGATAAAAATCGGCGAGCGCGAGGCTCCGAGCGAGAATAAAGAGAAGCTGAGCGCGGTCGGCGAGGCGATAAGCAAATTTATAAGCGATGCGCTCTATGAGTGCGTCGGCGCTCAGGGGTATTCCGATGCGGTAAAGCAGTTATTCGAGCTTATAGGAAAGTATTTGCCCAAGAGTGCATGACGGTATAAAAAATAAACTGCAAGCTGCCGACTGGACAGTCATGCGGGCAGCAAGCAAAACAGCCGAAGAAATAAATCTTCGGCTGTTTTTTTACATTCCGCGCCTTGTTACGCAGTTTTCGAGGTTTATCGCATCGTACACGCCCTCGTCGAAAAGCGGGCAGATGCTTTTGTATTTGTCTATCGGCAGCTCTTCGAGCGTCGTGCCGTTTTTTATGCACAGCGCAACGAGGTCGCCTGTCGCCTTATATGCGTCGCGGAACGGCAGTCCCTTTGAAACGAGGAAGTCGGCGCAGTCGGTCGCGTTTATGAATCCGCCGGCGGCAGCCTTTCTCATGTTCTCGGGAATCATCTTCATCGTCGCTATCATCGGAGTCAGCGCCGTCAGGCACATCTTGACCGTGTCCATGCCGTCGAAAATCGCGTCCTTGTCCTCCTGCATATCTTTGTTGTATGCAAGCGGCAGACCCTTCATAGTCGTGAGCAGTCCGCAAAGGTCGCCTATCACTCGCCCCGCCTTGCCGCGCGCGAGCTCTGCGAGGTCGGGATTCTTTTTCTGCGGCATAATGCTCGAGCCGGTCGAAAAAGCGTCGTCAAGCTCGGCGAATTTGAACTCCCATGAGCACCACATGATTATCTCTTCGCACAGGCGCGAGATGTGAACCATGAGTATCGAGCACGCCCCGAGCAGCTCGAGGCAGAAGTCTCTGTCCGATACGCCGTCGAGGGTGTTGGGCATATAGCCGTCAAAGCCGAGGGCTTCTGCCGTCATGGCGCGGTCGATGGGATATGTTGTCCCCGCGAGCGCACCCGAGCCGAGCGGGGAGAGGTTCATTCTTTCGGCGGCATCCTCAAAGCGTCCGAGGTCGCGGCGGAGCATCTCGATATATGCGCCTATGTGCGCCGAAAAAGTTATCGGCTGGGCGCGCTGGAGATGCGTGTAGCCCGGCATAATGTAGCGGGCATACTCCTTCGCCTTGCCGTCGAGCGCAGCGATGAGCCCGTTTATGAGCTTTGTGACGCTCTGAACGTCTTTTCTCAAATAGAGTCTTATGTCAACGGCGACCTGGTCGTTTCTGCTGCGCCCGGTGTGGAGCCTCTTGCCCGCGTCGCCTATCCTCGAGGTAAGCTCGCCTTCTATAAAGGTGTGTATATCCTCGGCGTCGGGATCTATTGTCAGCTCGCCCGAGATGATATCGTTTCTGATATCCGAGAGCCCCGCAAGGATTTTTTCGCAGTCCTCATCGGAGATTATCCCCTTTGCGGCGAGCATCGATGCGTGGGCGATGCTACCGTCTATGTCCTCGTTGAACATACGGCTGTCTGTTTTTATCGAGGAGTTGAAATCGTTGGTCTTTTTGTCGGCTTCCTTGCTGAAGCGTCCCGCCCAGAGCTTCATGCCTTTGCCTCTCTCTCTGCGTCGAGGATAGCCTTGACCTTTATCGGCAGACCAAAGAGATTGATGAAGCCCGCGGAATCCTTCTGGTCATAGACATCGTCCTCGTCGAATGTCGCAAAAGCTTCGCTGTAGAGTGAATAGGGCGAGGTGGTGCCCGCGTTTATTATATTGCCCTTATAGAGCTTGAGCTTGACATCGCCCGTGACGCGCTCCTGAGTCTTGTCGACAAAGGCGGCGAGAGCCTCTCTGAGGGGAGTGAACCACTGACCGAAGTAGACGAGCTCGGCGTAGCGCAGAGCTACCTGCTCCTTGTAGTGCATGGTGTCCCTGTCGAGGGTCAGGGTCTCGAGGACTTCATGAGCCCTGTAGAGGATAGCGCCTGCGGGATTCTCGTAAACGCCCCTTGACTTCATGCCGACAAGGCGGTTTTCGACGATATCTGCAAGTCCGACGCCGTTTTCGCCGCCGATTTTATTGAGCTTTTCAATCATCGTCACGCCATCCAGCTTCTCGCCGTCAACGGCAACGGGAACGCCCTTTTCAAAGCTTATTGTGATATAGGTCGGCTTGTCGGGAGCCTGCTCGGGGGATTTGCCTATCTCAAGAAAGCCCGGCTTGTTATACTGCGGCTCGTTGGCGGGATTCTCGAGGTCGAGTCCCTCGTGCGAGAGGTGCCAGAGGTTTTTGTCCTTTGAGTAGTTTGTCTCGCGGTTTATCTTGAGCGGGATGTTGTGTTTTTCGGCGTATTCTATCTCCTCCTCACGGGATTTGATGCTCCAGATACGCCAGGGAGCGATTATCTGCATATCGGGTGCGAAAGCTTTTATCGCAAGCTCGAAACGCACCTGGTCGTTGCCCTTGCCCGTGCAGCCGTGGCAGATGGCGTCCGCGCCCTCGGCCTTGGCTATTTCAACGAGTCTCTTTGCGATTAACGGGCGGGCAAAGGATGTGCCGAGCAGATAATCGCGCTCATATACGGCGCCCGCCTTCAGGGTCGGAAAGATGTAGTCCTCTACGAACTCCTTTTTGAGATCTTCGATATAGAGCTTGGACGCGCCGGTCTTGAGCGCCTTCTCCTCGAGCCCGTCAAGCTCTGTGCCCTGACCGACGTCCGCCGAAACGGCGATGACCTCGCAGTTGTTGTAGTTCTCTTTGAGCCACGGAATTATTATCGACGTGTCGAGTCCGCCGGAATAAGCGAGCACAACTTTCTTTATCTCTTTCATTTTTAAATACCTCCGTATTCAGTGTATGCATTAATTATACAGCGATTATTCAATAAATCAAGAGTAATATTCAAAAAATATGCAACTTCTTACAATGTAACAAAATGAGCGCCCCGCAGGACGCTCTTTTTGTAAAATTTTATTCACTTCAGCAGGAACCCGACCTTTTTCATCACCTTGTTGAGCGTGCGCTCGGAGATTCGCTGGGCGGTCTCCGCGCCCTTTGCGGCGCACTCCGTGAGATAAGCCTTGTCGTTTATAATGCGGTTGAAGTTCTCTCGCACGGGAGCCAGCTCCTCTATGACTGCCTCGCCGACCTTGGTTTTGAAGTCGCCGTAGCCCTTGCCCTCGAACTCGCGCTCTATCTCGTCAAACGAAGCGCCGGTGCAGCAGGAGTATATGGACATGAGATTGTTTATGCCGTCCTTGCCCTCGCCGTATCTGACGACGGCCTCGGAGTCCGTGACCGCGCTCTTGAACTTCTTCATGATGACCGACGGCTCGTCGAGAATGGAGACGGAGGCCTTCGGATTCGGGTCGGATTTGGACATTTTCTGCGTCGGATTCTGAAGCGACATTATTCTCGCACCGACCTTGCCTATAAACGGCTCGGGGAGGGTGAACGTGTTGCCGTATATGCCGTTAAAGCGCTCGGCTATGTCGCGGGTTATCTCAAGATGCTGCTTCTGATCCTCGCCGATGGGCACATAGTTCGCCTGATAGAGCAGAATGTCCGCCGCCATGAGCACGGGGTAGGCGAAGAGTCCGACATTGACATTGTCCGCGTGCTTCTGGGATTTGTCCTTGAACTGGGTCATTCTCGACGCCTCGCCGAACTGGGTGTAGCAGTCGAGTATCCACGCCAACTGGGCGTGGGTGCTGACATGGCTCTGAATAAACACGACGCTCTCCTGCGGGTCGAGCCCTATCGAGAGCAGGAGCGCAAAGGCCTCCGTGGTCTGACGTCTGAGCGTCGCGGGGTCCTGCCTTACGGTTATGGCGTGCAGGTCTGCCACGGCATAGACGCAGTCATAGTCCTCGCTCATCGCTTTCCAGTTGCGCAGAGCGCCGAGATAGTTGCCGAGAGTCGGAATGGCGGTCGGCTGTATTGCGCTGAGAACGCGCTGACGGCGTTCGGGAGTTTGATTTTCCATTATTTATTCTCCTCTCATTTCTTTAAGAACTCTGCCGAGGATTTTCATGCCCTCTGTTATCTTGTCGTCGGCAGGCGTTGAGAAATTCAATCTGACGGCGTTGCTCTTTCCGTCGACATCGGTCAAAAACGCCGTGCCGGGGACGAGCGCCACCATGTTCGCGGCGGAACGCTTGACAAATTCGAGCGCGTCGATATCCTCGGGCAGCTCGCACCATATGAACAGACCGCCCTCGGGACGGACATAGCTCACCGCGTCGTCCAGTTCGCTGTCTATCATGTCGCACATCAGATTGAGCTTCCTGCGGTAAATCTCTCTTATCTTTTCGATATGCTCGTCAACATCGTATCTCTTCATCCACTCGGCGACTACCATCTGCATAAGCTGCGTCGTGTGAACGTCGACGGCCTGCTTGCCGACGGTCATCTTTGCGGCTATCGGAGCGGGTGCAACGGTGAAGCCGATACGGATACCGGGCGCAAGGATTTTCGAGAAGGAGCCCGAATAGATCACTATTCCGTCCTCGTCGAAGCTCTTTATATTCGGAACATCCTCGCCCGCAACGCGGAGGTCGCCGTAGGGATTGTCCTCGAGAATCATAACGCCGTGAGCCTTTGCGAGCTCGTAGAGCTTTTTGCGCTTTTCAAGCGACATCGTGACGCCTGCGGGATTCTGGAAGTTCGGAATGGTATATATCATTTTGGCGTTCGGGTTCTCGTCGAGAGCCTTTTCGAGAGCCTCGATATCCATGCCGTCCGCCTCCATGGGCACGCCGACGATTTTTGCGTTGTAGGAGCGGAAGCAGTTGAGCGAGCCTATGAACGACGGGCTTTCGCAGATAACAACGTCGCCCTCGTTGCAGAGAACCTTTGTGGAAAGATCCATGACCTGCTGCGCCCCGCTTGTGACTAAAATTGAGTCGAAGTCGCGGCCGATGTTATATTTTGACTTCATTCTCTCTCTTATCAGCCCGACGAGCTCGGGATAGCCCTCGGTCACGCCGTATTGGAGCGCCTCTATCGGGCGGGAGGCGAGAATGTCTGCGGTTATCTCCCGCACCTCGGCGACGGGGAACGCGTCGGGCGCGGGGTTGCCCGCTGCGAACGGGATCATGCCCGGCACGCCTGTCGCCTTTAATACCTCTCTTATGGCGGAGGGCTTGAGCGACGCTATTTTATCTGAAAAACGGTATTCCATATTCTATCATCCTTTCCGGAGACGGTTATAACTGTATGTGACCTTTATAACATAAAAGTATATCACACGCTCCCGCTGTTGTAAATCAAAAAGTTTTGTGTTATCATAGCTCTATCAATTACGGGGAGGCAGAGCTGTGTTTAGCTATGCGATTTTTGATTTTGACGGTACGCTTGCCGATACGGGCGCGGGAGTGTTTGCCTCCGTGCAGTATGCCCTGCGCAGCATGGGCGAGCCGGAGCTTGACAGCGAGACGCTGAAATATTTTATCGGCCCTCCGCTCGAGACGAGCTTTTCGGTAAAGTGCGGGCTTGACAGCGAGCGCAGCCGCGAGGCGGTCGGGAAGTACCGCGAATATTATTCGACGAAGGGAATATACGAGCTGAAATTTTTCCCGAGCACCCTGTCCGCCCTGCGTGAAATTAAAGCGGCGGGAGTTAAAACGGCAGTCGGCTCGTCAAAGCCGGAGCTTTTTGTCAATCGCATTTTGGAGCATTTTGGCATATCCGAGCTGTTTGACTTCGTCTCCGGCGCAACCTTCGGCGAGCCGCACGCGGACAAGACCGTTATAATCACCCGCGCTGCAGAGGGGCTCGGCATAGAGAACCTCTCGGACGCCGTTATGGTCGGGGACAGGAGCTTCGATATAGACGGAGCGCACGGCGTGGGAATGAAGTGCATAGGTGTGCTCGAGGGCGGCTACGGCGATGAAAACGAATTCAAAACGGCAGGAGCGGACTGGATAGTCAACACTCTTGCCGATGCGAAAGACATAATATTGAAATGATTTAAAGACCGAGCAGTCTTGCGGCGTTTTGGCCGAGGATGAGTTCGGTCTCTTCTTCTTTGAGCCCTATAGAGCGGACAAAGGCGAGCTCGCGCCCGGTCGGGCTCCACGGGTTGTCCGAGCCGAACAGAACGTGCTCCGCGCCGAACGCCTCAACGCTCTCTTTAGCCCACGGCGGCGGTACTGAGCCGGAGGAAAAAGCGGTGTCGATATATATTCCCGTTCCCCCGAGCAGCTCGGCAGCCTCTCGCCAGAGCAGAAAGCCGCCCATGTGCGCGGCTATGACCGGCGCGCCGCCGAAGCGGGGGAGTATCTTTTTGAGCATCTGCGGTGTGCAGTGGACTGGGTCGGGAACGCCGATATCAACTCCCGCGTGAAAGACCGTTATCATGCCGAGCGAGCCTATTTTCTCATATATCGGGAACATCCGCTCGTCGTCCGCGAAGAAGCCCTGATAGTCGGGGTGCAGCTTTATTCCCTTTATGCCCGCGTCGTGCAGCCTGTCAAGCTCGCTTATTGCGTCCGGGCTCTCGAAATGCACGCTGCCGAACGGGATGAGAACGCTGTCGCCGAGCAGGGAGATTGCAAAGTCGTTGACCTTTTTCTGCTGATGGGCATTAGTGGCTATGTTGAGCACCGCCGCCCTGTCCGCGCCGCCCGAGAGCACGCTCTCTTTCAGCCCCGAAGCCGTGCCGTCGAAGGCGGGGCAGGGGTTGCCCGAGCGCAGGGCAAGCATGGGCATGGCTTTTTCGGCGAGCGGGTCGGGAAAGCAGTGGGTGTGCATATCTATAATCATAAAACAGAGTCTCCTTTCGATCCTTACATTATATTATAGCACCTTGTCGCGCCTTGACAATAGCAAAAAAATTGATATAATAAAATTTGATGCGGAAGTAGCCGCAGCACTAAAATGCCCGAAAGGCGGTTTTTTATGAAATACACAAAGGAAGATATACTCCGGATAGCAGACGAGGAGAATGTCAGCTTTATACGCCTGCAATTTACCGATATTCTCGGCTCGCTCAAGAATGTCGCAATAACCCGCAGCCAACTCGAAAAGGCACTCGATAACAAATGTATGTTTGACGGCTCCTCGATAGAGGGCTTCGTGCGTATAGAGGAATCGGACATGTATCTGCATCCCGATCTCGATACCTTTGTTATCTTCCCGTGGCGCACCTCCGAGGATCACAAGGTCGCGCGCCTTATCTGCGACGTCTACTGCTCGGACGGTACTCCCTTTGAGGGCGACCCTCGCTATGTCCTGCGCCGCGCGATAAAGAAGGCGGCGGATATGGGCTATTCGTGCAACGTCGGCCCCGAGTGTGAGTTCTTCCTGTTCCATATCGACGAAAACGGCAAGCCCACCACTCAGACTCACGACCAGGGCGGTTATTTTGATCTCGGCCCCGTTGACCGCGGCGAGAACTGCCGCCGTGATATCTGCCTGGCTCTCGAGGAGATGGGCTTTGAGATAGAGGCGTCCCACCACGAGGTCGCCGAGGCGCAGCATGAGATAGACTTCAAATATGACGAGGTGCTTGCGGCGGCGGATAATGTTATGACATTCAAGTATGTCGTCAAGAGCATCGCCCAGGCGCACGGACTCCACGCTACATTTATGCCCAAGCCCATATACGGCATCAGCGGCTCGGGTATGCACACGAATATTTCTCTGTTCAGCGCGGGCGAAAATGCCTTCTGCGATGAGAGCGACAGCCTGAATCTCAGCAAGACCGCCTACAGCTTCATCGCGGGCGTGCTCGAGCATATCCGTCCGATGACCCTCGTGCTCAATCCTCTTGTCAATTCGTATAAACGTCTCGTACCCGGCTATGAGGCGCCCGTATATGTCGCGTGGTCCGCGCAGAACCGCAGCCCGCTTATCCGTATTCCCTCGGCTCGCGGCTTCGGCACCCGTATAGAGATACGCAGCCCCGACCCGGCGTGCAACCCCTATCTTGAGATGGCGTCCTGCCTTGCCGCCGGTCTTGACGGCATTGAGCGCGACCTGCCCGTTCCCGCGCCGACGGATGCCAATATCTACACCATGACCCCCGAGGAGCGCCTCGAGGCGGGAGTTCACTCCCTGCCAAAGTCCCTTGAGGAGGCGACAAAGCTTTTCGCCGCAAGCCCGTTCATGAAAGAAGTGCTCGGCAGCCATGTCTACAATAAGTACCTGGAGGCCAAGCGCGAGGAGTGGAGAAGCTACCGCGCGAGAGTGTCGCAGTGGGAGGTTGACAGATACCTCGTCAAATATTGATTCGCGTTTGTTGAAAACGTAAATATTTGAAAAAAGCCTTGATATTATTGGGCTTATGTGTTAAACTGTTTATTGTAGGAATGTAAACTTGACGAAAGAGTGGGGTGACCCGCTCTTTCCTTTATGTTAGGGACTTTTATAAAAAGGAGATGTGTCTGTGGCAGCCAAAGGCAAGGGCGGCAATACCGTAGCCGCCGTTTGGGAGATAGCGGCTCCTATAGCGGAGCAGCTTGGGCTCTCCATTTGGGATATCCGCTTCCAGAAAGAGGGAGTTTCGTGGTATCTCAGAATATATATAGACAAGGAGGGCGGCGTAGGAATAACCGATTGCGAGAACTTCAGCCGCGCCGTTGACGGCCCTCTCGACGACGCCGACCCGATAGAACAGAGCTACTATCTTGAGGTCTCGTCCCCCGGTATCGAGCGTCAGCTCACCCGCGACGAGCATTTCAAAAAGTACATCGGCTCGCCCGTCACCGTCCGTCTCATCCGTCCCCGCGACGGCGAGCGTGAATTCAAGGGCACTCTCGAAAGCTACGACAACGGCATGATAACCGTTACAGCCCCCGACGGCAGCGGGATATGCTTTGAGAAGAAAGAGGTCAGTTCCGTCAAGCTTTCCGATGACGAGTAAAATCGCGCATAGCTGCGTTGTGAGAACCGTGCCCGCTCGGTCACGTACACACGTACGCTCCCTCGCGTGCAGAACCTCACGCCTTGCTCTGCACAATTTTCCTTCGTCATCTGCCTGTTTCGATGACGAGTAATTTCGCGCGATACTGCGTTGCACGAACCATGCGAATTTCGGTCACGTACCCGCGTACGCTCCCTCATTCGCAGAACCGTGCGCCTTGTCTCGCACAAAATTCCTTCGTCATCTGCCTGTTTCAATGACGGGTAAAATCGCACATAGCTGCGTTGTGAGAGCCATGCGAATTTCGGTCACAACTGTAGGGACGGATATCATCCGCCAGCGAATCAGGTGAGCTTGACTGCGACAGTCGGTTTGCTGTCCCCGGCGCGCCGTGCGCCGCTTTAAATAAAAAAATTCACTTAAAAGGATTGATTTGGAAAATGAATAAAAAAGAAAAAAATGAGGAAAGCAAGAAGAACAAGGAATTCTTCGAAGCTGTGAAGCTGCTCAGCAAGGACACCGGCGTCACCGTTGACGCGATGTGCGAGAGCATTCAGAATGTCCTCATCGGCGCGCTGAAAAAGGAATACAACAACAAGGACATCGTGTTCTGCGATGTGGACGCCGAAAAGGGCGAGTTCCGCGTTTATCTGCGCAAGACTGTCGTATCGGAGATATCCGACCCCGACACCGATCTGCTCGTCGAGCAGGCTCAGCAGTACAAGAAGGGCGCCGTGGCCGGCGATATAGTCGAGATACCCGTCGAGACCGCCAAGGTCAGCAGGATAACCGCCGAAAAGGGTAAGCATATGCTCCGCCAGGCTATCCGCGAGGCGGAACAGGGTCAGCTCCGCAGCGAGCTTGAAAGCCACAATCAGGAGATTATCACCGTCACCGTCCAGCGCGTTATCCCCGAGTCGGGCGATGCGGTCGTCAGCCTCGGCAAGACGGAGGCTCTGCTCTACAAGAGCGAGCAGCTCCCCGACGAGGTTCTCAAGCCCAACGATATCATCAAGGTCTTTGTCGCGGGCGTGCGCAGCACCGATAAAAACACCCGCGCCACCATTTCGAGAACTCATCCCGGTCTTGTCAGGAGACTGTTCGAGGAGGAGGTTCCCGAGATATTCGACGGTACCGTTGAGATAAAGGCAGTCGCCAGAGAGGCGGGCTCCAGAACTAAGATGGCCGTTTACAGCGCAGACCCGGATGTCGATCCCGTCGGCGCCTGCATAGGCCCGCGCGGCGCGCGTGTCGGCAAGATAGTCGACCTGCTCGGCGGCGAGAAGATAGATATAGTTAAGTACAGCGATGTGCCCGAGGAGTTTATCGCGGCCGCCCTTGCCCCCGCCGATGTCGTTGACGTCACGGTAGAGGAGGGCGAGGAGAAGGTCTGCCGCGTCAGAGTGCCGGACAGCCAACTCTCCCTCGCTATCGGCAACAAGGGTCAGAACGCCCGCCTTGCCGCCAAGCTCACCGGCTGGAAGATAGACATAAAGCCCGAGAGCGGCATTGAAGAGCCGACAATAAACTTCGATATATAAGACTTATTACTTTTTGAAAGGCAGGTGAGCGGTGTGAAGCAGAAGAAGATACCGCTGCGCAGATGCAACGGCTGCAACGAGATGAAGCCGAAAAAGGAACTCGTCAGAGTGGTGCGCAGTCCGGAGGGCGAGGTTTCGCTCGACCTCACGGGGAGAAAGCCCGGCAGGGGCGCTTATGTCTGCCGCAGCGCGGACTGCCTTAAAAAGGCGATAAAGTCCCGCCGCTTTGAGCGCGAGTTCAACTGCGAGATCCCTCGGGAGGTCTATGACCTGATGGAAAAGGAGATGGACGAAGGTGGAAAATGATAAGGCGCTTTCCATGCTCGGCATCTGCCGCAGAGCGGGAAAGCTGAGCTGCGGACATGACGCCGCGCATATGGCGATAAAGCACGGTCACGCTATGCTGTGCCTGCTCTCGTCCGACGCATCCGAGAGGCTCTGCGAGGAGTTTGAACGCGCTTGCGGCAGCGAGGGACGCTCAGTCCCGATAATAAAGACCGGATACACCATGCAGGAGATAGGCCATGCGACTTCGCTGCGCTCCGCGGTGCTTACGGTCGACGACAGGGGATTTGCGTCCCGCATACAAACATTACTTAACATCGCCTATGGGGAGGATAATGTATGATAAATACCAAATATCGCGTCCGTGACGTTGCAAAGGATCTGGACGTCAAGACAAATTACGTCACCGAGCTCATTGAAAAGAGCTTCGGCGGCGCGAAAAAATCCTCGATGACGGCTCTCGAATCCGACGAGCTTGATTTGCTGTTCGACACCGTGACAAAGGAGAACGCCGTCGACAGCTTCGATGAATATTTTGCTCTCAAGAGCAAGAAGGAAGCCCCCGAAAAGAAGGAGGAGGCTCAGCAGCCCGAGCAAAAGAGCGAGGAGAAGAGCGCGGATAAGAAGGAGGCGGCGAAGCCCGCACAGAAGTCCGCGCCCGCAAAGGAAGCAAAGCCCGCCGCAAAGACCGAGAAACCCGCCGCAAAGGCGCAGACTCAGACGGCGAAGCCGGCAGAGGATAAGCAGCCCAAAAAGAAGAACGACAAGCCCATGCAGTCGCGCACAAAGGGCGAGCGCAGAACGGTTGACACAAGAGCCGGCAACGTCGAGCTCGACAAGTACAACGAGCGCTACGAGAACATCGCTCCCGCCAACAACGGTATGCAGAGCGACAAGTCCGTCAACAAGCAGAAATTAAAGCAGCGCTCCACGCAGTACCGCAAGCAGGGTATGCGTTCCTCGCGCCGCGAGACAGAGGCTCAGCGCCTCGCCCGTATAGCGGCGGAGCGCGCGAAGAAGCCGCAGATAGTCGTAAAAATCCCCGATGAGATAGTTGTCTCCGACCTTGCCGCCATGCTCAAGATGACTGCGGCCGAGGTTGTCAAGAAGCTGTTCTCGCTCGGAGTTATGGCGACTGTCAATCAGGTTATTGACTACGACACCGCGGCGATAGTCGCAACCGAGCTCGGCGCAAAGGCCGAGAAGGAGGTCGTTGTCACGATAGAGGACAGGATAATCGACGATTCCGACGACTCGGCGGAGGATCTTTCCCCGAGAGACCCGGTCGTTGTTGTTATGGGTCACGTTGACCACGGCAAGACCTCGCTCCTCGATGCCATACGCCACACCGATGTTACCGCCACCGAGGCGGGCGGCATTACTCAGCATATCGGCGCATACAGAGTTGACCTCAACGGTCAGAAGATAACCTTCCTCGACACCCCCGGCCACGCGGCGTTCACCTCGATGAGAGCGCGCGGCGCGCAGGCTACGGATATCGCGGTGCTCGTCGTCGCTGCGGATGACGGAATTATGCCGCAGACCATTGAGGCCATAAACCACGCGAAGGCCGCCGGCGTTGATATAATCGTCGCCATAAACAAGATGGATAAGCCCGGCGCCACGACCGACCGCATCATGCAGCAGCTGACCGAATACGATCTCATCCCCGAGGAGTGGGGCGGCGACACTATTTGTGTGCCCGTTTCGGCGCTCACCGGAATGAATATAGATAAGCTCCTCGAGTCGATACTTCTCGTTGCCGAGATGAAGGAGCTCAAGGCGAACCCGAACCGCGCAGCCAAGGGTATCGTTATCGAGGCGCGCCTTGACAGGAACAGAGGCCCCATAGCCACTCTCCTTGTCCAGAACGGTACGCTTCACTCCGGCGATATCATAGTCGCCGGCACCTCCGTCGGCCGCGTCAGAGTCATGGTTGACGACAAGAGCAGAAAGGTCAAGGAGGCAGGCCCCTCCGTGCCCGTTGAGATAATGGGTCTTGCGGAGGCTCCGCAGGCGGGCGACGCATTTGACGCCGTCAGCGACGAGCGCCTTGCAAGAGAGCTTGTTGAGCAGAGAAAGCAGAAGCAGAAAGAGGAGCAGTTCAAGTCCTTTGAAAAGGTCACTCTCGAAAACCTCTTCTCATCCCTCAAGGAGGGCGAGCTCAAGGAGCTCGACATCATCGTCAAGGCCGATGTTCAGGGCTCGGTCGAGGCTGTTAAGCAGAGCCTTGAAAAGCTCTCGAACGACGAGGTCAGGGTTAAGATTATCCACGGCGGCGTCGGCGCCATAAACGAGTCCGACGTCATGCTTGCAAACGCGTCCAACGCGATAATCGTCGGCTTCAACGTCAGACCCGACCCGGTCGCGGCGCAGAATGCCGAGCGCGACGGAGTCGATATCCGCTGCTACAGAATAATCTATGACTGCATAGACGAGATAGAGGCCGCCATCAAGGGAATGCTTGCTCCAAAGTTCCGCGAGGTTCAGCAGGGCAGAGCGGAGGTTCGCCAGGTGGTCAAGATTTCCTCCGTCGGCAATATCGCCGGCTGCTATGTCCTCAGCGGCAAGGTGACAAGAAACTCGAAAATTCGCGTTGTGCGCGACGGTATTGTTATCACCGAGGATGAGATTTCCTCCCTGCGCCGCTTCAAGGACGATGTCAAGGAGGTTGCGCAGAACTTTGAGTGCGGCATAGGACTTGCAAAGTTCAACGATATTAAGGAGGGCGATATCTTCGAGGCGTTTACTATCGAAGAGTATCGCGACTGATATGGCAGGATACAGAATTGACAGAATATCCGAGGATATAAAAAGAGAGATAGTTGCCGTCATGCGCGAGCTGAAGGATCCGCGTGTGCAGGGCAAGCTGCTCACCGTCGTCAAGGTCGAGGTCAGCTCCGACGCATCGTTTGCCAAGGTTTTCGTAAGCTCGATGAGCGGAATAGACGACGCCAAGACGGCAGTCAAGGGACTTGACAGCGCCATGGGCTATATCCGCCGCGAGGTCGGACACAGATTGGGCCTGCGCAAGACTCCGGAGCTCAAATTTGTCGCCGACGACTCGATAGAGCACGGCATGAATATCGCCCGTATGCTCGATGATCTGAAGGAAGATGAAGATGCGAATTGACATTGCGCGCGCGGCCGAATTGCTGCGCGAAAACGATGATATACTCGTGCTGTGTCACGCCCATCCGGACGGAGACACGCTCGGCTGCGGCTATGCGCTGATGCATATGCTGCAGTCGCTCGGCAAGCGCTGCCGGCTCGAATGCGCGGACGAGATAGCCCCGAAGTATAGCTTTATGCTCGAGGGGCTTGCCGACTGCGGCGATTTTGAGCCGAAGTTTATAACAGCCGTAGATGTGGCGGATATAAAGCTGCTCTCCGACGCGTCGGTCGAGAAGTACGGCGGCATGGTTGACCTGTGCATCGATCATCACGGCTCGAACACCGAATACGCGAAGGCGTTCTGTGTTGACGCTTCGGCCGCTGCGTGCGCGGAGATGCTTTGCCCGCTCGCAGACGAGCTCGGAGTCGAGATAACCCCCGCGATTGCGAACTGCCTCTACACTGGCATTTCGACCGACACGGGCTGCTTCAAGTTTTCGAACACGACCGCACGCACGCACATATTGGCCGCAAGGCTCATGGAGTGCGGCGCGAATGTGCCCGAGATAAACCGCGTGTTCTTTGAGACGAAGAGCCTGAGCTATGTAAAGCTCGAACGCTTCGCGCTCGACTCGCTCAAGATGTATTTCGACGGGCAGTGCGCGGTGATAACCGTGACGCAGGAGATGTTTGCAAAAAGCGGCTCGAATGACAGCGAGACGGATGCCATCCCCGGACTTTCGCGCCAGATAGAGGGCGTGAAGGCGGGCGTCACCATAAAAGAGAGTAAGGACGGAACGTTTAAAATTTCCGTGCGCACCCACGCGCCGATAGACGCCTCCGAGATATGCAGACCGCTCGGCGGCGGCGGACACGTTAGAGCCGCGGGCTGCCGAATAAGAGGCAGCCGCGATGAGGCGGAAAAGCTCATTCTCGAGCAGGTCGAAAAGGCGCTCAAGGAGAGCGACAAATAAAAACAGGCCGTGAAAAAGCCGTAATCCGCAGTGTGAGTTGCGAATTACGGCTTTTTCATTTTTCAATATCAAGCTTAGCCCTTGCGAGCGACGCCTCCCACGGGTCGTGGGTGATGAGTATGACGGGCTTCGTCTTTGCGAAGTCCTCAACAAGCTTCACTGTCCGCCCGCGCAGCTCGGCGTCGAGGCCTTTAAACGGCTCGTCGAGCAGGAGTATGTCCGCGCCAAACGCCAGCGCCCGCGCCAACGCCACCCTGCGGCACATTCCGCCGCTGAGCTCGGCGGGCTTTTTGTCGAGCGAGTCCGAAAGCTCAACCTTTTCGAGCAGCTCTTTTGCGCGCTCCTTTGAGCACACGGCGGCGACATTGTCGAGCGCACTGAACCACGGGAGCAGTCGGTCGTTTTGAAAGACGACTGCCGCTTTTTTGCCCTCAAGCCCGTAAATATTGCCTGAATCGGGCTGTTCGAGTCCGAGAATTATACGCATGAGCGTAGTCTTTCCGCTGCCCGACGCGCCGCATATGGCAAAAATGCCGCTGTCGGGTATTTCCGCGCTTATGTTTTCGAGCACCGAAACGCCGTCAAAAGATTTCGAGATGCTTTGAAGCTTTATCATTTCTCCCACCCCGCAGTCTTTTTTAAGATAAGGCGCAGAATGAATTCGAGCACAACGCTCAAAAGAATGACGACGAGCGTCACCGCGAAGAGCGTCGGGGTCTCGAGATATATTTTTGAGTAGTACAGCTCGCTGCCGAGCGCGTGCCGGGGCAGACTCAGCACCTCCGCCGCAACTCCCGCTTTCCATGAGAGTCCGAGCGCGGTCGAGCAGCCGGCGAAGAAATACGGACGGACGCTCGGAAGATAGACCTTGCGGAGCATATCTTTTTTGGAAAAGCGAAATACGTGCGCCATTTCAAGAAGGTCGCGGTCGCACTCCGCGATTCCGCGGCTGACGTTGCCCCAAAGTATCGGCAGAACCATGAGAAACGCTATGAAAATCGCCACGTTGTCGCGCTTTATCCACACGAGGGCGAGGATAATAAACGACGCGACGGGCGTTGAGCGCACGACTGTCAGCAGCGGCATGAACAGCTCATAGAGCACGCGCGATACGGCGGTGAGCACGCCGAGCACCGAGCCTGCGGCTATGCCGAGCGCACAGCCCGCGACTATCCTCAACAGGGATTGCAGCACGGCGAGCCAAAAGTCACCCTGACGCGCAAGCTCCCAAAGCCGCGCAAGCGTTGCGGCGGGCGAGGGGAGCAGCAGCTCCGACCCGACGGCGCGCGACGCTATGAACCATATCAGTAGCCAGCAAAGCGCCGCCGCGAGCTTTAAGAACGCAGTGGGGACTTTGCCTGTTTTTTTATTTGCCTGTGTAGTAGAAATCATCAGCGGGTACAGCTCCTCCGACCGATTTGGGATCCGCCTTGAAGAGAACGTCAAAATTCGCCTTAGCGGTCTTTGCCATCTCGTCGCCGGTCATATAGACGATGTTGCAGTTGGGCAGAGCCTTTGCGGCTATCTGCGCGTTAGGTACGATGCCCGCATCGGCTATCATCTGCGCCGCCTTTTCGGTGTTGCCGTTTACGAAATCGACGGATTTTTTATATTCCGCAAGGAACGCCTTGACTGCATTTGGATGAGCCTCGAGGAACTCGGTGCGGACAATAAGGCAGCCCTGCGCGAGCGAGGTCTTTTCGCCCTTTGCGGCGGTCGCCTTCTCCCACTCCTCGGTCAGGTCGAGAGCCTTGCGCACAGAGTTGTTTTTCGCCATGACTGTAGTGACGTTGGGCTCGGGGAGCATGGCGACGTCGATTTTGCCTGTTGCCATGAGCGTGGCAAGCTCGGCGTGGTCGGTGTAGTAGGTTATCTCAACATCCTTTTTGGGGTCGATTCCGTTTGCCTCGAGGATGTAGTTGAGAACATATTCGGGCGTTGCGCTCTGTCCGGTCGCGCCTATTTTCTTGCCCTTTAAATCGGCAACGCTCTTTATGCTCTCGCCGTTTTCGAGTATCGAGAGCACGCCGAGGGTGTTTACGGCTATCATTTTCACCTTCCCGCCGGTCTTTTTATATATCGCGGCGGCGAGATTCAGCGGGCAGGCGGCAATATCGGCCTCGCCCTTGATGATGAGGGGCGCTATCTCGGTCGCGGCCGAGGCTATCGAGATGTTGTACTGCGCGTTCTTGTCGCTGATGAGCTTGGCCATGCCCATGCCCGTCGGACCCTTGAGAGCCGTGATATTTATGGGCGTTGTGTCCGCGGGGACGGTTTCTTCGGTTGTCGTTTCGCCGCCGTCGGGCTTTACGGTGCAGGCGGCAAAGCCCAGGACCATGGCAAGGCACAGCAGCAGGGAAAGAATCCTTGTAAATTTCTTCATTGCGAGTTGCTCCTTCTAATTTAGATATATCTGAAACCGGGGTTCGCGCCGCCGCCGAAAGCTGCGCTTTCGGCGCGCCCTTCGGGCGCCGGAGCCGCGAAGCGGCTCGGCGGCGCGGTTGCCTGCGTAGGCGCACTATTCCCGATTTTTGACCGTAATAAAAATTTTTTTGCCTTCGCGGCGGATATCTCCGCTCGTCTCGAGGCTGTCCAAAGCGCGGTAGAGCGACGCACGCCCGATGTCGAGCCTGCGCGCAAGCTCCGCACAGCTTTGAATGTCAACCTCACCCGCCTGCTCGCGTTCGAGCAGGTAGGAGAGCAGCTTGCTCGCGCTGTCTCCGGCGGTCAGAGCCTCTATCCGGCGCGTCAAAAAGCGTATGCGCGCAGACAGGTAGGCGGCGAAGCCGACGGCGGCTCCGGGCTCGCTCTCGATGAGCTGTGCTATGGCATCTTTTTCAAAGAATACCGCGCTGCATTCGACTCGCGCCGTGACGGTTGTCGCGGGGGAGGGCTCGTCCGAAAAGAGAGTCACCGCGCCGAAGATGTCGCCCGGCACGAGCGTGCTTATGACCGCCCGCCCCTTGTTGACCGCCGCGCTCCCCGTGAGTATCATGCCCATCGTGCGCCCGCCGCGCTCGGGGGAGAGAAGCTCGTCCCCTCTGCGGAAAGTCCTCATCTGAGCGCCGTATACAAGCTCCTCGAGCCTGCTTTCGTTGACGCTTTGGAATATTCGGTTGTTTTTGAGCATCGAAGCACATTCTTGCGCTGTCATCAAATCACCTTAACTGTATCATTTGGTACACTTTTATTATAGCTGCCGCCGATACTGTTGTCAATAGCATTTGCACCCGCGCCTTGAAAAAATCGCTGATTAATGTTATACTTTCAGTGGGAATAAAATACGGAGGCGAAGTATGGCAAGCAACTTTTTTGCAATGATATCGAGGCTCAAGTATATCGACCGCTGGGCGCTTATGCGCAACACGCATGAGGAAAATTTGAGCGAGCACTGCATGGAGACCGCGTGCATCGCCCACGCACTTGCGGTTATAGGCAACAGGCGGTTCGGGAAGTATTACAATGCCGAGCGTGCCGCGCTGCTCGGGCTGTATCATGATGCGCCCGAGACGCTGACGGGAGATATGCCCACGCCCGTCAAGTATTACAGTCCGCGTATCCGCGAGGCATATGCGCAGGTTGAGCAGAGCGCGTGCGAGCATCTGGTTTCCATGCTCCCGGAGGATCTGCGCCGTGACTTTGCGCCGTTTTTTTTTAAGAGCGAGGAGGATGAGGAGCTGTGGAAGCTCGTCAAGGCGGCGGACAAAATCTGTGCATATATAAAATGTATTGATGAGAAGAAAGCGGGCAACACGGAATTCGACCGCGCCGCCGAGTCAACTCTCGAGGCCGTGAACGCGCTCGGGCTGCCGGAGGCGGAGGAGTTTATGAGAGAATTTTTGGGCGGATATAAGCTGACTCTTGATGAAATAAAAGAATAATAGTTGGAACATTTTCCACAAATGAATCTTGACTTTTTTGTAACATTTCCCCAAACAATTGTAAATTTATCGTAAATCTTGACTATGGGCCGGCTCTTTGATATAATAACGGAAGAATGCCGTGCAAAAAAATAATCACGGTATTGAAAAACCAGATAAAACTTTCTTTAGGAGGAAAGAAAATGAAGAGAATTTTAGCACTGCTTCTTGTCGTTGCTACCATTTTCGCATTTGCGGCCTGCAAGAAGACCGACAAAGAAAATAACGGAAAAACGACAGGCGGCGACACGGACGCTATTGCGGACGTCATCACAGACGGTTCGTCGGACGGCTCCGAGAGCGAGTCTTCGTCGGACGGCACTCTTGCCAACAACAAGAAGCCCGGCACAAGACCTACCGGCAAGAAGACAAACCTCGGCACAAATACTACCGTAAAGCCCAGCACTCAGGAAAAACCCGCTATACCGAACAAGCACACGTACAAGATCGTTGTTGAGAAGAAGAATTCCAAGGGCATGGCGGAAGTCATCGTTGTTGACGGCACCCGTTACGATCTTAAGAACGGCAACGATGTTGCGGCTCTTAAGAAGAGAGTTGACGATGAGAAAGAGAACAACCTTCTCGGTCAGCTCTATGAAACCGATCCCACCATCACCGTTCAGCTCGGTCTGAATGCGCTTGATGAGGGCTCCGTGCTCTCCTATAAGTATGATCCCGAGGGCGAGTACTTCTATGTTGACGACCTCAACTCCTGGCAGCAGCAGTTCGGCTTCAACCCGCTGTATGACTTCGGTGCCGGCTTCACTGTCATGTATTACGATACAGTCAGAATCAAGTTCAGCTACGGCACAGACGAAAAGGGCAGAAGCAAAGATTATATGCTTCAGCTTTGGAAAGGTCAGTACGGCCTTATGTTCATCGGCTCCGAGATAGGCTTCTATGAGAAGGATAAGGACAAGGCGGCTTCCAACAGCGCTGCTCTCGAGCACTATGAGTGTGCTACCGATCACCTTCTTCCCATGGAGATGGTCTGCTATCGCTATGATGCTAACGGCAAGCTCAATCCGCTCTTCAAGAGCAAGTATGCTCGCCACTGGTGGTCGACCGGCTTCGTTCCCGGCGTTCTCAAGAACTTCCTCAACCGCTCCGAGCTCGTTGTTGAAGCGAGAATAACCTTTGACGACAATGCTATGGCCAAGGTAGTCGGCGATGCGTTCAAGGCTAACAAGTTCAAGGAGATAAGCCCCTCTCAGCATGACATTCACAAGCCCGACACTTACTATGTCAGCGGCAGCGATGTTATTTTCACATGGAGAATGATACAGCATCCCAAGAAGGTTGATATCCTCAAGAATACAACCAGAACAACAACGCCTCCTTCGACCACGGCGGCTCATGCTGCAACAACCACCGCAGCAAGCGCCGAATCCTAAATCGCGGATGTTTCCCGAAAGAGATATCGTTTATAACTAATTACAAATTCTTAAAAATCTATTAATATGCTTGACAAAATCGGAAAGCATGGTATAATCTGAAAGTGTAATGATATTTCTTCAATTTCATTGCCATTAAGTCTTAGCGGACTTAAAAATTATTAAAAACAGAAAGGGTTGTAGAAAAATGAAGAAAATCGTAAGTCTTCTCCTTGCACTCGTCATGGTTCTCTCCCTCGGCGTTGCTGCTTTCGCAGCTCCCGCCGCAGGCGAAGAGGATACCCCGAAGGCTGAGGAAACTCCTTGGGTTACTGTTGACCAGATCCTCCAGTGGGTTAAGGATACCATTATCCCCAACCTCAACATGGATCTCATGAAGGAAGTCATCAAGCAGACTAAGGCTACCATCGACAATATCGTTGAGCTGCTCAAGCCCCTCTTCGATAAGAATCAGAACCCCGATCTCCCCGGCGAGAATGATTTTGCTGAGCTTCCCGCAAAGATGATGAATACGTTTATCGATCTCCTTGCTAAGGCATTCAAGACCGACAGACAGACCATCATCGACAAGCTCCTTGAGATCCCGCTGGTAAAGAAGATCATGGGTTGGTACGGCTATAAGCCCCCCGTTGCTCCTTCCACCACCGAGGCTCCTTCTACCACTGAGGCTCCCGCTCCGACTGAGGTTCCCAACACCGGCGCTGCTGCTGCTGTTGCTGCTGTTGCTTCTCTCTCCGTCGCTGCTGCCGCTGCTTACGTTTCCAAGAAGAAGGCTGCTTAAGTAGTTCGGTAACTTAACGGTAATTGAACAAACGAAAGTCCGGACGGTCTTGTGACCGCCCGGATTTTTTATGCCCGTTTTATTCCGTAAATACGCTCTCTATCCTTTTTTCGCACCCCGCCGGCGAATAGACCCACGAATCTAAATGCCGGCTGTCCGTGAAATATCTTATCGGCGCGGGCGGATAATCCGCGCTGAACGAATCGACTATGACGAGCTTTATCTTCATGCGCTGCGGCAGAATGCTTTTTATATACACGCTCGCGTGGTCGCCGTCCCTGACTCCCTCGCAGTATTCCGCAAGCCCCGCAAGGTTCGGTGTCAGCTCGACAAAGACGCCGTATTTCTCAACGGAGCGGACTATCCCCGGAACGGTTTCGCCCGCCCTGAACGCGGCGGAGTTTTCCTCCCAGGTGCCCAGCAGCTCGCGGTGCGAGAGCGTGAGACGCCCCAACTCGTCGCAGCTTTTGACTATGGCACGGATGTTCTGCCCCGTAAAAAACCGTGCGTTCGGATGCGGTATGCGAGACACGGAGATGCTGTCAATGGGCAGCAGCGCGCTTATCCCCGCGCCGATGTCGCAGAATGCGCCGAAGGGCTCCATGTGCGTCACGCACGCATCTATAACGTCGCCGCAGACGAGCGACGACAGATACTCCCGCCTGCAGTCCTCCTGCACGCTTCGGCGGCTCAGCAGGGCGTATGTTTCCCCGTTTTTGTCCGCGTCGAATCCGATTATGCGGAAAATCACAGCCTTGTTCACCCGCGAGATGAGCGCGATATCTCGCACGCTCCCGTCCTCGATTCCGAGCGCGCCCTCATTCTTCGGGATAATGCCGCGCATACAGCCGAGGTCAACGTGCAGGTTGTGCTCGCCGTCGCAAAGCACGGCTCTGCCCTCGAGCGGAGTCCCGCTTTTATATGCCTCGCGCAGCAGCGTGGGCGAGCTTAATATTCGGGCGTTCTGCGCTGTCGGCAGCAGTGTTCCCTCGGGTTTGAAGCAGGTCATTGTCTGTTCAGTCCTTTCGCGGCGCGGCCGCACTGCGCGGCAAGCCGATCGTTTTGAAAATCTGCGGAAATTCATGCCCGCAGTGTACAAAATACGAAAAAAATGTTATAATAATCTACAGCTCGGCAAAGGAGGAAGAACGATGGATGTCAGAGTGGGCGACAAGCTCATCATGAAGAAGAATCACCCGTGCGGAAGCAACGAATTCGAGGTGCTTCGCATCGGTATGGATTTTCGCATCCGCTGTCTCGGCTGCGGCCGCGAGGTCATGGTTCCGCGCGTCAAGGCGGAGAAAAACATCAAGCGCATCGAGCGCGCCGAGAAGGATTAGCATATTTTTCTTTGAGCCGCAGGGCGGTCAGTAAATAGTTTTTACACTTGGAGGAAAATATGCTCGAAAAACTTAAAAAGGTTGAAGAAAAGTTTGAATTTATAAGCGCGGAGCTCTGCAAAAGCGAGGTCGTCTCCGATATGGAGCTGTACAAAAAATATATGCAGGATCTCAAGCACTTATCACCCATAGTTGAAAAATACCGCGAGCACAAGGCGGCTCTGCAAAACGCAGAAGAAGCAAAAGCTCTGCTCGACGAGAGCGGCGCCGATGCCGAATTAAAGGAGCTTGCGCGCACGGAGCTTGAAGAAGCAAAGGAGAATATCGAGCGCACCCGGCAGGAGCTTAAAGTCATGCTTCTCCCGCGCGACCCGAACGACGACCGCAACGTCATAGTCGAGATACGCGGCGGCGCGGGCGGCGAGGAGGCTGCACTTTTTGCGGGCGTGCTGTTCAGAATGTACTCGATGTACGGCGACACAAAGGGCTTCAAAACCGAAGTCCTCAGCGCTAACGCCACCGAGCTCGGCGGCTACAAAGAAATAAGCTTCATGATAAGCGGCGAGGGCGCATATTCGCGCCTGAAATTCGAGAGCGGAGTTCACCGCGTCCAGCGCGTGCCCGAGACCGAGAACATGGGACGCATCCATACATCGACAGTAACCGTCGCCGTCCTGCCCGAGGCGCAGGAGGTCGATGTTGAAATAAATCCGTCCGACCTGCAGATAGACACCTTTCGCTCGAGCGGCGCAGGCGGTCAGCACGTCAACAAGACGGAATCCGCCATTCGTATAACCCATATCCCGACCGGCACCGTCGTTGAGTGCCAGGACGAGAGAAGCCAATACAAAAACAAGGACAGGGCGATGAAGATACTGCGCTCGAGGATACTCGAAGCGGAGCGCAGAAAGCAGAGCGAGGCCATAGCGGGCGAGCGCCGCGCACAGGTTGGCACGGGCGACCGAAGCGAGCGCATCAGGACATACAACTACCCGCAGGGGCGCGTCACCGATCACCGCATCGGGTTGACGCTCTACCGCCTTGAGGCGATACTCAACGGCGATTTAGATGAGCTGATAGATGCGCTCATTACGGCGGACACCGCCGAGCGCCTCAAATCGACCGACGACTAAACGAAAGAAGAATCTCAATGATAACAAAGCTGATAACCGAAAAAGACGGCGAGCAGGGTCTTGACGAGGCGGCGCGTCTGCTCAAAGCGGGCGAGCTTGTCGCCATACCCACGGAGACTGTCTACGGTCTTGCGGCGAACGCGCTCGACGGAAACGCCGTTAAAAATATTTTTGCCGCCAAGGGTCGACCGCAGGACAATCCGCTGATAGTGCATATTGCAGAGACGGATGACATACTGAGGCTCGTCAAAAATTTTGATGAGCGCGCCCGCGCGCTCGCCGAGGCATATTGGCCCGGGCCTCTGACGATGATACTGCCTAAGAGCGATATTATCCCCGACGAGGTCTGCGCCGGGCTTGATACGGTGGCGGTAAGAATGCCGTCGCACCCTATAGCGCACGAGATAATCAAAAAATGCGGCTTCCCGCTTGCGGCGCCGAGCGCCAACACATCGGGCAAGCCGAGCCCCACCACCGCCGCGCACGTTATGAACGACATGGACGGAAAAATAGCCGCGGTAGTCGACGGCGGCAGCTGCTCCGTGGGCGTGGAATCGACTGTCGTCACCCTTGCCTGCCCTGTTCCGCGCGTCCTGCGCCCGGGCGGGATAACTCCCGACCAGCTCCGCTCGGTGCTCGGCGAGGTCGAGATAGACAAGGCTGTTTTCAAGGCGCTCGAGAACGGCGAAAAGGTTCTCTCGCCCGGTATGAAATATAAGCATTATTCGCCCAACGCCCATGTGGTGATAGTCAAGGGCGATTTCGATAAGTTTGCGTCGCTCGTCGCAGAGCCGCGCAGCGAGAAAACCTGCGCCGTCTGCTTTGACGGCGAGGAGGACAAACTCTCCGTCCCCGCATATCCCTACGGTCACGCGGACAGCCCCGAGGAGCAGGCGCGTGAGCTGTTCGATGTGCTGAGGCACGTTGACGATGAAAAAATGGAGCTTGCATTCGTCCGTTTCCCGTCGCTTGACGGCGTGGGAATGGCTGTCTATAACCGCCTGCTCAGAGCGGCGGGCTTTGAGGTGATCGAGCTGTGAGCATTTTTGTTGCCGGACTTACGGGTCAAACAGGTTCGGGAAAAAGCACCGTTGCCGATATCTTCCGCGCGCACGGAGTCTGCGTTATCGACTGCGACAGGCTCTCGCGCGAGACTGTCGAGCCGGGTTCGCCCGTGCTCGCCGATATCGCACGCCTTTTCGGCGAGGATTTGATACTCCCCGACGGCACGCTTGACCGCCGCGGACTTGCAGGGCGAGCCTTTGCGAGCGCCGAAAAGACGGAGCTGCTAAACTCCGTGACCCATCCTGCGATAACCGCGCTTGCGCGAAGACGTGTAGCCGAGGCGGAGAAAAACGGGTACGAAATAGCCATGCTTGACGCACCCGTACTCTTTTCGAGCGAGCTTCTCGGCAATTGCCGCGCCGTCATATGCGTCTGCGCACCGAGAGATCAGCGTATGGCAAGGCTGCTGAGCCGCGACGGAATCGATTTAGCCGAAGTAGAAAGAAGAATGTCAGCTCAGCCCGATGAGAAATATTACAGGGACAATTCAGATATAATAATAGAGAATCCCGACGGCTGCGACCCGACGGAGCAGTGCGTAAGAGCGCTGGAAATCCTGAAAAGCGGGGGCGGAAAATGAAAAAACGGGCGGGATATAAGCTTATAGCCCTGCTGCTGTGCTTCGTGACGGCGGTGTGCTTTATAACCGCGGCGCTGACGGTCGGCTCGATAAGATACGCCTATCCAGTTAAATATGAGTCTTGGGTCGAAAAATACGCGGCGCAGTACGGAGTCCCGAAAACGCTTTTGTTCGCGGTCATAAAGACCGAGAGCTCGTTTAATCCAAAAGCCGAATCCTCGGCGGGCGCACTGGGACTTACACAGATAACGCCCGAAACCTTTCACTGGCTTCAGACAAAGACGGGCGAAGCCCTGAGTGACAATGCGCTCTGCGACCCGGAGACCTCGATAAGATACGGCGCGCTTTTCCTCGGGCTGTTGCTCGACGAGTTCAAGGCGGAGGAGACCGCCGTCGCCGCATATCACGCCGGGCGCGGCAGGGTCAACTCATGGCTCAAGGACAAAAATATATCACCCGACGGCGTGAATCTTCGGGATATACCGATACCCGAAACAGCTCACTATGTGCGCAAGGTAATGCGCGCCGTGAATATATATAATTCTTTTTACAAATCAAGATAGGAGGAATATAAAATGAAGGACGAAAAAAATCCGGCGCAGGAGCTCAAGGAAAAGCTGTTTGCTCAGCCCAAGCACGCCGCGCTGAGAATGAGCGATGAGGAAATTGCCTCGGCGTTTGAGTGGTGCGAGGGCTACAAAAGCTTCCTCGACGAGAACAGGACCGAGCGCGAGATAACCGCGTTTTCGCAGAAGCTTGCCGAGTCGCGCGGCTTCGAGAAGTTCGATTCGTCGAAAAAATATTCGGCGGGCGACAAGATCTGGTTCAATGTCAAGGAGAAGGCGATTATACTCGCCGTTTTCGGCACGCGTCCGCTGAGCGACGGCGTTAAAATCGCGGCGGCGCACATCGATTCTCCCCGCCTCGACGTCAAGCCCAATCCCCTGTATGAGGACTGCGAAATAGCGCTCTTAAAGACGCACTATTACGGCGGCATAAAGAAATATCAGTGGCCGACCGTTCCGCTTTCGCTCCACGGCGTTATTGTCAAGGCGGACGGCGAGAAGCTGACGGTATCAATCGGCGACAGAGACGGCGAGCCGCAGTTCGTCATAACCGACCTGCTCCCGCATCTTGACAGCACCATGGGCGAGCGCAAGGCCTCCCAGGTCATAAAGGGCGAGGAACTCAACATTCTCGTCGGCAGCCTGCCCTTCAGAAGCGACGAGGGCAGCGACCTCGTGAAGCTCAATATCATGAAGCTTCTCAACGAAAAATACGGAATCACGGAGTCGGATTTCCTCTCCGCGGAGCTTGAACTCGTGCCCGCGGCGAGAGTCTCGGATATCGGCTTTGACCGCAGCCTTATCGGCGGCTACGGCCACGACGACAGGGTCTGCGCTTATCCCGCGCTCATGGCGGCTCTCGACTGCCCGACCCCGAGCTACACGACCGTCACCGTGCTGACCGACAAGGAGGAGATAGGCTCCGTTGGCAATACAGGCCTTTCCTCCGCATATCTTCAGTTCTTTGTTGAGGATCTCGCAAAGACTCAGGGACTCGAGGGCAGAGATGTCCTCAGAGCTTCCGAGTGCCTCTCGGCGGATGTCAATGCGGGAGTCGATCCCACATTCCAGTCCGTCCACGACAAGCTCAACGCCTCGTTCATAAACAGGGGAATCGTTGTCACAAAGTATACCGGTGCGCGCGGCAAGTCCGACACCTCGGATGCCAACGCCGAGTTCGTCGGCAAGCTCAGAAAGCTCTTTGATGAGAACGATATCGTCTGGCAGATAGGCGAGCTCGGCAAGGTCGACGAGGGCGGCGGCGGAACGGTTGCCAAGTATGTCGCACATCTCGGCGTAGACGTTGTCGATGTCGGCGTGCCCGTGCTCTCCATGCACGCGCCTTTCGAGCAGATAGCGAAGCTTGACATCTATATGGCTTACAAGGCATTCTGCGCATTCTACAACCAGAAATAAGAAAATCTCCCCTGTCCTTTGCGGACGGGGGAGAAGTGCTTTATCTGCTTTTCGGGTACGGCGCAAACTCGTCGGTTCTGCCGAGGAGCCAGTCAACGCTCGTGTTAAATATATCGGCTATTTTGCAGAGGGTTTCCGGTGTCATGGAGTTGATGCCGTTTTCGTATGCGGCGTAAGTCCGTCGGTTTATATACAGCATATCGGCTATTTGCTGCTGGGTCAGATCGTTGTCCTCGCGAAGATTTCGTATTCTCGGGTACTTCAATTAAACCACCTCAAACTGATTATAAATGCCATAAATTCTGCCATTGACTTTTGGCAGGATTTATGGCATAATGTAATTGATATAAAAATATATTAGGTCGCAATTGCACTTAAACTTTCGCAATACGGGCACGAACAGGCGCTGAAAGTATTACAGATTATACCCGCAAATATTCTGTATATGAGATAAACGACGAAAAAAACGACGGACAGCCGAAAAAAACATTTCACTGTACAATAAAATATCCAGTGAAAAATTATAGGTTGACAAATTGAAACATATCGGCTATTATTTAACTGCAAACGAAAAAGCCCGGATAAAGACGACAACCACAAAACTCCTATATATAACACGAAGCGGCGGCAGAATAAAATCTGTCGCCGCTTCGTGTTGAAAGCCGGTGCCGTTGCATGAAAAAATTCTATGAGCGGAGCAGTGCTGTGTGCTTGATGAAGTGGGATTTGACGAGGAGCTTCGATTATGGCTGAGCCGACTCGGCGAAGCCGAGACTGAGGGGTTATTGCACGGATTTTTCGATTTTTTCACGGCTGTTTAAATTTTCAATCTCACTTTGTAGGGCGCGGTGACTCGCCGACCCCTACAGAGTGAACAGCCACAAATTACCGCATAAACCGCGAGCGGTATCATCCGTCCCTACACGGTTTGTCGCTTGAAATTTCCCCGCAAAGGCCGATTTATCACACTGCAAAATCGGGCTTTGTGCCGATTTTTAACTAAAAAATCCGCCGCGCGGGCTAACCGGCGGCGGGTCTTTTGTTTTTATGCTTTTCCCTTTTGCAGAAGGACTCTCAGCGGGCCTTCAAATACGAGCTGGTTTATGAAAAAAGACTTTATGTCGTTCGGACTGCAAAACTTTTTTTTGCGTCCCTCGGAGAGCGAGGTCTGCTCCCTTATTGTGCGCGATACGAAGCCCACACAGGTGTCGCGTCCGCGCTGCTTGGGGATTATCCGCAAATACAGCAGAGCAAGGCCGATATAGCTGTACTTGTATTTCTCGGCGTTCGAGGTCATGTGCTTTATTATGCGCTCGACGTTGCGAAGCTCCGTCTCCGTCACCGGCAGAGCAAACAGCGCGCAGGGAACGTCCGTGCCTTTGTAGGTCGGATGGAGGTCGAAGTCCTCGGTCATGAATCCGCGCTTGCCCGTGAAGCTGAAAAATTTCGGATAGTGTTCGTCCGTGCTTATAGACATATGGGAGTATTCCCAAAGGCCGACTCTTTTTATTGCCCGCGAGACTTTGTCCGGATAATCGGTGAGCATGATATAAACCGTGCGGTCCTTACGGTCTTTTCTGTTCATTCGGCGCACTCCCCCTTGTAATATTTTTTAGTATATGCTAACATTATAAGCAACGAAAGTTGTTTAATCAAGAAACACTTTCGCACTTTGGTAATATAAGCAACTTATTTCGAAAAGAGGCGGTTAAATGGCAAACAAAAACGATCTGCGCTATATCAAAACGGAGCGGCTGATAGTCCACACCTATGTCGATATGCGTATGCGCGACCCGTCGCCCGTCAAGGTCAGCGACCTGTGCCGGGAGGCGCTTATCAACAAAACTACCTTCTATTCCCACTACGACACCATGGAGAGCCTGCACCGCCACATTTGCCGCGAGACGGTTGCCGATATCCTCAGCCGCTGCGACTGCGCGGAGAAGGCGTTCAGCGACACCTACGCCTTCGTTTCCGAGTTGGTCGGCGCTATCCTGCGCGAGGAGCGGCTCCTAAACGCGCTCTACGGCGGCGATATCGCATCTCTGCTAAACGACGCCGAGGCGGCTCTCTTCAAAATATATCTAAACGACGATGACGAGCCGGAGCGCAAGGAGAAGATAATCTTCTGTATCGGCGGCACGTCGCGCCTGCTGCTCATGAACCCCGATGAACAGGGTATCCGCGCCGCGTCCGAGCTCATTCGCAACGTCTTTAAATTAAACGAAAATAAAACATAAAAAACTTCGGCGCCGAGGTCACAAATTGTTTACAAACATATTGTTGACAATCGGCGCTCATATATGTATAATGTGTAGCGTGCTACACTTAATATTATGCCGAACGGATTTTTTTGCGGAAAGGAGATCGCTATGGAGCACATCGGATATTTCTTTAAGCTCATAGACAACCGTCTGAAAGCCAACGCCGATGCGGGACTGAGCAAGCACGGGCTGACCTTTGCGCAGTCGCGTATTCTGAGATTCCTCGCAGAGCACGGCGGGCAGGCGACGCAAAAAGAAATCGAGGATTACGCACATGTCTCGCATCCGACGGTAGTCGGAATAGTCACGCGCATGGAGCAGGGCGGATTTCTGTCAACCTGCGCCGACCCGGCGGACAAGAGAAACAAGTTAGTCCGCTTAACCGACAAATCCAGGGACATAAACCTCGAAATACGCCGTTCTATAGATTTGAGTGAACGGGAGATGCTGAAATCGTTCACCGACGAGGAAACGGAGCAGCTGCGCGGATATCTTTCGAGGATATGCAAAAACCTCGGGATAGACGGCGGTCAAGGCTGCTGTGCGGAGAGTGGAGCAAAGAAGTAAAGAGGGAGTGAGAATATGATAAAAACTCTGCAAAAGAGTATGCGCGAGTACAAAAAGGTTTCGTGGATAACCGTATTTTTGTCCGCGTTTGAAGTCGTGTTCGAGATAGTTATTCCGCTGTGTATGTCGGGACTTATCGACAACGGCATAGAGGGCGGAGTAATGTCCATGGTTTGGAAATACGGCCTTATATTGCTTTGCCTCGCCGTGTTTCAGATGGTCACGGGAATGCTGGCGGCGTTCCTCGGCGCGCGTGCGTCCGCGGGCTTCGGCGCGAATCTGCGCAGCGATATGTATGACAACGTGCAGACGTTTTCGTTTTCGAACATCGATAAATTTTCAACGGCCTCCATCGTTACGAGACTGACGACGGATGTCACGAATGTACAGAATGCATTTCAAATGCTCATAAGATTGGCAATACGCGGCCCCTCAATGCTGATTTTTGCCATGATAGTCTCGTTCAGAATAAGCCGCCAAATATCGCTTATCTTTGTCGCGGTCATCCCCGTTCTTGCGGCTCTGCTCGCGCTGATAGTGCTCAAGGTGCACCCCGTGTTCAAGCGCGTTTTCCACACCTACGACGAGCTCAACAACATCGTTCAGGAGAATGTGCGCGGCATAAGAGTCGTCAAGTCCTTCAATCAGGAGGAGCACGAGATAAGCAAATTCGAAAAAGTGTCCGAGAAGATATACAGGGATTTCGCAAAGGCCGAGCGCCTCATATCTCTTAATGCGCCCGTGATGCAGGTCTGCGTATACACCTGCATGATTCTCATCTCGTGGTTCGGCGCAAAGGCAGTTATAGCCAGCGGCAACAACGCCGCCTTGGGGCTGACAACCGGCTCGCTCACGGCGCTTTTCACCTACGCCATGCAGATACTAATGAGCCTTATGATGCTCTCCATGGTCTTTGCCATGATGGTCATAGCGAGCTCCTCCGCTCAGCGTATAGCGGAAATACTCAACGAAAAAACCGATATCTCCAATCCCGACGACCCGGTTCTCGAAGTGAAGGACGGCGAGATAGATTACAGAAACGTCGAGTTCGCCTACGCTTCAAAGGCGGACACGAAGGTGCTTGAAAATATAAATGTACATATAGCCTCGGGCGAAACGGTCGGTATAATCGGCGGCACGGGCTCCTCGAAGTCCTCGTTCGTTCAGCTCATCCCGCGCCTCTACGATGTGACGGGCGGCGAAGTGACGCTCGGCGGCGCGGACGTGAGAAAATATGATCTTGATACGCTGAGAAATGCCGTTGCCATGGTTCTGCAGAAGAACGAGCTGTTCTCCGGCACGATAGCGGAAAACCTGCGCTGGGGCAACGAAAACGCCACAGACGAGGAGCTGAAGCACGCCTGCAAGCTCGCGCAGGCCGATGAATTTGTCAGCACGATGCCCGACGGCTACAACACCTATATCGAGCAGGGAGGCACAAACGTCTCCGGCGGCCAGAAGCAGAGGCTCTGCATAGCCCGCGCCCTGCTCAAGAATCCCAAGGTGCTCATTTTGGACGACTCGACGAGCGCGGTCGATACCCATACCGATGCGCTCATTCAAAAGGGACTTTCCAAGTATATGCCGCAGACGACGAAGATAATCATCGCCCAGCGCATAAGCTCGGTTCAAAACGCGGATAAGATTCTCGTGTTCGATAACGGCAGAATAGTCGCGCAGGGCACGCACGCAGAGCTTTTAAAGACCTGCGATATCTACCGCGAGGTTTACGAATCCCAGCAGAAGGGAGGAAACGACGATGAGTAAGCCTATGCCTATGCACGGCGGACCCAAGGGCATGCCCGGCGGACCTGGAATGCAGCCCAGAAAGCTCGACAAGAAAACGCTCAAGCGCCTGCTCTCATATATGAAGAACTACAAGGGAACGCTCGTTTTGGTCACCGTCTGCATTTTGCTGAGCTCCGTTGCGGGCGCGGCGGCGTCGATGTTCCTCCAATCGCTCATCGACGACTATATAACCCCCATGATAGGTCAGGCCTCGCCCGACTTCTCGGGCTTCATACGCGCGCTGATAACCATGGCTGCTGTCTACCTCATCGGCACGCTCTCAACGCTCATCTATAACCGCCGCATGGTAACGGTTGCCCAGGGCACGCTGAAAACCATACGCGACGAGATGTTTGAAAAGATGCAGCGCCTGCCGATAAGATATTTCGACTCGCACACCCACGGCGACACGATGAGCCTCTATACGAACGACACCGACACCCTGCGCCAGATGCTCGCGCAGTCGATGGGTCAGCTTATCGCGTCCGCGTTTACCGTCGCCGCCGTGTTCTGCTGTATGCTCTACATCAGCATCGGACTGACTGTTGTCGTCTGCCTGTCGCTTGTCATTATCATGCAGCTCATCAAGAAGGTTATCGGCAAGAGCGGCGCATATTTCGTCGCTCAGCAGAGGTCCATAGCCGACCTCGACGGCTACATTGAAGAGATGATAAACGGGCAGAAGGTTATAAAAGTATTCTGCCACGAGGAGCAGTCCAAAAAAGAGATGAAGCAGCGCAACTCCGTTTGGGAGCACAACGCGGCGAACGCAAACGGTCACGCGACCTCGATGATGCCCATGACCAACGCGTTCGGATACTTCCTCTATATACTCATAGCCGTTATAGGCTCGTATATGGCGATAGCCGGAACGAAGAACCTCGGGCTCACGGGCGTGAACACCGTGTCGCTGGGCATGATAGCCTCGTTCCTCGTGCTCTCGCGCAACTTTATAAACCCGATTTCCCAGATATCAAACCAGTTCAACTCCATAGTCAATGCCCTCGCGGGCGCCGAGCGTATATTCACGTTCATGGACGAAAAGCCCGAGACGGACGACGGTTATGTCACCCTCGTCAACGCAAAAGAGGAGAACGGCGAGATAGTCGAAGTCAATGAGCACACCGGAATGTGGGCGTGGAAGCACCCGCACGGCGACGGCACCCTGACCTACACAAAGCTCAAGGGTCAGGTCGTGCTCGATCATGTCGATTTCGGCTACACGCCCGAAAAGGAAGTCCTCCACGACATCACGCTCTACGCAGAGCCGGGTCAGAAGGTCGCCTTTGTCGGCGCCACGGGCGCGGGCAAGACTACGATAACCAATCTTATCAACCGCTTCTATGACATAGCGGACGGCAAGATTCGCTATGACGGAATAAACATCAACAAGATAAAGAAGGCGGACCTGCGCCGCAGTCTCGGCGTCGTGCTCCAGGATGTCAACCTGTTTACGGGCACGGTCATGGAGAATATCCGCTACGGCAATCCCTCAGCCACGGATGAGCAGTGCATAGAGGCGGCGAAGCTCGCCAACGCGGACGGCTTTATCCGTATGCTCCCCGACGGCTACAACACCGTGCTCAAGGGCGACGGCTCGGGGCTCTCGCAGGGTCAGCGCCAGCTTATATCCATAGCCCGCGCGGCGGTCTCCGACCCGCCCGTCATGATCCTCGACGAGGCGACCTCCTCGATAGATACGCGCACCGAGGCTCTTGTTCAGGGCGGCATGGATAAGCTGATGAAAGGCCGCACGGTCTTTGTCATAGCGCACCGCCTCTCGACCGTCCAGAACTCGGACGTCATAATGGTGCTCGACCACGGCAGAATAATCGAGCGCGGAAACCACGAAAAGCTCATAGCCGAAAAGGGCACATATTATCGCCTCTACACCGGCGCATTCGAGCTCGAATAACAAAAAGCTCTGCGGCTTGGCGCAGAACCTAAATGCAAGCTCCTGCCCGTACCGTTGGGCAGGAGTTTTTTCGGTAAATCGGGAGTTGCGGAGATGCCGCCGTCGGTACACCGTAGGGGCAACTTTGTTCGCCCGCAAAAATTACAGCGGCTAACGTATATTTATTGTAACCGTGCGGGCGAATATCATCCGCCCGCGGCTTATGCGGTAATTTGCGGCTATTCACTTTGTAGGGGTCGGCGACTCGACGACCCGTTGACGCGTCAGCGTCACCGGAAATCTATTTATTCGCCCGTGTCTTGTAATAGGCTCTCCGCTTGAGGCTTACACGCTGTGCCGCAACCCCTCAGTCTCGGTTTCTCCGAGCCTCCCCTTTCCGGAACGCCATAATTTCAACACCCCGCAAAATCCAAATTACCGCATAAATGACAACCGACCGCGACAGGTTAACCCGTTGCGGTCGGTTGTTTTCTTATGCATTTGCGCTCGTTAGGCGCCGGCTTTATTGTTCTCTGAATGTTACGGTGAATTCGCTGCCTTCGCCGTAGACTGAGGTGACGTCGGCCTTTCCGCCGTGGAGCGTCGCTATCTGGCTGACGAGCGAAAGCCCCAGCCCGAAGCCGCTCTCGCGGCTGCGCGATTCGTCCGCGCGGTAGAATCTTCCCCATATCTTCGGCAGATCCTCGTCCTTTATGCCTATGCCGTCGTCTTTTACCGAGAGCGTGACGCCGTCTTTATTCTTGAGCGTTACTTCAATGTGCCCGCCGTCTCTGCCGTATTTGACGGCGTTCGAGAGAAGGTTTTCGAGCATCAGCGAGATGAGCTGAGCCTGCGCGGGAATTACTATACCGTCCTCAATATCTGCCGTGAGCGTAATGTTCTTTGCGAGCGGGAAGTCGGCGCAAAGCTTTTTGACAAGTGCGCTCAGGTCGGTGTCCTCGAGCTTGTAGCGTCTGTCGCCCTGCTCCGTGCGCGAGAGCGTCAGCAGCGCCGTGACGAGCTTTGTCATCTTGTCCGTCTGCTCGTCTACGGACGAGAGCGCTTCAAGCATATCCTCCTCACTCGCCTTGTCGGACAGCGCGTATTCGCATTCCGCCTTTATTACGGCGAGCGGAGTGCGCAGCTCGTGCGAAGCATCCGAGGTGAACCGCTTCTCATTTTCAAATGAGGTTTGGAGCCTTGCGAGCATATCGTTGAAGGTCTCGGCGAGAGTATAAATTTCGTCCGCGCTCTTCTCGGGCTCAATGCGCTTTGACAGGTCCGCGCCGTCGGTTATCTCGCGCGCCGAGCGGCAGATGTTTTCTACCGGCTTCATCGTCCTGCGCGATATCAGATACGCCCCGACTGCCGCAATGATAATGAATATCGGGAAAATATATATTACAGTCTTGTTTATCGCGTCAAACGCGCTCTTAGCGGCATCCGCGTTTATGAATCCGCGCACCCACACGGGGGGATAGGTCGACTCGCTGCAAATAAACTCGACTTTGAAAACGGTTCTGTCCGAAGTCGAGGGGAGCTCGACGCTCAGGGACTTCACCTTGTCGCGGGTCAGTCCCGCGTGCTCGAGTGCGATATCGACAGCCTTTTCGCTGCTTATTCCGTCCTTGAACACGGTGGTTTTGTAGACGGGGTCACTGAGCTCGGACATCACCGTGTCGGCCTCATATTTGATTATCTTCCCTGAAAATGCGTCTATCTCATACTCGTATTTGTTGAAATCAAGGCGGGTGTCGTAATAATAATATTTGCTCCCGTCCGCTTCAAATGAGCCGATGCTGCCGTTTTTGAGGTTTTCGCCGTTTATAAGCGCGGCGGGGGACTCGCCGTCGAGGTATCGGCCGTTCGAGTCAAACACGTTGCAGTAAACATCGTCGTAGAAGAAAGCAAAGTCGTTTTCTATTTCCAAAATCCCGTTTTTGTATTCTATCTCGTCCACGTTGCGCTCAACGGTACTTATCAGCTCGTTTTGCAGGCGCGAATCGGTTATCTGCGAGCCGGTTATCAGTATGCCGAAAAGGCCGAGCGAGCAGACTGCCGCTATGAGCAGAGTTATCCAGACCGTTATGCGAAGCCTGAATGAGGAGCGGCGCAGCGCGGGTTTTATTTTTTTATCTGATGACATAGCCTGCACCCCTCACGGTGTGAATAAGTTTCGTATCCTCGCCCTCGTCTATTTTCTTGCGCAGATACCTGATATATACGTCGACGACGTTCGTGCCGCCCTCGTAGTCGTAGTTCCAGATGTGATCCTCTATTTTCTCGCGGCTGAGCACAACGCCCTTGTTCATCACGAGGTAGCACAGCAGCTCATACTCCTTAGCAGAGAGCGATATCTCCCTGCCCGCGCGCTCAACGCGCCTCGATGCGGTATCGACGGTCAGGTCGCCTACGGAGATTATGCCGGTCTTTCCCCCGTATTTTTTGCGCGTCATAACGCGAAGCCGCGCAGAGAGCTCGTCGAACGAAAACGGCTTTATCAAGTAGTCGTCCGCCCCGAGGTCGAGCCCCGTGACCCTGTCCTCTATGCTGTCGCGCGCAGTCAGAAACAGTACGGGCGTGTCTATGCCCTGCGCCCTTATCTTTTTGACGAGCTCAAAGCCGTTCATGACGGGCATGGTGACGTCAAACACAGCCGCGTCATAGTCGGCCGATGTTATGAGGTCATATGCCTCGCCGCCGTCAAAGCAGCTGTCCACGCTGTAGCCGGCCGCCTTGAGCTGCTTTGTGATTATCCTGTTGAGGCTCTTCTCGTCCTCGGCAAACAAAACACGCATTGGAACACCTCCAGTATAATTATACGGATTTTATCGTAGCGTGTAAAGATTAAAAGAAGATTAGAACCCCAAAGCGGCGTAAAAATAACAGGAGCTTTTACGGACTCCGTCTGTGCGGCAGGCTATTGTCCCCCAAAACACAAGACCGACCGCAGAGAGTTCTCCTGCGGTCGGTCGCCGATTTAGAAGTATTTGTGCGGCGGTGCGAATTCAGTCGGCTATCTTCGTGCCCTCTTTTATCGCCACAGTGCCGATGAGCGGAACCCTTGCGCTTCCGCTGACGGAGGTGTCGGTAAAGTCGAGCTCGAGCTGTGCGTCTCTGCCTCGCAGCTCTTTTGCCGTAACGGTAGCGGACAGGTGATTTCCGACGGTTGAAATTTGCTTTATTTCAATCTCCGGAATGTCCATCTTCGGCTCAATGAGCTCGAAGCCGTATTCGCCGCCGTTGTCAAAGACGCGAAGTGTGATGTCTCCGTTGTAGAAAATATTGCCTACCTTCAGATGCCATGTGCCTGTTCCGAGCATAGTTTTTCTCCTTTCGGTCTGCGCCTTATTTAGGCGGATATTACGAAAATTGTTGAAGCGAGCAGAAACTGCGCCGTGAAATAGGTTATTATGCAGGTTATCTTATAGCCGTAAGGCGGACGGGGCTTGCGCAGGGAGTTGACGGCGAGCATCATATCGGACAGCGCAAACAGGAACGCGCCGCCTACGAGCAATATGCACATTACAACCGCATTGTCGAGTCCGGCGGCGACCGCCTTGAAGCCGAGCGAGCCCGCCTTGACGAGCATGAACGCGAGCATTGCGACATACGGCACGCCGATTAAATAGAGCGGGCTGAACTTGACCCCGAGCAGGCGCAAAACCGCGAGACCTATAACGATTATCACCGCGCAGGCTATCAGCTCATGCTTATCCCAAAACTGCGCATTGGGGAAATAGTGCTTCATCGCAAGGCAGTAGGCGTATATGTAAAACACGTGCCCCGCGAGGAACGCGAGTCCGCCGCTTAGAGTAAACGGAGGCTTGGGCGGCAGATGCAGCAGAAAATCTCCGCACCAGCCGAGCAGCAGACCTATCAGAATATAGTGCGCATAGCTGCTCTGATTTTGGGCTATTGCGCTTGCGAGAACTCCCGCCGCGACAAAAAGAGTGGCGCAGACGGTTTTCAGTATCTGCGATTTTGTGCAGCGCCCGTTCTTTGAGGCTTTCAGGAACTGCGGCACAAAAACAAATTCAAGTCCCGCCGCTATGGCGAAGCATATTTTCAGTACGGTTGTCAATTATCTCATCTCCAGGCGGCCGAACAGCTTGGGCTCGAGCAGCCCGTAGCTTTTGCGCAGGAAGCTGCTGCATATATCGGCTATCTTTTCGTTCTCTATCATGTCGCCCGTGCCCTGCGCCAGGGATTCCGCAATGTTGCTGAGATCAGGGCATGAGGTCGGGATGACTGTGACCTTGTTTCCGTTGAAGCGGAAGGAGAAGCGGCGCTCGGCTATGGACTCGTTGGCGCGAATCCAGATGGTGAACGTCTCGCTGTCCTCCCACCTTGCCGACGAGACGGCGGTGAAATCAAGTCCCGCCAAGTGCATTTTCGACTTGCGGTATTTGCCGTCGAGTCCGCTGACTATTGTGTTTCTGACTTTTCCCTCGCTCCAGGTGAAGCGGCACTCGTTCTCGGAGAAGTCGAGGTTTATCTTGTCTATGTTTCCGGCGCGGTCGGTGGACATATATACCACAGCCGTCGGCAGGACGCTCACGGGGAAGCCCGCAACGTCGAGCACGGGGTTATAGAGCAAATGTATCGTAGAATATGAAAGCTTCTTTTCGAGCACGGGGTTGCGCCTGCCGGCGGTGAGCACGGGCAGGGGAGTGAGAGTCATGGGGAGCGTCGTCTGCTCCGGCTCATCCTTGGGCTCGATAAAGCCGTCGGGGAAATGTCTCCACAGGCAGTCGCGCGTCTTTTGCTCAAAGACCTCGCTGCAGGTGACGATGATATTGGCGTCATAGTCCGGCAGAATTATGCCGAACTGAGAGAACATTCCGTCAAAGCGGTAAGAGCCGGGGAAGCGGCAGCACCAGAAGTTGAAGCCGTAGCCGACGCAGGCGTCCGGCTGGTCAACGCTCTTTGCGGAGTTGTCGGCTTGGGGCTTTCCCGCCTCGCGCGCCCAGAACTCGGGGATGACCTGCTTGCCGCGGTACTTTCCGCCGTGGCTCATGCAGTCGGCGACCTTGGCGAGCTCCTCCGTGGTTATGAACAGTCCCCAGCCGCCGGCCTCAAGACCGTTGGGGTCTGTCTCCCAGGCGGGATTCTCGCGGATGCCGAGGGGCTTGAACAGGCGCGGCGCGAGATATTCGCGCACGGTGAGCCCGGTCAGCTTCTGAATTATGGCAGCCATGACATAGCAGTTTTCGCTGATATACTTCCAGTCCTCGCCCGGGGCAAACGCCCAGCGCGCGCCGAAAAAGCTCTTGAGCCATGAGACCTTCGCCTTGTTTTCGAGGACGCTGACATCCTTTCCGGCGGTCATGGTCAGCAGGTGAAATACGGTCAGCTTTTCAAGGTTCTCGTCATATTTTTGCGGTCTGTATTCGGGGAAGATATCAATTACCTTTGTGTCGAGCGTCAGCAGTCCCTCGTCAATGGCGAAGCCGATGGCTATAGAGGTGAAGCTTTTGCTGACCGAATACATGGTGTGCGGAATGTCGGGCGCATAGGGGTCTCTCCAGGTCTCGAAAGCGACTTTCCTGTGGCGCAAAATCATGATGCTGTGCAGCTCTATTTGGCTGCGCTCGAAATCGTCGAGCAGCTCCGATATCGCCTTTGAGGACACGCCGACCTGTTCCGGAAAATCGGCTCTCGGGAGCGCTTTGCTCTTTGTTCTCGCGGTTGGCATAAAAATACATCTCCTGTAAAAAAATAATATTCACTTACAAATTCTGCCAAACGAACAGTACGAACTTTCACTAAATAAATTATACTACAATACGGGGTACGAATACAACAAAAATGTGTAAAAATAACAAATTTAAAGACGAAAACACCGCGAAAAATTTTTTTGAAATTCGGCAAACAAATGTTTGCAATTTTTGAAACCGTGTGTTATAATAAAGCAGGAAAGTTATGCCGACCTATTGAAAGGGTGATATGCTTTGAAAAATATAAGCAAAACTCAGATGAAAATATACGAATATCTTATCGAGCGCTCGCAGGACGGGGTGCCGCCCTCGGTGCGTGAGATAGGTGCGGCGGTGGGTTTAAGCTCCACATCCTCCGTTCAGGCGAACCTTGACGCTCTCGAGAAGGCGGGCTATATTCAGCGCGATCCCCTCAAGAAGCGCACTATCCGCATTCTCGGCAGGGACGATAATGTCACTCATGTCCCGATAGTCGGTACCGTCACCGCGGGTGCGCCGATACTCGCCGTTGAGCAGATAGAGGGCTACCTCGCCTATTCGGGTCACTCAACGAGCGACAAGCCGCTTTTTGCCCTGAAGGTCAGAGGCGAGAGTATGCTCCAGGCAGGCATACTTGACGGGGACTTGGTCGTGGCGGAAAAGACGCCCGTTGCGCGAAACGGCGAAATAGTCGTCGCAATGATAGAGGACGAGGCGACGGTCAAGACCTTCTATAAAGAAAACGGCCACTTCCGTCTCCAGCCCGAGAACGACACTTACGAGCCGATAATCGTCAACGAAGTTTCGATTTTGGGTAAGGTTGTCGCGGTCATAAGATATTATTGATTTATGTTCAGCCGGTGCAGGCGTTTTATGTCTGCGCCGGCTTAATTTTTTCGGCTGTGCACCCGAAAAATAATTATGTGTTCCCAATATAATTTTTCGATTAAATATTGAAAGCAGCGCCGTTTTATGCTATTATTTCTGTGGCTTTAAAAAATAACATAGGAAGTGAAACAATGACAAAACGCAACATCTTTAAACGCGCGGCAAGCCTGCTGCTCGCTCTGATTCTTGTTTTCAGCGCGGGAGTTTCCCTTGCATTTGCCGACGCAAAGGCCGATTCTTACAAATATCCCTGCATCTTCGTCCACGGAATCCTCGGCTACGGAGACAACGACAAGCTCAACTCCGTCACGCCATACTGGGGTATGCAGTATAAAGAGGATCTGATGAAGTCGCTCAATGCCCGCGGATACGACTGCCACGCGGCCTCCGTCGGCCCGCTGAGCAGCGCGTGGGATAGAGCCTGCGAGCTCTATGCCCAGCTTGCGGGTACGGTCGTTGACTACGGCGCGGCTCACTCCGCAGAGCATAACCATGCGCGCTACGGCCGCTCATATGTCGGAAAAGCGCTCATAGATACCTTCGGAAAGACCGACAGGGACGGAAATATTATAAAAATAAATCTTTTCGGACACAGCTTCGGCGGCGCGACGACGAGACTTTTCACCTATATTCTCGCTAACGGCGCACCGGAAGAGGTCGCGGCGGGCGGCGACGTCTCCGAGTTCTTCAAAGGCGGAAAGGGCGATTATGTAAACTCCGTTATCTCGATAGCGGCGCCGCATAACGGCACCGTCAGCGCGAATTTCGGCATTGCCGTTTATCACGGCGAGTATATCGCCGCTATGATTGCCAATGTCGCGGGTATGGCGGGCAGCAACTACCTTGACCTCAAGCTCGACCAGTTCGGTCTTACCCGCGCTCCCGGCGAGGGCAGGGCGAGCTTCAATCCCTGCGGCATCCTGAGCTTTGCTCTCTCGAACGACAACTGTCTCTACGACCTCACGCTTCACGGCGCGCAGGAGCTCAACGCCAAGATAGGCGCTGTTGAGAACGTATATTATTTCTCCTACGCCTGCTGCGGCACGGAGCCTTCGGCGGACGGCAGATTCCAGAACCCGACCGATGTGCTCGGCAGCATGGCGGGCACGGGCTGGCTTATAGGCCACATAGCCGGAATAACGGTTGACGGCGTCAAGCTCGAGGGCGATTGGCTCAGAAACGACGGCGCGGTGCCTGTCAAGAGCGCACTCTATCCCGAGGGCGAGAAGTATGAATTTATCGTTGACCACGAGGGCGCATATGAGCGCGGCGTGTGGTATGTCTATCCCGTTGTGGAGAATGCGAACCACAGCACACTGCTCGGCTCAAAGACCGAGAGCTATATCGACCTCTATATGAACCAGATCGATATCGTCAACGCGAAGTAATTAATACAAAACACGAGCCGCAGTTCACATTTCTATGTGGGCTGCGGATTTTTTAAGCTTGAACGAAGAAAGTTTTCCGCAGTTTAACGGGCTGTTCACGGTAAATTTTTTTCCTGTTTACATCCTTGCGAGAATGAGATACTATAATAATAGCAAAAATGAAAAGCTTTTCAGGGAGGCATATTTATGTGTACGGCAGCAACTTACCGCACGGATGACTTTTATATGGGCAGAACGCTCGACTATGAATTTTCATACGGCGAGGAAATAACCGTTATGCCGCGCAATTTTCCGCTCTCCTTCCGCCACGGCGGCGGGACGGACAGGCACTATGCGATAATAGGCATGGCTCATGTCGCGGACGGCTATCCGATGTTTTACGACGCGGTCAACGAAAAGGGGCTCGGAATGGCGGGACTCAACTTCGCCGCGAGCGCACGCTATTCGGAGCCGGAGGACGGCAAACAGAATGTTGCACAGTTTGAGTTTATACCGTGGGTGCTCAGTCAATTTGCCTCTCTCGAGCAGGCACGCAGCGCTATAGAGAAGATAAACCTCGTCGGCACGACCTATGACAGCCGCTATCCGGCGGCAAAAATGCACTGGATAATCGCGGACAAAAGCGGCGCGATAACCGTTGAGCCGACGGAGAGCGGGCTGAAAATATATGACAACGCCCCCGGCGTGCTCACGAACGAGCCTCCGTTTGATATGCAGCTTTTTAATCTCAACAACTATATGCGCCTCTCGCCCAGGCAGCCGGAAAACAGCTTTTCGAACGCCCTCAATCTCGGCACATACAGCCGCGGTATGGGCGGATTGGGTCTGCCCGGCGACTTATCCTCGATGTCGAGATTCGTCAGAGCCGCGTTCACCAAGCTAAATTCGCTCTCCGAAAGCGGCGAGGCGGAGAGCGTCGGTCAGTTCTTCCATATCCTCGGCTCTGTCGAGCAGGTGCGCGGCTGCTGCGAGGTCGCGCAGGACAAATACGAGATAACCATATACACCTCCTGCTTCAATGCGGACAAGGGCGTGTATTATTACACAACCTACAACAACCGCCGCATAACCGCCGTGGATATGCACCGCGAAAATCTCGATTCCGACTCCCTCGCCCGATATCCCATGCTCGACAAAGAGGATGTGCTCAGGCAAAACTGAGGCGGCATTTTCTCATATCCGAGCGCCCTCGGAGGAAAATTAAAGCCGGACAGAACAGCAGAAAAATCGGTCACATTTTTATGGCCGATTTTTTATATGCATATTTATTAACTTTTTCGACTTTTTATAACAATATATTGCTTTTTTTCGATACATTCGTTACAATTAAACTGCAAAGAATATAACAGGGAGGTCTTTGATGAACATACTTGTGACGCTCGACGCAAATTATATCCGTCCGCTGTCCGTAATGCTCCATTCGCTTGTCCGTGCGGATAAGTGCCCGAAGTTTGATTTATACATAGCTCATTCGTCGCTGACCGACGAAAATATCGACAGCATATTCCACGGCATCGACCGCAGCCGCTTCAACGTGCATTCCATACGTCTCTCCCATGAGCTCAATGCCGACGCTCCTACTGAGGACAGGATAACCAAAGAGACATATTATCGGCTCACCGCGCATGAATTTTTGCCCGCAGAGCTTGACAGAATACTCTACATCGACCCCGATACGCTGATTCTCAATTCCATATCGGATCTGTATAACATGGAGCTCGGCGGCTTCTGCTTCGCCGGCGCAAGCCACACCCACGGCGTGGTCGAGGATATCAATCATCTGCGCCTGGATATGCCCGAGGATTCGCGTTATATCAACGCGGGCGTGCTGATGATGAACCTTGACGAGCTCAGGCACAGCTACACGTCAAAGGAGCTTTTCGACTATATCGACAAGAACGCCGATAACCTGCCTCTCGGCGACCAGGATGTTATAAACGCGCTCTACTGCACCAAAACGCGCTATATCTCGCCGGAGATATATAACCTCGACGAAAAGACCGCGCTCCACAGCCTCAAGACCCATGAGTGGATAGAGAAGAACTGCTCTATTGTCCACTATAACGGCAAATACAAGCCGTGGAAAGAGGGCTATATCGGCACGCTCGCCTATCTTTGGCACATGGAAGAGAAGAGTCTGCTTGCCGATGCACAGAGAGAGCCTTGAGAGCGATTGCCGCTTTGCGCTTGTAAACTTTGCGGAATGTTGGTATAATTAGAATACTTTAAGGAATCAGGGAGGATACACAAGGATGGCATTTTGCACCAACTGCGGCTCAAAGATAGATGACGAGGCGCGCTTCTGCCCCGACTGCGGCGCACCCGTTGTGCCCGGAGCGCCTAAGGCAGAGCCGTGGGAAGAGGAAAAGAAGGATTTCGGAACAAAAATCAATGAGCTCAATAACACGCCCGACACAACGTCCGAGTTCGACCAAAACGATATTCAGTCGAACAAGGTTATGGCGGTCCTCGCCTATTTGGGAATACTCGTGCTTGTTCCGCTCTTTGCCGCAAGGGAATCGAGATATGCGCGCTTCCACACGAATCAGGGACTTGTTCTCGCGATAGCCCAGTTCGCATGGACGTTCGTTAGCAGAATAATAGTCAGCGCTGTCGGAGCCGTCAACGAAACCGTTTCTCTTATTATCGGCGTCGTGTGCAGCTTGGTTAACATCGTGTTTGCGGTGTTTACGGTAATCGGAATCATCAATGCCGCCAAGGGCACTGCAAAGGAGCTGCCGATTATCGGAAATATAAAGATTCTCAAGTAAGGAGATGTTTTTATGCAGACGATAGTTGCCGTGATGTCGGTTGTTGTCGAAAAAGAGGAGTCCGTCGAGTCCCTCAACGCGCTTCTGCACGATTTCGGCGAACACATAATCGGCAGGATGGGAATACCTTACCGCGCAAAGGGCGTGAATATAGTTTCCGTCGCCCTCGATGCGCCGCTCGAGACTATCTCGTCACTCGCCGAAAAGCTCGGGGCTGTCCCGGGGCTCAGCGTGACTACCGCATATTCGAGCGTAGTCAGCGAGGAATAAACGAGAGCTACGCACGGCATAGAAAGCAAAAAGGTCATGGTTTACGGATCATGATCTTTTTTATTTACATTCGGCTTTTTTAAATATTCACTCCTGTTGAAAAATCCCGACGAAAGTAATATAATTTTAAAAGACTCAACTGCGGAGGCATTATATGAAACTTCTTATCGTTCGTCACGGAGACCCGGATTATTCGATAGACTCGCTGACCCCCAAGGGTTGGCGCGAGGCGGAGCTGCTCAAGGACAGGCTGACAAAGTCGGATGTCGCGGCGTTTTACTGCTCGCCGCTCGGCAGGGCTAAGGATACCGCGAAGGCTACGCTCGACGCGCTGAGAAGAACAGCGGAAATTTTCGACTGGCTGCGCGAGTTTGACGGCTATGTCATAGACCCCGAGAGCGGTGAGCGCACCTACCCGTGGGACAGAACGCCCGCGTTTTTGAGCGAGAACGACGACTATTACGACAGGGACAAGTGGCTTTCCACCCCGTTTTACAGCAGCGGAGACGTGCCCGAGAAATATAAGACTGTCTGCGACGGCATAGACGGTTTGCTTGCGCGCCACGGCTATGTCCACGACGGCAAGATGTTCAGAGTCGAGCGGGAAAACACCGACACCGTTGTGCTCTTCTGCCATTTCGGCGTGGAGTGCGTTCTGCTCTCGCATATTATGAAAATTTCGCCCGTTGTGCTCTGGCATAATTTCGTCGCTCTGCCGACCTCGGTGACTACCCTGATAACCGAGGAGCGCGAGCAGGGGAAGGCTCTGTTCAGATGCAACGCATTCGGCGATATCTCGCACCTCTATGCGGGAGGGGAGCCCGCGTCATTCCAGGCACGCTTCTGCGAGACATATTCGAACTTCGACGAGAGACACTGAATAAAAACATACAGCACCGTTTCAAAAAGAGAAACGGTGCTGTTTTTTCGCTGTTGCGCGGCTACTTTTTATCGATAACCGCAATGTCCTTTATGCGCAGCTCACTGCCTGTCACAAGATAGGTGTCGTCGCTGCCGCAGTACGGGCATTTTTTTGCGTATTCCGTAGTCTTGTAGGTCTTTTTGCAGTCCCTGCAGTAGGAGATGCCCTCGAGTATGATCATCTCAAGCTCGGCGTCCTTTAAGTACTCCGTCTTTTTCTTCGCCCACTCGAAGCAGTCCGAAAAGTAGGACGGAACTATCGACGACACCTCGCCGACCTCGAGCGTTAAGCGCGTCACCTTGCTGACGTTATTTTCCCTCGCGAGCTCCTCCACCTGGTCTATGACATGGAGAACTATGCCTAATTCATGCATGAAATCAATCCTTGTTCTGCTGAGCCTGCTTATAGGCCTTGCGCTTTTTAGCCATCTCCTTCGCCTCGTCCGAGCCTAAGTGACCCAGAATCCTGAAGGCGCGCTTGACGGAATATTTCAGAAGTCCGCCGACCTTTTCCTCTGCGGCGCACATCGTAGAGCATTCCGGGTGATCGCGCACGAGGTGGATAGCGTCAAATTCGCACTTAGTCGTGCAAAGACCGCAGCCGATGCACTTGTTGTAGTCGACATACGAGGCACCGCAGCCGAGGCAGCGACCCGTCTCCGTCTTGACCTGCTCCTCGGTGAGGTTCAGGTGCGCATCCGAATAGGACATCTTCGAGTCTATCGACTTGTCCATTCCGGCCTCCTGACGGCCTGCCGTGTCATAGGACGGGAAACTGATATCGTCCTTGTTGAGCGGAGTAAAGCTGCGGCGGTCGCGGCCTATCGTCATGGAAGCGTCCGGGCGGGCGTGGCGGTGCAGGCTCTCTGCTGCCTCATGACCCGCGGCGATAGCGTCGATAACGAAGCGCGGACCCGTGTAAACGTCGCCGCCGACAAAGATATCGGGATCCTCTGTCTGATAGGTGAACTTGTCCGCAACGGGGTAGTTGCCATGCCAGAAGGTGACCTTCGTGCCCTCGAGCAGCTTGCCCCACTCGATAGCCTGACCGATGGCAAAGACAATTTTGTCCGCCTTGATCTCAACAGTCTCACTCTCATCGTATACGGGCGAGAACTTCTTTGTCTCCGGGTCAATTGTGCGCACGCACTTCTTGAGCACAATGCCCCTGACCTTGCCGCTCTCGTCGATGAGGACTTCCTTGGGACCCCACGAGGGATTGATTTTGATGCTCTCTTCTTCAGCTTCTGCGACTTCTTCGCGGCTCGCGGGCATTTCCTCGCGCGACTCGAGGCAGAACATACTGACCTCGGAGGCGCCGAGACGGTGAGCATTTCTCGCGCAGTCGATAGCGACGTTGCCGCCGCCGATGACTGCCACGCTGCCGTCAAACTTATCCTCGCGGTGCTCGAAGCAGTGGCGCAGATACTCGACCGCTATATGCGTGCCGGGCGCGTCGTCGTTCTTGACTCCGGGACGCTTGCCGCCCTGGCAGCCGATGGCGATATAGAACGCCTTGTAGCCCTGCTCCTTGAGCTGAGCTATTGTGATATCCTTGCCTACCTCAACGCCGCACTTGATTTCGGCGCCGAGCTCCTTAATAATATCGATTTCGGCGGCGATAACATCCTTTTCGAGCTTGTAGCTCGGTATACCGTAGGTGAGCATACCGCCGGGAATCGGGTTCTTTTCAAAGACGGTGGGCTTGTAGCCCATCTGCGCGAGATAGTAGGCAGCGCTCAAGCCGGCGGGGCCGCCGCCGATAATGGCTATCTTCTCGTCAAATTCGCCGTGAGTCGACTGGACAATTTTTTCGGGCACGAACCTGTCCTCAGAGTTCAGGTCGAGGTCGGCGACGAATTTCTTGACCGCGTCTATCGATACGGGAGCGTCAATCTTGCCGCGGGTGCACTCCGCTTCGCATCTCTTGTTGCAGACGCGTCCGCAGACAGCCGGGAACGGGTTCTCGGTCTTTATCATCGCGAGAGCCTCGCGGTACTTGCCCTCGTGGGCGAGGCGCAGATAAGCCTGAACGGGCACGTGCGCGGGACATGCCGCCTTGCACGGGGCAGAGCCGGTAGCGTAGGTGTTTGACATACGCGCGGTGTCGCGGTAGTTTTCATCCCATGCATAGGGTCCCCAGATGTTGTTGTCCGGCAGGGGAGCATGGGGATATTTGACCTCGGAGCCGTCCTTGCGGCAGAGCTTCTGACCCATCTTGACGGCGCCCGCCGGGCAGGTCTCAACGCACTTGCCGCAGGCTACGCACTTCTCCTTCTCGACCTTTGCAGTATAGGAGCTGCGCGAAAGATAGGGCGTATTGAACAGCAGAGAGGTACGCAGAGCGTTGCAGATCTTGACATTGCAGTTGCAGATGTCAAAAATCTTGTTCTCGCCGTCGATGTTGGTTATCTGATGAACATAGCCGTTCTTCTCAGCAAGCTCGAGTATCTCGAGAGCGCGCTCTTTGGTTATGTAGTGAGCGCGTCCGGTCTCAACGGTATAGTCCGCCATGTCGCCGAGCTGGATGCACCAGTCGTCAAAATCATCGGTGCAGCCGTCGCCGAGCACTGCGCGCGAGGCACGGCAGGAGCAGATACCTGCGGAGATGTGACCCTCGTATTTCTTGAGCCAATAGGAGATGTGCTCAAGGTCTATCGACTGACTCTCGGCGTCAATGGCCTTTTCAACCGGTATGACGTGCATTCCGATTCCGTCGCCTCCGGGCGGAACCATCTGAGTGATGCCTGCGAGGGGGATGAAAGTCATGCGCTCGAAGAACGAGGCAACTGCGGGGTTCTTTGCTATTCTGTCGACCGAGGAGTTGAACAGCTCGGCGGAGCCGGGGACATAGAACGGCAGCCTGTAGCGTCTGATGCGCGGGCGATCCTTGAGCTCGTGAGTGTGGTCGTAGTTGTCGCCGTAGTCATACTCAAGGATGCCTATGTAAGACATCTCATCGAGTATCTTCTGCAGATCTATAGCTTCGTAGTCGCTGTTCATCTCGAGCAGCTGCTCGAAGGTGTAGTGCTGACGGAGCTTCATCTTGTTGGCGACGTCGCACATCTCGGGAGTCAAAACCTCTCTGAGACCCCAATACTCCGGGTCGTCGGATGTCACTCCGGAGATTTTGTGCCCCATAACGTCGGTTATTTTCCTGCCGAGCTTGAGATAGCGCTCGTCGGGGTTCTTGTCGCCCTGATATTTGCTGATTATTTTCTTATTCTGTTCCGGCATGATTTTACCTCTTCAATTAAAAGAATCTTCTTACAAGGTCGCGGCTGTATTCAACGGTCTCTTCCATGTCGCCGAATGCCATGACCTCGCCTGCATAGTAGGTGTTGTCCTTTCCCTGCATAGCTTCGACCTTCTCATACCAGCCGTCGGCGTAATCCTTGCTGCTGACATGCGGGAAATAATACCAGTCGTCGATACGCTCGATCTTGTCGACCTTCAGGCCGCACTTCTCCATGTCCGCAAGGGTAGTCTCTTTTGCTTCCTCAAACGGAACATCCTCCATACCCTCGTGGTTGCGCAGGGTGAAGGTGACGAGCGGCTGATCGGTGACTCCGTCGGACCAGCGATGATAGAACACCATAAGATGTCCGCGGGTCTCGTTTGTCATGTTCTCGAAGAAATAGTAGGAGATGTCAGGCGCGTTGCCCTCTTCGGGACGGACAGCCATGGTGAAATACTCCTTATGGACTATCTTGGAGAACAACTCTTTCTCTTCCGGGCGGGGATTGCCGTAGCCGAGGAACAGCTCGAGCGGGGTGCAGATGATAAGCTTGTCGAACTCTTCGGTCTTGCCGTTTACGGTGACATAGACCTTGTCGTTTTCACGCTTGATGTCGGTGACTTCGGAGTTGAGCAGAGCGGGATGCTTCAGGTGGCTGTTGACGCCCTCCCAGATGCTCTGGGTGCCGTTGTACCAAGTCCACAGTTTGCCGGTGGAAAGGAACTGCTTGACGGTGAAGGCATCAAGATACTTGAGAACATAAGCCGCCGGGATCTCGTCGAAGTAGCCGTAGCCGAAGGAAGTGAACGGACCCTTCCAGACGAGCTCTGCGTCCTCGCAGTGGTTGAGCTTGAGGAACTCGGAGAAGGGCATCGAAAGATCCTTCAGGTTCGGGTTCTCGCCCTCGATGTGAGCAAGCTTCATCTCGGGAGACGGGCAGGGACCCTCATAACGACCCTCGGACACACCTCTGTGACCGTTGACATCGTAGCCCTTGTACTTCGTCTCGAGGAGCTTTGAGAGCTTCCTCATCTTCATGATCTTCTTGAGCAGTGCGAGGGCCGAAGACTTCTGGGGCGTGCCGTCGGTATTCATGAATCTTCTGCCCATGGGCGGTCCGTCGAGATGGGTCGTGCCGCCGAACTCTTCGCACTCGTGAACTGCGAAGTAAGTGTCGCAGCCCATGACCGCGCCCATTTCAATGGTACGATCCTCCCACTTGCCCTGCGCGTTTTTGACCTTCATCATGGGCGAGAATGCCTTGCCGCCGACTTTGCCGGACTTCTCATAGATGACATAGTTGTCATAGCCCTTTTTCTCCAGGTACATAGCCATGCTCGTGCCTGCGGGGCCGCCGCCGATGATGCAGATGCGCTGATTCTTGTTTTCCATGGATAGAACTTCCTCTCCTTGAATATTGGTGCAGCAAGTCTCTCTTTTTGAAACAGTGGGAAATTTGTTGCATCGGGTGTCTTTTTTAACATCAATGTCATTATATTACCTTGTTTTTTGTGAGTCAATAGCAAGAATGCACAAAAAAGTATTCTCTTATCGAATCGTGAACCGTCAATTTACAATTTTAATATTTCTTTCTACGCAAGAACAATGCGGCACCTTCGACGATTGAAAAATTCTGCCCGCGGTGGTAATATATAGGCGGACTCGGGAGGTGAAAAAATGACGAATCAGGAGATAGCGTTGGAGATAACAAAGATACTGAAGCCCGACATTGATTTGTATACCCGCCATCACAACGACGGCGACAGGTTCGAGACGAGAAAGCGCGTCTATGCCGAAACTTATCTGTACTTTCTCAACCGCTTCAACGAGAACGGCAAAAACGCAGACGCAGAGGAAGAATAAAAAACGGAGCTGTCGGTTTCGGCAGCTCCTATTACATTTATATATATTATATATTATTAATTTTATCTCTCGTCTGTAAGCGTTGCCGCCATGACCGCCTTTATCGTATGCATACGGTTTTCCGCCTCGGCGAAAACAACGGACTGCGCGCTCTCGAACACCTCGTCCGTAACCTCCATCGAGTCGCGCCCGAACTTTTCGCCCATCTCTTTGCCTATTGTTGTTTTCATGTCGTGATAAGAGGGCAGGCAGTGCATGAACACGGCGTTCGGCGATGCCTTTGCCATGAGCGCGGAGTTCACCTGATAGGGCGCGAGGTCATTTATGCGCTCCTCCCAGACCTCTGCGGGCTCGCCCATGGATACCCAGACGTCGGTGTATATCACATCGGCGTTTTTTACCGCCTCGTCGGGGCTTTCGCAGAATTTTATCTCAGCGCCGGTCTGCGCGGCAATCTCCATGCAGGTGTCAATAAGCGCCTTGTCTGGGAAATATTTCTTCGGCGCGCAGGCGGTGAAGTTCATACCCATCTTTGCGCAGCCGACCATGAGCGAATTGCCCATGTTGTATCTGGCGTCGCCCATGTAGACGAAGTTAATGCCTTTAAGATGCCCGAACCGCTCTTTTATTGTCAGAAAATCCGCGAGGATCTGCGTCGGGTGGAACTCGTTCGTCAGACCGTTCCAGACGGGGACGCAGGCATACTGCGCGAGCTCCTCGACTATCGACTGGCCGAAGCCGCGGTATTCAATGCCGTCATATATGCCCGAGAGCACGCGTGCAGTGTCGGCGATGCTCTCTTTTTTGCCTATCTGCGAGCCTGAGGGGTCGAGATAGGTCGTGCCCATGCCGAGGTCTCGCGCAGCGACTTCAAAGCTGCACCTTGTCCTTGTGCTCGTCTTTTCAAATATCAGCGCGACGTTTTTTCCGTCGCAGAGCTTGTGCGGTATACCCGATTTCTTCTTCGCCTTTAAATTCGCGGCGAAGTCGATGAGATATTCTATCTCTTCCGGAGTGAAATCCAAAAGCTTCAAAAAATCTCTGTTTTTGAATGTCATATTCAAGCCTCCTTGTCTGCGCAGACTTCTTTTATAATGCCGATTGCCTGCTCGAGCTGCTCTGTCGGGATATTGAGCGCGGGGAGCAGTCTCACCTTGTTCTTGGCCTTGATAACGAGAACGCCCTTTTCCATGCAGGCGTCTATGACCTCTGCCGCATCTCTCTCGGTCTCTATGCCTATCATCAGCCCGAGCCCCGTGACATCTTTTATGCCCGGAGCACCCCTGAGCGATGAAAAAATATATTCCGACCTCTCGCGCACTCCCTCGAGAAGGCTTTCGTCGAGCCGTTCGAGAATATTTATCGCCCCGGCGCAGCAGACGGGATTCCCGCCGAAGGTCGAGCCGTGGGAGCCCGGAGTCAAAACATCCTTTGTCTTTTCGCCGAACAGCGTAGCGCCGAGCGGCAGACCGCCCGCAAGCCCCTTGGCGGTTGATACGATGTCGGGGAAGATTCCGTAGTTCATATAGCCGTAGAGCTTGCCGCTTCTGCCGTTGCCTGTCTGAACCTCGTCGCAGATAAGCAGAATGTCACGATCGCGGCATATCCTTTCGAGCGACTGGAGATAGTCCTTGTCAAGCGGTACCACTCCGCCCTCGCCCTGCACGACCTCGAGCATGGCTGCTGCGCAGCGGCGCTCGAAGAGAACCTTTTCGATTTTTTCCGTGTCGTTCGGATTAACATATATGAACCCCTCCGTCAGCGGCAGAAAGTCTTTGTGAAAAGCATCCTGCCCCGTTGCGGCGAGCGTGGTTATCGTCCTGCCGTGAAAGCTGTTTTTGAGGGTGACAATATTATAACAGTCCGCTCCGTGCTTCTCTGCGGCGTATTTTCTCGCTGCCTTTATCGCGCATTCGTTGGCCTCGGCGCCTGAGTTCGAGAAGAAAACCTTGCTCATTCCCGTACGCTCGCAGAGCATTTTTGCAAGCTTCACGCACGGTTCGGTGTAGTATAGATTCGACATATGCTGAAGCTTACCCGCCTGCTCGGTTACGGCCTTTATCCACTCGTCGTCGGCTGCGCCGAAGGTGTTTACCGCTATGCCGGAGGAGAGGTCTATGTATACTTTTCCCGCATTGTCCCAGACTACGGAGCCCTTGCCGCCTTCAACCGTCAAAGGAAACCTCGCATAAGTCCCGGCGATATATTCTTTGTCCTGCTTTTGTACCGTATCCATAATATTCTCCTTTTCAGGCCGTGAACATCGTGCCCATGCCCTCGTCAGTCAGCATCTCGATGAGTATCGAGTGCGGTATCCTGCCGTCGATAATAAAGACCCTGTGTACGCCCCATTTTATCGCGTCGATGCAGCATTCGGCCTTCGGGATCATGCCGCCGCAGATAACTCCGCTGTCTATGAGCGTGGGAACTTCGTCCGCCCTTATGACCGAAATGAGCGTGTTCGGGTCGTCTCTGTCTTGGAGGATTCCGCTGATATCCGTCATGGATATCAGACTCTCCGCGTTGAGCGCGCCCGCTATCTTCGCTGCGGCGGTGTCCGCGTTTATGTTATATATATTGCCCTCACTGTCGCAGCCGACGGTCGAAACTATCGGGATATAGCCCTTGTCTATAATATCGAGTATCGGCTGAATGTTTACGTTTGTTATCTCGCCGACGAAGCCGAGCTTCTCGTCTTTCATCCTGGCCTCTATCATATGTCCGTCTATACCGGAGAGCCCGATAGCCTTGCCGCCCTTGTTTTCGACGAGGTTCACCAGGCTCTTGTTGACCTTGCCTGCGAGCACCATCTGAACGACGTCGGCGGTCTCTTTATCTGTGACGCGCAGCCCATCGACGAACTCGCTCTTTTTGCCGATTTTTTGAAGAGTATCCGTTATCTCGGGGCCGCCGCCGTGAATCAGAACGACCTTTACGCCGATGAGCCAGAGCAGAACGATGTCGCGCATTACCGAATCCTTCAGCTTGTCGCTCGTCATTGCGTTGCCGCCGTATTTGACAACGACTATCTTATCGGCGTATTCCTGTATGTAAGGTAGCGCGTGGACGAGCACTCTTGCGCGCTCCGCATTTGAAATATTCATCTTTTTTCCTCCGTTTCGCGTGTCAGGTGCGGTAGTCGCCGTTTATCTTCACATAGTCGTAAGTGAGGTCACAGCCCCACGCGGTCGAAGAAGCGCCGCCGCTTTTTAAATCGATGAGAATATCTATCTCGTTTTCCGAGAGTATCTCCTTTGCCTTTTCCTCCGAAAAATCGACTCCCGCGCCGTTTTCGCAGACGGAAATCGAGCCCTTGGCGGACTTGAAAACGACGTCAATTTTGTTTACGTCAACATCGGCGCCGCTGTAGCCTATCGCGCAGAGGACTCGTCCCCAGTTGGCGTCCGCGCCGAACATGGCGGCCTTGGTCAGTGACGAGCAGACAACGCTCTTGGCAACGGTCTTGGCGATGTCCTCATTTTGAGCGCCGCTTACCTTGCATTCGAGCAGCTTTGTAGCGCCCTCGCCGTCGGCGGCAATGCTGCGGCAGAGGTTGACGTTTACCGTGTTTAACGCCTTCATAAATTCGCCGAAGTCCTCGCCCTCGCTGTCTATCTCCGTGTTCCCGGCGAGTCCGTTTGCGAGCACGGCTACCATATCGTTAGTCGAGGTGTCGCCGTCAATGCTTATCATGTTGAAGGTCTCCGCGATGTCGCAGGAGAGGGCTTTTTTCAGCATCTCGCCGCTTATCGCGCAGTCGGTAGTTATAAAAACAAGCATAGTTGCCATGTTGGGATGAATCATGCCCGAGCCCTTTGCTATGCCGCCGATTTTGCATTCGACTCCGCCTATCTCGAAGCTCACGGCTATCTCTTTCTTTACCGTGTCGGTAGTCATTATCGCCTCCGCCGCCGCCTCGGAGCAGTCGCCGAGCCCTGCTTTGAGCGCGGGAATGCCGGAGGCTATGGGGTCGATGCTCAGCGGCTGACCGATAACGCCGGTAGAAGCGACTATAACGTCGGATGCTTTTATTCCGAGAGCGCACGCCGCAAGCTCGCTTGTGCGCTCGGCTATCTCTATGCCGTTTGCGTTGCAGGTGTTCGCGTTTCCGCTGTTGCAGATAATCGCCTGAGCCTTGCCGTTTTCAAGATGATTTTTTGTCACCGTCAGCGGCGCGCCCTTGACGAGATTTGTGGTGTATACGGCTGCCGCGTCGGCGATTTTTTCGCTGTATATGAGGGCGAGATCGCGCTTCGTCCTGTTTTTGCGTATTCCGCAGTGAACGCCGGAAGCCTTGAAGCCCTTTGCGGCGCAGACGCCGCCCGAGATGATTTTCATTTTGCTTACCTCCCTATATATCAAGCCCGAAGGCCTTGTCCTTGCCCATTACGAGATTCAGGTTTTCGAGTGCGGCGCCCGATGCGCCCTTGCCGAGATTGTCGTATACGGCGGTCAGAAGTATGCGTTCGCCGTTGCCGTAGACGGATATTTTCATGCCGTCCGTGCCCGACAGCGCACCCGCGCACAGAAAGCCGCCGTCATCTGATTTTTCGCTGAAGGTCACTACGGGGCCTCGGTATTTTTCTTTGTAAATGTCGGCGATTTCGTCGAAGGAACAGCCGAGCTGCTCCCCGAACAACGGAACGGTTACCTGCATTCCGCTGTAAAAATCATCGACTACGGGGCAGAATATCGGAAATTTTTCAATTCCGGTTATGCCCGCCATCTCCTTTAGGTGCTTGTGCTGTTGAGAAAGCCCGTATTGCCTCGGGGCGGACAGCAGGGGCGATTTGTCCGCGCTCTCGTATTCTGCTATCATTTTCTTGCCTCCGCCGCTGTAGCCCGTGAGGGAAAAGCAGCTGAGCAGCGCGTCTTTTTTTAGCACGCCCGCTTCGACGAGGGGATAGACCAGCGCTATAAAGCCGCCGGCGTGGCAGCCGGGGACGGCTATTCGCTTTGAATTTTTTATCTTTTCTTCAAACTCTGCGGAGAGCTCCGAAAAGCCGTAAGCCCAGCCCTCGGCGGTGCGGTGTGCGGTCGAGGTGTCGATAATTACGGTGTCGGGGTTTTCGACCAGCCCGACCGCCTCGACGGCTGCGGAGTCGGGCAGACAGAGAAAGGCTGCGTCCGCGCCGTTCAGAGCCCGTTTGCGGCTCTCGGGATCTTTTCTCTCTTTCTCGCCGAGCGTCAGCAGCTCGACGTCGCTCCTCTTCATGAGCCTGTCCTTTATTCTCAGCCCGGTCGTGCCGGCGCTGCCGTCTATGAATATCTTCATGGCATCTCCCGATTTAATGCGTTTTCGGCGAACAGTGGATTTATAAAAATCCCCGAATATTCGCCGATGCTGCAAATTTATTCAACTATTTGTTTAATAATATACTACTTGATGTATAAATATGCAAGTATTTTGGACGAATTAATTCATTTTTGTCAATCTGTACCATACCTTCGCACGAGAGAAAACAGCTTTGTAAAAATTGACAAGAGAAGAGCGCGGCGCGGGCATAAAATTAATATACAAACCCGCACACGGGCGCAAATAAAAGCAGGATATCTCCGTTTTAGAGATATCCTGCTTTGCTGTATTTTTATTTTATTTCTCGAGGAATCTTGAGAGGAACTCCTGCGTTTTGGGATTCTGCGGATTCTCGAATATATCCTTCGGGCTGCCCTCCTCGCAGATGAGTCCGTCCGCCATGAATACGACGTTCGTTGAAACGTCGCGGGCAAACGCCATCTCGTGGGTGACGACGATCATCGTCAGACCCTCGTTTGCAAGGTTGCGCATGACCTCGAGCACCTCGCCGACCATCTGCGGGTCGAGTGCGCTCGTCGGCTCATCGAAGAGCAGAACCTCGGGCTCCATCGCAAGCGCGCGGGCTATTGCGACGCGCTGCTTCTGGCCGCCGGAGAGCTGGGAGGGCTTGGCGTTGATGTAAGGCGCCATGCCGACCTTCTCAAGATAGTGCAGTGCGGACGCCTTGGCCTCAGCCTTGGACTTCTTGAGCACCTTCGTCTGACCTATCATGCAGTTTTTGAGCGCGGACATATTGTTGAAAAGGTTGAACGACTGAAACACCATGCCGACGTGCGAACGGTATGCGCTCGCGCCGCCCTTTATATGGTCTATATTCTTGCCGTGATAGAGTATCTCGCCGGAGGAGGGAGTCTCAAGCAGGTTTATGCAGCGGAGCAATGTCGATTTACCCGAGCCGGATGCGCCGATTATGCTCGTGACGTCGCCGGGGTTGACCGAGAAGTCAATGTCACGCAGGACTTCGTGGCTGCCGAAGGTTTTGGAAAGATGGTTTATCTGTAAAATAGGCTCTGACATTATCTTTCCTCCTTCTTCTTGGTCTTTTTGACAAATGTGTACATTCCGCTGGTGTGAGCGAGAGTGTCGGTGGTCGAGAGATCGAAGTTCTCCGGACCGTCAAGCTTCTTCTCCCAAAGTCTGAGAATGAGCGAGCATATAACCGTCATTATCAGATAGATGGTCAGCGTTATAACTGCCGACGGGAAGTAGACATATTTTGCGCCGACAATGGCCTTGTGAGCCGCGAAGAGCTCGGCGTAGCCTATAACGAACATGACGGAAGTATCCTTGATGTTGATTATAAGGTTGTTGCCTATCTGCGGGATAATGTTGCGTATGGTCTGCGGAAGAATGACATAGAGCATGGTCTTGAAGTGGTTCATGCCTATGGACTTTGCGCCCTCCGTCTGACCGATATCTATCGACATTATGCCGCCGCGGACGGTTTCGGCCATGTAAGCTCCGGTGTTGATGGAGACAACGAGATATGCCGCGAAGGTCACCTCAAGGTTTATCGCACCGTTCGAGAAGTAGGGCAGGGCATAGTAGATGAATATCGCCTGGATTATCATCGGGGTGCCTCTGAAAACTTCGACGTAGATGCGCACGATAGCCTTGACTATTCCGAGAATGACGCGTTTTACGATATTGTCTTTTTTGCCGCACGGAATAGTCTGGATTATTCCGCAGATAAGGCCGATAAGGCAGCCTATGATTGTCGCTATAACAGCGAGCTCGATAGTCTTTAGAGCGCCGGTCAAATACTGCATTGAGCTGTCACTCCAGCACTGAACTATATCGCTCCAAAGCTGGGCAAGCTTGTTCATATCTTGTTATCTCCGTTCTGATTATTGTTGATTACTTTGAAAGGGGCTGAATCTTTGCCGCCTCGTCCATTATTCTGTTGAAATCGTCCTCGGTCATGCCTGCAAGGGCGGAGTTAATCTTATCCTTGAGCTCGGTGTTGCCCTTTCTGACGGAAATACCGATGTTGATGTCGCCCTGGTCAACCTTGAAAGCATCGTCGGGGAGGTTGAGTATCTTCAGGTCGCTGTAAGCGATGAGAGCGCCCTGAGCGGTGGGCATATCGGTGCAGATGAAGTCAACGGCGCCGGTCTCAAGAGCCATGAGCATGGCAGGAGCAGTCTCCTGCGCGGTCTGAAGAAGAGCACCCTTTACCTGCGGAAGGCAGGTGTCATACCAAATGGTTCCGAGCTGCGAGGTGCACTTTGCACCTGCGAGGTCGGCAAGGGAGGTTGCGTTAGCGTACTTGCTGTTCTGCTTTGTCATGCAAACGATGGTTGCATAGAGGTAGGGGCCTGCGAAATCGACCTGCTGCATACGATCCGCGGTCATCGACTGACCTGCGATAACGGCGTCAACCTTGCCGGTCTGAACTGCGGGGACAAGCGAATCCCAGTCGAGGCGGACAACCTCGAGCTTCCAGCCGTTTGCTTCGCAGATCTTCTTTGCCATCATTATATCGTAGCCGTTGGCGTAATCGCTGGAGTCCTTTATCGGAACAGCGCCGTTGGAGTCATCGCTCTGAGTCCAGTTGTAGGGAGCGTATGCACACTCCATGGCGACGGTCAGAACGCCGTCTTCAACGCCGGTCTTGGCGCTGCCGGGTTTAGTGCTGCACCCTGCAAATAATACTGCGCACATGGCGATGGCCAGAATGGCGGCCACAATTCTCTTCGTTCTGTTCATTGTTTACCATCTCCTGAATAAAATTAAATAAGCCTGCGACCCGAAGAGGTATCACAGGCTTTGTATATGCTGCTATACTTGCAGAAAAACCGATGATAGCGCTCCACATAAGTCATGTGACAGTCCGTCGCCTGTTCGGCGAGGGCCCAGCGTTACAGCGGCGGCAACCGCGGTATCACTTCGGCGAACTTGCCTTTCTCCAGCTGCCGCTTGCCGGCGTTGCTGCTGGATACTCTTCTCGTTCGCATCCTCTATCAAGTGCTGTCTTAAATTGTCTGTATTATAGCATTGCATTTTCGGCGTGTCAACAGTTTAACGGGCGTTTTCGGTAAAAACGTCGGATTTAACAGCCTTTTGCGCCGTAACTTTTCATTTATTGGTGATTGTGCAAGTAAATTTGCCTAAATTCAAAGGCAGGGAACGGTTTTCACCGCGCCCTGCCGTAAAGAATCAGGCTTATTTTTTCAGGTCGGAGTAGGTCTCCTTCTGCACAACATCGTGTGCGCCGCCCTCAACTATGCTCGTTGCGGAGACAAGGGTCAGCTTCGCTTTCTGCTGCAGCTCGGGGATATTGAGCGCGCCGCAGTTGCACATGGTGGACTTTACCTTGCTCAGCGAGAGCGTGACATTGTCCTTGAGCGTGCCGGCGTAGGGAACATAGGAGTCAACACCCTCCTCGAACGACAGCTTCTTGTCGCCGCCGAGGTCGTAGCGCTGCCAGTTCCTTGCGCGGTTGGAGCCCTCGCCCCAGTACTCTTTATAATAAGTGCCCTTTATGGAGATCTTGTTTGTCGGGCTCTCGTCAAAGCGCGCGAAATAGCGGCCGAGCATAAGGAAGTCGGCGCCCATCGCAAGCGCGAGGGTCATGTGGTGGTCGTAGACTATGCCGCCGTCGGAGCAGACGGGGATATATACGCCCGTTCTCTCGAAATATTCGTCTCTCGCCTTGCAGACGTCTATGAGCGCGGAGGCCTGGCCTCTGCCGATGCCCTTTGTCTCGCGGGTAATGCATATGGAGCCGCCGCCGATGCCGACCTTTATGAAGTCTGCGCCCGCCTCGGCGAGGAAGAGGAAGCCCTCTCGGTCAACGACGTTGCCCGCGCCGATTTTGACGCTGTCGCCGTAGTGCTCTCTGACCCATGCGAGGGTGCGCGACTGCCACTCCGAGAAGCCCTCGGAGGAGTCGATGCAGAGAACGTCCGCGCCCGCCTCGACAAGAGCGGGAACACGCTCTGCGTAATCTCTTGTATTGATGCCCGCGCCGACGACGTAGCGTTTGTCCGCGTCGAGAAGCTCGTTGGGGTTGTCCTTATGGGCATCGTAGTCTTTGCGGAAAACAAAATATCTGAGATTGCCCTCGGAATCGACTATGGGCAGGGAGTTGAGCTTGTTGTCCCAGATTATGTCGTTTGCTTCCTTGAGGGTGGTGCTGTCGGGGGCGGTGACGAGTTTTTCACGGGGAGTCATGAAGGACGAGACCTTCTCGTCGCCGGTCATGCGGCTGACGCGGTAATCTCTGCTCGTGACTATGCCGACAAGCCTGCCGTTTGCCGAGCCGTCCTCGGTCACGGCGATAGTGGAATGGCCGTTTCTCTCCTTGAGCGCGATAACGTCGTTGAGAGTGGCGTCGGGAGTGATGTTCGAGTCGCTGACGACGAAGCCGGCCTTGAAATTCTTTGCCCTTGCGACCATGGCCGCCTCATCCTCTATGCTCTGCGAGCCGAAGATGAACGACACGCCGCCCTCCTTTGCGAGCGCCACGGCGAGCTTCTCGCCGGAGACGGACTGCATAATGGCGGAAGTCAGCGGAATGTTGAGCGAAATCGCGGGCTCCTCGCCCTTTTTGTACTTGACAAGGGGCGTCTTGAGCGACACATTCGCGGGCACGCACTCGCTCGACGAATAGCCGGGGACGAGCAGATACTCATTAAAGGTATGCGATACTTCGTTGAAATAATAAGCCATTTTATTACCTCCGATATTTATAGAAACTCCGCTCGACAGAGTTTTTTTCTCCGAGCGGAATTATTATCTCAGAACAGACCTGTTATTCTGCCGCTCTCGTCAACATCGATTTTTTCTGCGGCGGGGAACTTCGGAAGTCCGGGCATGGTCAGAATATTGCCGGTCAAAACGACGACGAAGCCTGCGCCTGCGGAAATTTTGACGTTCTTCACGGTTACGGTGAAGTGCTCGGGCGCGCCGAGTTTTGTCGGGTCATCCGAAAAGCTGTACTGGGTTTTTGCTATGCACACGGGGCATTTGCCAAAGCCGAGAGCTTCAAGCCTTGCTATCTGTCTCTTGGCTTCGGGCATGACGTTTATTCCGTCGCCCCCGTAGACTTTTTTGACAACGGCTTCGATTTTTTCTTCAATCGAAAGACCGTCCTCGTAGGCGAAGGTGAAATCGCCCTTTTCCTCTTCGCACAGGCGGACGACCTCGCGCGCGAGCGCCTGACCGCCCTTGCCGCCCTCCGACCACTCGGTCGAGAGCACGGAGTTGACCCCGAGTTCGCGGCATTTTGCGATGATGAAATCTATCTCGGCGTCGGTGTCGGTCGGGAATCGGTTGACCGCAACGACGCAGGGGAGTTTATAGACATTTCTGATGTTTGAGACATGGCGCAGGAGATTGGGAATGCCCTTTTCGAGCGCGTCTATGTCCTCTTTTGCAAGCTCTTTCCTGTCAAGTCCGCCATGCATCTTGAGCGCGCGGACCGTGGCGACGACAACTACCGCGTCGGGCGTGAGTCCCGCCATGCGGCATTTTATGTCAAAGAACTTCTCAGCGCCGAGGTCTGCGCCGAAGCCCGCCTCGGTAACGGTGTAGTCGCCCATCTTGAGCGCCATCCTTGTCGCCATGACGGAGTTGCAGCCGTGGGCGATATTCGCAAACGGACCGCCGTGGACAAACGCGGGAGTGCCCTCAAGGGTCTGAACAAGGTTGGGCTTCAAAGCGTCCTTCAAAAGCGCGGTCATCGCGCCCGCCGCCTTGAGCTCGCCGCAGGTCACGGGCTTGTCGTCGTAGGTGTAGCCGACTATAATGCGCGAGAGGCGCTGCTTGAGGTCGGTTATCGAGTTCGAAAGGCAGAGCACTGCCATAATCTCGCTCGCAACGGTTATGTCAAAGCCGTCCTCGCGGGGCATACCGTTCATCTTGCCGCCCATGCCGTCAACTATGAAACGAAGCTGGCGGTCGTTCATGTCAACGCAGCGTTTCCATGTTATTTTGCGAACGTCTATTCCGAGCTCGTTGCCCTGCTGAATATGATTGTCGAGCATGGCGGCAAGCAGGTTGTTCGCCGCGCCTATCGCGTGAAAGTCACCGGTGAAGTGGAGGTTGATATCCTCCATGGGAACCACCTGGGAATATCCGCCGCCGGCGGCTCCGCCCTTGACTCCGAAAACCGGACCGAGGCTCGGCTCGCGCAGGGCAACGGTGACATCCTTGCCTATTCTGCGCAGTCCGTCCGCAAGGCCTATCGTCGTCGTAGTCTTGCCCTCGCCCGCGGGGGTGGGGGTAATGGCGGTGACGAGAATCAGCTTCCCGTTTTCTCTCTTTGTCTCCGAGAGCAGAGCGGGGTCTATCTTCGCCTTATACTTTCCGTATTGTTCCACATATTTTTCATCGACATGAGCGCGCTTTGCAATAACGCTTATATGCTCGGGTTTGCAGCGCTGCGCAATTTCAATGTCGGATAAAAAGGCCATGAGCCATTCTCCTTGTCATCATTTAAAATATTTAACAGCCGCTTCAAACATACGAATATTATAATCTCCCGGGACATTTTTGTAAAGCCCTTTTCCGATTCTTTCGCTGTGTCCCATTTTTCCGAATACTCGGCCGTCGGGTGAGGTGATGCCCTCGATGGCGCAGACGGAGTCGTTGGGGTTAAAATGTATATCGTTTGAAGCGTTGCCGTCGAGGTCAACATACTGCGTGGCTATCTGACCGTTTGCGGCAAGCTGCGCTACCAGCTCGTCGCTTGCGAGGAAGCGTCCCTCGCCGTGGGAGATAGGCACGGAATATATGTCGCCGACCTGCGTCAGAGCGAGCCACGGGGATTTGTTCGAGGCGATGCGGGTGCGCACGATTCTCGACTGGTGGCGCGCTATGGTGTTAAAGGTGAGCGTCGGGCAGTTCTCGTCCGTGTCGATTATTTTTCCGTAGGGGACAAGACCGAGCTTTATCAGCGCCTGGAAGCCGTTGCAGATTCCGCACATGAGACCGTCCCTGTTTTCGAGCAGGTCGGTAACTCCCTCTTTTATCGCGGCATTTCTGAAGAACGCCGTGATGAACTTGCCGCTTCCGTCGGGCTCGTCGCCGCCGGAGAAGCCGCCGGGGATAAATATCATCTGCGAGGAGCGAAGCTCGTTTGCAAATTTTTCGACGCTGCGGCTGATGCCGTCCGCGCTGAGGTTGTTTATAACTATTATCTCGGGCTCTGCGCCCGCGTCGCCGACTGCCTTTGCGCTGTCATATTCGCAGTTTGTGCCGGGGAATGCAGGAATGAGCACGCGCGGCTTTGCGGCCTTTACGGCGGGAGCCTTGCGCTCCGAGACTTCATAGGAGAAGTTCTCTGCGCCCTTGCCGGCGTTTTCTATGTTGCAGCTGTAGACGCTCTCAAGCTTGTCCTCGTATGTTCCGAGAAGCTCCGAAAGCGCTATGCTCTCGCCGCCGAGGCTTATCAGGCCGCTGTCGTTCGTATGACCGAGAAGCGTGCCGACTTCCTCTGCGCCGTCGGCAAGCTCAAGAATGAAGCCCGCATAGCTCAGGGAGAATATCTTTTCGAGCGTGATGTCGCCGCTGTATTCGAAGCCTATGCCGTTGCCGAACGCCATCTTCATTACGGCCTCCGCTATACCGCCCATGCCGGGGGTGTAACAGGCCGCCGCCTTGCCGGAGCGCAGAAGCTCGGTAACGCGTGAGAAGACGTCCAAAAGCGAATCGGTTTTCGGCAGACCGTTTTCGTCATATTCGGGTGCAATGAAAACGACTTTGTGTCCGGCGCTCTTGAATTCGGGCGAGACTATCGAGGAGGTCTTTTCGGTAGTTACGGCGAACGAGACGAGGGTGGGCGGAACGTCGAGATCCTCAAACGAGCCGCTCATCGAGTCCTTGCCGCCTATTGAGCCGATTCCGAGCTCCATCTGCGCCTTGAATGCGCCGAGAAGCGCGGCTAAAGGCTGACCCCAGCGCTTGCCGTCCCTGCCGGGGCGCTCAAAATATTCCTGGAAGGTGAGATATACATCTTTAAATTCCGCACCCGAAGCGATGAGCTTGCAGACCGACTCTATAACCGCGAGATATGCGCCGTGATAGGGGCTCTGCTCTGTTACAAACGGATTGTAGCCGAACGCCATGAGTGAGCAGTCGTCGGTGTGCTTCTTCTCGACCGAGATCTTCTGCACCATCGCCTGAATGGGGGTTAGCTGATGCTTTCCGCCGAACGGCATGAGCACAGTGCCCGCGCCTATCGTTGAGTCGAAGCGCTCGGAAAGGCCGCGCTTTGAGCAGATGTTGAGGTCGGAAGCCAAAGCGGAGTAGTTCTCCTTAAACGAGCCGGAAATTTTCTTTTCTTTGAGAGCGGGTGCTTCGGGGGTGATATCTATATGCTTGTCCGCGCCGTTGGAATTCAGGAATTCGCGGCTGATATCGACTATCTTTTTGCCGTTCCAGTTCATGACGAGCCTCGGCTCGGCCTTGACCTGCGCCACGGGCACGGCCTGAAGATTTTCCTTATTTGCCAGCGCGAGGAAAGCGTCAACATTGTGCGGCTCGACAACGACCGCCATGCGCTCCTGGCTCTCGCTTATAGCAAGCTCCGTGCCGTCGAGACCCTCGTATTTTTTCGGCACTGCGTTGAGGTCTATCTCGAGTCCGTCCGCGAGCTCGCCTATGGCAACCGATACGCCGCCCGCGCCGAAGTCGTTACAGCGCTTGATCATCAGGCAGGCATCTTTATTTCTGAAGAGCCTCTGGAGCTTTCTCTCCTCGGGGGCATTGCCCTTTTGAACCTCGGCGCCGCAGCTTTCGAGCGATTCGACGGTGTGGGACTTCGAGGAGCCGGTAGCTCCGCCGCAGCCGTCGCGTCCGGTCGAGCCGCCGAGCAGGATGACAATGTCTCCGGGAGCGGGTACCTCGCGGCGCACATTCTCCGCGGGCGTTGCCGCTATTACTGCGCCGATTTCCATTCTCTTGGCGGCGTAGCCGGGATGATATATCTCGTCGACTATGCCGGTGGCAAGGCCTATCTGGTTGCCGTATGAGGAATAGCCCGCCGCCGCGGTAGTGACGATTTTTCTCTGCGGCAGCTTGCCCTTTATCGTCTCGTCAATGGGTTTTAGCGGGTCGGCCGCGCCCGTTACGCGCATAGCGCCGTAGACATACGAGCGCCCCGAGAGCGGGTCACGTATAGCGCCGCCTATGCAGGTCGCCGCGCCGCCGAAGGGCTCTATCTCCGTCGGATGGTTGTGCGTCTCGTTTTTAAAGAGCAGAAGCCACGGCTCAGTTACGCCGTCAACATCTACATCGATTTTCACCGTGCAGGCGTTTATCTCCTCGGACTCGTCGAGGCGGTCGAGCTTGCCGTGCTTCTTGAGATGCTTGACCGCTATAGTCGCAAGATCCATAAGGCATATCGGCTTTGTGCGGCCGAGTTCCTTTCTGACCGCAAGATATTCGTCGTAGGTCTTTTGCAACAGCTCGTCCTCAAACTTCACGCTGTCTATGACAGTAAGGAAAGTAGTGTGACGGCAGTGATCGGACCAGTAGGTGTCGATCATGCGTATCTCGGTTATGGTCGGGTCGCGGTGCTCGGATTTGAAATAATCCCGGCAGAACGCGATATCGTCCGCGTCCATGGCGAGCCCGTACTGCTTAACGAAATTCTCAAGCCCAGCCCTGTCAAGCTCGATGAAGCCGTCAAGAGTTCTGACCTCGGTCGGAATGTCGTATTTTACCGCGAGAGTCTCGGGCTTTTCGAGGCTCGCCTCGCGCGCCTCGACGGGGTTGATGACATATTTTTTTATCCTCTGCGCGTCGGCGTCGGTGATGTCGCCGATGAGGATGTATATTTTCGCCGTGCGTATCAGCGGGCGCTCGCCCTGCGAGATTATCTGTATGCACTGAGCCGCAGAGTCGGCGCGCTGGTCGAACTGACCGGGCAGGAATTCGACGGCAAAGCACTTGCCGTTTATCTCGATGCTGTCCGACACAATGTCGAGCTGGGGCTCGGAGAACACGGTGCGCTTCGCATAATCGAAGAGCTCGGACGTGATGTTTTCCGCATCGTAGCGGTTGATAACGCGCACATCGGTGAGATTCTTGATTCCGAGCAGGTCTCTTGCCTCGCCGAGCAGGGCTTTAGCCTCCTGAGCGAGCTCTTTTTTCTTTTCGACGAATACTCTGTATACCATTTACTTTTCCTCCGTTGCGGCGAGCGCTTTCGCGCCGATGTCGCGCCTGTAAAAGGCGTTGTCAAAGTGAATCTTTTCTACCTTTTTATATGCCGAGGAGACAGCCTTTTCGAGCGTGTCCTCAACTGCCGTAACGCCGAGAACTCTGCCGCCGCTTGTTACGAGGCGGCCGTCCTTTTTCGCGGCGCCCGCGACATAAACGCTGTCCTTTATCTCATCGGGGATATCGATTTCATAGCCCTTTTCGTATGCTACGGGATAGCCCTTTGAGGCCATGACCACGCAGCAGGCGTTCCCGTTCGAGAACTCAACGGGAGTTTCCGAGAGTGTGCCGTTTGTCACCGCCTGCATGACGGTGAGCAGGTCGCTTTTGAGCAGGGGGAGCACGACCTGAGTCTCGGGGTCGCCGAAGCGGCAGTTGTATTCGATGACCTTCGGGCCGCTTTCCGTGAGCATGAGCCCGAAATAAAGGCAGCCCTTGAAGGTTCTGCCCTCCGCATTCATCGCGTTTACTGTGGGCAGGAATATCTCTTTCATGCACCTCTCGGCGATTTCCTCTGTGTAATAGGGGTTCGGGGCGACTGTGCCCATGCCGCCGGTGTTCAGTCCCCCGTCGTTGTCGAGCGCGCGCTTGTGATCCATGGACGATACCATCGGAACTACCGTCGTGCCGTCCGTGAACGAGAGCACCGACACCTCGGGACCCGTCAGAAATTCTTCTATAACTATGCTGTCGCCGCTCTTGCCGAACTTCTTGTCCCGCATGATTTCAACGACTGCGTCCTTTGCCTCGTCGCGCGTTGCGGCGATTATAACGCCCTTGCCGAGCGCGAGACCGTCCGCCTTTATGACTGTAGGCACGGGTGCGGAGTCGAGATAGGCGAGCGCGTCCTCCGCGCTGTCAAAGACCTCGTACCGTGCTGTGGGTATGCCGTATTTTTTCATCAGGTTCTTTGAAAAAACCTTGCTGCCCTCGATTATTGCCGCGTTTTTGCGCGGGCCAAAGCAGGGTATGCCGAGGCTCTCGAGCCTGTCCACGCAGCCGAGCACGAGCGGGTCGTCCGGCGTGACAACCGCGTAATCTATCTGATTGTTCTTCGCAAATTCCGCAATGCCGTCAAGGTCGGTGGCGCCTATGTTGACGCACTCTGCGTCTGCGGCGATGCCGCCGTTTCCGGGCAGGGCGTATATCTTTTTAACTTCTGTATTCTCTCTGAGCTTTTTTATAACGGCGTGCTCTCTTCCGCCGGAGCCTACTACCAGAATGTTCATCTTATTCCCTCCGTCAATGGTGGAACAGGCGCATACCGGTGAACGCCATGACCATGCCGTATTTGTCGCAGCACTCTATAACAAGGTCGTCGCGGATGGAACCGCCGGGCTCTGCGATATATTTAACTCCGCTGCGCTTTGCTCTCTCGATGTTGTCGCCGAACGGGAAGAATGCGTCCGAGCCGAGCGATACGCCGTCTATAGAGGCGAGATATGCCTTGATTTCCTCGTCGGTCAGCGGCTCGGGGCGGGAGGTGAAATACTTCTGCCAGTTGCCCTCGGCGCAGACATCCTCTTCGTTTCTGTTGATGTAGCCGTCAATGACATTGTCCCTGTCGGGGCGGCCTATCGAATCTTTGAAGGGGAGGTTCAGGACTTTTTCGTGCTGGCGTAAAAACCATGTGTCGGCCTTTGTGCCCGCAAGGCGTGTGCAGTGGATTCTCGATTGCTGGCCTGCGCCGACGCCGATAGCCTGACCGTCAACCGCGTAGCAAACGGAGTTCGACTGCGTATATTTGAGCGTTATGAGCGAGATTATGAGATCGCGAGCCGCGTTGTCGGGGAGGCTTTTATTCTCGGTGACAATATTTGTGAGCAGCTCTCTGTTTATCTTAAAGTTGTTTCTGCCCTGCTCAAAGGTTATGCCGTAGACCTGCTTGCGCTCCGTCTCCTCGGGAACGTAGTCGGGGTCGATTTTTACTATATTGTAGTTGCCCTTGCGCTTGGACTTGAGAATCTCGAGAGCCTCGGGCTCATAGCCGGGGGCGATGATGCCGTCGGAGACTTCGCGCTTTATCATCTTTGCGGTCGTCACATCGCAGACATCGGAGAGGGCTACCCAGTCGCCGAACGAGCACATTCTGTCCGTGCCGCGTGCGCGAGCATAGGCGCAGGCGAGCGGGGAGTCGTCAAGCCCCTCAATGTCATCGACGAAGCAGGCTCTCTTGAGCTTGTCGGAGAGCGGGATGCCGACTGACGCCGAGGTGGGGCTGACGTGCTTAAACGAGGTAACGGCGGGAAGCCCGAGAGCTTCTTTGAGCTCCTTGACGAGCTGCCAGGAGTTGAAAGCATCGAGGAAGTTTATATATCCGGGTCTGCCGCAGAGAATTTCAATGGGCAGCTCACTGCCGTCCGCCATATAGATGCGGGAGGGCTTCTGGTTGGGGTTGCATCCGTATTTAAGCTCGAATTCTTTCATTTTTGTTCTCCTTTTTAAGCGTTCTTGTTTATGAGCCTGCTGTCCTCTTCGCCGGTCGAGAGGTCGGTGTATCTGACATAGAGCGAAATCTTGTTGTCCTCGTCGAGCGCGTTCCAAAGCGATGAGGTGAACTTGTCGATATCGTTCGGAACGGCGACTCTCTCGGGCTCGCCCTGGAAGGTCGGGATGGGATTTCCGTCGCAGACATAGGTGTGGATGAAGTGGCCGAGACCCGCGAGAGGGGAGTAGGAGAAGGTGTATCTGTTGCACGCGCTGCCCTTGGCATCCGCACTCTTGAGAATGCTCATCTCATATGTAAAATCCCCGTTTTCGAAGGTCAGCATTCCGCTGATTCTGGGGGTGAAGTTCGGAGCGTCCGGCTCGAATTCGCGTGTCTCAAGTGCGCTCTTAAACGAGCCGCCGACTTTTAAAGCGTCGTTGACTGTGTCAGTCTGGTCGCCGTTTGTGACTATAATTTTATTTTCAAAGTTTCTGACTGCGGCGTAAATAATGAGGCTCGGGTCCTCGACCTTAGAAGCGTCGAACGGCTCGGTGTAGAGCACTCCGCCGCGCTCTGCGAATATGCGGTTGCGGCTGTTTGCCGAACGGCCCATGATGAAATATGCGGTGCAGGCCTTTTTGCCGTCGGCGCTCTTGCCGATGACGATGCCTCTGCCTACGTAGGAATTGCCCTCGATGAGCTTTGCTATGTCGTTGACTGCGTAAATATCCATTATTTTTCCTCCGCTTTTTTACGGACTATTTCGTCCGATATTTTTTCCGCCGCCGCCGGGAGTATTTTCCATTCGGCGAGGCGCATGACTCTCTTTTGAAGCGTTTCGGGCGTGTCGCCGTCCCGAACCCTGACCGCCTTTTGCATGATTATTTCGCCGCCGTCGGGTATCTCGTTGACGAAATGAACCGTTGCGCCCGTCACCTTGACGCCCTTTTTAAGCGCCGCCTCATGGACGCGAAGCCCGTAGAAGCCCTCGCCGCAGAACGACGGGATGAGCGACGGGTGAACGTTGATTATCCTGCGCTCGTATCTGCGCGTGAAGTCCGCGCTCAGTATGCTCATATAGCCCGCGAGGATTATCAAATCTATATTGTTCTCTTCAAGTATTTCGGTTATTTTTTCTTCGACGGCCGCCTGACTGCCGAGCTCCTTCTTGCTGACCGTAACGCCCTTTATCCCGGCTTTCTCCGCGCGCTCGAGCGCGTAAGCGCCGGGGTTGCTCGAGATGACCAATTTTATCTCGCCGTGCTCGATTATCCCGCTTTTCTGTGCGTCGATAAGAGCCTGAAGATTCGTGCCGCCGCCGGAGACAAAAACCGCTATTTCAGCCTTGTTTGATTTCATTTTTTCAGCCCTCCGATAAGAGTCAGTGCCGGCGGAAGTGCTCCGCCGAGCGGTTGCCGAGCCTCTCGGCACCGTCAGCATATCTCTATTTTCTGCTCAGAGGAGACTATCTCGCCTATGATATAGGGCTCTTCGCCGGCAGCTCCGAGTATGTTGAGCGCCTCGTCGGCGTCGTCCTTTGAAACGACTATACTCATGCCAACGCCCATGTTGAAGGTGTTGAACATATCGCGCTCGCAGATGTTTCCGGTCTTGGCGATGAGGTCGAATATCGGCAGAACCTTTATAGCCGAGCGGTCGATTTTAGCGCCGAGCGAGTCGGGAATGCTTCTCGGTATATTCTCGTAGAAGCCGCCGCCCGTGATGTGGGATATGCCCTTGACCTTTATCTTTTCGAGCAGAGCCAAAACGGGCTTTACATATATCTTTGTCGGCGTGAGCAGGGTCTCGCCTATGCTCTTGCCGCCGAGGGAGTCAACGGGGAGAGTTATGTCGCTGTTTTCAACGTCGAAAACCTTTCTCACGAGCGAGAAGCCGTTTGAATGAACGCCGCTCGAGGGGAGCGCGATTATCACATCACCGGGGGTCATGGTCTTGTTGTCGATGATCTTATCCTTGTCAACTACGCCAGTGCAGTAGCCCGCGAGGTCGTATTCGTCTATCGGATAGAAGCCGGGCATCTCGGCGGTCTCGCCGCCGATGAGCGCCGCGCCGGACTGCACGCAGCCCTCGCAGACGCCGCTGACGATATCGGCTATCCTCTCGGGATAGTTCTTGCCGCAGGCGATGTAATCGAGGAAGAACAGGGGCTTTGCACCGCTGCAAATTATGTCGTTGACGCACATTGCCACGCAGTCTATGCCGACGGTGTCGTGCTTGTCCATGAGAAAGGCCAGCTTGAGCTTTGTACCCACTCCGTCTGTGCCGCTGACGAGTACGGGCTTTGTTATGCCCGTCAGGTCTAATTCGAACAGACCGCCGAAGCCGCCCACATCGGAGCAGACGCCGGAAGTGAGGGTGCGCGCGATGTGCCTTTTCATCAGCTCGACTGCCTTGTAGCCCGCGGTTATGTCAACGCCCGCGTCGGCGTATACATCGGACCTTGATATCTCGTTCATTCTTTAAACCTCCGAGTTAAGTTCTGCCGAAACGGCGGCGTTCTTTTCGAGGACGGCCTTTGCGTCGGCGGCGCGTTTAGCTTCAAGCTTCTTTGCAAGCTCCGGCTCGCCGAGCGCGAGTATCTGAGCCGAAAGCAAAGCGGCATTGGCTCCTCCGTTTATCGCAACGGTCGCCACGGGTATGCCGGAGGGCATCTGTACTGTGGAAAGGAGGGCATCAATGCCGTCGAGGGTATTGGATTTGCAGGGTATGCCTATAACGGGCAGGGTGGTGTTCGCCGCAACAGCTCCGGCGAGATGCGCCGCCATGCCTGCGGCGGCTATAATGACTCCGAAGCCGTTGTCCTTTGCCGAGCGGGCAAAAGCCATGGCCTCATCGGGTGTTCTGTGTGCGGAATAGACGTGCGCTTCAAACGGAATGCCGAGCGCGCGCAGGGTGTCTGTCGCTTTTCTGATGATGGGCAGGTCGCTGTCGCTGCCCATTACTATACCGACTTTCTTCATTTTATACCTCCTGAAAAATCAAAAAGGGCACACTTAGAGAGGGTGTCTCAAGTGTGCCCAGACGGTCGGCCGAAAAAGAGTTTTTCTGTTCCCTTGCAGTGCTCTGCAATAATCCGTCAGTCGCAGAAAACTCATCTGTACTGTATCTAAAAGTATACCAAATACAAGGGCTCTCAGTCAAGGCGCAGAGGAGAACTTTCTCACTTTCGCTCTTTGTCACAATAAATGCATCTGCACGCGCCGCCGTTTGCGTCAAAAGTCTTAAAAATGCTTCTTATGCCCGGCTCGCACACGCTTATGCAGGCGGGATTGTCACACTTATATTTGTCATATATATATTTCGGTTCCTCCGCCTTTTCGGGCTGACCCTCATCGGGGATAAGCCCGAGCAGCTTCATTATCAGAGCCATGCGCATGAGCCTGCCGCAGCGCGTCTGCTCGAAATATTTTGCGCGCGGGTCGGAGTCCACTTCGGGCGTTATCTCGTTGATTCGCGGCAGGGGGTGCAGAACGCACATATCGCTCTTTGCAAGGCTCATCTTTTCTTTGTCGAGGACATATATGCCGTTTAGCCTCTGATACTCCGCTTCGTCCGTGAAGCGCTCGCGCTGGATGCGGGTCATATAGAGTATATCGAGCTTGGGCATCGCCTCTTCGAGCGAGCGGCACTCCTCATATTGAAGCCCGCTGCCCTCGAGATATTCGTCCGTGACGAACTGCGGCAGGCGAAGCTCCTCGGGGGAGATGAGAACGAACTTTACATTTTTGTATCTCGTCATCGCCGCTATGAGCGAGTGGACCGTTCTGCCGTATTTCAAATCGCCGCAGAGACCTATCGTGAGGTTATCAAACGTACCCTTTTCGCGGTGGATGGTCAGCAGGTCGGCGAGCGTCTGCGTGGGATGAAAATGTCCGCCGTCTCCCGCGTTTATCAGCGGCACCGCCGTGTGCATCGACGCTACCACGGGAGCCCCCTCCTTCGGGTGGCGCATGGCGATTATGTCGGCGTAGCCGTTGACTACCTCTATCGTGTCGGCGAGAGTCTCGCCCTTCGAGGCTGAGCTTGAGCCCGCGCCGGAGAAACCGATGACCTGACCGCCGAGCGAGAGCATAGCGCTCTCGAAGCTGAGTCTCGTGCGCGTCGAGGGCTCAAAAAACAGCGTTGCGAGAATCTTGTGGCGGCAGACCTCGTTATATTTTTCGGGCTGCGCCGCTATGTCGTCGGCAACCGCTATAAGCCGGTCAATCTCCTCTGCGGAGAGGTCGAGGATATTTACTATGCTCCTCATTTTGCACCGCCTATCCAGCTCTCGTCCGAGGGGTTGTTGCGGAAGGCGATAAGGCGGCTCACATCCTCGGGCTTTATATAGCCCTCATCTGCCGCAACTTCGGAGAGCACGTCGAGATTGGTGAGGCTGATATTTTTGACCTCGGCCGCTACGAGTCTGTCAAGACCCTTCTGCATTCCGTAGGTGAATATGCTGACTATTCCGAGCACCTCCGCGCCCGCCTCGCGCAGAGCGTCAACAACGTCGATAACGCTGCCGCCCGTCGAGATAAGATCCTCGACGACTACAACCTTCTGACCCTTTTCGAGCTTGCCCTCAATGCGGTTCTGCCTGCCGTGATCCTTGTTGCCGGAGCGGACATAGCCCATGGGAAGCCCCATGAGATGAGCGGTTATGGCGGCATGGGCAATGCCGGCGGTCGAGGTGCCCATGAGCACCTCCGCGTCGGGATAATTTTCTTCGATAAGAGCCTTGAGCCCGTTTTCGACATCCGTGCGAACCTCGGGCGCGGTGAGCGTCAAACGGTTGTCGCAGTAGACGGGGCTTTTTATTCCGCTCGCCCAGGTGAACGGCTTATCGGGGCTGAGAAACACAGCCTGTATTTTAAGAAGATCCTTTGCGATTTTTTTACTGATTTCAGTCATTTTTCATTCTCCTCAGTCAACAAATTCTTTTATGCATCTTTCGTATGCCGCAACGGGGTCGGGCGCGGCGGTTATCGGTCTGCCGACAACGATGTAGTCGGAGCCTATCTTCTTCGCCTGCTCGGGTGTCATGACGCGCTTCTGGTCGCCTATGTCGCCGTCCGCAAAGCGTACGCCGGGAGTGACGGTCAAAAACCTTTCGCCGCAAACCTCGTGAACCTTCCGCGCCTCGAGCGGGGAGCAGACAACGCCGTCAAGCCCCGCATTCTTCGCGGTCTCGGCGTAGTGCATGACTACCTTATCTATCGGCTCTTTTATCAGCAGATCGCGCTCCATTGCTTCCTGGTCGGTGGAGGTGAGCTGTGTCACGGCGATGAGCAGAGGACGCGTGCCGTCCGGGCGGGTCAGCCCTTCGAGAGCCGCCTCCATCATGCGCGAGGTGCCCGCGGCGTGGAGGTTGCACATATCGACGTCGAGCCTTGAGAGCACGGCCATGCTCTTTTTAACCGTGTTCGGGATATCGTGAAGCTTGAGGTCGAGGAAGATTTTGTGTCCGCGCGCCTTTATCTCGCGCACTATCTGCGGACCCTCGGCGTAGAACAGCTCCATGCCTATCTTGACAAACGGCTTTCTGCCCTCGAATTTGTCGAGAAAGCTCAGCGCGGTCTCCTTGTCTGCAAAGTCGCAGGCGATTATTACGTCTTTACCCATTGTGTGCTCCTCCTATGATGTCCTTGAGTTCGTTTATATTATACTTGTCCGCAGCGGCGGGCAGGGATTCGACTGTTTTTTTGCATATGAACGGGTCAACGAGATTTGCGGCGCCGATTTCGACCGCCGTCGCCCCGGCGAGCATCATTTCTATAACATCCTCGGCGGACGATACGCCGCCCATGCCGACTACCGGGATATTGACCGCCGACGAGACCTGATATACCATTCTTAGCGCCACGGGGAATATCGCGCTGCCGGAGAAGCCGCCCATGGTGTTCGCTATCACGGGCTTCTTTGTTCTTAGGCCTATTCTCATGCCGAGCAGGGTGTTTATGAGGCTTATTCCGTCCGCGCCCGCATCCTCGCAGGCCTTCGCGATGCTCACTATATCGGTGACGTTGGGAGAGAGCTTTATGATAACCGGCTTTTTCGTGACCGCCTTGACGGCTCTGGTGACCTCTGCCGCCGCGCGGGGATCCGTGCCGAAGCTCATTCCGCCGCCGTGCACGTTCGGACAGCTGACGTTGACCTCGAGCCAGCCGACCTGCTCCTGACTGTCGAGCTTTTCGCAGGTGTAGGCATATTCGTCGACCGAAAAGCCGCTGACATTCGCCATGACTTTTTTGTTAAAGCATTTTTTGAGCCTCGGGAGCTCCTCGCTTATAACCTTGTCCACTCCGGGATTCTGGAGCCCGACGGCGTTTATCATGCCGGCGGTGCACTCCGCTATTCTCGGTGTGGGATTGCCGAAGCGCGGCTCCTTTGTCGTGCCCTTGAACGAAAAAGTTCCGAGGCAGTTTATGTCATAGAGCTCCGCAAACTCGTAGCCGTAGCCGAAGGTGCCGGACGCCGGGATAACGGGATTGTCAAGCTCCTCGCCGCATAAATTCACGCTCAGTCTGCCCATATTATCTCCTCGCTTTCCATTACGGGACCTTCCTTGCAGATCCTCTTGTTGCCCGTGAGCGTTTTGCAGGAGCAGCCCATGCACGCGCCGAAGCCGCAGCCCATGCGCTCCTCGAAGCTGTACTGCCCGGGAGTTTTCATCATTTTATGCATTGCGCGGAACATCGGTTCGGGTCCGCAGGTGTAGAAGAATGTGTATTGCAGATTTTTTATAACGTCCGTGACAAAGCCCTTTGTGCCGTAAGTGCCGTCGGCGGTTGATATATGTACATCGGCGCCGAGCGCCTTGAATTCGTCCTCACAGAACACATCGTCTTTTGAGTTGAAGCCGAGCACGACAGTGACTTTTTTGCCCTCGGCAACGAGTTTTTTGCAGAGCATATACATCGGCGGAACGCCTACTCCGCCGCCGATAAGCAGGGGACTGTCTCCGCTTACTTCCGTATTGTAGCCGTTTCCGAGCCCCGTTAAAAGGTCGAGCTCATCGCCGTTTTTCATGCGGCTCATCTGCTCCGTGCCGCGCCCGACTGCCTTATATATCAGCGTCAAATTATCTCCGACGCAGTCGCAGACCGAGATGGGACGGCGCAGAAAGAGCCCGTCGAGCTTTATGTTCACGAACTGACCCGGCGCGATTATCGCCGAGGTGTCGCCCGAGAGCGTCATTTTGAATATATCGCGCGCGATTTTTTCGTTTGAAGTTATCTTGAAAATACCCTGCCTCATTTAATTGCCTCCGCCTTGTAAACCGCCTTGCCGCCGTGCACCGTCAGCAGGCATCTGCCGAACACCTCGCGTCCCGCGAACGGCGTGGCGCGTCCCATAGAAAGAAATTCATTCGGATCTGTTTTATACGGCTCGTCTATGCCGAACACCGCAAAATCGCAGCCCGTGTCTATCCTGAAGCGCTCCTTCGGCTTGAAGCTCATCAGCTCAACGAGCCTTTCGAGCGTTATTATATTTTTCCTCACAAGCTCGGTGTAGAGCACCGGGAACGCCGTTTCGAGTCCGACAACTCCCATGAGGCTCTTTTCGAGCCCGTGTCCCTTTTCCTCCGCGCTGTGCGGCGCGTGATCGGTCGCTATCATGTCTATCGTGCCGTCCTTTATGCCCTCGATGAGCGCCTGCTTATCTTCGCGGCTTCTCAGCGGCGGGTTCATCTTGAAGCGCCCGTCCTCCTGCATATCCTCGTCGCAGAGCACGAGATAGTGCGGCGCTGTCTCGCTTGTTACGTCGACTCCGCGCGCCTTAGCCTGCCTTATCAGCTCGACGCTCTCTTTTGTTGAAATGTGGCAGACGTGGTAGGCGCAGCCCGTCTCCTCGGCAAGTCGCAGGTCGCGTTCGATCTGCCTGTACTCGCTCTCGCTTGAAATGCCCCTGTGACCGTGAGCCTTCGCATATTCACCGTCGTGGACGTAGCCGCCGAAGAGCAGGGAGTTGTCCTCGCAGTGGGCGGCGATTATCTTTCCGAGTTTTTTGGCTTTCGCCATCGCCTCTCTCATCATGCCGTCGTTCTGCACGCCTCTGCCGTCATCGGAGAATGCGCAGACCTTGTCCGCCATGCTCTCCATATCGGAGAGCTCCTCGCCCTTTTCGCCGACGGTTATCGCGCCGTAGGGGATGACCTCAATCACGGCGCTCTTATCTATCGCGTCGAGCTGAGCTTTCAGGTGCTCCGCGCAGTCGGGCACGGGCGAGAGGTTCGGCATGGTGCAGACCGCCGTGTAGCCTCCGTGCGCCGCGGCCGCCGAGCCGGATGCAATGGTTTCTTTATAAGAAAAACCCGGCTCTCTGAAATGCACATGAACATCACAAAGACCGGGGACAATAATATAATTTTCAACAGCGGACAAAAGACCTCCGTCGGCAAGAAATTTTTCCGCAAAGGCCTTTATTTCTTCGTATCTGTAAGCGTAGTCGTGGGTCATTTCTGCGTCTCCTTATAAAAGAAAAAGTCCTGCTTTCCCGCAAGACCGTGTATGCAAAGAACGCCGGGACAGACCGACTCTCCGTATTCATCACCAATCTTGCCGGCATCTCTGTACCGCTTAAAAATTGATTCGATTTATTATACCAACAGCGGGGCTCTTTGTCAAGGCGCGGGAGCGTAAATCATAAATGAAGTGTTTGTGAATTATTTTATTAATTGCTAAAATGTATTGACATTGCGAGAGCTATACCTATATAATAAGATTTAAACCACCAAAATATCGGAAAATCGGTAGATTAAACAGCAAAATTGTGAAGAAAAGGGAGGAGAATTAATTATGAAATGGAACATTGTTACCGATTCAAGCTGCGATATGTTCGGCTTTGACAAGGACCATGAGAACATCGTGTTCTCGTCCGTGCCGTTCACTATCAGCGTAGGAGACGAAAACTTTATTGACGACCAAAACCTCGATGTAGACGGAATGATCGACTCGATGGATGCCTGTGCTCAGGCGAGCCATACGGCGTGCCCGTCGCCCCATGCGTGGCTCGAGAAGTTCGAGCAGGAGGGCAACGTTATCGCCATAACGATTTCGAGCAAGCTTTCGGGCAGCTACAACAGCGCGTGCGCCGCAAAGGACATGGTGCTCGAGAATCAGCCCGACAAGAAAATCGCTGTTATCGATTCGCGTTCGACGGGTCCCGAGATGGTGCTGCTCGTCAAAAAGATCTGCGAGATTATCGAGTCCGGCGCGGACTTTGATACCGTTGTCAGCAAGGCGGAGCTCTATTCCAACCATACCCACATTGTTTTCGCGCTCTCGTCATTCAACAACCTCGTCAAGAACGGCCGCATGAGCAAGATAGTCGGCTTTGTCGCAAACAAGCTCGGCTTCTGGGGCATCGGCATAGGAAGCAAGCAGGGCACTATCGAGATAAAGCAGAAGATACGCGGAAGCAAAAAGGCGCTCGATGCGATTATCGACGACATGAAGGAGCGCGGCTACAACTGCGGCAAGGTCGTTATCAGCCACTGCCGCAACGCGGAGTTCGCCGAGAGCGTCAAGTCGGCTATCCAGTCCGTCTGGGATAAGGCGGAGGTCAAGATAGTCCACGCGCGCGGACTTTGCAGCTACTACGCCGAAAAGGGCGGCCTGATAATAGGCTTCTGACGGCTTACAGTATTACCCTTTGAGCCTCTCTCGTGCAGGGAGGCGGTGCGGCCGCGGACCGTGACGGAGGGGTTAAAACAAAAGGACTGCTTATCAAGAGAGGCTCCATAAGGAAGAAGGCAGCACAAAATTTGTGCCGCCTTCTTTTTGTACTATCTAAAAAAGAACCGTAAGGGATTTTGATGACAAAATCCGAAGCCCGCTGTGCCTATGGACAAAAGTGATATTTTCCTTTCGGAAAGTGATATGAAAGCCTGCCGGCTTTCGTGATATTATATTCGCCGGTTAAACTGCCGCAGGCAATATAACTATGCGAAGCATAATATCACTGTCCGAAGTACAATACAACTCGCCGTCGGGCGAATATAACTGAGGCGCACTCCGTAAGGGAGTGCGCCTCTCGGGGCAGTCCTTCTTGCTATGTATTCGTCTTATTCCTCTTCCGCTTCCGTTTCCTCTTCGGGCAGGTCGCTTGTGCAGTGCGGGCATTTCACCGCGTCGATGGGAATCTCGGTGCAGCAGAACGGGCAGGTCTTTTCTGTTTTGGGCTCGGGCTCCTCGGGCTTTTCGTGTATGAGCTTCGATTTCGCCGTTGCCATGAGCTTTATAACGAGGAAGATAGCGAGCGCGATTATCAGGAAGTCGAGAACGGTCTGGATGAAGTTGCCGTAGTTGAGCGTGGCATATCCGGCCTCGGCCGCGAGCGCGGGGGTTGTGTACTTCGCGGGGTCGAAGCCCTCGTGGCTGCCGAGGACAAGGAACATATCCTTGAGGCTGCCGCCGCCTGTCGCAAGTCCGACGAGCGGCATGATGAGGTCGGAGACGAGCGAAGTGACTATCTTGCCGAACGCGCCGCCGACTACAACGCCGACTGCCATGTCAACGACGTTTCCCTTTGAGATAAACGCTTTGAATTCTTCGATAAGCTTGATCTTTTTCATCTTTTCACATCCCTATATATTATATACCTTTATTATATATAGTCCGTTTGCATACGGCAAGAGTTTTTTGAAAAAACAGGAGGATATATGTCGGAAATACTTTATCATACCTTTGACCCCGTTTTTGACGGGCGTTCGCGCGTGCTCGTCCTCGGCTCGTTTCCGTCGGTGAAGTCGCGTGAGCAGGGATTCTATTACGGCAACCCGCAGAACCGCTTTTGGAGGGTGCTCTCCGAGGTGTTCTTCTCGCCCGTGCCGCAGAGCACGGAGGAGAAAAAGAGTTTGCTGCTCGACTGCGGAGTTGCGCTTTGGGATGTCGCGCAGAGCTGCGAGATAAACGGCTCGAGCGACAGCAGCATGAAGAATGTCCGCCCGAACGACATATATACATTTTTATGTAGCAGCGGTATAGACCGCGTTTTCGCAAACGGCAAAACCGCCGCGCGGCTCTATGAAAAATTCATCCTGCCGCAGACCGATATCCCCATAACCGCGCTCCCGTCCACCAGCCCCGCCAACGCCGCATACAGCCTCGCCGATCTGTGTGAGCGGTGGCGCGTGATAGCCGAGCGGTGATTGACGGTTGGGGGGGGCTGTAGACGATATGATGAAATATAAATTGTATAATTTAGAGAGTAAAAACCTGCAAGGGTAAAGTAAACGACCTGCTAAACCACGATGCACAAGGTTCCGATAGCCGCGCCGCAGTGGTACAAACTAACTGAGGACGCGGGCAACGTCGCCGAAGCACCGCCGGTGGCGGATAAAGCGAGGCGATGTTGGCGAAAAACAAGGAGCATAGCGCCCGCTCCAAGGGCGATAGGCGACTATGTTTTGAGAGGGCTGAACGGCGTACCTTGTACGCCGCACGAGCCCGCACCTGTTCAAGCTCCAGCGCGTTTGCGGGCGAATGTGCCGAGCTGCCTACTGAAAAGAGCAAGCTATGTACTGCGGCGCGGCGTTCGCGGGGGTACAGGGGGATTTCCCCCTGTTTTGCTTTTCTTTTGCAGGCATTTTCTTTTTCAAATAAAAAGAAAATGCCGAAACGCTGTAAAAGATAAAAAGTTTCGCTAAGGTAGGTAGCGAAGGTAGGAGGTAAATTTTTACGACATTACATTATGCCCGTAAGCGTCATCGAAACAACGCAGGCCACGCGGCGTATTAATATCATCCCCCCCCATCTGCCCATGATTTCGGACATTGAAGCGTTAGGAATTTATCCTTATTCGGAATTTTTTGTGCAATATGACAAAATAAGTTTATAGAAACAAAACGTTTCTAATATATATATAAATTTTGAACTTTTCTGTTGACAAACGGGAAGCGCGCGAGTAAAATGAGATACAGTGTAGTGGTATAGGTATGCGGAGAGGTGGCCTCTTTTCGCATGAACCGTGCCTCTGCGGTTGCGGCAGCGCTGTTCTTTACGCCGCCGCAGGGAAAAAAGGGCAAAAGATGATTTTGCACGCCGTGCGTGCAAGCCCAATGCAAGAATTTTCAAAGAAAGGTGATAATTATGAAGACAAGAAAAGTCGGCAAGATAGTGTCGCTGCTCGTCGCCATAGTGCTCGTTGCAACGATTATGATTCCTGCCGCCGGTGTCCTCGCAGACAATGCGGCGGATAAGTCTTTTGACGATTCCAACTGCATCGAAGTCAGCGATTACGACGCTCTCAAGAGCGCGCTGGACAATGCTTCAACTGACGGATCGAAGACCTACATAAAGCTTCACTCCGATATCAGCCTGGGCGTCCCTTATAACCACGGCAGCCGTGGTGACAGTGAAGTTTCCTACTTCGCTTATGAGGCGATGAAAGTAACCGCATATCTGAAAACTAAGAAAAACTGGGCGGGTTCAACCGTTAAGGATGAGTGGCTCAGCATTGCACAATTCGTTTCCGAGCTTCAGAGCACCAATTCCGCACTCTATAAGACCCTTATGTCTTATAATGAGAAGGAAGCTGTCCTCAAAGTCAGCAAGGATACCCTCAGCCTTTTCGACAAGACCTTCGGTGCCTTGAATGAGGATAAATGGTCCAATCCCAAGTACGGCGGAAAGCCCATGTATGAGGACAACCAGCTTGTTGTTCACGAGAACACAAATGTCGTTATTGATCTTAACGGCCACGGCATTGTCGGCGTCAACAACAACGCTACTGCTTATACCGGCACTCCCTCTTATCAGTCGACCGTCTTTGTTGTCAAGGGCACTCTGACCATCATGGACAGATCTCCCGAACAGGTCGGCTATATCAGCGGCGGTACAGGATATGTCCTTGATTCCTGCAGCCTGTATGATAATGAGTTTTCCGGCTGGAATCACAGCAGTATCAACAGCGATTGGAAATACCTCGCTCAGAACGGCGACCATGTTACCTTCACCAACGGAACATGGCGTCATATAGATCACTCCCGTCACACTTACTGGTACTACAACGCTACCGAGACCAAGGGCGGCGGAATCAACGTCCAGAACGGCGGTACGCTGAACCTTGTTAGCGGTAAGATAACAAAGAACGTTGCTTTCATGGCGACCGATGAATCGATTTTCAAGGCAAGCACAACAGCCATTGCAAAGGGCGGCGGCGTCTATGTCTCTGACGGCGGTACCTTCAATATGTACGGCGGCGAGATAACCCAGAACGTTGCCCGTACTTATCAGAAGGAGAGCAACGCTCAGGAATCCCATGCTTACGGCGGCGGCGTTTATGTAGAGGCTGCTGCGGACGGCAAGGCTGCTACCTTCAATATGTACGGCGGCAAGATTGCCGAGAACGCAACTTATGCCGAGACATACTCCAGCGGCAAGACCAAGAATGTTGTTTCTGAGGGCGCAGGTATCTATGTCGGCGCAGGCTCTGTCTGCAACATCATGGGTTCTGCCGATGCAAAGGGTCCGACAACTTCGGCAATGCTCACTTCCTTCCCGCAGATAACCAATAACTCCTGCGGCGCTATAACCAGAAACGGCGTTCGCGAGGGTGCAACCGTTACCGTTAAGGGCGCAGGTATTTACTGCGACGGTACTCTCAACATAAAGAAGGCCCTTGTTTCTTCGAACGACTTCTCCGAGTTCTCGAAGGATCTTGCGGCGTCCAATATTGTCCCTGTCGGCAACAACGCGACCCACATCATGCGTGATGAAGAGTCCGGCCTTCCGCTCTATATCTATGATTACAACAGCGACGGCTCGGCAAAGACTTATGTTACCCGCCTTGACGCTCGCTTTACCGAGAACCTTGAGCTTGCCACCGAGCAGGTTGCTCACGAGGCCAGCGGTATCTACGGCACTGCCCGCGGCAACGAAAACAACAAGTTAACTTCCGACGGCGCCGGTGTCTATCTCGGCACAACCGCCAGAATGAACATCGGTGAGAGAACATGGATCACCGGTAACTATGACCTTGTTACAACCGGTCATAAGGCATTTGATAACACCAGAAACTATGCAAAGCATTGGGATAAGACCGCTAACGGCGGTGCTGGCGGATATGTCTACACCGGTTCGTATTCTGCCGGAATCAGCAACGGCTTCACCTGGTCCGACACCAGCGATGACGTTTATCTTCCCGATGGCGTCACAATGTACAAAGGCGATACTCTCTTTGAGAGCAGAATCGGCGTCAACTACTATGACATGGTCGATAAGGCAGGCGATGTCAGCGTCGGCGCAACCGGTCGTGCAAGCAACCGTGTTATAGTTAAGTCCGCAACAGACCTCGATTATAACCTTTGGGGCGCAACTACAGCTTCTCCCTTGCAGACCGATATCCAGTTCTTCAGCCTTAACGACAACAATAAGAACTATGAGAGAGATATAAACTATAATCTTCCTTCTTATGTAAATGATGCAAAGGAAAGCGAATACTACAGCGGCGGTACAGGCACAACTGCTCGCCCGATGGATCTCAGAGGTTCCGAAAACGGCGGTCCCGCACTGCCTCCCGGCTGCGCTCCCGGAGTCCTTCAGGAAGACGGAGCATGGCCCTCACAGTCGCTCAGAGATTCATATCTGGTTTCTGTTGTCAAGGCTTCCGATGTCGAAGGTGTTATAGGCGACACCGATTGGACATACAGAAAAGATTACCTTTCACCGTATGTCGGCTATATTGATTTTGCCACAAAATATGCAGCCGGAACAACTTGGTCTGTCGAGTGGTCGGTACACTTCAAAAAAGATAAGGTTTGGCCGAAGTACAACAAAGACACTTATTGGATGACGGCTGCCGACCTTAACCCGGCAACAACGGCGATGGCAAACAAGAATGTTGTCTTCCCGCAGCGTGCTTATCAGATAGACTCAGCTGCTTCGCAGCTTTCCGAGTATGAGCAGAGAGCTAAGTTCATGGACTACAAGGTAATCTATGATGACAACGGCTTCGGCTCCGATGCCGCTCCCGTTCTTCGCTTCGGCAAGGGCGACCGTCAGATGTATGTTACCTACAACTTCGATGAGGCTGATAAGACCTACTACGGCGAGAACGTTAACAACCAGTCGCTCAACGAGGCCATTAATATTGACAACCTCATCACCGGCAAGTCCGTTTTCAAGATCATCAATACCGCAGAAGACGGTTCTTCCTTCACCTTCTATGGTGCAAACAGACCGACCGGTACCCTCATGTTCAACAAGATCGTTCCGGATTACAAGGCTTATAAGGCAAGCAACGTCCTTGCCGACCGCACTGCAAACAGGAAGAGTGAGCTTGCCTCGATAACTAAGACAGATGGCAAGCATGAGGACAAGGATCTTTACTTCAAGGGTTGGTCTTTCTACACCTCTTATGGCTACGGTCCCGAGATTGTTACCCTGAACAACAAGGATGAGCTTCAGTCCATCAATGTTGATGCTGCGCGCTCCGGCTCCTCGCTCGATTATCGCGGAACCTTTACGGCTGATCTGAGCAAGATCATCAACCAGAACGTCAACGCTCAGCCCTGCCCGTCCATGACGGCTACATGGTACACCAAGGAAGAGCTCGCCGAGGCTCGTAAGAAGGTCTCCAACGTCAGATTCCAGACTGTTCAGCGTCAGAACGATGACGGCACCACCACGAACCTTCTTCGTGCGGTTGCCATCGCAGGCTCTCAGTATCCTGATTTCGACGAGATCGGCTTCGTCATCTCGACAACCAACGCAACTCCCACCATCGAGGGCGGTTATGATTACGTTGTCAAGAGCAAGGTCTATGAGAAGCTCGGCGTCAACAGGACTGCCGGCGCCGCAAAGACCTACTACGATGTTGACAAGCTTCTTGGCGGAACTTATTCCGGCAACCAGAGTGTCACTATCGAAGATGCAACGTGGACCTTCACTGCGGACAGCAAGTTTGCAGAGAATGTAACTATAGGCCAGAACGGCAAGGCAGGCTATAAGGATGCGGGTCTGTTCTACACCAACATCGTTATCACCGATGCTAATAAGGACACCGTTTACTTCGTAACTCCTTATGCCAAGATGGGCAACACCTACTTCTACGGTGAATCCCGTGCCGCTTGCTATGCAGACGCCCCCACCGCTTGATGAAACCTGAGATTCTATAGGAGATGTGCACTATGAAAAATTATGAAAAGCCTATCGCAGAAGTCCTCCTGTTTCGTCTTGCAGAAGTCAGAATGGTTCCGCGTATAAGCATCGGCGAAGGTACCGATGACAACTACGGCAAGAGAAACGGCGGAGACATGAACGGCGACCAGGTATAAGGTGAATAAACCTTTAAGCCTTCTATGAAAGGAGAAGAGTTCGCTATGAAAAAAACACTCAAAGCTGTTATAGCTATGATACTTGTTCTGGCGCTCGGATTTGCTGTTGCTGCGCCTGTCTTTGCAGCTTCCGCTTCCGCTGTTGTCCAGTCCGCAAGCATTAGGGACTTCTTCAAGAAAATCGGAGAGTCCATAAAGAAGTTTTTTGAGAAGATCTTTAAGCCCACTCCCAAGCCCGACCCGCAGCCCGAAGGTCCGTCTACGGGCGGCTCGGCTCCCGAGGCTGAGAGCGTCCCGATTGACGATTCTCAGGAGAAGGGCAACACCATCGGCAAGAATGACGTTTACGCCAGCCCGCTGTGGTAAAAAGAATTGAGCAATTTTAGTATAAAAATTGCAGATTTGACGGTAGATATCTCCTGCACACACCCTCACCTTTCGGATGTGTGCAGTGAGTACCTCACCGACGAGGCTCCGCTGTTTTCAGTCGGGGCCGATGAAGAACACAAAGAGGAGCTCAGAAAATTTTTTCTGGGCTCTTCTCAAGTGTTTTCTGACGCCTTTTTGGAGAGCATCGCCGTGCAGGAAAAAATCTGCGCCGCCGTGCTTGACTATGACGCCGCCGTCTTTCACGCCGCGCTCATCGCTTTCGACGGGCAGGGTGTGGCCTTCGCCGCGCCGAGCGGCACGGGCAAGACGACGCACATTAAGCTTTGGCAGCGCCTCTACGGCGACCGCGTTGAGATAATCAACGGCGACAAGCCTCTCTTCACCCTGCGCTCCGGTCGTTTCTTTGCGTCCGGTATGCCGTGGTGCGGAAAGGAAAATTGGGGTTGCAACAAGACCGTTCCGCTGAAAGCCATTTGCTTTATCGACCGCGCGGAACAAAATTCGATTTCCCGCCTTGAGGACAACCGCGAAATAATGAGCCGCCTGTTTTTGCAGCTCGTTATGCCCGAGGAACACCGCCTCATGGTGAAATATCTTGATTTTGCAAATAAGCTGATAAATACCGTTCCGTTCTACCTTCTGCGCTGCAACATGGAGTTAAGCGCCGCGCAGACAGCGCACGACGGCATTTTCGGCATAGAATAAAGAGGTTGCTATGAAAATAAAAGACGGATTTTATATGACAGCCATAGGCACAGATTTTGTGGTTATCGCCGGCTCTCCCGAGACAAAAAAGGAGTTTGACGGTATGCTCCGCCTGAACGAGACGGGCGCATTCCTTTGGAAGAAGCTCGCCGACGGCGCGAGCGAAGAGACGCTTGCCGACGCGCTCTGCGCCGAATACGGGGTCTCTGCCGAGGTTGCCGCAAAGGACACTGCGGACTTCCTCGAGATTATCCGCTCCGCCGGCTTTGTTGAGGAATAATATGAACGGTAACAGCCCGATATCCTATGAGACGCTAATCGCCGCAGCGGGCAGCGTCGTTATCGAGCCGATCGGCATCAGTATGCTCCCCTTTTTAAAGGAGGGCAGAGACTCGGTGCGCCTTGTAAGGCCCTCTGTCGACCCGCAGAAATATGACATCGTCCTCTACCGCGTGCGCGGCGAATATGTCCTCCACCGCATTATCGGCTTTGACGGCGACAGTTATATTATTTGCGGCGACAACTGCCGCGGCTGGGAGCGCGGTCACGGGCGAAAAGATATAATCGCCGTCGTCGATGAGATATACAGAAACGGAAAGCCCGAAAAACCGCATTGCCCGAAAAATCGCATATATGAGCGCCTCTGGTGCTCGTCATTACTAAAAAGAATTGTTATGAAATTGAGAAAAAATAAACAAAACGCCGAGATTTAACCTAAAATCTGGGCGTTTTTTCATTTATTATTCCAATTCGAAGAGATTTTTCTATATATATTCTATATAATACTATCAAGCCGTTTCAAAAACAGCAGCAAAAAAAGATCCGCTGCCGGTTATTTTACAGCGGCGGATCCTCTTCTATTTAAACAGTGTGCAGCCCGACTGACGGAACCGCTCAATCATTTCGTGTGCCTTTTCGACGCTCAGCCCGAAATGCTCGCACAGGCACTCTATGCACATACACTCACGAGCGCCGCGGTTTATCATCTTGCGGTGAAAGCCGATGTCGTCATTAGTCAGAGGCTTTGAGCATTTGATGCAGTAGGTCATTTCTTCAGCTTGCAGATGTAGCAGGCGCAGTCGTGCGCCTCGAGATGAACCTGCATGAACTCCTTCTTGACTCCGATGCACTCGCCTGTGAACGCGTCGGTCATCTCAAGCCCGTAGCCGGAGGCGGCGGTTATGCCCAAGTTCTCGAAATAGAGCGGCACACCGCACTTGCTCTCGCTGAAGTTGACGAAAAGAAGGGCAATCTCATCGTTGGAGAGGAGCTTGGCGAAGGCAATTTTGTCGTTCCAGCTCTCCGTTGCGACAAAAGCCGGGCGGGACTCCTCGTCCTGATTTATTCTGATAAGACGCTCGTTTTTAATGAGATCAAGGCAGAAATCATTAAGCTTTCTCAGGTCGCCGCCGAGCATCAGCGGGGACGAGAACATACACCAGAGCGCAAACTGCGTCTTGTAGTCGGTGTCCGTGCAGCCTACAGAGCCGACATTTCCCTTGCCGTACATTCCCACGGTGAGCATATCAATGTCGTTGAAGCAGCCGGGAGCCGAATATGCAAGGTTATCCACCTGGCTCAATGCGATATCGGCGAACGAGCGGAAGCTGTCGTTTATGTCGCCGGTCGAGCGGTACATATGCGCGCCCGCCGAGCGAATCCAGCGGCTGACCTCGTCGTTGCCCCAGTTGCAGGCGGAGAAAAGTATCTCGCGTCCGCAGGCCTTGAGCGCCATACCCATTTTTCTGTAGAGCAGGGGACCGTTTGCGCTGTCGGGCTTGTAGCAGAAGTCGTATTTCAGAAAGTCAACGCCGTACTCGGCAAAGGTCTCCGCGTCGAGATATTCGTGGTCGAAGCTGCCAGGATAGTCTGCGCAGGTGCGCGTTCCGGCGCAGGAATACATACCGAACTTGAGCCCCTTGCTGTGGACATAATCGCTGACAGCCTTCATTCCGTTGGGAAACTTCTCCTCGTCCGGGACTATCTTTCCTGTCTGCGGGTCGCGCTCGCGCTTGCTCCAACAGTCGTCGATGACAAGGTACTCATACCCGCAGTCGCGCAGGCCGAGCTCAACCATCTTGTCGGCGGTCTCCTTGATTATCTGCTCGTTGATGTTTTCGCCGAATGTGTTCCAGGTGTTGAAACCCATGGGCGGAGTCTTTGAAAGCATTTGATCACTCCTCGGTGAATTTATTTTTCAATTTATATTAACACAAGGCGTCATTAAAGGCAATAAAAATCTGCCGCACCGAATGATACGACAGGTTTCTGTTTTCTTTAAGCAGCTCCGAAAATCTTGAGGATGAGTTGAAAAACGGCGTCAACTATCTGTTTGCTCAAACCGTGCTCTTCGAGGAATCTGAGAATGTCGCCGACAAACTTCAGAAAAGCCTGAAAAAGCTCTGCCGCTTCCTGGCCGCCCGCCTGAAGCTTCGCAAAAAGCTCGACTATTTGGTGAATGAGCGTTGTGATGAATTCCATTATTTTTGCCTCCTTTTTATTCTTGCGGGAATTAATAAAATATTAGCACATTTTTTCTTTCACGGCAATAGTCAAATAGGCAAAATTAGCATCGGCAGAAATAATTTTTTCGTTACTTTGCTCATGAATAATAATCTATGTGTCGAAAAGCTTCAAGGTCGGTCGATATAAAAGACAAAGCAGACAGCTGACGGCTGCCTGCTCTGCCAAAAAGGAGTCAATTTTCAAAAAAGAAGTCAATCTAAGATGACGTAACACTCAACGGTACTTATCTTATTTGAAAAGGCCGAGAATAGCATCAAAGATAGCCTTGACGATAGCCTGTGCGTCGAAAGAAGCGCCGGCAAAACCAAGAATCTTTTCGATCATCTCAAAGATAGTTGCTAACATGTGCGATGTCCTCCCTTCTCCCTTAATAAGACAATTGCTTGTCTCCTTACGTTTAAATTATAACAGCAAATATTTTTGCTTGTCAAAAGGGAATTGAGAGTTTTTGTATATTTTTTAACGTCTTTTGGCCATATTATAAACAGTTTGTAAATAAAATTTATAAATAATACAAGTTTATTCGCAGTATGTATATTTATGCATATTGTTAGTTTAAAAAAAGAGAAAATAAAAGTAGGTGATTCATGGTGTTTTTTTACCGGTTCCTTTATGTATTCATCTGGCCGCTGTTCCGCCTCCTCTTTCATCCGAAGGTGAGAGGCAGGGAAAATATCCCGAAGAGCGGCGCGATTATCTTTGCGGGTAATCACAAGAGCAACCTCGACTGCGTTTTGCTGGCTACGTGCCTGTGGCGTCAGGTTCATTTTATGGCGAAGGATGAGCTGTTCCGCGGCGCCGCAGGCGGATTTTTCCGAGCCCTGGGTACTATTCCCGTCAACAGGCGCATCCGCGATGCCTCCGCCTTGAGCGAGGCTCAAAAGGTGCTTGAGGCCGGCGGAATCATCGGCATCTTTCCGGAGGGCAGCTTCAACCGGACGAAGGAAACTGTCATGCCGTTTAAGCCCGGCGCCGCGAGAATGGCGGCGAGAAGCCATGCAGCGCTTGTCCCGTTTGCGATAAAGGGGAAATATACCGTAATCGGCAGGCGTGTGGAGATAGAGTTTTATCCGGCGATAGAAACGGCGGAAAGAGATGCCGCGTCAATAGGACACGAGCTCGAAAATACGGTGAGAGAGGGACTCGAAAATGGGAAAAGATAACGATAGGGGATTCAAAGTAATAACAGCGTTTATAAAGCCGGGCTTCAGACTGCGCTTTTCGCCGACAATTATAGGCGCGGAAAACATTCCGAAGGACGGCGCGGTTGTAATCGCCGGAAATCATAAAAATATAAGCGATCAGTTTTTGGTGTTTTTAGCGACAAAGCGAGTTGTCAATTATATGGCCAAGCGCGAGTATTTTGACGGTGCGCTCGCCCCGCTTTTCAGATGGGCGGGCTGCATACCCGTCAACCGCGACGGCTTCGATGCCGCCGCAGTCAGAAGCGCGATAAAAATTCTGAAAAAGGGCGGCGCCGTCGGAATCTTCCCGGAGGGCACGCGCAACAAAACGGACGCGCTCTTATTGCCGTTTAAGCCCGGCGCCGTTGCCATTGCCCAAAGGGGAGGCGCCGTAATAGTGCCGTTTGCGATAACCGGAGAGTATGAGAGAAAGGGCGGGCTGAAAATTGTTTTCGGCAAGGCTTTTTCGCCGGCGGATATGAGTCCGGAAGCGGCGACCGAAAAATTGTACAATGAGGTCAGAGATTTGCTCACCGCCCGGTAAATCGCCCGAAATCGAACAAAAAACGACCGTTTTAAAAAATTTTTTGTCATTTTGCATTGAATTTTTATTTCGTGCTTTCTTCAATTTGTTGTGGTTTTTCCGTTGACATTTGCCATATATTGTGATACAATCCAATCGTAGGAGATTATACCCTGCGCGAATCGGCGCGAATCTTCAAAAAAATCGAACATTTGTGTTGACAAACCGAATATTTGTGCTATAATTAGAGAAGAAAGAACAAATGTTCCGATTTTTTCCGTAAGGAGGAAGCAAAAATGACAAGTACATTCATAATTGTTTCGATTCTCGAAGTTGCCGTTGCGGCCCTTATAATAACCGGCTTTGTGTTTGAGAAGAAGCTGATCGATTTTGAGGAGAAGCTTGAGACTGCTCTTGCCAAGAAGATCGCTCACTTCCTCTGCACCAACAAGTACACGAAGGCTCATTTTGTCAAGGAGAAGAAGACCGCTCAGCGTCGCAGCGCAGCCAAGACTGCGTTCGAGCCCGAGACTGTCTCTCCGACCCCCGGCAAAAAGGGCAACAGAGTTGCCTGACCTTTTTCAGGAATCGCATAAGTTTGACCGCCTTGCGTTTGGCAGGGCGGTCTTTTTTTACTTTTGAGCGGTCTTACGAACCGTCAGCAGCCGCAGCCGTTGTTGCAGCCGCATCCGCAGTCCGAAGCTCTGGCAACGCCATTATTGCAGCCGCAGCCCGTGTCACAGAGCAGAAGGATGATGATAAGGAAAATGCACCAGTTGTTTGAGCAACCCATCGTTTTGCCTCCTCTTAAGTTACTAAGAAAGAGTGCCGCGGTTTTAGGCGAGCACCGCTTTCATCAATATATTATGACGCGCCGCGTTTGACGGTTACACTTTTCGGGGCAAACATAATTTTCTTTTCTTCGGCGTAAACTAAGTAACCGGAGGTGTCGGGTATGCTGTTTGATAAGAACGGAGAGGTGCTGAGCTATGATGAGACTGATATATTCTGCGAGGAATTAGCGTTTTCGGATGAATATACCGCCTATTGCCGCTATTTAAACCGACTTGAGCCGCGCGGCAGAAAAGCGGAGAAAACGGGAGATAAGCTCGGCAAAAGCGAGCATGAGCGCGATAAATTAAAATAGTGAGGCAAAGAGAATAAATTTGACTTTCCCTGACTTTTGACCGCGATTCACGGCGGGCTTATAATATAATCGAAGGTCAAAGAAAGTCAGAGACAGAAAAGAGGTGTCTGAGATGAGCTTGAGCAGTCAGATAACGGGCATGATACTCGAGATGCTCGGAAACGGCGGAACGGTCGAGATACAGCGCAACGAGCTGGCGCAGACGGTGGGCTGCGTTCCGAGCCAGATAAACTATGTCATCGCGTCGCGCTTCACTCCGGAGCAGGGCTATATCGTCGAGAGCCGCAGGGGCGGCGGAGGCTATATAAGAATAAGGCGCGCGGCGATGGAGCCGAATCAAAAGGTCATGCACGCGGTCAACGCCGTGGGCGGCAGGCTCGACGAGCGCACGGCTCGCGCGCATTTGGCGGAGCTTGTCGGCGCGGGCGTCATTGATAAGCACGCCGCCGTGCTGATGCTCAGCGCCGTGTCGGACAACGCTCTGCGCCCGGCCGCCGCCGGGGACAGGGACGCCGTCAGAGCGTCGGTATTCAAACAGCTGCTGCTCGTTGAAATGGGCAGAAACGGATAAAGGGAGGAAAAAATATGCTTTGTCAAAACTGTGGAAAAAATGAGGCGACAACTCACATAAAGCAGGTCATAAACGGCGACACAGCCGAACGTCATCTCTGCTCCGACTGTGCCGAGCATCTCGGCTACGGCGATGCGTTTTCGGGCTTTGGCTTCGACGTTGCCGGGCTTTTCGGAAATTTCTTCGGCGATGCCGTTCATTCGCTCGGTGCGCCGAGAAAGGTGGTGCGCTGCCCGAAATGCGGCTCGTCGTTCAACGATATAGTCCGCGAGGGCAGGGTCGGCTGCGCCGAATGCTACAAGGTGTTCTATAACGAGCTCAAGCCCTCGCTACAGCGCATTCACGGCCAGATACGCCACAGCGGAAAGATAGCCTCGACTGCCGAGCCCGTCAGCGAGGAAGAGGCAAAAACCGACGAGAGAGAAGAGCTTAAAAAGCAGATGGACGAGGCGGTTGCCGCGCAGAACTTCGAGCTTGCGGCGCAGCTTCGCGACAGAATAAAGGAGCTTGAAGGGGGTGCCGAAAATGAGTAAATGGTATGTAGACAAGGGCGAACAGGGCGATATCGTACTGAGCACACGCGTGCGTCTTGCGCGCAACCTTGAGGAATATCCGTTCCCGTGCCGTCTCGACACGGCGGGCAAAATAAAGGTCAACGAAAAGGTGCGCGACACCTTGCTCTCATGCGCGCCCGAGCTGGGACTTCACTATGTGACAATGGATTCGCTCAGCCGCGAGCAGGCGATATCGCTCGCCGAGCGGCATCTGATAAGCCCGGAGTTCGCTTCCGTGCGCGAGGGCAGGGCGCTCATGCTCACGGAGGATGAGACGGTGGGCATAATGCTCTGCGAGGAGGATCATATCCGCGTTCAGGTCATGAAATCGGGACTTGCTCTCATGGACTGCTATGTTCTCGCCGATAAAATAGACTCCGCGCTCGATAAAAAGCTGAATTTTGCGTTCGATGAGAGACTCGGCTATCTGACCCAGTGCCCGACGAATCTCGGCACTGCCATGCGAGCCTCCGTCATGCTGCATCTGCCCGCGCTCAGAAGAAGCGGTCAGCTCTCGGTGCTCAGCTCGACAATTTCAAAATTAGGGCTCTCTCTGCGCGGCGCATACGGCGAGGGCAGAGAGTCGCGCGGCGATATCTATCAGCTCAGCAACCAGATAACTCTCGGCATAACCGAGCAGGCGGCGATTGAAAATCTCCAGTCGATAACCCGTCAGCTTGTCACGCAGGAACGCGCGGCGGCGGAGCGTATGTGCGCCGATATCGCCATGCAGGATAAAATATACAGGGCCCTCGGAATTTTGCAGAGTGCGCGCGTGCTGACCTGCGACGAGATGATGGATCTCATATCCCTGGTGCGCCTCGGCTCGGCAAGGGGAATACTCAATATACCCATAGAAAAGCTCAACGAGCTGCTCGTCAATATGCAGCCCGCCACGATAAGCGCGGCGAACGGCAAGCATATCGACGCGCGGCAGAGGGATTGCCTGAGAGCCGACGCGGTGCGCGAGGCGCTGTCCTAAAACACAGCCGATAAACATATATAAAAACATATATCTTCCGATTCTCTTTCGATTTTCCGGCAATAATCTCTATTGTACGGTCATGCGGAAAGGAATGATAATATGTATAAGTTTACCGGCTTTACGCAGAAAGCCAATGATGTGCTGAACGCCGCTATCGAATATGCGGAGAACATGGGGCACACCTATATCGGCAGCGAGCATCTTCTGCTCGGACTTTTAGAGCAAAACGGCGGAGTGGCTTACACCGTTTTGACAAACAAAAAACTTACCGTCGGCAAGGTCGAGGACGCTGTCAGAAACAGTATCGGATTCGGCGTGCCGACGGTGCTGACTCCCGGCGATTTTACGCCCAGGTGCAAGAATATCATTGAAAATGCCATGCTTCAGGCCCGCGATATGGGGCACAGCTACGTCGGCACGGAACATCTGCTTATCTCTGTGATAAAGGAGGGCTCGAGCGCGGCGACTGCCGTTATGACCCGGCTCGGCGTTTCGCCGCAGGAGATTTTGCAGGAGCTTTTGAAGGTGTTCGGCTCTGCTCCCGACAGGGACTCGGAGAAGTCGGATTCCGTCAAAAAGCCGGTCGGCAGGGCGGACACCCAGACCCTCAACCGCTATGGGCGCGATCTGACCTCGTTTGCCGCGGCGGGCAGGATAGATCCGGTAATAGGCAGGCAGAAGGAGATAGAGCGCGTCGTTCAGATTTTGTTGCGCAGGACGAAGAACAACCCATGTCTGATAGGCGAGCCGGGAGTCGGAAAGACGGCTATCGCCGAGGGACTTGCGCTGAAAATCGCCACGGGTGAAGTGCCGGAGCCGCTCAAGGGCAAGCGTATAGTTTCTTTAGACCTCACCGGCATGGTCGCCGGCACAAAGTACAGAGGCGACTTCGAGGAGCGCGTAAAATCCGCCATAGAGGAGGTCTCAAGGGCGGGGGATGTCATTCTCTTTATCGACGAGCTGCACACGCTTATAGGCGCAGGCTCGGCGGAGGGCGCGGTGGACGCCGCGAATATTTTAAAGCCCGCGCTTGCCCGCGGCGAGCTGCAGGTGATAGGCGCGACGACGCTCGAGGAATACCGCAAGCACATAGAAAAGGATGCCGCGCTCGAGCGCCGCTTCCAGCCCGTCACGGTCGGCGAACCGAGCGAGGATGAGACAGTGGCGATACTCAAGGGCATACGCGACAAATACGAGGCGCACCACAAGGTGAAAATAACCGACGGCGCTATTGAAGCGGCGGTGAAAATGTCGGTGCGCTATATCGGCGACAGGTATCTGCCCGACAAGGCGATAGACCTGATAGACGAGGCGGCGTCGCGCGTCAGGCTCGGCGCATTTACCGTGCCGCCCGAGCTCAGGGATATGGAGGAGAAGCTTCGCACCCTCGCCGAGGAAAAGGATTCGGCCGTGAACTCTCAGGAGTTCGAGCGAGCCGCGCAGATACGCGACGAGCAAAGGAAGCTCAGCGATAAATTGGAGCGCGCAAAGCACAGCTGGCGCGAGAAATCGAGCGAAAAAATAGGTGAGGTGACCGCAGATAATATAGCCGAAATAGTCTGCGCGTGGACGGGGATACCCGTCTCGCAGCTGACAAGCGCGGAGAGCGAGCGCCTGCTGCGGCTCGAGGATGAGCTGCACCGCAGAATAGTCGGCCAGGATGAGGCTGTCGCCGCGGTCGCAAGGGCGATAAGGCGCGGCAGAGTCGGACTTAAAGACCCAAAGCGTCCGACGGGCTCGTTCATCTTTCTCGGCCCTACGGGAGTCGGTAAAACGGAAATATGCAAGGCACTCGCTTCTTCGCTTTTCGGCGACGAGAACGCGATGATAAGGCTCGATATGTCCGAATATATGGAGAAGCACACAGTCTCGCGGCTTGTCGGCTCGCCGCCCGGCTATATCGGCTATGACGAGGGCGGTCAGCTGACGGAAAAGGTGCGCCGCAGACCGTACAGCGTCATACTTTTTGATGAGATCGAAAAGGCGCATCCCGACGTTTTCAATATGCTGCTCCAGATACTTGACGACGGCATGCTGACCGATTCGCAGGGGCGCAGGGTCGACTTCAAAAACTGCATTATTATAATGACCTCGAATGTCGGCGCGAAGCTCATTTCGGGCAGCGGAAAGGCTCTCGGCTTCTCGACCGAGCGCGGAGATGTTCCGAACCACGACCGCGTGCGCGAGCTCGTGACCAGGGAGCTCAAGAACACGTTCAGACCGGAGTTTTTAAACCGCGTCGATGATATAACGGTCTTTCACTCGCTCGAAAAAAGCGATATATCGGAGATAGCGCGCAGGCTGCTCGAGACACTCTCGGGGCGCGTGGGGCAGCTCGGCATAGCCCTGACCTTCGACGAATCGGCGGTAGAAAAGACGGCGGACGCGGGCTTTGATCCCGTCTACGGCGCAAGACCGCTCAAGCGCGTCATTCAGAGGGAGATCGAAGATAAGCTCTCGGAGCAGATGCTCGAGGGCAAGGTGACGGTCGGCAAAAAATATCTCTGCAAAGCGGAAAACGGCGAATTTGTTTTTGTCGAACGGAACGAGCGCGAATCGGCTGAAAATGAATAAAAGTGCACCCGAAGGCGTCTTGCTTTCGGGTGCGTTTTTTGGACTCTTTTAACTTTTTACTCAGCCTCGGCTATGAATCTCTTGAGATTTTCAAGACCTATTTCAATGCCCGTGAGCGGCTGCTCTATGCCCTCAAACTCGATGCTGACACATTTGTCATAGCCCGCGCGCCTGAGTATGCCCACGCACTGTGCTACGGGGATATTGCCGTGGCCTATCACCGCGCCGCGCAGATAATTTCCGGCTCTGCTGCGGAAGAATCCGCGCCCGGGGTCGGGCTCCGAGCCGCTCTTGATGTGGAAATCCTTGGCGTGAACGTGCTTTGCGTATTTTGCGACTCTGCCCACCGCCTTGTCGGAGGGGTCGTCGGCGCAGGCAAAGTTGCCTATGTCAACGAGCAGACCGAAATTGGGATTTGCGACTCCCGTGACGAGTTTTTCAACGCGGTCGCTGTCCTGCGCAAAAAAGCCGTGGTTCTCAACCATAGTCGAGATGCCCTTCTCTGCGGCATATTCGGTCACTCTGCGGCAGCCCTCAACGAGGGTTGGCAGAGCCTGCTCAAACCCGCAGTAAGCGCTAAGGGGCGCATTATAGCCGCCTGTTGCATCGTGGCGCATTCCGGAAGCGCCGAGTATCTCCGCTATGTCCACCTGCTTGAACAGGCGCTCGCACTCCTCGTCGAGCGGGCGGTTGAGAAGTTCCGCGCCGATGGTGTAGTTGACTATCGACAGCCCCGTTTTTTCGCTCTCGTCGCGCAGGCGCTTGGCGTAGTCCTCGACGGACATTCCGTTTTCGGGCAGGAGGTCGATAAATTCGATTCCGTCAAAGCCCATTTCCTTGACCTTGCCTATGAGCTGAAGCTGGGTTATTTCCCCGCTCGAAAGCATAGACTGAAAGCTGTAGCTGCTGACGCAGGTTTTCATATTTTTTCACCTCAGTCCATGTATCCCTTGAGGAAGCTGACGGCGTTTCCGATATCCTTTTCGGGATCGTCGCCGACTTCTCGCTCTATTGTCAGGAAGCCCTTGTAGCCGATATCGTCGAGTGCGGCGAGATATTCATCCCACTTGACGCTGCCCTCGCCGAGCGGCACTTCCTTAAACGAGCTGCCTGTGACGAGCGGGTCTTTTTTTATGCCGTAGACTATCTCGGGATCCCTGTAGAATATCTGAACGCCGTCCTTGGCGTGGGTGTGAACTATGTAGTCGCGCAGGTTGTAGACCGCCTTTGCGGGGTCGTCGCCCGTGACCATGACAAGGTTCGCGGGGTCGAGGTTGACCGCGACGCCGGTAGAGCCGAGCGAGTCAAGAAACTTCTTGAGCGTCGCCGAGGTCTCGGGTCCCGTCTCGATGGCGAAATGAGCGTCGAGGCTGTCCGCGAAGCGGGAGAGCTCAAAGCACGCATCCTGCATTATCTTGTATCGCTCGTGTCCGCTGTCCTCGGGAACAACGCCGATGTGTGTCGTGACGATATCCGTGCCGAGCTCCTTTGCAAGCTCGATTATCCTCTTCGACTTCTCGACTTTCCACCCGTTTTCGTCCCTGTTGCCGAAGCCTCCGCCGAGGTCGCCGCAGAGGGCGGAGATGACGAGCCCGTTGTCCTCAACGAGCCTGCGGAAATCCGCACGCTTCGAGCCGACAAGCTCCTCGGGCGACATCTCGCCGCTGGTGGCATAGACCTGAATGCCCTGCGCCCCGACCTTGGCTGCCTTTCCGACCGCCGTCGGGATATCCGTGCGGAAGCTGTCAATAATAACGCCTATTGGAAATTTCATGTTAGCACCGTCCTTTAAAAAGGTATTTTAACAAGGCAATGATAACAAATAACCGCCCGATATTCAAGAGATAAAAGCTATTTCGGGGAATAAAATAAAAAACAGTCCGACTCAAGTTTTTTTGAATCGGACTGCGAAGCTTTTTTCTGTTCGTGTTCAGTCGAGCACTATTTCCAGCTCGCGCTTTTGAATTTTCATGCCGTGCTTTTCATAGAAACGCAGGGCGCTGTCGTTGCCCTCCCAAACGTTTAACGTCAGGTTGTGGCAGCCGAGCTTTTGTGCGGTCGAAAGCGCCTTTTGAAACAGTGCGTCGCCTATGCCCTCGCGCCTGAAATTTTCGTCAACGCACAGGTTGTTGATATAGAGCTCCGTGTTAGGACAGCGTGCGGAGTCGGCGGAGTGGTCGATTATAATACAGAAAATATATCCGAGCACACGGTCGTTTTCGTCCGCGGCGACAAAGATTAGGCGGCTCTCGTCCGTTAGAAGCTTTTTGAGGCTCTCGCCGTCGTATTTCGACTTCCCCGCCTTAAACAGGTCGGGTCTTATCCCGCTGTGCAGAGCGCAGATATATTCGAGCAGCTCAAGTATTTTCGGGCAGTCGTCCTGCCTTGCGCGTCTTATCTCTTTAAGCATTTTTATCCCCTCACCTTACGCAGACTCTCTCTATGCTTCTCGTCCTGCCCGTTTTTTCGTCAGCGTCGATTATAACGCCGCACATCATGCAGGCGCCGTCGCTTATCTCAAAGCGTGTGGGCAGTCCGGTCTTGAGCCATGATATCGAGGCCTCGGGGCGCACGCCGAGCACGGAGAGCTCGGGACCCGTCATGCCGAGGTCTGTTATATATGCCGTGCCGCCGGGCAGGATTTTTTCGTCCGCCGTCTGAACGTGGGTGTGCGTGCCGACAACGGCGGTCGCCCTTCCGTCGAGGTAAAAGCCCAGGGCGAGCTTCTCCGCCGTTGACTCGGCGTGGATATCGACTATCTTTATTTTGCAGCCGTCTATCTCCTTCATGAGAGGGTCAATGTAGGAAAACGGATTGTCCGAACCGTTTATATAAGCGCGCCCGAGAAGGTTTATAACGCCGATGCGCACCCTGCCCATGTCGATAACCCCGACGCCCTTGCCGGGGCAGGAGGAGCCGACGTTTGCGGGGCGGATTATGTCGCTGCGCTCGTCGAGAAAATGATATACCTCGCTGCGCCTGAATGCGTGATTGCCCGTGGTTATGAAGTCGACGCCGCTTGAAAAAATGTGCTCGGCGGCAGCAGAGGTTATGCCGTTTCCGGGCGCCGCATTTTCGCCGTTTGCTATAACAGCGTCTATGCCTTCAAGCTTCTTGAAGCCGGGGAGCACCGAGCGCAAAAAGTCGCAGCCCTGCGTTCCGACAATGTCGCCTATAAGAAGTATGTTCATTCCGATTTCCCTCTCAAAAAGGGGCTGTTGCATTTAGCGCAGAACAAAAAGAAAAATGCTGAAATGCAAAATTGTATGGCTGCATTTTTCTTTTTTAACCGTTTTTTTCACCCGCTCGCGGTATCTATATACAGCTTCGGGGTGAAGAAAACGGTTTCTGCATCTAAATGCGACAACCCCAGCTTTTTTGCTTATTTTGCGTAGTCGCTGACTCTGCTCTCCCTGATAAGGTTGACCTTTATCTGACCGGGATATTCAAGCTCGTCTTCAATCTTCTTGACTATGTCGCGGGCGATGAGAACCATCTTCTCGTCGTTGACGACCTCGGGCTTGACCATTATGCGGACCTCGCGGCCGGCCTGAATAGCGAACGAACGCTCAACGCCCTCAAACGAGGAGGCGATGCTTTCGAGCTTTTCAAGGCGCTTGATGTAGTTCTGAACATTCTCGCGTCTTGCGCCGGGGCGGGAAGCCGAAACTGCGTCGGCGGCCTGAACGAGGCAGGCGACAAGCGTCTTTGCCTCAACGTCTCCGTGGTGAGCCTGAATGGCGTGGACAACGCCCTCGCTCTCGCGGTATTTTTTCGCGGCCTCAACGCCCAGCTCAACGTGCGAGCCGTCCATCTCGTGGTCGAGCGCCTTGCCGATATCGTGGAGAAGGCCGGCTCTCTTTGCAAGCTTGACGTCGGCGCCAAGTTCCGCCGCCATGAGACCTGCAATATATGAAACCTCGAGCGAATGGTTGAGTACGTTCTGGCCGTAGCTCGTTCTGTATCTGAGCTTGCCGAGGAGCTTGACGAGTTCGGGATGCACTCCGTTGACGCCTGCGTCGATGAGCGCGCGCTCACCGGTCTGCTTGATGGTTGCGTCAACCTCGCGGCGAGCCTTTTCGTACATCTCCTCAATGCGGGCGGGATGAATTCTGCCGTCCGATATGAGCTTTTCGAGCGTCAGACGCGCGACCTCGCGGCGAACCGGATCAAAGCTCGAAACGGTTATTGCCTCGGGCGTGTCGTCGATTATCAGATCGACGCCGGTTATAGTCTCGAGCGTGCGGACATTTCTGCCCTCGCGTCCGATTATGCGGCCCTTCATCTCGTCGTTGGGCAGAGCGACAACGGAAACGGTGGTCTCCGCCGTATGGTCTGCGGCGCAGCGCTGAATGGCGGTGCCGATAATTTCTCTTGCTATTGTGTCGGCCTCGTCCTTGGTGCGCTGCTGATATTCGAGCACCTTGACGGCCTTTTCGTGAACAAGATCGTTTTCAAGGTTTTGGAGCAGGTATTCCTTAGCCTGCTCTCTGCTGTAGCCCGAGATTTTCTCGAGCACATCGAGCTGACTTCTCTTGAGGCTCTCCGCCTCGGCGAGTCTGTCGTCCGCATCCTTTATCTTGCGGCTGAGGGACTCATCCTTCTTTTCGAGATTTTCGATTTTTTTGTCGAGACTCTCTTCCTTCTGAATGATTCTGCGCTCCTGGCGCTGAACCTCGTTGCGCCTCTCGCGCAGCTCTTTTTCGTTTTCGCTTCTCTGCTTGTGAATCTCATCCTTGGCCTCAAGGATAGCTTCTTTCTTTTTGGCCTCAGCCTGAGTCATGGCTTCGCTGACTATGCGGTTCGCTTCTTTTGTAGCTGAACCTATTGCGGCTTCGGCAACTCTCTTCCTATGTAAACCGCCGAGAATAAAACCGACAACGCCGAATGCGGCGCCGACCGCGGCGGCTATAAGAATAATTTTCCAAACTTCCAAACGAATAACACCTCCCGAATAAAAATTTTGATTATTGTAAAACTCAGTAAAATAACAATATGGAGTATAGCTTGGCACATAATACTACCATTATTATGTATAATAACCTTAAACGGGCGAAATGTCAAGGTGTTATTGCGACACATGGTACAAAAAATTCAGGAAACCGAAGAAAACTCCGTAAATAAAGTTGTTTTGAAGTCTCAAATAAAAGTATTGACTTTTCGGCATTTGATGATAAAATAATAATGTTAAAGCCGTGAGGCAGAAGATGTGTTCCGAATGTCCTCAAAGAGAGCCGCGCGCCGTTGGCTGAGAGCGCGGGCGTCGATACGGAATATGTTACCGCTGCCGAGTGCGCACCGAAGCCCCGAGGGGATAGGCTGCGACGTATGACCGCGTTAAGGTCGCATGAGTGGCGGCGTGAGCCGCAAACCGGGTGGAACCGTGGAGCATTCGCTTCACCCCTGTAAATTTTACGGGGGTGGAGCTTTTTTCATCCCTGAGACGGGCCTTTGCCCGAAGCAGAAAGGAGAAATTTTTATGGTAAACATTGAACTCAAGGGCGGAGTCGTAAAGGAGTTTGACAACGGCATAACCGCCATGGAGGTGGCGAAGAGCCTCGGTATGGGACTCTATAAGGCGGCGTGCGTCTGCCGCATAGACGGCGAGGTTAAAGACCTGCGCACCCCCATTGACAAGGACTGCAAGCTCGAAATACTCACCTTTGACGATGACGACGGAAAGCGTGCGCTCAGACACACCGCCTCCCACGTTCTCGCTCAGGCGGTCAAACGCCTCTATCCCGAGGCGAAGCTTGCGATAGGCCCCGCCATTGACAACGGCTTCTATTACGATTTCGACGTCGATGTGCCGTTCACCCCCGAGGTTCTCGAGAAAATCGAGGCGGAGATGAAGAAGATAGTCAAGGAGGCTCTGCCGCTCGAAAGATATGAGCTTGACCCCGAAGAGGCTATCGAACTGATGGAGAAGAAGGGCGAGATATATAAGGTCGAGCTTATCAAGGAGCACGCGGGCAAGGGCGAGAAGATCTCGTTCTTCCGTCAGGGCGAGTTTGACGAGCTCTGCGCGGGACCTCATGTCCCCGACACCTCGCGCGTCAAGGCTTTCAAGCTGACCTCCTGCACCGGCGCTTATTGGCGCGGCGACTCGGACAATAAGATGCTCCAGAGAATCTACGGAACCGCTTTCACGAAGAAAGAGGATCTTGACAACTACCTCACCATGCTCGAGGAGGCGAAGAAGCGCGACCACAGAAAGCTCGGCAAGGAGCTCGGGCTGTTCACCATTATGGATGAGGGCCCCGGCTTCCCGTTCTTCCTGCCCAACGGCATGGTTCTCAGAAATACCCTTATCGACTACTGGCGCGAGGTTCATAAGCGCTACGGCTATGTCGAGATATCCACTCCCATGATGCTCAACCGTTCGCTCTGGGAGCGCAGCGGCCATTGGGATCACTACAAGGAGAATATGTACACCACCGTTATAGACGACACCGACTTTGCGATAAAGCCGATGAACTGCCCCGGCGGAATGCTCGTCTATAAGCTTCAGCCCCACTCCTACCGCGACCTGCCCCTTAGAATGGGCGAGCTCGGTCTGGTTCACCGCCATGAGCTGTCCGGCGCGCTTCACGGCCTGTTCCGCGTGCGCTGCTTCACTCAGGACGACGCGCATATCTTCATGACCTGGGATCAGATGAAGGACGAGATAAAGGGCGTTGTCCGCCTGTTTGACGAGGTATATTCCGTGTTCGGTCTTACCTATCAGATCGAAGTCTCGACCATGCCCGAGGATCATATGGGCGACGAGAAGGATTGGGATTTTGCCACGGAGACCCTCAAGGCGGCAGTCACCGAGATGGGCAAGGACTTTGTTATCAACGAGGGCGACGGCGCGTTCTACGGTCCGAAGCTCGATTTCCACCTCTCCGACTCCCTCGGAAGAACATGGCAGTGCGGCACCATACAGCTCGATATGCAGCTGCCCGAGCGCTTTGAGCTTGAATACACCGGCGCGGACGGCGAGAAGCATCGCCCGGTCATGATTCACCGCGTTGTTCTCGGCTCTATCGAGCGCTTTATCGGCGTTATCACCGAGCACTTCGCCGGCGCGTTCCCGCTGTGGCTCGCTCCCGAGCAGGTGAGAATTCTGCCGATATCAGACAAGTTCCACGACTATGCACAGGACGTCTGCAAGCAGCTCGATATGGAGGGACTCAGAGTCAGCGTTGACACCCGCAGCGAGAAGATCGGCTACAAGATTCGTGAAGCTCAGCTCCACAAGATTCCCTATATGCTCATCATCGGCGAAAAAGAGGTCGAGAGCGGCACGGTCAGCGTCAGAAAACGCGGCGAGGGCGATATCGGAGCTGTACGTATCGGCGAGTTCGTAGACAGTGCAAAGCTTGACATAGCAGAAAAAAATATCTGGTAAAGCTTTGAGGTAAAATTTTAAAAAACTTAAACGCTCCGGCGCGGTATACAAGATATTGTGTACCGCGCCGGATTTCTTTCTATTTTTTAAAAAGTTTTTGAAATCAAAGTGTAAAAAATGGCTCTAAACTATTGCACACAAGAAACTTTTGCTTTATAATGTAGGTGACTAAAGGTGGATAAGTGCACTCGAGTGGTGGAACTAAACACCCAAAATTATGACAAAGGGGGGCGAGCGCATGGGAAAAACTGATTTTGGCGGATTTTTTATACATACGCTCGACCAGAAGAACCGAGTGTTTATTCCTGCGGAATTCCGCAGCAAGCTCGGCGCGGAATTTGTCGTATGCACTCCGCCCGGCAGCAGCGACTGCATTATCATCTATACCCTCGAGGAGTGGGACAGATACTTTGAAAATCTCCGTGCCGTAAGCGACAGCGGCTACGCCCGCGCCTTTGCCGAGCGTATAGCGAGCAGCTCGAAGAGATGCGCCGTGCCCGACAAGCAGGGCAGAATAACCCTCTCGGCTGAACACTGTGCGGCGGCGCACCTCGAAAAAGAGGCGCTGATAGCCGGAGTCGGCAACCGCGTGGAGATATGGAATCCCGCAGTATGGGATGAGAAGTGCGCGGAGAATATGGCGGAAATCGAGAGATTCGCAAAGAACGTTCAGCTTTAATGCGGAGGGCGGCACAGCATGGATTTCAAACATATTCCCGTACTTTTCAACGAGTCGATTGATGCGCTCGACATAAAGCCGGACGGGCTGTACGCGGACTGCACCGCGGGCGGCGGCGGCCACTCGAACGCGATATTGGACAGGCTCTCGGAAAACGGCAGGCTCATCGCCGTTGACCGCGACCCCGAAGCGATAGCGACACTCACAGAGCGCTTTGAGGGCAGAGAGAATGTCAGCATAGTAAACGACAACTTTTTTAACATAAAGACTATACTTTCTCGGTTCACCGACGAGGGCGCCGACGGGATTCTCGCCGACCTCGGAGTGAGCTCGCATCAGCTCGACGACGCAGCGCGCGGATTTTCGTTCCACGCGGACGCGCCGCTCGACATGAGGATGTCCATGCAGGGCATGAGCGCGGCGGACGCGGTCAATTCGCTTTCGCAGCGCGAGCTGCAGGATATCATCTACAGATACGGCGAGGACAAGTTTGCTCCGCGCATAGCGGCGGGGATAGTCCGCGCGAGGGAAGAAAAGCCGATAGAAACAACACTGGAACTCGCCGAGATAATCAAAAGCTCTATCCCGGCGGCGGCGCGCCGCGAGGGAGGCCACCCCGCGAGGCGCACCTTCCAGGCGCTGCGAATTTATGTGAACGGCGAGCTTGACGGGCTCGACGGGGCGATAAGCGATATGTTCGACTCGCTCAAAGTCGGCGGCAGGCTCGCAATAATAACCTTCCATTCGCTCGAGGACAGAGCGGTAAAGCAGACCTTTGCCTCCCTCTGCGAGGGCTGCATATGCCCTCCGGAGTTTCCGGTGTGCGTCTGCGGAAGAAAGAGCAGGGGCAGGCTGCCCCAAAAGGCATTGGCTCCGAGCAGAGAGGAGCTCGAACGGAATCCGCGCAGCAGAAGCGCAAGGCTTCGTGTAATAGAGAAAATCAGATAACTATTTAGTATAAACGGGAAAAGTTACAGAGAAAGGACGGTAACTATGGCAACAGAGCTCAACGGCACTCAGGCTTACAGATTCGAACTGTTCGAGCCTCAGCAGGCTATGCCCGCGCCGAAAAGAAAAAGCGCTCCGGTAGGACCGCAGCGTGTAGTGGAAGCGCCCAAAAAGACAAAGGCGCAGCAAAATGCAGAGGCAAAAGCAATCAACAGGCGCATCGCGGTAATTTTAAGCGTGGCGGTTGTTATGTTCATGCTTCTGGGAATGAATATGTATTCGCGTTCGCGGCTTACCGTTCTTGCTCAGGAGGCGGCGAGGATACAGACGAGTATCTCCGAGGAGCAGAGCAGAACGGTCGACCTTCAGAGCAGACTGACTCAGAAAATGGGTACGGACGCTATCATCGACTATGCGACGAACAGATTGGGCATGGTCAAGGGCACCCGTTCGCAGATAAACTACATAACCGTCAACGGTTCCGATTCCGTTGTTTATGACGGGGACGGCAGCACAAAAGCAGGAGAATAGTACGGGCATCGCACGGCATATAATTATGTGCTTGCGCTGCGTTGAAAAGGGCGGATCGCGGTCTGCCCTTTTCGGGCATTTTAAGAAGGTTTTTTACCGAGCGGTGAAAGGGTGAAGATATGCGAAAAACAACGCCTAAAAAAGAAAAAGACAGGCGCGCAAAAAGGACATTTATATGTATTGCCGTAGTTTTTCTTGTCTGCATCGGTAATCTGTTTTTTATCCAGATAATTCGAGCCGATTATTACAAGGGCAAGGCAGAGGAGAATCAGCTCTATGATACCGCCATACCGGCTCAGCGCGGAACGATATATGACTCGGAGGGCAATGTCCTCGCTCAGAGCGCATCGGTGTGGCTCGTGTATATCGACCCCTACAGCGTACCGGACGATACCGTTCGCGCTCAGCTCTGCCTCGATTTGAGCGAGACGCTCGGGATAAACGGCGACAGCCTGATGAAAAAGCTGCAGATGACAAAGTACAGGTATCTGGTCATAGCAAAGCAGGTTGAATATGACAGAAAAGAAAAAGTAGTCGAGATAAAAAAGAAAAAGTACGAATACGTAAAAGACGGAAAGAAGCAGTATGCCTACGGCAGCTCCATGGTCGGCATAGACCCGGACGTCAAGCGCTATTATCCCAACGGAAACCTTGCGAGCCATATCATCGGCTACACAAATTCCGAGGGCAACGGTCAGGCGGGCGTCGAGCTCTACTATAACAATATTCTTTCGGGCATACCCGGCAGAAAGGTCACGGCAAAGGATGCCTACGGCAGAGCGATGCCGCTCCAATATGAGACTCTTTACGATGCGTCAAACGGTCAAAAGCTCCAGCTGACGGTCAACTCCAATATTCAGCGCTATCTTGAGGACGCGTTGAGGCAGGCGTATATAGACAACAAGTGCGCCTACGCAAACGGTATAGTTATGGATGTCAACACCGGCGCGATACTCGGCATGGCGACTATGGGCGACTATGACCCGAACAACCCGCGCGAGACGGACGAGGCAGAGGTAGAGGAGGAGTATAAGCGCCTTCAGGAGCTTCGCGCCGCGAAGTACGAGGAGTCGGGAAAGACCCCGACGGAGGAGGAGAAAAAGAAGGGTCAGGAAGAGGACAGAACGAACGCAAAGCTCAATGTTTTCTATAACAATGTCAGAAACCAGAATGTCAGCAGCACCTATGAGCCCGGCTCGGTTTTCAAGACGATAACCGCGTCGGCGGCGCTCGACCAGGGCGTTGCGGATCAGTCGACAAAGGTCGATTGCGTGGCGGGCGGCATAAGGATTCTGACCCAGACCTACCACTGCAACGCGCACACGGTTCACGGCACGCTCGATATGGTCGGCGGACTCAAGCGCTCCTGCAACTCATATTTCATAACCATGGGTCAGCGCCTCGGCATTGATAACTTCTATAAATATTTTGAAGCATTCGGCTTTACGGAAAAGACGGGCATAGACCTCCCCGCCGAGACTCAGCCCAAGGCGGGAGTCACCTACCACGCCCACGAGGGTATGACTCTTATCGACCTTGCGAGCTCGTCCTTCGGTCAGTCGTTCCAGGTCACGCCCATTCAGATGGTGACGGCGCTCTCCGCCATAGCAAACGGCGGAAAGCTGATGAAGCCCTATGTCGTTGCAAAGGTGCTCGACGACAACGGCAACGTGGTCAGCGAGACTCAGCCTACGGTCAGGCGCCAGGTGATAAGCGAGGAAACCTCCGCAAAGGTCGCCGAGATGATGCGCCGAGTCGTCAACGAAGGCACGGCGAAAAACGGCTATGTTATCGGCTACCGCGTTGCTGGCAAGACCGGTACATCGCAGAAGCTCGGCAAGTCGGGCGAGCACGTTGCGTCCTACGGCTGCTTTGCTCCCGCGGACGACCCGAAGGTTGCGATAATTATTATCATTGACGAGCCGCACGGCGGTCAGATACAGGGCGGTCAGATAGCCGCTCCCGTCGCGGCGCGGGTCATGGAAAAGACGCTCAAATATCTGAACGTTGAGCCGCAGTATACCGAGAGCGAGCTTGCAAAGCTCGACACGACGGTTTCGAACTACGTCGGCAAGAGTGTTTCGGAGGTCTCCTCCGAGCTGCGTTCGGCGGGCTTCAACTGCAGAGTCGTAGGCAACGGCGACAAGGTCGTAAGTCAGCTCCCCGGCGCATATCAGAGCGTACCCAAGGGCGGCATAGTCGTGCTCTACACCGAGGGCGGACCCGTTGAAAAAAAGACCAAGGTTCCCGATTTAACGGGGCTTTCGATAACCCAGGTCAACCGCATTGCGGCGGCCGCGGGCATAAACGTCAAGATATCCGGCAACACCCTCGTCAATTCCGAGCTCGTTTCCTACGGACAGAGTGTAGCAAAGGGCGAGAGCGTTGACTACGGCACGACGGTCACGGTGTATTTCAAATCGAATACCGGCGTGGCCGATTCTCCGGGCTGATAAAGGAGCTTTTAGATGAGACTTTCCGAACTGCTGCGGGAGGTTGAATTTGAAGGAAGCATAAAAAACGATTTCGATATAAAATTTGTCACCGATGACAGCAGACTTGTAAGACCCGGAGCACTGTTCGTGTGCATCCGACACAGAAGCTTTGACGGTCATACAGCGGCGGCGGAGGCGCTCGCCTCGGGCGCGGCGGCTGTTGTGACGCAGGAGAGACTCGGACTTGAAAACGAGCTCAATGTCGCCGATTCCCGCGCCGCCTATGCGAGGCTCTGTGCGGCTCTTTGCGGGCATCCGGAGCGAAAGCTCAGGATGATAGGCGTCACGGGCACGAACGGAAAAACGACGGTAACGACCCTTATCAGAAACATTCTTTCGGATTCGGGAATAAAAACCCTGCTCACGGGGACGGTGTGCAATCGCCTAGGAGAGGAAAGCCTGCCGAGCGGGCTGACTACGCCGAAGCCGCCGGAGCTCTATTCGCTGCTCTCCCGCGCCGTTTTAAGCGGCTGCGAAGCCTGCGTTGCGGAGGCCTCGTCTCAGGCGTTGGCGCAGGGACGATTAGAGGGGATAGCTTTCGACGCGGCGGTGTTTACAAATATCACGCGCGACCACCTCGACTACCACGGCACATTTGAAAATTATCTTGCGGCGAAGAAAAAGCTCTTTGAGCATTCCGAAGTGTCGGCGGTCAACCTCGACGACCCGCGCGCCGATGAGATAATTGCAGCGTCAAGCGGAAAAACCGTCACGTTTTCGACCGTTCTCGACTGCGCCGATTATACGGCAAAAAACATCTCGCTGCTGCCCGAGGGAGTCAGCTTTGAGCTTGTCTCAAAAGGGCGGATAGAACATATAAATTTCGCGTCGCCCGGTCTTTTCAGCGTCTCAAACGCCATGGCCGCGGCTGTCTGCGCGATAAATTTGGGCGTTGACCCGCGAAGCGCCGCGCAGTCGCTCGCAAGGTCAAAGGGCGTCTGCGGACGGCTTGAACGCGTTGAGTGCGGCACGCCCTACAGTGTTATAATAGACTATGCTCACACGCCCGACGGGCTCGAGCAGGTGCTGCGGGCTCTGCGCCCGTCCTGCCGCGGAAAGCTCATTGTCCTTTTCGGCTGCGGCGGCGACAGGGACAAAACGAAGCGCCCGCTCATGGGAGCCGCCGCGTGCAAATATGCCGACACCGTAATAGTCACGAGCGACAATCCGCGCTCGGAGGAGCCGATGAGGATAATCGGCGATATACTGAAGGGCACGGACAAAAAGCGCCGCGGCCTGTTCATTGAAGAGGACAGACGCAGGGCAACGGCGCTCGCGCTGAGCCTTGCAAAGCCCGGCGACACAGTCCTGCTCGCGGGCAAGGGACACGAAAAATACCAGCTTATCTGCGGCGAAAAATTGCCGCTTGACGAACGGGAGACCGTCAGAGAAATTCTCGGACTTCCGCACGATACAGGGAGGAAAAAACCATGAACACTATCGCAGCATTGATAATGGGTCTGGCCGCTGCGGTGCTCGTCACCGCGCTGCTCGGATTTGCCGTAATTCCGTGGCTGAGAAAGCTCCATTTCGGGCAGACTATCCTTGATATAGGCCCGAAGTGGCACGAGAAAAAGCAGGGCACGCCGACTATGGGCGGCATAATGTTTATTTTAGGCACGATAGCCGCAGTTGCGGTGACCGTTGTTACCGACAAGCTTGTCGGCGGAAATATCGTTGCAAGCAGCGCAACGGGTGCGCCGGCGGCGGAGCTTTATACGAAGTTTTACAGCGGCATTATCTTTGCTCTGGGCGTAGCGCTCATCGGCTTTGCTGACGACTATATAAAGGTCGTCAAAAAGCGCAACCTCGGTCTGACCGAGAAGCAGAAAACCCTGCTGCAAATATTCGTTATAGCGGCCTATCTCACCTCGCTCTATATGAGCATGGGCAACAAGCCCTATATGTTCATCCCGTTCGTCGGAAATGTTCAGATGGGCATATTCTTCTGGATTTTCGGCTTTGCCGTCATTTATGCCGCGATAAATGCGGTCAACTTTACCGACGGTATCGACGGACTCTGCTCGAGCGTCACGGTGACCTTCGGCATCTCAATGTGTATTATCGCCTATATGCATAAATTTTTCGGCGTCTCGCTCATGGCGAGCGTGCTCGTCGGCGGCTGCATAGGCTTCCTTGTCTGGAACCACAATCCCGCAAAGGTGTTCATGGGCGATACCGGCTCGATGTTCCTGGGCGGCATGGTCGTCGCCATTGCATATGCGCTCAACTGCCCGCTTATTCTGCTTCTGACGGGTATAATATATGTTATAGAGGGCGCGTCGGATGTTTTGCAGATAGGTTATTTCAAAATTACTCACGGAAAGCGTATCTTCAAGATGGCGCCCATACATCATCACTTTGAGATGAGCGGCTGGAGCGAGAAGAAGATAGTCGCAGTGTTTTCGATAGTCAACGCCGTCGGCGGAGCGGCGGCAATAGCGCTGATGTATTTCGGCGGCTACGCAATTTAAAAAACAGACGCAGACGAAAGGGGGATCGGGATGACAGAATCAAAGGGAAAGGCTAAGCCCGCGGAAAGCGGGAGAGCAAGAAAAGAGAATACGGGGATATCTCCTGCGCGCAAGCTGTTCAGGCAGTACTATCCGTTTTACAGATACACTTCGAGCAGCATCAAAAGGCGCGGCAAGCGAGAAGTGCTGGCTTTCGGGAAGATAGATACAAAGTTCTTTCTGCTGGTCGTCATCCTGCTCGTCGTTGGACTGATAGCCCTGTTTTCGGCGAGCTATGTCAACGCTATAAACCGGCACGGCAGCGCGTATTACTATATAGGACGCCAGCTGAAATTTGCGCTGCTGGGTATAGTGCTTATGTTTTTGGCTTCTAGGATAAATTACAGAGTATATAAAGATTTTTCTTTCTTAGCGATGACGGTCGCGTTTGTTCTTTTGATACTCGTGCTTATTTTTCACGGCGACGGCGATTTCAAGCGTTGGCTCGTTATCGGCGGACACAATCTGTTCCAGCCGTCCGAGCTTGCAAAGATTGCGCTTGTAATGTACTGTGCGTGGAGCATGGACAGACGGCAGAAAGCCATATGCACGGATTGGAAAATGATGTTCCTTTATATGATAGTCGTCGGCGTTATATGCGGACTGATAGCTCTCGAAAAGCATGTGTCCGCAACAATATTGGTCGGACTGCTCGGCATAATCATGACCTATCTCGGCGGCATAGACAAAAGATGGTATCCGCTCGTTATAGCCTGTATAGTCGGCGGCGCGGTGCTCATGGTCGTTTTCAGAAATAAGATGCCCGAATATGCGGCGGTAAGAATAATCGCATGGCTCGATAAGAGCTATGACCCCGGCGACGCCCGTTGGCAGACCAACAACTCCCTCTACGCCATAGGCTCGGGCGGGCTTTTCGGCGTCGGGCTCGGAAATTCGCGCCAGAAGCACATGTATGTTTCGGAGCCGCAGAACGACTTCATCTTCTCAATATTCTGCGAAGAGATGGGCCTTGTCGGCGCACTGATTGTTATCGTGCTGTTCGTGCTCCTTATCAAACGCGCTTTCGATATCGCCATGCGCACCAAGGACATGTTCGCGTCCCTGCTCGTCATGGGTATAGCCGTTCAGGTAGGACTCCAGGCGGCGCTGAATATTGCGGTTGTCACCGACCTCATACCGAATACCGGAATCAGTCTCCCGTTCTTCAGCTACGGCGGCACATCGCTTTGCTTCTTATTGATTGAGATGGGAATGGTACTGAGCGTCTCGCGGGGCGCAAAGATAGAAAAAATATAAGATAACGGAGGAGTCAATATGCTAAAAGCCAAAAGAATTCTTATCGCCGCAGGCGGAACGGGCGGCCACATCAACCCGGCTCTCTCTGTTGCCGGATATATCCGCTCGCAGGATCCGACCGCCGAAATTCTCTTCGTCGGCACGGCGGACAAAATGGAGGCGAGGCTCGTCCCGCAGGCGGGTTATCCGATAAAAATGATAGATATCAGCGGCTTTCGCCGCGACATGAGCCCGGCGGGTATAATTCATAATATAAAAACCGTCTCGAAGATGTTCAAGTCGTCCTCGCAGGCTAAAAAGATAATCAAAGATTTTAATCCCGACCTCGCCATAGGCTTCGGCGGCTATGTCAGCGGGCCCGTTATCCGTATGGCGGCGAAGCTCGGCGTGCCTACTGCTATCCACGAGCAGAACGCCTATCCGGGCGTTACAAACAAGGCGCTCGCCAAGCAGGTTGACGCCGTGATGCTCACGAGCATGGCGGCGGAGAAATATCTCGAGCCCAAGAACCCCTGCGTGCTGACGGGGCTCCCCGTTCGCGCCGAATTCTTTACGGCAGACAAAGAGAAGAGCCGCCTCGAGCTGGGCGTTGACAGCCGTCCGCTCATACTCTCCTCCGGCGGAAGCCTCGGAGCGGAGCCGATAAACAAGGCTATGGTCGAGCTCATAGCCGAGCGCGCCCCCAAGGGCGACTGCTGCTTCATTCACGCCACGGGTCACAGCGGCACATGGGTCACGGACGAGCTTAAAAAGCGCGGGGTCGACCCGGATAAATTCGAGAATGTGACGATAAGAGAATACATAGACGATATGTCCCGCTGCATGGCGGCGTGCGACCTGTTCATCAACCGTGCCGGCGCATCGACTCTCTCGGAGATAGAGGCGCTCGGTAAGCCGTCGATACTCATTCCTTCGCCGTATGTTGCGGAGAATCATCAGTATCACAACGCGATGACCCTCGTCGAAAAGAACGCGGCGGTGGTTATCGAGGAGAAAAACCTGACGGGCGAGAAGCTGGTCGGGGAGGTCGAAAAGCTCCTTTCCGACCGCGCGGCGCTTGATAACATGGGCGAAAACGCCCGCGAAATGTGCGTCAGAGACGCGGCAAAACGCATATATGACTGCCTTTGCAAGGTGGTCGGGTAACAGAAAAATTCATTTTCGCATATGATGGCACGCAGTTATTAATTGAGTGCGCGGGGTGCGAAAATGGAAACGGTGAGGATATCGGGGAAGAAAAGACTCTCGGGCGAGGTGCGGCTTCAGGGCGCAAAAAACAGCGCGCTGCCGCTTTTGGCCGCCGCCGCGAGCGTTGACGGCGTGAGCGTTATCAAAAACTGCCCGCGCCTTTCCGATGTTGACGCCGCGATAAAAATTTTGCGCTTTATCGGCTGCAGGGTGTGGCGCGAGGGCGGCGCCGTCACTGTCGACGCCACGGGCATCTGCCGCTGCGATGTGCCGCGCGAGCTTATGTGCGAGATGCGCTCGTCCGTTATTTTTTTGTCGCCCCTGCTCGCCCGTCTCGGCATGGCGGAGATATCCGCGCCCGGCGGCTGTGAGATAGGTCTGCGCCCGATTGATCTTCATCTGTCCTCTCTGCGCCTTATGGGCGCGGAGATAGGCACCGAGGGCGGTGTGCTCTCATGCAGCTGCCCCGACGGGCTTCACGGAGAGAAGATAACCCTATCCTTCCCGAGCGTCGGAGCTACCGAAAACATACTCATTGCCGCGGCTTGCGCCGAGGGCGAGACGGTCATACTTAACGCGGCGCGTGAGCCGGAGATAGCCGACCTTGCGGATTTTCTCAATTCCTGCGGGGCGAGGATATTCGGCGCGGACAGCGGAGAGATAACCGTCTGCGGAGTTAAAAAGCTGCATTCCGCCGAGCATACCGTGATACCGGACCGCATAATCGCTTCAACCTATATGGCGGCAGCGGCGGTGACGGGCGGCGATGTGCGAATAGTCGATACCCGCGCCGAGCACATAACTCCGGTCATACCCGTGTTCGAGCAGGCGGGCTGTAAAATCGACTGCGGCGAAAACAGCGTACATATCAGAGCGCCCGAGCGTCTGCGCAGCGTCCGGACCGTGCGGACAATGCCGTATCCCGGCTTCCCGACCGATTCCCAGGCGGCGGTCATGGCGATGCTCAGTGTGGCGCACGGCACAAGCGTTGTGATAGAAAATATTTTTGAAAACAGATACCGCCATGTGCGCGAGCTCTGCCGTCTCGGCGCGGATATAATGACCGAGGGCAAGGTAGCGGTGATAAAGGGAGTCGATACGCTCAACGGCGCGTGCGTGTGCGCCGCGGATTTGAGAGCGGGCGCGGCTCTTGCCGTAGCAGGCTTGGCGGCGCAGGGCAGTACGACAATAGAGAATGTCCGCCTTATTGACAGGGGCTGGCAGGATATGGAAAAAACGCTCCGCTCGCTCGGGGCGGATATCCGACGAGAAAGCTGAAAAGAGGTGCCCCACGCATGGGAGATAAAAACAGGCAGCAGCAAAAAACTCAGAAGCCGAAAAAGAAAAAACTGAGCAAGAAGGCGAAGCGCGGCCGACGCATTCGAATAGCCATTGTTGCTTTGCCCGTTGTGATAGTCGTGCTCGCAGTAGCCGCGCTCATCGGCAGCGCCGTGCTGTTTCGCGTGGAGGGCTTCTCTCTCGGCGGCGAGGGCAGATACAGCAAGGACGAGATAGTGAATGCGTCCGGAATAGATGTCGGCGACTGCCTGATGTGGATAAACCTCAACAAGGCAGAGGACAGGATAACAAAGACGCTGCCGTATATCGAGAGCGTGACAATAAAGCGCAAGCTGCCGCATACGGTGTCGATAGAATACAAGCAGGCTAAGGTGTTCTACGGAGTCTGCGTCGACGGCACATGGGCGCTGACCGATACAAAATACAAGGTAGTAGAGTTTTTGGACTCGGAGCCCAAGACGGCGGCGCATAAGATAAAGCTGCCGAAGGCCGCGGTTTTCGAAGTCGGAAGCGTGATAGGCTTTGACGTAAAGGACGGGGAGGAGTCGCCGCTCGATACCTATAAAAAGCTCATGGCCGAGGCCGAGAAAACGAGTCTCAAGGGCAAGATAACCGGCGCGGATGTAAGCGACCCCGCCGCGCTTTCGCTCATATATGACGGCAGAATAACGATAAAGCTCGGCGCTTTTGCGAATATTTCGGACAAGCTCAAGCTTTCGGCGGGCGCTATAGCAAACGAGGACAGGGTCGATTCGACCGAGCGCGGCACGCTCGACGCTTCCGTGGCGGACAGGGCTTATTTCAGACCCGACAGTAAACCTGAGCCCGCATCGGAGGAGCAGACGACGGAAATATCGGCCGAGCAGGCGGTAGAATAGTCAAAAGCTGATTTTAGATTTTTTACTTGTCTTTTCTATGAATGTATGCTAAAATTAATCTATCTGAAAACTAACCGTTTTTATATATTCAGTTTGGGGGTTACGAAATGGCGTTTGAACTCGACAATGACTGCGAGATAACCACGCAGATAAAAGTTATAGGCGTCGGCGGAGGCGGCGGAAACGCCGTCAACCGTATGGTTGACAGCGGTGTGCTCGGCGCTGAGTTTATTGCTGTCAATACGGACAAGCAGATACTCAATCATTCCCGCGCAACGCATAAGATTCAGATCGGCGAGAAGCTGACAAAGGGTCAGGGCGCAGGCGGCAGACCCGAAATCGGCGAGAAATCTGCCGAGGAGAGCCGCGACGTTATCTCCGACGCGCTCAAGGGTACTGATATGATATTCATTACTGCCGGCATGGGCGGCGGAACGGGCACGGGCGCAGCTCCCATAATTGCCCGCATCGCCAAGGATATGGGCATACTTACAGTCGGCGTTGTCACCCGTCCTTTCAAATTTGAGGGCAGAAAGAAGCAGCTTCAGGCTCAGCGCGGCATAGAGAACCTCGCCGAGAATGTGGACAGCCTTATTGTCATTCCCAACGAGCAGCTCAAGGCTATGAACAACGGCCAGAAGATGTCTTTTGCCGAGGCTTTTGAGATGGCGGACGAGGTTCTGCTTCACGGAGTCAAGAGCATCTCCGAGCTTATAAAGGTTCCCGGCTTCGTCAACCTCGATTTTGCGGATGTCACCGCTATTATGAGGGACGCGGGCTACGCTCACATGGGCTTTGCCAAGGCCTCCGGAAAGGACAAGGCAGCCGAGGCCGCAAGGGGCTCTATTTCGAGCCCGCTGCTTGAGACCTCGATTGCGGGCGCAAAGGGAGTTATTATCAGCTTCACCGCGGCTTCCGATGTAGACCTTGAGGATATCGAGGGCGCAGCCGAGCTCATAACCGAGCAGGCGCATCCCGACGCGGATATCACATGGGGCATTGCGTTCGACGAGAACATGGATGACGAGATGATGATAACCGTTATCGCTACGGGCTTTGAGGATAAGCCGAAGTCCGCAGTTTATCCCGAGGAGCAGCCCAAGACCAAGGTCGAAGCTCCCGCCCCGGCGCAGACCGAGTATGTTCAGACGAGCATCACTCAGCCCGTGAAGCCCGAGGTTCACGAGGAGCCGAAGAAAGAAGAAGCTCCGTATATTGCGAAGAGACCTACCGAGATAAATCCCGACGACGAGTTCAGCATAATACTCGACAGCTTCAACAGATAACATAAAATCGCGGGCTGTCGTTTCGGCGCAGACCGAAAGCAAAAATAAAAAGGTCATAATTCGCGGCCTATGCCGCGGACTGTGACCTTTGTTTTTCTTATCGGATATTTTCAATAATATCATTAAATATGTTGACTGAATGATAGCTTCGGTGTTATAATAATTGTAATCCGTGTAATAGGCACGGAAAGGTATATAGGAGATTGGGGTTTGGGAACCGCCGGAGAGCAAAAAACTCTTCGGCGGTTTCCATTTTATTCTTCGGTTGATTCGATAACTTTTTTTGCTATCGCTTCGAGCTGAGCGAAGCTTTCGAGATTACCGAGCTCGCGGCGGAATGCCGCCGCCCCGCGCAGGTCGCGGACATACCACGACGAGTGTTTGCGCGCCTCTCGAATCCCGATATAATCGCCCTTGTTGGCAATCAGCGCGCTGATGTGCCTCAGCATAATATCCATGCGCTCTTTAACCGGCGGGTCGGGGAGGACTGTTCTGCTCTTTAAAAACTCGTTTATCTGACCGAACACCCACGGCCTGCCGAGCGCGCCGCGCCCGACCATTATTCCGTCGCAGCGGGTTTTCTCGAACATCTCCGCGGCGCTCTTGCCGTCTGATATGTCGCCGTTGCCGATGACGGGGATGCCGACGCGCCTTTTAACCTCGGCTATAACCTCGAGGTCTACAGGCGGCGCATACATCTGTTTGCGCGTCCTGCCGTGCACGGTTATCGCCGCAGCGCCTGCCTGCTCGCAGAGCACGGCCAATTCCGGGGCGTTGATGCTGTCTTCATCCCATCCGGCGCGCATTTTTACGGTTATCGGCACGGGGGAGACCTCCACGCACCGCGCGACTATCTCCGCGGCGAGCTCCGGGCGCTTCATCAGCGCGCTTCCGCCGCCGTTTCCCGCGACCTTAGGCGCGGGACAGCCCATATTTATGTCAATGAAGTCGGGCGAATATTTCATGCAGGTCTCAATGGACTTTGCCATTATCTCGGGCACGTCGCCGAATATCTGAACTCCCGCCGGGCGCTCGGCTTCGCTCAGGCTCAGCAGCTCGGAGGTCTTGCGGTCGTTCATGCTTATTCCCTTTGAGCTCGCCATTTCGCCGATACAGCCGATAGCGCCGAAGCCCATGCAAAGCTCACGCATAGCTCTGTCCGCGACGCCCGCCATAGGGGCGAGCAGAGCGCCGCTCCTGAGTTTTTCAGCCGATAAATACAACTTGCCACCTCCGAAAGATACTCCGTAAATTTTAGCATAAAATGCACGCGGTTGCAATCGGTTATAAAAATAATGAGCCGCTGCATGAAAAGCATAATTGCTTTGTGGCCCGAATCTGTAAAAGCAAGGCGGGCGGGCAAAAAGGTGCTTAAAAGAGCGAAAGCGATGAAAAACAAAGGCCACAATCCGCAGGATAACCGTGAATTGTGACCTTCTTTATTATTGCCGTTCGGTCTGCGTCGAGTGCAGCAGTCCGTTTTATTTCTTGTCTGCGGAGACAGTCTCCTTCTCCTCGGCGTCCGAGCCGGGCTCGTTGAACTGCTTGAGGGATTCCACGGCGGCGGTAGCCTCTCTTGCGAGATCCGCAGCCTCCATGGCCTTCTTCGCGGCGGCGTCGACTGCCTGGGCGGCGAGCTGAGTCTTGTGACCCGCATCGGAGTCGCCTGCGGCTTCGGCGGCCTTTGCCTCTGCGGAGAGCTTGTCGGCTTCCGCTTCGAGCTTTTCGGCCTCCTCCTTCGCCTTCATAGCGAGCTCGACCTTGTTGTTCGCGTCGATTTCCGCCATCATCTTTCTGATAGCGCGGGTGCTCATGCCCTGCTTGACATACTCAAAGTACTCATCGGACGGAATACCTCCGATGAACGTCTCGGTGTACTTGACCTTAACACCGACCTTGGCGATGACGATGTTGATGACGAGCAGCGCTACGAGCGTTCCGAGAAACACATATGCGCCGACACCTATCGAACCGCTGAATATGTTGGGGAAGAACATGACGAGCTTCTTCGAGAAAAGGTCAAAACAAATTACAGAGGTCGTCGCGAGCACTATCATAATGCTGTTGAGGATAATGTTGCGGGACTTGCCGTGCTTGGAGCAGGCCATCGTGAGCAAAATGAGGCTGACAAGGATGAGCACTGCCGTAAGCAGAACGGTCACGAGCGATATAAAGTAGAGCAGGAACGTGTTCCCGAAAAAGCTCGAGCCGATAAACTTGAACAGTGCATCAAAGTCAAGCGCCGAGACGGTATTATAAATCGTTATGGCGTTGACGGACACGTTCTTCTCGAAGAACGGCCCCCAGAAGGAGACGTTCGCAAGAGGAAGCATGAGCGCTCCTATCGGCAGTATGCTGAGTATTATTCTGACTATTGTGAGGGGAGACCCGATAAACGAAGCCTTGAGTCTGTCAAGTTTCTTCTGGAATACGGCGTGTTCGCTCTCTGCCTTGTCGGCGTCCTCGAGCAGCCGCTCCTCCATTCCGTAGTAGATGAGATTGATGCCGCAGTGAGGGCAGGTGGGACGCCAATCCGAAACTTTAAGATGTGCGCCGCACTTCGGGCAATTAGCCATATCGTTTCCTCCAAACAGATTTTGTTGCCGCGAAATAACCCCTCGCGGCTTTGTTTGCGTACATTTCAATTAATTTTAACATAAAAAAAAGCAGAAATCAAGAAGAATTATACAGAAACTATAAAAATGTGTGAAAAAAATCATACACAATGTGCATCAGATGAATGCGCCGTCAATTCCTATAGTCTGACCCGTTATGAAGTCGGAGCCGTCGCCGGCGAGGAAGAGCATGAGCCGCGCCACCTCCTCGGGCGTGCCGAAGCGTCCCATCGGTGATTCTTCTTTCAGAAGCTCAAGCGTCTCGGAGCCCAAAGACGCATTCATGTCGGTATCTATAACGCCGGGGGCTATGCAGTTGACCTGAATGTTTGACGGGGCAAGCTCGCGCGCGAGAGCTTTAGTCAGCCCTATGAGCGCGGACTTTGCGGCGGAGTAGTGCACTTCGCAGGACGCGCCGGACACGCCCCACATGGATGAGACGTTGATTATTTTTCCGCTCTTGTCGTGCACCATGTCGGGCAGAGCCGCCTGGGTGCAGTTGAACGCGCCCTTGACGGTGACGCCCATCATGCGGTCGAAATCCTGCTCGGTGATGTCGCAGAACATCTTCTGCTGAGCTATTCCGGCATTGTTTACGAGCACGCCTATCGCGCCCAGCTCCCTGCGGGCGAAGTCCGTCATTTCGTCAACGTCGCCGCGCACGCTCACATCGGCCTTGAAGCGAACCGCCCTGCCGCCCTGAGAATTTATCTCCTCGCAGAGCTTTTCGGCAGCGTCCTTTGCGGTGCGGTAGTTTATCAAAACGCCGAAGCCGTTTTTTGCAAAGGCAAGAGCCGCCGCACGGCCTATGCCGCCGGCAGCTCCGGTTATTATCACGTTTTTGTTAGTTACACTCATTTCACAAGCCCCGGAAATCCGCCGCCCGTGCCGTAAGTGGCAGATATGTCTGTGTAGCCCGCGGGCACCTTGAACAGGCTCTCGTCGACCTTTGAGGAGAACTTGATGTCGTCGCAGACGAGCACGCCCTCGCTGCTGAGTATCTCCATCTTGACGAGCTCATCGCCGTAGAAGTAGCATTTTATCGTGCTGTCGTTGCTCTTATATTCCTCGCAGATATATTTCTTGCCGTCAGCCTTGACCTCGGAGGTCTTGACATATTCCATGCCCTCGAAGTCTATCGCGGAAAGCGAGCCCATAGCCTCGTTGACGTCGCCCGCCTCGCTTGCGTCAAGGGCGAGATACATTCTGGCCTCGGGGAACACCATATAGAACTTCTGATCGTCCGAAATAAACGACATTGTCATGGCTACGCCGTTGCCCAAGGGAGCCTTCATGCTCATATAGGCTTTTTTGCCTGATTTGACCATCGTCAGAGGCACATTGACGGAGGCGCCCTGCATATTGGAGGAGCAGGTCGCGGTCATGGTGTAGGAATCGCGCTTCGAGTTCTTCTGGAAATAGGTGTAGAAGCGGGTTTTTTTGATGTCCTTCTTCGCGCCGTTGTCCTTTATCTCGTGACCCTTCGGCATTGTCACGGGCTCGGTGGCCTCGGTTGTATCGGCGGACGAGGGGTCGGTTGAATCAAGACCGCTGAGGGCGCTCATTATGTCCTCAAGGCTCGAGGTGGTGCCCTCCGTGGTGTCGGGTGCGGTGGTGTCCGAGCTGCCGTCCTTGTTTTTGCAGGCAGCAAAGCTCAGCATGAGCACAAGACACATGAGAATACAGAGAGTAGCCTTTTTCATTTTTATCATCATCCCTTTGAGAATATTTTTTGACATTCGGTTTGCTTTTTATGCCTTATTAATAGAATACAGTATATTGCGGATAAAATCAAGGGTATCGCCAAAATATGAACGAACTAAGTACGGGCGCGCGGTTGACTTTTGAGAGCGAAAAAAGTAAAATTACATCAGGAATATCCTTTTGTCAATCGTTATATTTATCGGAGGTGGACTCATGGATATAGATATCTCTCTCATATTCGGCGATGCGGCGCGGTGGATAATGCCCGTGCTCGCGCTGCTTGTTGCGGCGTTCTGCGTGCCCTCTCTGCTGAAGGGCAACAAGAAGATAGGCGTCACCGGATATCTTGTCAACGAGGCAAACGGCGACCGCCTGCCGCTGTCGGGCTATGAGGTGTCCGTCGGGCGGAGCAAGGCCTGCGATATCGTGCTGGGCTACAGTACCGTCTCGCGCTTTCATGCGGTGCTTTCAAAGCATAAAAATGTCTGGCGCGTGGCCGATACGCGCTCAAAGACGGGCACATATATAAACGCCGAAAAGATAGACAAGCCCCGCGCCCTTGCGGACGGGGACACGATAGTTTTCGGCAACGCGGTGTTTGTATTTGTGGAGAACTCGGCCATAGAGCCCGAGCAAGCTCCCGAGGCGGTCGGCGAGCAGGAGACCGCCGAATATACCGCGCCCGAGGATGTTCATGCGGACTATATAATAGATGAAAAGACCGGCAGCGCGTATAGAATAGACGGCCTTATAACCTGCATGATAGGCAGCGGCGACGACGTGCAGATAAAGCTCAAGAGGCAGAATGTCTCGGCGCGCCACGCCATGCTCGTGTTCGACGACGGAACGGGCAAATGGAGCGTTACGGATATGGATTCCGCCTACGGCACTCTGCTCAACGGCAGACCCGTCAGGCGCATGACGCAGCTTAACGACGGCGACACCATCAATATCTGCGGCAGCACGCTCACATTCAGATCAACGGGGGAGGCGAGCGCATGAAAAAGGCAATGAAGAGAACAAAATGGTGGCTCCCCGCGCTGATTTTGCTCACGCTGTTTCAGATAATTTCAATGGCTCAGGTCGTCTTTGACGGCAACGGCTCTCCGGATACGGAATGTCTCATCTTCTTCGGCGCGTATCTCGCCGTCGAGTGGGTGTATTTTGTTGCGATGTCGATAGCGCGAAAGCGTGCCGACCCCGCGCTCGAAATGATGGCGTTTTTCCTGACCGGCATAGGGCTTGTCACGGTTGCCGGAGCGAACAAGGAGCTTCTCAAGACGCAGTTTATAGCGGATATGCTCGGCATATTCTGCTATGTCGCCCTGCTCTGGCTCATATCGAATGTTGACAGAGCCATGTTTATGAGAACGCCCATGGCCGTGGCGGCGGTGGGGCTGCTCGTCCTGACGCTCATTCTTGCGCGCAACATAAAGGGCGCTTTCAACTGGCTCAGTATCGGCGGGATGTCGATTCAGCCCTCGGAGTTTGTGAAGGTAGCGTTTGTCTTTGTCGGCGCGGCGACTCTCGAAAAGCTTCAGACAACGCGCTCGCTTACAAAATATATAATCTTCTGCGTCGTGTGCGTGGCTCTGCTCTTCCTCATGCGCGACCTCGGCGCGGCGCTTATATTCTTCGTCACGTTCATAGTCCTCGCCTTTATGCGCTCGGGCGACTTCCGCACGATAGTGCTCCTGTGTGTCGGCGCGGCAATGGCGGCGGGACTTGTGGTGCTTATCCGCTCCGATTTTGTCATGGCTCGCTTCGCAACCTACCGACATGTCTGGGACGATATGTACGGCAAGGGCTATCAGCAGACGCGTGTGCTCATTTACAGCGTCAGCGGCGGCCTGCTCGGAGTCGGAATAGGGGACGGAAAGCTGAAAGAAGTCCCCGCGGCGACGGAGGATCTGGTGTTTGGCATGATCTGCGAGGAGTGGGGTATCATCATCGGTATCCTAGTTATCCTCTGCATTATGTTCATAGCGTTCCACAGCATCCGCTGCGCGAGCGGCGCACGCTCGGCGTTCTATGCCATATCGGGTATAGCGGCCGGCTGCCTCATGCTCTTCCAGACGGGACTCAATGTTTTCGGCGTCACGGATCTTCTGCCCCTGACGGGCGTCACCCTCCCGTTTATCAGCCGAGGCGGTTCGAGCGCGATATGCTGTTGGGCGCTGATAGCGTTTATAAAGGCGGCGGATAACCGCACCTGGATAGGCTCGAAATATTATCTCGAGGCCGAGGCCTGAGCCGCAGAAAGGACTGATTAAATGAAAGGCATAGCAAGACGCTCAAAGCTCATGTTTGCGCTCGTGGCACTTTTCCTTGCGGGCGTAATAGTCCTTGCGGCGACCTTCGGCATCAACGCCGAAGCATGGGTGTTCAAGCGCGCCAATAAGCATATATATTCATCGGGTCAGATAGTTGCGGCGGGTACCATCTATGACCGCAACGGCAAGGTGCTGGCTCAGACGGTAGACGGCGAGAGAAAATATAACTCGAGCAGCACCGTGCGCCGCGCCACCCTCCACACGGTCGGCGACCTCGAGGGCTTTATCTCAACCGGAGCGCACAGCGCGTTCCGCGGCGAGCTCACGGGCTACAGCTTCTTAAACGGCGTATACGACCTGAAGAGAAACGGAGCGGGCAACGACATAACCCTGACTATAGACACCGACCTCTGCGTCACGGCGTATAACGCCTTGAACGGCAGAAAGGGCGCGGTGGGCGTATATAACTACAAGACGGGCGAGATTCTCTGCATGGTCTCGACTCCGACCTATGACCCGTATTACAAGCCCACCGATATCGACAGCGACACCACGGGGAAATACGAGGCGATATATCTGAACCGCTTCCTCTCCGGCGTGTTCACTCCCGGCTCGACCTTTAAGATAGTCACGGCGATAAGCGCTATAGAAAATATACCCGATATAAATTCGCGCACCTTTACCTGCACCGGTCAGTACAAGACCTCGACGGGTATCGTCAAGTGCAACTCCGTCCACGGAAAGGTCAATTTCCAGCAGGCGCTGAGCAAATCCTGCAACAGCACCTTCGCCTGCATTGCCGAGGAGCTCGGCAACGACGCGCTGACAAAGACCGCCGAGCAGGTCGGCTTCAACAAGCGCATAACGGTAGATGGAATAAATGTCACCAAGAGCTATTTCACCCTCAAGGATGCGGTCAGCGTCGACCGCGGTTGGGCGGGCATAGGTCAGTATCAGACTCTTGCCAATCCCTGCCAGATGCTCACCATGATGGGCGCTATAGCAAACGGCGGCAGTGCACCCGCACCCAAGCTCCTGAAAAATAACAGCTCCTTCGGTTCGCTTACTGCGCCCACGCTCAAATATCTCGATTCGAGCGTTGCGAACACAATAAAAAATATGCTCAGAACGAACGTCACTACTCACTACGGCGAGGGCAGGTTCCCCGGGCTTCAGCTCGGCGGAAAGACCGGCACCGCGCAGGTCTCGGACGGCGAGCCTCACTCATGGTTTGTCGCGTTCTCCGAGCGTGAGGATCTCCCGCTGGCAGTCGTCGTCGTTGTCGAGCACGGCGGCGAGGGTATCAGCGCGGCGGCGCCGATAGCCAATAAGGTCATGCAGGCTGCGGCTAAAAAAGGCGTGAACTGAAAAAATAAAACTTCGGCATCCGCATAGCTTTCACGGATGCCGATTTTTTATGAACAAAATCACGTTTTCGAAATTTATATGAGAAAATTTTCGGAAATAGTTGACATTAAGAAAATAATACCGTAGAATATAATTGCCGGGAAGAATCGGCAATAAAAATTCCAAGGAGGCTTTCGGATGAAAAAGATCGTAAGTATGTTAACTGCTCTGCTTCTGTGTGTTTCATTTGCCATGTGCGCAAGTGCCGAAGCTTCAAAATACGGAGGGGTGGCGGCGGACGAAACCGTTTATGCCGAAGGAAAAGATATCATAATCGGCGAAATAATGGATTTGTGCGACGGATATACCTGCACGGTTGTTGAAGGCCTCGGCGAAAACGAAGAAACCGAACCCTTGTCGATTACCGATAAAACAAAGACAAAAACATTTATCAACCATATTACAGATAAAGACGGAAAGATTATCTGCACTTTGCAGGTTGTCGTGAAAGGAATGTATTCTCCGACAGACAGAATCTCTGAAATAACAAGCCTGAATTATGTGCGCCACGGAAGCAATTCGAGCCATATGTCAATTTCGGATGATGTGAGCGGAAATACCGCCGTGCTGAGGCTGTATTATTTCGGTAAATATATCGGAAAATTCAACTACAGAATATATTATAACGGCAATATCGAGCAGAGCTGAATTTTTATATATCGGCTTCGGGGCTTTCTCTTTCGGGGAAGCCCCGATTTTTATTTTATCTCCGCTCCGGTGTAGTAGTGTTTGATTATCTCCTGCCAATCCGAGCCCTGACGCGCCATATAGTCGGCGCCGTATTGGCTCATGCCGACCCCGTGCCCGTAGCCGCGAACGGTTATTTTAAATTCACCGTCCGAGCATTTTATCTCAAAGCACGCGCTGCGCAGCCCCAATATTTCGCGCACCTGTGCGCCCGTGAATTCTTTTTTGCCTATGACGGCGAGGGAGATATAACCGCTGTCCGTTTTCTTTATTTCGCCTACCCATTTTTTGCAGTCGCCGCCGAGCTCCGCGCCCGAGCCCGCGAACGCCTTTTTGAATTCGTCCTCTGTCAGCGTCAGCGCCGAGGAGTAATCGGGCGAGAGCTTGTCGCCCGCGCTCGTGACGCTCTTTAGGTAAGGGACATCCTTGCCCCAGACCTCCTCTGCGGAGAAGGTCTGTCCGCAGCTTATCGCGTGGAACGCCGCGGTTATTGTTTCTCCGTCATAGGTTATCACCTTGCCGAAAACGTCCTTGACCGCCTCCTCGATTTTCTTTTCGTAGGTCTCGTATTTGTCGCCCCATTTTTCTTTTCGTGCCGCCGCATCCAAATAGCCCTGATGCACGGCGCTGTCGTCGGTTATGTCTGCACCGCCGAGCGAGGGGTCGGGACTTGAACGCTTCTTTACTGCATATGTATAGCATACGGCGGCCTGCGCGCGCAGAGCCTGCGAGTGATAGACGGGCGGCATCTCCGCCGCTACCGCGCCGACGACATACTCGAACATATCGATTTCGTTTATCTTCTTTGTCGACGACGAGAGAACGAGTATCGATTCTCCGCCGTCCTGCGAGTCCGCTTTCGTAATTTTGACGGTGCCGCTTTTTTCTTCTTTTGACCCTCCAGTTGCGGCGAGCGGGCAGATGAACATAACCGCGACCAAAATAATTAAAATAAATCCCGTATTTTTCAAAGCTTTTTACCTCCCGACCCTCGGCAAACTTGACTTTTAGTGCCGTTTTGGTGTAAAATTATACTCTAATACATTATTTATAGACAGAACAGGAAAGGAGTCTAACGCATGACAGATTATATATCCTCTATCGATCAGGATTCCCTTAACAGCTTATGCGAAGAAATAGGCAAGTATAACAAGATAAATCCTGCCTATTTTGACCGTTTTCAGGTCAAGCGCGGTCTGAGAAATTCGGACGGTACCGGAGTTATGGCGGGACTTACAAAGATATGTAACGTCCAGGGCTACTATGTCAGCGACGGCGAGCGCGTCCCGATAGACGGCAGACTTATCTACCGAGGAATCGACGTGCGCGAAATAATCAGCGGCTGCGAGCAGGAGGGACGCTTCGGCTTTGAGGAGGTCGTATGGCTGCTCCTTTTCGGAACTCTGCCTTCAAAAAGACGCCTTGAAATATTCAAAAACGTCCTCGCCGAGAGCCGCGAGCTCCCCAACGAGTTCATTGAGGACATGATAATGAAGGCCCCCTCGCACAATATCATGAACAAGCTTTCGAGAAGCGTGCTTGCGCTTTATTCATATGACGAGAACCCGGATGACATCTCGGTCGAGAACGTCCTTCGCCAGTCGATTCAGCTGCTCGCGCAGGTGCCCATGATAATGAGCTATGCCTATCAGGTCAAGCGCCGCAACTTCTACCACGAGAGTATGTATCTCCACCCGGTAGATAAGACGCTGAGCACCGCGGAATCGGTTCTCTACTCGATAAGAGCGGACAAAAAGTTCACCCCCGAGGAGGCGCATATGCTTGACATCTGCCTCATGCTTCACGCGGAGCACGGCGGCGGCAACAACTCGACATTCGCCACCCGTGTGCTCACCTCGAGCGGCACGGACACATATTCCGCTATCTCTGCGGGCATCGGCTCGCTCAAGGGACCCAAGCACGGCGGCGCGAATATAAAAGTTGCCGAGATGGTCGAATATATCAAGCAGGGCGTCGAGGACATTACCGACGCCGATCAGGTTGCCGATTTTCTCAAAAAGATACTCAGGAAAGAGGCGGGCGACGGCTCGGGACTCATCTACGGTATGGGTCACGCGGTCTACACCCTCTCCGACCCCCGCGCCGTTATACTCAAGGAACACGCCAGAAAATTCGCGGAGAATACCGAGCTCGAGGACGAGTTCAAGCTCCTTGAGCTTATCGAGACGCTCACTCCGAATATACTCGAGGAGCTGCGCGGAGACAAAAAGGTCATGTGTGCAAACGTCGATCTCTATTCGGGTCTTGTCTATAAGCTGCTCGGCATTCCCGAGGATCTGTTCACCCCGCTGTTCACCGTTGCCCGCGTTGCGGGTTGGTCGGCGCACAGAATGGAGGAGCTGATGACCGGCGGCAAGATAATCCGTCCGGCATACAAGAGCGTGTGCGCCCAGCGCAAATATGTAAGGCTCGACGAAAGACTTGACAGCTATCCCGGCGAGCTCAAGTATATCCCCAGCGACGAGCGCGCCTGATAAAGATAAAATTAATTTTTAGGACTTGATACAATGCCGAAAAACAAAAAAGTCTCAATGCTTAAAACCATGCTGCTGGCTCTCGCAGCGGTGCTTCTGGTGCTTGTTCCGGTGCGCTGCTATCAGTTTGCCTCCGGTCTGCTCGAGCCCGGAACGGGCTTCTATAAAGGCGGCAGCCCGAGCATATGGGTGTCGTATATCCTGCTTGCCGCAGCCTCGGCAGCGTTTTTGATTATCGCGATAGTAAACAGGAAAAGGATATCCTATTCTACCGAGAAGTTCGGCTCAACAGGGCTCGCAATAGCGGCTTTTATGTTCGCTCTGACGCTGATAATAGACGCCGTTATGCAGTATAAAACCGTCTTTGATACGGCTACGGACAGCGCCATTATGTACGGCACGGAGTCGGTTCAGTATCTCAAAACGGGACTTGTTTCGAGGGGGCTCGAGGGCTTCTGCGCCATTGTGTCGGCGGTGTTCTTCGTCCTCTTCGGCTACGGGCATTTAAAGGGCAAGTCAAATGCTTCGGAATCGAAGCTTATGGCGCTGTTCCCCGTGCTCTGGTGCATATTCAGGCTCATGCACCGCTTTATGCGTACCATAAACTTCCTCAACGTCTCCGAGCTTCTCTATGAGCTGTTCATGTGCGTGTTTCTCATGGCGTTTCTCATGGCGTTCTCCCAGCTCAACTCCAAGGTCGGGAACGACAAGTTTGACTGGAAGCTCGTCGGCTACGGACTGCCCGCCATGCTGTTTTCCGTGCTCTGCTTCCTGCCGCGGTTTATAATGACCCTTGTCGGCAAGAGCTATGTGCTCTGCAGCCAGTCGCCCATAGAGTGGTGCGACCTCGGCGCGGCGGTGTTTATCTGCGCGCTGCTTCTGACGAGACTCACCTTCGGCGATAAAGACACACAGACCGCCGCGGCGGACGAAAATACAGAGAGCTGATGTTTTTAGATAATTTTCTGATAGCTGCCGAGCAGGTGACGATACTGTATATCCTTGTCGCCGTCGGCTTTATAGCCGACAGGACGAAGCTGTTCACGGAGAAGGCGGCTCGCCTCTGCACGGACTTGATGTTCTATATCATAACCCCCGCAAAGATAGTGCAGTCGTTTATCTCCATGGAGTTCAGCCGCGAGTCGGCTACGCGCCTTGCGATAGCCGCGGCGTGCGGCGCAGGGATACATCTGATAGGCGTGGCGGTCAGCTCCGCCGTGTTCAACAAATCGCCTATAGGCAAGGCGGCTATATTCAAATATTCGAGCGTCTACGGCAACTGCGGGTATATGGCTCTGCCGCTCGCCTATGCCGTGCTAGGTGACGAGGGCGTGTTCTACGGCTCGGTCGTCATAATGATGTTCCACCTGTTCTCTTTTACCCACGGCATCTGGATGATGTCGCGATCCGAGACGGGTGAAAAGACGAAGTTCAACGTCAAGAATATCCTTATAAACCCGGGCACCATCTCGCTCGTTATCGGCCTGCCGCTGTATCTGCTGAAAATTAATCTGCCCAATGTAATAGGCGCGCCTATAGACTATTTGGCGGCGCTCAACACGCCCGTGGCGATGCTGATTTTCGGCACATATCTCTCGAACGCAAAGATAAAATCCGCGCTCAGGGAGTGGAGGATACTCTGCGTAGCGCTGATAAAGCTCGGGGTGATACCGCTTGTCTGCCTCGGCGTTTTCAGGCTCTGCGGCATAACGGGAGCGCTGCTGACTGCAATGATAATCGCGGCGAGCGCACCGCCCGCAAACATAACTGTCGTCTTTGCGGCGAAGTACAACAAGGATACGGGGCTTGCGTCCCAAACGGTCGCAATAGTCAGCTTTATTTCGATAGTGACCATGCCGCTGTGGATAGGGCTTGCAAGTACAATGTAAAAAGAATCAAAAAATGTGTTGAACCCCAAGACCCCGTCGGAGGAGCCTTGGGGTTCATTTTTATAACGCGGCAAAAATAATTATCTCCAACTCCGATTTCACGAAAACGCCACGATAAAAGCCGTTGTTCTCCCGATTCACCTTTGGGCAGGAACTTCCGCATTTTCGGTTTGTTCCGCTCGCCGTATTTCGAAATCAGCACAGTTCATAGCTCATATTACCTGTCTTCCGTTACCCGAACACCCGAAATTCAAAAAAATTGAAAAAAATTAAAAAAATATGTCTTGAACACTTGAAAAAGTCAAAAAACAATGATATACTTTGTATGATAGCAATGTAAATTGAGTTATTGCACTTATTTTAAAAAACACCGAGGTGACAAAAACAGGAAATGCGAGGACGGGACAATGACGATGCATACGAGGACAGATACGTTTCTTGAGCGGTGCGTTACCGCTTTTTTGTCACGCCTTGACTTCTTGGGTTCGCCCGGCAATTTAACAGTTTTATCATGCTTTAAGGCAGAGCGCGTTTGCGTTCTGCCTTTTTTTGTACCCCTGTGACGGAAAGGCTCGCGGTTTTGCCCGCAGCAAGGCGCAAGGGCGCCGGCTCGGAAGAATAATCTGCCTTTGATTTCGCGGTTGAAAAGTTCTTAGATTGAGGAGGTGCTTTGCCGATTTCGTTTTGACTGCGGTTTATATAGAGGGCTGTGTCAATAACCCGAATATGCGGGTGAGACATCGAAACAATGAATTGCTAAAAGGCAAGAAGAAACATATTTTGAGAGGTGATATTTATGAAGAAGAGAAAAGTCGGCAAAATGGTGTCGCTGCTCGTTGCCACAATACTCGTTGCAACGGCAATGATTCCTGCTGCCGGTGTGCTTGCGGAAAGCATTGAGGCCGCAGCTAATCGAAATGCTGTGATATCGGTAACAAATCTTGATGCCCTGCACGCACACATTAAAAGTGCGACCAACGCGAACGGATATTCCGACAAAAAGCCAATCCAGCTCAGGCTTGATGCGGATATCGAGATTCCGCTGTTTTATTGCCTGGTTGTGAAGGGCACCGACAAATACACAACCGAAGCCCAGGGCGGTATCTCGATTCTGGCGAGAGCCTGGATAGGCTATGCGGCGGGAGATTTTCGCGTTGACGGTATACCGAGAAGCTATGACAATACCGTCATCACGATTCCCGAGGGAGCATATGTTTCCCTTGACCTCAACGGTCATGCCCTGAAGATGAGCGATGACTACAAGACCCGCGGCAAAGGGCTTGACGGAAGAATCCCGGACCCCGAGGATACTACTAAGCCGCTGACGGCAAGCGGCAGCGCCAACAGCAAATTCCCGATAGGCAAGACTATCAACGCTACTCAGACGGCTTCTGTCATTACCGTTAAAGGACAGCTTACCGTCAAGGACACATCAAGCGGTCAGACAGGCTCCATTTCCGGCGGAACGGGCAGCTATCTTGATGCTTTTGGCATTGACAACGGTCATGACGGCAGACTCCCGTATAAAACCGGCGATGGAAAATCCGTATATGCTTTAAAGGTCAGAGATAATGTGCGAACATTGAGACTTGAAAAGGCTCCCGCGATGAACACCGTCGGCGGCGGAGGCGTTCTTGTCAGAGGCCCCAATGCGGTCTTTAACTTTGAAGGCGGCAACATCCGCGATAACTTTGTATGGATCGGAGAAAACTACGAGCTGTTTACTGCGTCAAACGACGGCTATGTCCGTTATGGCGAGGGCGGCGGCGTCTGCGTTAGAGACGGGGCGACCTTCAATATGTCCGGCGGAAGGATTTCCAATAATGTCGCGCGTGCTTACCACGGAAACAAGGCGGACGGAACACGCGCCCGCGGCGGCGGTGTCTTTGTTGACAACAACTGCGTCATGAACTTTACCGGCGGAAGGATAGAGAATAACTCCACCTACTCAAGACAGACGAAGAGCGGAAGCGGAGAAGACATCCCCAAAAGTAACGGCGGCGGCATTTTTGTCCATAGGGGCGGCGTGCTCAATATGTGCGGGCCCGACAACATTCAGGACCTGAGCGATCTGGACAACTTCCCGATAATTGCAAACAATATGAGCGGAACATATTTGCCCAACGGCGGTTGGGGAGATGCATCGGGTGCGGGTCTTTATGTCCGCGGAACTGCAAACCTCAGACATGCGGTTATCACCGGCAACAGCTTCTCGCGTTTCCAGCAGGCGGACTACACGAAGGAATCAAGATTTGTGGTCGAGACTGTTCTGCGGGATCCTGATACCGGCAAGGTCATCTATGTCAACCCGAACAATACGAACGAAACTATCAACCCCGACACAGGCGAGCCCTATGAGGCGGGCGATACCATAAACGGCGCAAGAGTTACACCGAAAACCAGTAAAAGCACAAGCACAAACGATACCTGGCTCTACGGCGTTTATACCTCGGCGAAAGACCGCAAGGTTTTCACCAACGGAGCGGGAGTTTTTATTGACGGCAGAGAAGCCGAGACGGCGCTGAATATCGGCGAGCAGGTCTGGATTTACGATAACTGGGATCTTGTTTCCACAAACTTCGTTAATGATTGCATATCCCAGGACGATGTCTGCCTGACATTGGATGCCGCCAGTAATTATGTCCACAAGGACTCCTTTATCTCTCTTGCAGCTCCGGCGCATGAGTCGAAGATCGGCGTCAATGTCATAGGCGGTCAGCAAGACCGGCCTGTCGGAATAAAGGCAAAGCTTCCCACTCAAGGCACAAAGGCTTATTCCGGCTTCGTCAGCGTTTTCGGCGATTATCGCGGAAACTACACTCCGCAGCAGACCGATGTCCAGTTCTTCTGGGATAACGGCGCCAACGGCGGCACAGTCAACAATCCGGCGCCGGACTATGCGGTTATCTACAGTCCCACGAAGACCACGGTTAACGCTAACAGCTCGCTTTCCGGTGCGGTATATGAAACGCCCACTTATCTTCTCTTCGGCGCTAAAACAAATGCATATGCCAATGGACAGTATAAGGGCTATGTTATGAAGAACTATAACGAGGCCGATATTCACTATTATGCGCACACCGATTATGACGGAGAACATAAGAATATCAATTGGAGACTCGATCGCAACAGCGCTCCTCTTACATTTGAAAAGGGAAATACCGTTCCCTTTATCGCACCCCTCAACAGACCTAATTATGACCTCTATAAGAGCGGCTGGATCGGCGCCCTCAAGAACAAGGACGGCAATTTCATCTCCACAGCAGGCGAGACCTCCGTGGCTTACAACGTGAGCACCGGCGAGGAGTATACCGACCTCTACTTCAAGGGCTGGGAGTTCTATGCCCCTTACGGTCACAGAACCATTCCCCCGCTTAATTTCATGAATCCCCTGAATCCGGGTGACGCAGATAATGATCCGAACGATCCCAAGTTCCGGCACTCCTTTACGGCAGACAACCTTCTGACCTGGAACGACAACGAGTTGCATCAGTCCGTTCCGGTCTATACCGCAAAGTGGTATACCAGGTCCGAGCTTGCCGCCGCAAGACAGGATATTTCCGTCACCAAGGGAGCGCTCCTTATCGGCAAAGACGGCAAGGTTTATATCAGGGTTGCGGCGCTTCTCGGCGGTTACATGACCGACCTTCAGAATGTTCAGCCCAGCAGGCATACCGCAGCCGACGGCACTGAGCTTTATTTCAACAAGCCCACCTTCGTCGCTTCTTATACCAACGCCACCCCCACCCTTGAGGGCGGCTATAAGACCACGACTCAGAACGGTACTCCGTTCGAGGCTCGTATAACCAAGAAGCTTATCAGCAACGCCACCAACAAGAAGGTCACCCTTGATACCTGGAACTATGTCCCCGGCAACAACAGCGCCTTCGCCGGCGACGCATGGACTCAGTGGAACGTCGGAAAGAACCACCACAACAAGTTCGGCGATCCCAGCTTCCTCGGCATTATGTGGGTCGATATCGATACCGGCATTACATATAACTCCGAGACTCAGACTTATACGGGCGACACCTCCAAGGTTATCTATGTAACGCCCTGCGTCGAGGTCACCGATTTTTCCGGCAACACTCACTACAGCTACTATTACGGCGAGTCCAGAGCCTACAGCGTCGATCAGCTTATCGCAGCCGATAATAATTAAAGGGGGAGAGGTATAATGAAGAACAAGAATTACGAGAAGCCTCTTGCAGAGATTATCTGCTTTGACCTTGCTGCTGTCAGAATGGGCATCGGTCTTGATTCCCAGCATATAGACACTGCAAGAGAGGCACAGAGAACAAAAGGAAAAGCAGATGTCGGCGATCTGGATAACTGAGAAAGGAGCAGAATAAAATGAAGAAAACACTCAAAAGAGTTCTTGCCGTTATACTCGTGCTTGTCCTTAGCTTGACTGCGCTTGCGGCTGTTGCTTCCGCTGCTCCGGCAGCCGAGAAGGCCGAATCTGCAAGCGTCGGCAGCGCAATCGGCAGCTTCTTCAAGAAGATTGCAAATGCAATTAAGGGCATCATCGACAAGATAGTCGGCGGCATTAAGCCCGAGCCCAAGCCGGAGCCCGATACTACGGCTCCCGCAGAGCCAAACGCTCCGGCAGAGGATTCCGGATTCGAGTTTGTCCGGGATTCCGGCAAGCTCGAGCATGTAGGCGATTTCCACTAATGGAGTTCACTGCAAAAATTGCAGATTTAACGGTAGGTATTTCCTGCAAACACAGCCTCGTTGAGACTATGTGCAGGGAGTACCTCACCGAGGCTGCCCCTATGTTTTGCGTAAGGGCTTCCGAAGAACACAAGGAGAAGCTCAGAAATTATTTTCCGGGCTTCTCCGAAGTCTTTTCCGACGATTATCTTGAAGTGCTCGCCATAAGCGAATGCATTTACGATGAGGTTTTCAATTATGATGCCGCGGTTTTTCATGCGGCGCTGATTTCCTTTGACGGCCGCGGGGTTGCCTTTGCAGCGCCCAGCGGTATCGGAAAAAGCACGCATATAAAGCTTTGGAGCCGTCTGTTCGGCGATAGGGTCGAATGCGTCAACGGCGACAAGCCGCTTTTTCTTTTCCGTGACGGAAGGCTTTTTGGCGCAGGCACCCCATGGTGCGGAAAAGAAAAATGGGGCTGCAACAAAACGGTACCAGTCGAAGCCCTGTGCTTTATAGAAAGAGCCCTTGTCAACAGCATAGAAAAAATTGAGGATAACGGCGAAAAGATGCGGCGAATGTTTTATCAGCTGACGATTCCCGAGGATCGCGGCGAGCTGAGACAGAAATATCTCGACTTTGCAGATAAGCTGATAAATACCGTCCCGTTCTATCTTCTGCGCTGCAACATGGAGTTAAGCGCCGCGCAGACGGCACACGACGGAATCTTCGGAGACGAATAGGGCAGTTAGGAGCAAACAACAGAGCCGCAATTTGCAGCAGACAATGCAAATTGCGGCTTTTATTGTTTCGCAACAGTTGAAAACCCCCGGTTCTACCGGGGGAAAAAGAAAGCTTAAGTAAAAAAAGAAGCACCTCGCAAAAGAGAGGTGCAAAAATAATAACCTCCAAGTATAATAGAAGCGGTTTGGCGACTGCATTACTAAAAGACAAGGAGGATATTATGTTAAAGAAAGATGGAAGCAACGAAATAAAAAGCACATCACACTCAAGGTATAGGTGTCAGTATCACATAGTATTTGCAATGGTATTTACAATCACACATCGTTGTGTCAATTTTACCAAGGAAGGCTTTTGCTCCAGGTCACGATACCTTTTGAGGAAAAGCCCACAAGTGATCTGCCCGGTGACAATCTGAGGTATTACAGACAGAGAAAGTCTCTGACTACCAGACAGCTTGCAGAGCAAATAGATGTTGTACCCGCAACTATCCTGATGTATGAACGAAATAAGCACCCGATCCCGTTTGATGTGGCCAATAGTCTTGCGGATGCGTTGGATGTAAATGCAGACCTTCTGTATGACGATTTTGCAGTATTCCTTGTCACTCCATATAGCGAAGCACTAAAGGATATTCGTATGAGCATAGGAATGTCTCAGAGAGCTTTTGCGGAGCATATAGGGGTTATCCCAAGTTATTACTATAAGCTCGAATCGGGGCATCGTAGGCCGTCCAGAAAGGTATATCAGAGAATGGTTGATACTCTGAGCCATACCCATCCACATCATTCACTTTTTGCGCAGCATAAGCTACAATCAAAGTGAAAACAGATGATTGATTGGAGGTACTATTATGGTTCAGAATTTAACTTACACCCAATACGGCGATTACTACATCCCTGACATCAGATTGGCACATATGGGAATACACACCCTTGGCAAATATGGCAGAATGCGCAGAGCGTTCTTAGAGCAGAACAAGCCAATGCTTTTTAATGATATGGTCTTGACGGAAACTCTGTTCCTACACCTGTGGGAAGTACAGCAGACTTGTGAGATGCGGATGGAGTTGCTGATGAATGAACTGTTGACGAAGAGTCCAGCTCCAGACAAGGCAACACAGCAGCTTGCATGGGTGGCGCATATGAATAGCTTGAAATTACAAGCTGAGGAATTAGTAGTCTCAGAGCTGATTTACAGCTGAAGCAAATGATTTACAACGAAGGCTGGCCTGCATGGTCAGCCTTTTTCTATCTGAATTCACAACTCTTGAATTGTGTTTTTGACAATTCCAGAATTGTGATTTTCACAATTCAAGAACTGTGAAAATCACAATGTAATAATACTGATATTAATAATACTGATTATAGTGATACTGATTCTTTCCTATCCTTTCCGTCTATGGATGTTTGACATTTCTTGAAGTGTGATTTCGACATCCCCAGGAGTGTCGTTTTGACACCTCTGGAAGTGCGAAAATGATACTCTAAATACTGATAATAATAAGACTGATATAGTGATACCTAATCTTTCTGTTTCAGAATAGATAGAAAGGGACATGAATTTTCGTAAAAGGCGATTTTAAAAAATTATTTATATTAACTCTTTCCGTGCACTTTACTCACGATTTAGTGACTTATAGTTGCTAAATAGTTATATATGTGGTAATATAAAGTGATATAAAATTTCGTCGTTGAATGGCGGAGGTGTAATATGGCGATCAGTTATAATAAACTCTGGAAACTGTTAATTGATAAAAATCTGAAACGAACTGAAATGGTTCAAAAAGCCGGTATTACTGGAAATGTGTTAGGTAGGTTAAGCCGAAATGAAGCAGTGTCTATGAGAAGTATAGAAAAAATATGTATTCTCTTAGAGTGCAATGTAGGTGATGTAATGGAATTTGTCGAATGTGATGAAGCGAGGTGTGACTAATGTTTTGTATTCAAGATCCATCATATGAAAACTCAAAATACTTGCATGAAACACTGATTTCGGAATGCGTGGGATGTACAACTGGTGCGGGAGCATATGCGTTTGCTACTAAAGACGGTATCAACCTCCTGCTACTGGATGATAATTTTAAGGATTTTCTTGAAACTGGTACATTTACCTTAGTTGTTGGTACTGATGACATAACAAATGAACATTCTATAGTTTCCTTGATTGAATTGCAGAAAAAATACGGTTCTCACTTGGTAGTGAAAGCATATGTTCACAAGGGAAAAGGTTCTACTTTTCATCCAAAATTTAGTTGGTTTCAAAAAACTGACGGTGGCGCATTGGTGTTAGGTTCCGGTAATCTAACACAGAAAGGCTTACGACATAATCGTGAAGCATATAATGTCGTTCAATACGATGAATTTGGCATCACAGAGGTTATTGATGAATGGAACAGATGGTTTGTGCATAGCGCTCCATTTTTATTTGATATTACCGATCCGGTTGTGTTAGCGAAAGCAAAGCAAAATAGTGAAAAGATAAAGGCAGTAAGCACTGCAAAAGCAACAGTTCAAAAAAAGTACGCAATAAAACCTGGCGAAATCAAACTGTCAGATATTTACAAAACTCAGCCTAAAGACAAAAAAACAAGGACAAAAGCGACAACGAAAAAAACAGCGGTTGTTACTAATGACCAGCCTGAGACAACATCGCCTGCAGTTACAGACGAAGAAATTGATATTGATGCTTCCTATTGGACAATTAACAAAGACAGTTCGGTACTTATTGCTGAAATTCCTAAAAGTGGAAACAGATGGAAACAGGCCAACTTTGATAAAGGTACTTTCGAACATTATTTTGGAGCTACTTGTGGTGAAAATGGCGAATATAGAATTCTTCTTAAGAATGTAAATGATGATGGAACTATGGATGAAACCGAAATTAGACCAAGTGTATCTGTTTCCAGTCAGAACTACCGTTTTGAATTAGATGCAGCGAGTGATTTGGATTATCCCATTGGTAATGAGCGTCCAATAGCGATTTTTGCCAAGGTATCACGTCGTGACTTTATTTATATGCTACTAATGCCGGAACATCCTGAATATGGCGAAGTTATGAAATTTATTGGTGAAACATCTGCACCTTCAATGAAGATGAGAAGACTACAGTATGTTGCTGGTGATGTTGAAACACGCATTCCATCATTAGCCTTATGGACAAGATTAGAAAAGGAAGAAAATGAATGACTGTAGAAACACCAACAATTAGATCAATACATTACTTAGGTAGCAAACTCCGTATGTTGGAAGCTATCAAAGAGTCCGTAGACGAGGTTGTTACTGGAGATGGTGCTATTTGTGATTTATTCTCTGGATCTGGAACAGTATCAAAGTATTTTCTGCAATACAGAGATGTAATTTCTGTTGATATACAGAAATACTCTCAGGTAATCTGCGAAGCATCAATGCGATTACTAACAGAAGTACCAAATATAAACGTAATTCTGCAGGATATTAAGAACCACAATGTTAGCAGCGCTCTCGAGGACTGTTTTTATGAATTAATCGAATACGAAAAGAAATGCACTTCGATGGCGAAATCTGGTAATATTGCAGCTTTATATGAAATAATAGAATACGGATCACTTTATACTTTGGAAAATGGACAGCCTGATGAACTTACCACAGAGTTAAAAGCTTGTATGGAATTATGTTTATCTAAAATTAGAGAGTCTGCTTTATTGGACAGCGTAGATAGTATGATATGTAGGTATTTTGGTGGGCTTTACTTTTCATATGAGCAGTCTGTAGCATTAGACTGTATTGCTCATTGGGTTTTTGAGCAGAACGAACTTATACACACGAAAGCATTGGCAGCGTTGTTGAGTACAGCAAGTGATATAGTAAATACTGTCGGAAAACAATTTGCACAACCCTTGAAAGTAAGAAATAATAAAGGGGAACTCAAGGCTTCTTTGCTAAATAAGATCATTACAGATCGCTCCGAAGACGTATATACCATTTTTGCTAAATGGTTGAACTATTATTTTTCTGCAGGCGATAATACGCATAAATGTTTTACGATTTGCGATGATTATACTAATGCATTAGAACAGCTAAAAAAATGCGATGTTTCTGTAGTGTATGCAGACCCACCATATACAAGATATCACTATAGCCGATACTACCATGTTTTGGAGACGATTTGTTTAAGGGACAATCCAGAAGTATCAACCACATTTCCGAATGGGAAAGGTGGAATAAGCAGAGCTATTTACCGCAGGGAAAGACATCAATCTCCATTCTGCATCAAAAGCCAAGCAGAAGGGGCATTTGACGTACTGTTCCAAAAGGTAAAAGAACTAAAGGTTCCGTTAGTACTGTCCTATTCTCCATTTGATGCGACAAAAGCTGTTACGCCTCGTTTGCAAACAATAGACCAGCTTGTAGAAAAGGCAAAGAATTACTTTACTGAAGTAACAGTAGTATCACCGGGTGAATTTACCCATAGCAAACTAAACTCAACAGAAAAAAATTTTGAGGCAAACCATGAGGCGGAATTACTTATCGTTTGCCGATAAAGCACAGGTGACAATATGAAATTAATTGGGTTTTCTGAGTGGCTAAGCAGATCTGACCGTAGCCCTCATGTGATTTTCAAAGGCGATAATATAGAAATACTTCAACATCTGCATGCATCTTACGATAATTCTGTAAGTTGTATTTATATTGATCCGCCTTATAACAACGGAGAAAAGTACACATTTTATGATGATGATGTTTCTCATGGAATGTGGTTGGATCAAATGGAATCTGTATTGCGAGAATTAAAGCCTCTCTTAAAAGAAGATGGCAGTATATGGATTTCTATTGATGACGGAGAAATGCATTATCTTAAAGTGCTTTGTGATAATGTGTTTGGACGAAAAAGCTTTGTTACTACAATCGTATGGCAGCAACGAAATACTCGTGAGAATCGCAAAGCATTTTCCAATAACCATGAGTATATTTTGGTTTACTCTCCGAATCCGATTGCATTTAAGAAAAAAAGAAATCTATTACCTATAACAGATGACGTATTGGAGCGATATAGCAATCCTGATAATGATCCTCGTGGACCCTGGCAATCTGTGACGGCTAATGTTCAAGATGGTCATGCGGTTGCCAGTCAGTTTTATGAAATTATAGCGCCAAACGGAAAGATTCATAACCCTCCACCCGGAAGATGCTGGATATATAATCAAGAGCGCATGAACGAAGAGATTGCTTTAGGTAATATATGGTTTGGCAAAGATGGGAATGGTGTGCCAAGAGTTAAAAAATTCATTTCTGAACGGATGAAAGGCATCGTTCCTGAAACATTATGGTTATCATCGTTTGTTGGTACAAACAAAGATGCGAAGACACACCTTCGTAAACTAAAAATCTACGATGAAAAACTATTTGATACACCAAAACCCGAAACGTTAATTGGGCAGATTATTGAAATTGCATCTAATCCCGACGAAATTGTTATGGATGTATTTCTCGGTTCTGGTACAACTGTAGCAGCCGCACATAAATTAGGTCGCAGTTATATTGGTATCGAAAAAGAACCATCAACTTGTACATATATTCTTGAAAGAATGAAGCAAGTTATCTCTGGTGAGCATGGTGGAATATCTAAAAAAGTTCAATGGACAGGTGGCGGAGAGTTTTATTTTGTGGAGTATGATAATTAATGCTCCTGAATTGAGGATATAAACAAATGAAAAATATGTTTAATATCTACTATATCAATCATGAAAAGGCATCTGAAATATCTATGCTTTTTGATAATGAAATAGTGGAAAAAATCACTCGTATAAAAAACACGGAATTTGTGTTATCTGGAGACGCCGATGCTACTACAGGAACAACCTCTAAATTGCCTGTCATCGGGAAATATTTGCCAAGCATAGACCTGAGTGGTAACTTGTCTCATAACAGATCTAATCGAGTAGAGGATACCGTAAAGGTAGTAAGTTCTAAATCTACGATTCTGAGGCCAATATATGAAAAAGCTAAAGAGGTTCGTAGATTAGATGATAGCAAAGTTGGAAACTTGGTGAAAATCAAAGATGTTTACCTTACTGTTGTAAATTCCGATGATGTTATGGCCACCAAAGCACTTATGAGTGGCTTAGTAAGTCAAGTTCCCGTTGAAGGTATTGGAAATATGAACTTCACCTCTCTTATGGAGGTAATGTTTAAAGGTTCTGCCTATGTTCTATGCGGTAAGTTGCCACATAGATTTGGAAATGATGAATATATGATGCTCAAAATTCCGATGAGTGCTGAAAATGAGATGGAAAGTCAGTACAGTATTTCTGATATTGAGATTGGAAAAATTACTGTGATTGGTATTTATCGAGGTGAATTTGAACGCTGTGATGTTGAACGAAAGATTAATCGCATGATGGCATTAAACGATAATAATAAAAAGAACCCAAACCAAGCAAATGACATTCAAGATGGCGGCATGGATATTGAGGATGGTGTTCAAGAAGAGGATAAAAAAGACATTCCGAATGTTTCCAGCACACAGGGAAGAATTCATTACATTGATGTTATTGCAATTATCCAAGACCTCAATGTTTAGGTGATGTTATGGACAGAGTAAGTATTTATGAATACGATAGAAAAAATCGAGAGCGTGTTGTAAAAGCCATTGAGGAAGCTGGGGGTCAGATATTGAGTTGGTCTTTTTTGGCAAAAGATCAATCGAAAATTGAGCTGCCAGCAGGTACGCTGTCGGCGTTTATCGACTTATCTTCGTTGTTTTATAATGAAGATCGTGCCGATGCCCTTATTGCCCCGGTAGAACTTATGCTGAATGTTATTCAAAGTGAACAAGCGGTTGCATTATATATTATTATCGAACGCCAATATAGCAAACAAGTTCGTGATTTACTGTATTATAAAATTGATGAAGTTCTTGATCTTGAGAATTTTCTTGAAATTGAAAGAGATCCAATCCAAAACATTGTGGATATTGAGCAGTCTGATTTTGATGCTATTTTTGAGTACTTAAATCAAAATCTTTTTGGTAACGTGCTGTTTCAAAAACGCTTAAAAGAGGAACTAACAAAATATAGGCTTTTTAATAGAATTGGACAACAGCCACTTTTCTCTGTTTTGATCTGCGGTGCATCCGGTATCGGTAAAACTGAGGTTGCAAGATTATTTCATCAAAAATTGGCAGCAGATGAGCCGATGATTAAAATAAACTTTGGCAATTACAGTGCGCAAGATGCGCTGAATAGTTTGATTGGCAGTCCACGAGGTTATATTGGTAGCAATAAAGGCGAGCTACCCGATAAGCTTATGCGTAGCCGCAGCAAAGTAATTCTGATAGATGAATTTGAAAAAGCAAGCAAACCTGTTTACAATTTTTTCTTGCAGTTACTTGAAGAAGGAAAATTCACAGACTCTTTGGGACGAGAATATGATTTAGACAAATACATCATTATATTCACTTCTAATATGCCTAAAGAAAAAGTTGGAGAATACCTACCGCCAGAGCTTCGCTCCAGATTTAGCTATAAATGCGCTTTTGGACCTCTTTCTACAGATGAAAAAAACCGTTATGTGACATTCAAAAGCGAACGATACTTAGAAGAAATTAAACGTGAGTGTCCTTCTATAAAAGAAAGTTTGACAGCTTCTAATATTGTAAAGATTGATGTTTCATGTTACTCGAATATGCGTGATATTAATAATGAAATAATGAGACAAATTACAGAAGCACTATATTCTGAAATCGTCAAATAGGTTTTGTTAGAGAGTTATTTCTCTGTAGGGCGCAGACGGTAAGCACAGTTCAGTTTTACCGATAATTGGATTGAGAAAACGGGAGGTGGCGCAAAAATAGCAGATGAATTGAAAACATTGTTTACGACCGACCTTGTGTAAAAAATATTGATAGCAAAGAACTTCGTCTAAATTTGGGACGAAGTTCTTTTTCTGAAACGATTGAAAAATCGGGCAGCCATTATTACAGATATTGTTCGAAGGGGGTATAGGGATGTTTGCCTTGGTAAGCAATTTTATGTAGATTGTTCCAGAGGGAAATCAGCAAAATGTGCAAAGTGGTATCACGTTGCCCTGCTTGCCAATTTGTATTTCTTTGTATCACTTCGGGCCAAATTGGTCTGAAGTTACAGAACAACTTCCCGACAACTCGTCGGGAATAAAAAATGACTTCTGCTCAATTTGGGCAGAAGTTAAAATTGTCAGTTATCGGTTCTGAATTCGTGCCAAGTTGGCACGAGCTTGCTTCTCGCTAAGTTGGCGAGAGGTACGGTTCCTGTTCTTTCACTTGTTCCCGATTTGGGAACAAGTCGGAGCGTGAGAACTCTTAATTCTACTTGTACCCAAGTTTGTCACAAGTTCAAAATAGCAAAAAGAGGATTTCAGCTTGTGGACGAATTGACCACAGGTGGTACGGGGAATTATTCTCAAGTTGGGAATAATTAAGAGTGATATTTTGCCCATTCTCAAATTGGCAAGCAGTGTAAACCTGTACAGGTTCACTTATTTACGAAGATTCCCCCAGAGGAGAAATTTTCGCAAATTGCTTGTTGGGGAAGCATCCCCAATCCCCTTTGAACGCCACCTGCGGTGCCGGCTGCGCATTCATTCTGAATACTTTTACCTACTGACTTCTGCGCAATTTGCATAGAAGTTCAATTTTCCATAAACGAAAAAATGAAAACATGGGAGAAGTTGTCCCTGATTATTTATGTGATGTGTGGCAATCCACTTCCCGACAAACTGCCGGAAAGTCTTGTGGGCAACTCGCCCACAAGTAACGAAAGTGGCAATGCTCGGATACAACTTCATCCCAAGTTGGGTGAAAAACTTCGTGCCAACTTGGCACAAAGTTAAAAATGTAGGAAACAGAAAAACGAAAATCACTTTGACATAATTTGTGTAGAAGTTGAAGGGCTGAGCTTTATGCTTGTGGACGAATTGAACACAAGACAGTGCTTCTATTTTCTGAAAATCAACTTCGTCCCAAGTTGGGATGAAGTGCTACGGTGTAACTTGCACCAAAATAATACGTAGAGATTTTGTATTGTAAATTCTTGATGAGGTGTCTGGAATTTTATAAATGTCAAAATGACTTCTGGACAATTTGTCCAGAGGTATCATTAAGCTTCGATTAGAAAATCAAAAATATCCTTACTGCAACTTACGGCAAAATGAAAATCTGCTATTAGCTGCCTGTTCTCAATTTTGGGATATGCTCTTTGGCTGAACTTGACAAGATTGCTTATTTCGACATTTCATGCTATGATAGTCACAGATGAAAATTAAATACTGCTTCATACAAGATTTTATTGATGGGCAAGTCCCATATTTATACAAACATATTTTTAGTCAGTCCGAACTGTCGAAACTGTTACATGGAAGCATCAAGTCAGATACAGAATCTTTTGTGTCTGTTATTGTTGCATCTGTGTAGCAGCTTTTTTCATTATTTGACTTTGAACCAAGTGTCCGAGGTCGGAACCACAGACAGAAACGGAGGAAACTATTTGATTGCAGTAATTCACAGAGGGCAAAAATTCAAAGAAACTATGGAAGCCTTTCAGCAAAAACGAGCGGAATTTATCGCACAGGAAATCAGAAATTTCGATGCAGAAACCTTGTATGTGTTTCTGGAATGGATTCGTGGCAACGGCCACAAACTTGATAGCATAACTGGGATGGCGGTATGATATGAGTGGAGGTGACTACCCATGAAGAAACAGAGAAAAAATGAAAAAGATAATCGTGGTGTTGCGATATACGCCCGTAAATCCCGAATCACCAACAAGGGTGACAGTATCGGTGTTCAGTTCAAACAATGTGCGGATTACGCCAAAAAGGAATTGGGGTTGGATGAGGAGTATGAATTTTTACAATACGAGGACAAAGGACTCAGCGGATATTTTTCAGACAGACCGGATTTTCAGAGAATGCTGCATGATGTGCAGGACGGAAAAATCAAAGCAATCGTATGTTACAAGCTGGATCGTGTCGGCAGAAAAACAGCCGACCTAATCCGCCTGATGGATTTCTTGGAAATGTACCATGTTGACCTGCTGATTTGCTCAAACGGTATCAATACTGCCAGCGGACTCTATAAAATCTTCATTCAGATATTTGCGGTCATTGCGGAATTTGAAAGGGATACTCTGACAGAAAGAATTGTAGATAATATGATGGAACTTGCAAAGGACGGACGATGGCTCGGCGGCAATACACCGATGGGATTTACTGTCCGTCGTGTAACAACCGGAAGTGGTAAGGGAAAATCAGCATACAGCTACTTAGAAAGTCTGCCGGAAGAAAAACGCATGGTTCAGCGTTTGTATGAAATCTTCAGAACTACTCGCAGCATCCAGAGTACTGCAAAACAGATGAATGAGGAAGGGTTCCACACTCCTTCCGGTGCTGCATTTAACGCATCCACCACAAGATTAGTTTTGAGAAATCCCATCTATTGTACTGCTGATAAACACAGCTATGATTATTTCATCGACCATGACGGTAATGTGTTTGGAGACATGACAGAGTTTGACGGAACTCACGGATTGTCGGCTTACAATAAAACTGATCAGGAAAAGTATGAAGGCAGTGACAGCACATTTATCTCTCCGAAATATGTTCAGACCATTGAAAGCAAGCCTGTTAGCGAGTGGATTATTGCGGTCGGAAGGCATGAAGGCTTTATTCCAAGTGAACAATGGATTGAAGTGCAGGAACTTCTGGATGCTATTGCAGAGAAATACAATCGACCTCATAGAAAGACCAACGCACTGTTGGCGGGGCTGGCGCATTGTCCTCACTGTGGCAGACGATTGAGTGTAATTTCCGAGTCCGACCGTTGGACGAATGGAAAGCCTCGATTTAAATATGTTTGTCCCGGTTATCGTAAAAAGGAATGTAATTTCAAAGCGGTAGATGGCGTTCTTCTGGACGAATTTGTGGTACAGCAGTTATCTGAACTATCGGATGAAAACAGCGAGCGTTTCAGAAGTATTCTGGAAATCAAGATTGAGGAAGTCTTGGAGCAGTCACAGACGGTACAGGAACACAATCTCATTAAAAAGAGACGTGACAAGCTGAAAGCAGATATTGCTACGCAGACAAGAAATCTGCGAGAAGCAGATGGCAGTATCAAGCAATTTATTCAAGAGGATTTGCAAAATCTGGCTGAAGAACTGAGGGAAACGGAACGGCAGCTTTCCAAACTGGATGAAGGCAGAAAGAACAACATGATTGCCATCCGTGACTTGGAAATGACAAAAGAAAGGCTGCTCTCCTTTGCAGAGTATGCAAAAGATGCGCAGCCGGAGGTTTTGGTCACATTGATCCAGACTATTGTGGAAAGAATTTATATCGTCGATAAAGATGATGAGCGTTTCTGCCACATCTTCATCAAAGGCTGTACGGACGAGGATTACACCGGCTTCTTCCAGACAGCCGGTTACATAGAGCAAAAAACCACCCCTGTGTGTGATTCAGAACAGTATCGCATTCGCACCGAAATACAGAAGAAAAGAAATATATGGAACATTGAAAAAAGATATA